>ERZ1022756.79-NODE-79-length-35040-cov-22.699071_pt1 | contig 35040 bp, 37 predicted proteins | sample MGYA00520902_ERZ1022756 | MGnify/ENA primary metagenome ERZ1022756 (study PRJEB33162, sample SAMN09537601) | freshwater metagenome | isolation source: freshwater | place: Canada:Alberta | collected 2017-07 | study: EMG produced TPA metagenomics assembly of the...
CACCGTTAAATTTGTCCAGCCTTTCAAGCACTACGGTGCGAGCAGGCATGTTGATACCAAGCGCAAGGGTTTCGGTCGCAAAGACTACCTTGACAAGTTTTTTAAGAAACAGCTCCTCAACAACCTCCTTGAATGCTGGGAGCATGCCTGCGTGGTGCGCGGCAACACCGCGCTCCAAACCACTGAGCCAGTCGAAATAACCTAGTGTGTCTAAGTCTTCTTCGGCGATGGACGAACACTTTCTTTCGACAATTTCTCTGATCTCGTCTTGCTGCTCACGGCTTGTTAGACGCACCCCGCGCTGGAGGCAAGATCGAACTGCTGTATCGCAGCCAACTCTAGAAAAGATAAAGAAGATGGCTGGTAAAAGGTCGTTGTCGTCCAGAATCTCAACGACCTCAGGCTTTGATACCTTTGGGATTCTTGAGAGTCCACGATCAAATGTGTTATTTGACTTCTTACCCTTATTAATTTTCCCGATCGGGACTCGAAGCTTTGCAGAGTGCCGCCTAACAAGTTCGGCACTTACCCGCTGGCTCTTGGTTCCCGGTTCGAATAGATCTAATAGCTCATCGCCGAACAGCACGTGCTGATCAAGTGGCACCGGACGAACCTCTGAAACCACAATTACAGTGTCACCGCGAACCTCATCGAGCCAGGCACCAAACTCTTCGGCGTTAGAGACCGTTGCACTAAGAGAAACAAGAACAACGTCCTTTGGTAGATGGAGAATAACTTCTTCCCAGACCGCTCCCCTGAATCGGTCAGCTAGGTAGTGAACCTCATCCATAACTACGTATCCAAGATCGATTAGCGACTCAGAGTTGGCGTAGATCATGTTTCGTAAAACCTCGGTGGTCATCACGACAATTTGCGCCTCAGAGTTGTTGTTTATATCCCCAGTCAGAAGACCAACTCGATCGGGGCCATATCTTGCAACTAACTCGGCAAACTTTTGGTTACTCAGGGCCTTGATTGGAGTTGTATAGAAAACCTTTTGATTTCGCTCGATTGCTAGATGTATAGCAAACTCCCCCACAACCGTCTTACCGGCTCCTGTGGGTGCTGCAACCAAAACACCCTTACCCATGGCAAGCGCCTCGCATGCTTGTTCTTGGAATGGATCTAGTTGGAAATCAAGAAGTTCCAAGAAGGAATCAAAACTCGGCGCAGACCTTTTGGATTTAGCTCGCTGGTAGCGCTCGGACGCGGAAAGATTCTCCATGCCAGTTAGTCGTTTGCTTGCGTGGTCTCAAGTTCAAGATCAATTGCAGCGGCCTTGCGAGCCTGACTCTTATCGTGCAAGGTGGCTACCCCGGCAGCAACGAAATAAAGAATCAAAAGCGGCACCATAAGTAAAAACATCGCCATGGGCTCGGCTACCGGCGTTGCTATTGCGCCAACAACTGCCGAAACAAAAACCGCCATCCTCCAGGATTTCAAAATGTTCTGAGCTGTAATCACTCCCGCAAAGTTCAGAAGCACTAGAACAACAGGCAAGACAAATGCGATTCCAAAAACCAACAAAATTCGAATTGTGAACAAAATGTATTCACTGGCATTTATTACGTTCGCAGTCCCCGCTGGAGTAAAGCTAACGAGGACTCGAACAAAGGTTGGAAGTGATGACCAGGCTAGTGCTGTACCTGCAAGAAAAAGAGGGACCGCAACCACAACAAACCAAACAGTGTATTTACGCTCTTTCTTTTTCAAACCCGGTGTGATGAAAGACCAAATGTTAAAGAGCCAAACCGGTGAGCTCATCATCACGCCAAGAAAGATAGAAACTTGAAGCCTCACGTCGAATGCAGAAACTACCGTTGGGAAGTTAATGGTTGCATTGGAGCCAGGTCGATCAGCAAGTTCAACTATTGGGCGCTGTAATTCGGCGAACACCGCATCGAACATGAACCAGCCCGCAATAGAGCCCGCGAGAAGAAATAGAGCTGACCAAAACAGTCGATTGCGAAGCTCTTTCAGGTGACCCGACAGGCTCATCTTGCCTTCGGGGTTTTGCTTCTTGACCACTTAGTTCTTAGTGGTGTTCTCACCCTCAACAGGCAGATCAGCCTGCTTGGTGTCGTCTGTTGTCTTTATTTCCTTGCGGAAGACCCTCATCGACTGCGCTAGTGACTTGGCCAAAGCTGGAAGTTTTGGTCCACCCCATAGCAGCAAGACAATAACCAGAATTATGATCCATTCCCAGCCCTGTAGACGCATGTCGATTCCTATCCGTTCAAGTTGTTCACTGCTAAGCCTACGCGCTCTGGCTAAGTTCTGTCAGCCATTGGGTCTTGAGGCTTTCCCGTAGGCGATTCGGCCGATTTGGCTAGGTCTGAATAGAACTTCACAGCCTCGGGGTATTGCTTTGATGTCTCGTTGAACTTGGCCAAGTGCTCAGCAAACGGCTTGAGTTTCTTGCCAAGTCGGACAGCCTTTATCCCAACAAACAAAAGAGCCAACAGCAGGATGATTACCCCAGCAGTTAGGGCAGAAAGCCAAATCCAAAGGTCCATCAATTACTCCACTGCTTCGTCAGAAGTCTTTTGGCCAAGTGCACGGCTTGCGTAGTCAAAAACAACTTTACGCGCCTGTTCCGGGGATACGACTCGAACCTTACCCGAGTACTTAGCGACCACTCTTCCCAGAGTTGAAATGTCGCCAATCGGGATGGTAACTCGAAGTGTCTTGTCTCCAACTGCTGGATACTCGGGTTTGTAATCGGCCAACAATCCAAAGCCAGCTGGGTCAATGTCGAAAACCACATCCGTGTCTGAATCGCTAGCAGAATAGATTCTCGATGAGTCCGCCTCTGCATAGCTTGAGCGAACCAATTCCTCGTTCGATAGTGAAATCTCACGCATTCTGTCGAGTCTGAACACCCGAACTTCATTTTTGGAACGGCAGTAACCACGCAGGTACCAGATGGAATCGTTTGATTCCAAGGCAATTGGCTCAATTTCGCGATCAGATACAGCATTTGCGGCATTGATGTACGAGCAGCTTATAAGCCGGTTCTCGCTGATTGCTTTTCTTGAAAGCGACACCTCGGCGTCTACTCGAGACGGATGAACCTTGAATGGAAGCTCGCTCGTGCGCTTACCACCATCGGAGAGAACATCCAGAAGATTAGCAATCTCAGTTTTGTCCTTTTCATCGACTACAGACTCCAGATAGGAAAGACCACTTGCTATTGCTGCGGCTTGCCTCGTGGATAGTCTAGGTACCGACTCGAGGGTTGGGGCGAAGCTCAAATCCACAATCCCCTCCTCCAGCAGATCGTAGTCGAGGAAGAAAAGCTCGTCTGGTCGGTACATTCCCACACCAGACAAAGAAATAGTGACAACAGCGTCGTGTATCTCTTGCTCTGACACGGCAAAGTGCTTCGCAACATCAGCAATTTTCTGTTGTCTGTTTTGAATAAGGAAACCCGTGAGGGCCAACATGAAGTTGTAACGCTCGGTACCCGAGATCTTTGAGCTCTTAGGCATGCGCAATCCTTACCGCTTCAAGCTTCGCTCTTAGTACCTCGCTAAGTTCGGGTGGCGAAACAATCTCAACGTGATCCACAAACTCTAAAAGCTCCTCAGCCAGCAAATGAATATCCATAAATGAGATTTCAAACTCATCCTGGTCTGGACCTAAATCGAAGTGGAACCATGCCGCACTTCGGTAAGGGGCACGAATCTTTGCCGTCCTTGATTTGCGGTGACTCTCTAGCTCTGCAAGTGCCGAATCTATGTCAGATTTTGTCGGAGCGTCGAAGGTTACGTCTTGAATGTCAACCTCAGAGCGAATTCTTCGGAGAAGGAAGTTTCTGGGTTCTTGTCTGTCAAGGTCGAAGCCAAGAAGCAGCCACTGCCCGGAAATGTTTTGAATTAGCCAGGGCTCAACATTTCTTACCTCTGTAACTTCTTCGTCTGGCTTTTGATAATCAAAAGACACTCTTGATGAGCTCTCGATGGCAGTTGAGAGCGGAAGAAACGAAAGCTCGTGGGTTCGTATCCTAGGTGCAATTCCAATCAGGCTTGCGGCATCAGCAGGTTCACCCATAGCCCTTATTCGCATAATTGCATTGTTTGCATCTCTGGACAATGACGCCTTTGCCCAAACTTGAGAGGCAAGGTTCATTAGCGCCACTTGTTTGGCGCTCAGCTTGGTACCTGCGGGCCAGACAAAATCCTCGTTTGCTATGAGGTATCGATACTCCTGGTTGTCATCCATGTCCTCGGGTGGAATAAACGATCGCCAGGCAACTCCAACTTTTGTGAGCAGCACCTTGTCACGTTCGAATAAGCGACTCAGTGACTCGTTGTCGCCGCCAGAAACATAGCGCTCTTTATATCCTTGAACGTTTGCAAAAATCTCAGCTTTGGTTAATCCCTGATTGGACACCAACAGAGCGCAGGTTAGATTGAATAACCGCTCTGAGAGATCAATTTTTGCTGGCATCAGCTACTTGCTACTGGTTCCTAGGATGTCGATAACAAATACTAAAGTCGAGTTTGCCGGGATTGTCGAGCTTGCCTGTTCGCCGTAACCCAAAGCTGGAGGAATAACAACCACAACCCTGGAGCCAACCGTTTGCCCTATCACTGCGCTCAAGAAACCATCGATGAGTTGTCCTTGGGCAACAACAAATTGAGCCGGGCTACCCTTATCCCAGCTGGAGTCGAACTTGGTGCCGCCATCCCATAGGAAACCGCTGTAGTGCATGGTGACGTTCTCACCGGTCTTAACTGTTTCGCCAGCTCCCTTGATGAGTTGTGCGATGCGTAGCTCATCTGGAGCCTCAGAGCTTGGAATCGTTATGCCAGGAATACCTTCGGGTGTTGTAACAACAGCTGGCATTCCGGCTTCAGGGGCAACCGTAGATCCCTCAGCTTTTTCCAAGTAAACCCGAGATAGATCGAAGACGAAGACGAACGAATCTTCTGGACCAATTCCAAGACTCTCAACACCTCTGCCGTCGTGGGCGTCTTTGGGTGGGAAGATTGCCACAACTCTCGAACCCTCTTTGGCTCCTACTAGTGCGGAGCAAAAGTTTGGCACTGATTCTGGACCAAAAAATCCAGGTGCGGGGTTCTTGCCATCAAATTCTGTCTCCTGCAGCAAATCACCAGTGCCGCCGTTGTAACCAGCGAACTCAAACTCGATCAGGTTTCTTCCGGTGAAAACCTCGCCGTCGCCTTCAATCACCACTCTGGACTGAATTGACTCGGCGGTTATTGGAGAGGCAAAAGTAACAGTTGGCTTAGTTAGCGGTTCTGATGAAACTTCGATTGCATCTACTTGCGCTCCGCCACCTGCTGCGTCGCAGGCGAGAGTGACACTCGAGCTACATCCGGTGAGGGTAAGGGAAATAAACAACGCAGATAGCGCGAGGGCGGATTTTTGCAAGAGAATCAACTTTCAAATAAATAGGACCTAAGTTCCCAAGTTTAGTAGCCCTCGGTTGGCTACCGCACGGTCTAAGAGGTGGCCTTGCGCACAGTCTTTCTTAGCTTCTTCTCAGACACTTTTCGCTCCCCCAGGCCTTCCGGATTCCAAGCCAAGATGTCTTGATCCGAATACTCGGTTGATTTCACCTTGTTCTTGAACTGCGGCAAAACAGTTCCAGGGGCTAGCCTTCGAGCGGTGAGCAAGAACCCGGTATGTCCAATCATTCGATGCTCTGGTCGAACAGCGAGTCCCTGAAGATGCCAAGGTCTTACGAGCGACTCAAAACCCTCGGGTTCGGTGAACATACCTGTGCTACGAATCTCCTCGGCAACTCGAGATAGCTGTGTGACTGTTGCAACGTAAGCAATGACTAACCCACCGGGCTTCAATGAATTCGCCACAGCCTCAATGCATTCCCAAGGCGCCAGCATGTCAAGGACAACTCGGTCAACCGTGTGAGGCTGGAACACATTTAAGAGTTCTTCTTGTAAATCACCAAGGTGGACGCTCCAGTTCTTTGGAGTAAGCCCCATCTGACTAGCTACATTTCCTTGTGCAATTTCTGCGAACTCTGAGCGTCGCTCAAAAGAATGTAGTTGTCCTGAATCACCCACCGCTCGCAGCAGGTAAAGACTCAGTGCTCCCGAGCCAACCCCTGCTTCGACAACAACTGCCCCTGGGAAGATGTCTCCAGAAACTAGAATCTGAGCCGCGTCTTTTGGGTAGATTATTGCCGCACCCCTTGGCATGGACAATACAAAATCATTTAGCAACGGCTTTAGGGCTAGGTACTCCACGCCGTTCTGGTTTGAAACCACTGAACCATCTGGTAAACCGATGATGTCGTCGTGTCTAAGATCTCCCCTGTGTGTTCCAAATGTCCCACCGGGTGATAACACGATTGTGTTTATTCTCCCCTTGGGTCCAGTCAGCTGGACTTTGTCGCCGGCTTCAAAGATTCCTGAGTGCTTGGAGCTCATCTAAATAGCGCCTGCAAGTCGTCCATTGTTACATTTTCAAGTGTTGGCCAAAGGATGCGACCTTCGCTCATTGGGATCTCAACAATGTGAGCGATACCCACAGCCTTTGTTCCAGCGGCTTCAGCCGCTGTTATTCCAGTAAGTGAGTCTTCAAACGCCACGCAATGTGTTGGATCAACACCGAGCATGTCCGCCGCAACTAGGTACGACTCTGGGTGGGGCTTACCCTTGGTTACGTCGTCGCCGCCAACAATCACGTCAAAGGCCTCGAAACCTATTTGGTCGGCGACCTTCTTGGCCATCCGATGCATTGAACCAGTTACCAGGGCAGTCTTAACATTGTTGTCTCGAAGCAGCTTGAGTAGCTCTCTGGCCCCAGGACGCCAAGGAATAGATTGCTCAAGCCTCTGCAAAACACCATCGGTTACCTGATCAATAATCTGTTGCGGTTCCAGGGGTGAGCCAACTCGAGCCTTTAGTAGCTTCGAAGATTCGTAGAGCGACATGCCAATAACGCCAAGTCCATCATCTTGGCCCCAGCTACTGCCGTGGGCCTCTGCAAACGCACTCTCGCTGGCTAGCCAGTAGGGTTCCGAGTCGATAAGTGTGCCATCCATGTCCCAGAGCACAGCAGCAGGAAAGTTGAGAGAATTCATGATGCTTGAATTCTAGCCTCGCGGTTTGCCCTTACAGTTAAACAAGCAAAAATCTTCAAGAGGGGTAGATTCACCAGATTGACTGTTGACAGAGTGTTTCAAGGTCGAGTGCTAATTTGCGCCTTTGAGGGCTGGAATGACGCAGCTGAATCGGCAAGTGCAGCTGCCAACATAATTAGCGAGTCGCTTGCTTGTGAACTTGTCGCCGAAGTTGACCCCGAAGACTATTACGACTTCCAATTCACGAGACCAACGGTTGCGTTATCTGAAGATGGTCACCGCGAGTTGACCTGGCCTACAACGAGTTTGATGGTGTCAACTGACCCAGACCCGAATCTTTCGAGATTCAGCGTCTTGGTTGGAACAGAGCCGGCAAGAAGATGGAAGTCGTTCGTTGCGGAGATCATAGAAATGATTGAAGATCGAGAAATTGAGACAGTGATTTTCCTAGGTGGAATGTTGGCTGACACCCCTCACACCAGACCAATCGCGGTAACAGCAACTAGTCAGAACCCGTTGGTTAGAAAAATTGAAGGTGTTGAAAAAAGTAGTTACGAGGGGCCAGTTGGAATTGTCTCCACCCTCGGTATAGCCCTTGAAGAGGCTGGTATAGCAACGATTGCTCTTTGGGCAGCCGTTCCACATTACGTTCACACTTCCCCATCCCCCAAAGCAACCCTTGCCCTAGTTGCGGAGTTAGAAAGACTGCTCGGGGTCAGCTTCAGTCACGGTGACCTAGCGGACCAAGCTTTTGCTTGGGAACGTGGAATAGATGAGATTGCCGAGAATGACGACGAGATGGCAGGTTACATTGAGCAGCTGGAAGCTAGTCGCGACGAGGTTGACTCAGAAGCAGCCTCTGGCGAAGCTATTGCAAGGGAGCTAGAGAAATTTCTCGAGTCTGAGCAGCGTCCACCCGAAGCCTAGGCAACAATTGAGCCACTGGTTAGCATCCACAGCAACCACAATCCAACAACCACACGCCAAATCACAAACGGCAAAAATGATCCAAACTCTAAATACTTAAGCAAGTAGTGGATCACCGTAAGGCCGACGATCCCTGAAACAACCGTTGCAACGATTGTTGCAAGCAACATTTCTTGACTCAGGTCCCCGAAGGTGCTGATGAATAGAAAAAGGCCTGAAGCCAGTACTGCTGGAATTGCAAGCAGAAAGCTATATCTGGCAGCTGCTTGGCGGGTGTAACCAAGTAATAGACCGACGGTTATGGTTCCACCCGATCGAGAGACTCCAGGAACTAGTGCAAGGGCCTGCCCAAGCCCGAACATCACGCCGTGCTTGTAGCTTAAATCTGCAATTGTTTTTCTTTTCTTCCCAACAAAATCTGCGACTCCAAGGATGATTCCGAACCCAATTAGGGTAAAAGCGATAACCCAGAGACTTCTTACATCGTTTTCGATAAAGTCCCTAAAGGCCAGTCCAAGCACCACAACAGGAAGAGTTCCAATAATGATTAGCCAGCCAAGTTTTGCGTCCGCACTCATTTTGGCCTTTGGCTTAGCCATCCACCCAAACCAAGCCATCGAAATCTTCTTGATGTCCTTGGCAAAGTAGGCAACAACAGCAAGCTCTGTACCGAGCTGAATTGTTGCAATAAAGGCGGTTAGTTCCGGTCTTGATAGGTCCGACTGCCCCATAAGCTGCTGAGCTATCTGCACGTGTGCCGATGAAGAGATTGGGAGGAACTCAGTAAGACCTTGAACTAAGCCGAGGATAAGTGCTTCAAGAAAACTCAATTATCTTCTTCTGCAATCGCAATTGGAAGAAACTCACCATACTCCTCAGACAGGGCCTCTTCGTAGTTGATGAATGCGTCCTCTACTTGATCGTAAGCACGCTCGACACTTGAATCGCCTGCTCCGCGTTGCGCAGCTACCGCTTCGAAGTGCTTCTCGAGTGCCGCAGTCAATTGAGAAAGTGCGATGCGTGGATCAGTAGCCATAAGCCAAAACTACCTTCAATCATCCGCGATGCCAAGTACCCGAGTTGATTGTCAAGTGTCCGTGATACCATCGCATCTGATAAGTCCGGGTGGCGGAATGGTAGACGCGCTAGCTTGAGGTGTTAGTCCTCGCAAGGGGGTGGGGGTTCGAGTCCCCCCTCGGACACTGTCGTATGAGACAGTTTTACCCGCGATCTAGGAGCCAAAAAGCCTTTGACAAACACTCACATCGGCCTGTTCCGTCACGGTCAAACCGACTGGAACATAAATTTCCTTCTTCAAGGTGTAACCGACATTCCCATGAACCAAACTGGAATCGAGCAAGTCAAATCTGCTGCTAAAGCCATAAACAAAAGCGACTGGGACCTGATTCTCACTTCCCCACTGGGCAGAGCCCGAGAAACTGCCGCAATAATTGCCGAGCAACTAGGCTTCGACGAGGTTCAGCAGCACGATCTGTTGATCGAGAGATCATTCGGTGAAGCTGAGGGTTTGGCATACGACCAGTGGAAAACGAAGTTCTCAAATCTCGATGAGATTCCAGGTGGCGAGTCAAGATCCGAACTGATTGCAAGGTCCGCACTGCTGCTTGACTCTTTCTTGGAAGCTCATCCTGGAAAGCGTGTTCTTGCCATCTCCCACGGTGCGCTTATCAGAACTGTTCTATCGATCTCAAGTCAGAACGAGCTACCGCGTGAAGGTGAAAAGCTCGGGAACGCTTCACTAAACATTGTCTCTCACCTTGAGAAAACTTGGACTGTGACCAAGTACGACCTAGACCCTCTTAGCGCCTAAGAGATTCAATTAGGCTCAGCAGCTTGGTGGCTGATCGATTCCAGTCAAATAATGTTGATCTTGATAAACCTTTGGCACTTGCCTCTTGCCAGTGCGCTGAAGTTTCAAGACTCCTAACAGCTTCAACAAACTCGACTGAACTTTCGGGATTGAAGAAAACGCCGGCTTCTCCTGCAACCTCATGAAATATCGGAATACTCGAAACCACCACAGGCAATGACCTTGACATTGCTTCAATAACAGGAATCCCAAAACCCTCGTCTTTCGATGCGCTCACCAGTGCAAAACTGCTGTCGAGAAGCTCCAGATACTTCGACTCTGATACACCATCAACAAAATGAATCCTAGATTTTGCTTCATGCGACGCTTTGGAAAGCAGTTGTTTCTTCCGTTCGGGCTCAACCTTGCTGCAAAGAGTCAAGGTGTATCCAGGTAGCTGATCCATTGAATCAATCAGAAGCTCGACATTCTTGTAGGGCATAAAGCTACCCATGTAGAGAAGATTTCGGGTTCTTGGTTGCTTCTTTGCAGAGGACACAGCGGGCATGCTTGATGCGTTGTAGATCACATGGACTGGTCTTTTTGTGAGCTGGTTGGCAACAATCAATTCCTTTGTGGTCTCCGAGATTGTCACAACCGCATCGGCGCGATTTAGAAGAATACGGACAGGTGCGTAGCTCAGGTGGAAAACACGCCAGGCAACTCTGATGGGCCAAGCAAGAAAGCCTGGAGGTTTGCGGTGCTTGTAGTAGATCAGATCATGCAGGGTAAGGATTAGTTTGTATTTTTTTCCAACTGAACCCATGGTTTGCATAGGAGAAAAGACAACAGATGCTCCCAGCTTGTTTAGTTTGCCGGGCAATAAGAGCTCAAGAAATGGGTTCTTCGGGTCGTTCACGAGCTCGTGATCGGTCCCAGGGGGTAGCGAATCGAGCTGCGCTTGGTCACTTATGAGAGCGATAACTTTAGTTTGCCTTGAGATTGCTTGAAAAAGCTCACTTGAAAAGCGCGATATGCCATCGTGGTGATCCACTCGAATAAATCGAGCATCAAAAAAGAAACTCATTTTGCGTCCTCGAGGAATCTCGTGATGTACTGAGCAGCCTGCTCAGGAGCCTCGTAGTGAACTAGGTGACCAACACCTTTGATCTCGACAAGTTCTGCGTTTGGATAAAGTTTCACAACCTGGCGCTGCACTTCTATTGCTGTGATGTCATCTAGATCGGCGGCGACAACCAAAACCCTGGACGAAATCTTCGGCGCCATCACGGATAGATCGCTTGAAATGGATGCATCGTAGCCTTCTGTGGCAACTCGTACGGAGGAAAAATCGCTGAAATTGGCGAGATGCTGCTTATGGATCCAGCTTCGTAGCTTTCGATCTTTTGTCTTAGCCATAACAGAACTCATCACCATCACCGCAACCGGGCTCCTAAGAAGCCAGCTACCAACTTTTTCCGGAAGACGGTTACTTAGGTGATAGAACAATGAGGTTATGCGGGTTAGAAAAGCTCTAGGTCCAGACAGTGCTGGGGCAGAAACTGGATTGATTAAGACTATTGAGTTACATTCCCTGTTGGACGCATAGCGGCCCACCACTAATGTTCCAAAGCTGTGGCCAACCAAGTGTGCGCTATCGCTTAACCCGAGCGCATCTAGAAACGAATCTAGCCAGTTGGCATAAGAATCTAGGTTGTGCAAGGTTCCAAGTTCCGGTGATTGGCCGAATCCAGGTAAATCCGGAACGATTACGCGGTACTCCCCCAAGCCCCCAACGATGGCTTCCAATCCGTGATGATTTCCGCGGTAGCCGTGAATCATCACAATTGATCTATCAGATTTGTTTGTAGCCGGGTACTCGTAATAAACAAACTCTTTCTCGAAAATTGAGACTGTTTGTCGAATGCCTCGAAGACGAGCTTGGTTTGAAAGTTCCTGTGACAACACGTGACAAGTCTAATCAGGCTCGATAACGGGGTATGAGGAATCCCAGACGTAGATAGAAATGCCCCGTATTCTTCTAGTGTGAATGAACAGTTGAGCTTTGACCTCGGTGACCAACTTCCCTGGGCAAAATCCCTAGCAGTTTTTGACTTAGAGACAACGGGACTAGATCTTGAACAGGCTCGGATTGTCACAGCGTGCGCGGTTGCCATTGATGAGCGCGGTCAGGTAACCGGTGCAAACAGTGAGTGGCTTGCGGACCCAGGAATCGAAATACCTGAGGCAGCTTCAAATGTCCACGGTGTAACAACAGAGATTGCAAGATCCCAAGGGCGCAAGAGCAAAGAAGTGGTGTCGGAGATTTTAGAAACTTTGCGCGGTTTTTTCGCCGCTGGAATTCCAGTTGTCGCATATAACGCTCCGTATGATTTCACCATCTTGCACCACGAAGCTCTTCGAAATGGCCTTGAACCACTTTCTGATCCAAAACCGATTATCGATCCCCTTGTTCTCGATAAGTTTGTGGATCAATACCGTTCTGGAAAGCGAACACTTCAGGTTGCAGCTTCGGTTTATGGGGTGCAGCTTTCAGACGCCCATAACGCAACCGCTGATGCAATTGCGGCTGGAAAAGTTGCGCAGGCGATTGCCCGAAAGCACTCAGGAAAGTTGCCTGCGGATGCCCTTGAGCTTCATGACGCGCAAAAGCTTTGGAGCGTCAAGCAGGATGATTCTTATGAGATTTTTCGGAGAAAGAGCTCTCCAGATTTTACGGTTGTAAGAGGCTGGCCAGTAAAGCTTTAGGAGCCAAAGTTCTTGTAACGAGTGTTGAACTTCTCGACTCGTCCGGCAGCATCCATGATTCTTTGCTTTCCGGTGTAGAACGGGTGCGAAGCTGAAGAGATTTCAACATCGAAAACTGGGTATTCCTGACCGTCTTCCCACTTCAAAGTCTTGGAGCTAGTAAGTGTGGAACGAGTTAGAAAACTCTCACCGGAGGCAAGATCACGAAAAATCACTGCCTGGTAGTTTGGGTGGATTTCTGACTTCATGGAAAACTCTCTTTGGTTCAAGGATTGTGCGCCTAACTGGCAACTTGATAACTATACCAGAGCCAATTCTTGATAACTAGTCGCTATTTTCCTGGTCTCAGGCGGAATCTTCCAGCCTCATTGGTGACCTCGAGTGGGTAGCCAAATGACTGGGAAACCTTCTCGGTAGTTATGGTGCTTGCTAGCTCCCCAGCTGCAAAAACCTGCCCTTTGCTCAGAATAAGAGCATGTGTGAATCCTTTAGGGATCTCTTCGATGTGATGAGTAACCATGACAATTGCCGGCGCGGTCGGAGCTTGGGCGTAGCTAGATAAAACGTCAATGGTGTGTTCCCTTGCTGCCATATCCAGGCTTGCAACCGGTTCATCCAGCAATAAAAGCTCCGGATCAGTCATAACTGATCTAGCGATTTGAGCTCTTTTCTTCTCGCCGTCACTCAGTGTTCCAAACGGCCTCTCACCGTAGCCATCTAGCTGCCACTCGGCAAGTACTCGATTGGCTCGACGTTGATCAACATCTTCATACTTCTCATTCCAGCGCCCCGTGATGCCGTAGCTAGCCGTCATCACCGCGTCCAGTACGGTTTCCGAATTTGGGATGTGCTGAGACAGTGCGTTTGATGCAAATCCAATTCGTGTCTTTAGTTCAAACACATCAACCGACCCGAGAGTGTGACCAAGAATCTTCGCGGTCCCAGTGGTTGGTTGTATTTGTGCGGCTGCCACCCGTAGGAGTGTTGTTTTTCCGGCACCGTTTGGGCCAATGATGACCCAACGCTGGTTTGATTCAACCTGCCAGTCGAGATTATTTAGTATGGACTTTCCATCGCGTTGCACCGTGATGTTATTGAAATCCAATACCAAGCTCATGTAAATCAGCATAATCGATGGCGAGCCTGGGCCTTGGACTGCTCTAACATCGAGTTATGGTTTCTAGCATTTGTTGCTTTAGTTCGGCGGTTACGCATTGAAAAGGCTCCTCCTTGTGCTCGACGTCGACTCGACCATGATCGAGCAAGAAGTTATTGAGTTGCTAGCCGAACGAGTCGGTCTACGTGATCAGGTGAAGTCTCTTACCGACAAAGCAATGGCTGGGGAGATTGATTTTCGAGACGCTCTGTTGCAGCGAGTTGGCCTGTTGGAAGGACTAAGCGCTGAGGTCTTTGAAGATCTTCTTTTGGAGATCACAGTTACCGATGGGGTCACTGACTTGATAGCCGCGATCCACAACGCTGGTGGACTAGTTGGTGCAATTAGTGGTGGATTTTCACAGGTTCTTGAGCCGCTTGCCAGAAAGCTCGGTTTGGACTTTTTTGCGGCTAATGATCTCGAGGTAATTGATGGTGTCATGACCGGAAAGATTACGGGAGATATTGTCGATGCGGACATGAAAGCGAAGACGCTGCTGCACTGGGCCGAAGATAACGGCATCGACACTTCTGACACCGTGGCAATTGGCGATGGCGCCAATGATATTGAAATGCTGAAAGCCTCAGGATTTGCCGTGGCATTTAGACCAAAAGAAGTTTTACGCCAATACGCAGATTTGGTTATTGAGGGTAATTCTTTGGCGCCAGTGATATCAGCTCTTGAGCTACGCTCCAGTTGAGTGCAGACCGCCATCGACGTGAATCATTTCGCCAGTTGTTGCAGGGAACCAGTCTGAAAGAAGTGCGATAACTCCCCTAGCCGCTGTTTCGGTGTTAGTTAAATCCCAACCAAGCGGTGCGCGATCTGTCCAAAGCTCTTCCATGGTTGCAAAACCAGGAATACCTTTTGCCGCGGTTGTTCTAAGCGGTCCTGCTGAAACCAAATTGACTCTGATTCCATCTTTTCCAAGATATCTCGCAAGGTATCTAGCTGTTGCTTCGAAAGCAGCCTTGGCAACACCCATCCAGTCGTAGACCGGCCAGGAAACTCTTGCATCGAAAGTTAGCCCAACGATTGAGGAGGGATTCTTCAAAACAGGCTTGGCTGCCATCGTTATCGACTTCAAAGAGTACGCGGACACTTCAACGGCTGTTGATACATCTGGCCACTCAGTTTCCAGGAAATTTCCACCAAGCGCAGTTTGAGGAGCAAAAGCGATGGCGTGCACAATCCCGTCTATGGAATCAAAATGAGCCGAGATTCGAGTAGAAAGCTGCTCAAGGTCTGTTGCATTAGTGGCGTCTAGCTCAATTACTGGAGCCGGCTTTGGAAGTCGCTCGGCGATTTTGGTTGTGATCGGAAGCATACGTCCGAAAGAGGAGAGAATAACTTCGGCACCTTCTTCTTGCGCGAGTCTGGCAACCGAGAAGGCAATTGAAGCCTCGGTGAGAACACCCGTCACAAGAATCTTCTTGCCTTCTAAAATTCCCATAATTTCACTCCTCTAGTTTTGTTGCTCAAGCAACTCATCAAGTAAATCTAGTGCCCCATGCCTAAGCCGCCATCCACTGGGATGACAGCACCCGAAATGTACGCAGCCTCATCGCTTGCAAGCCAGCAAACAACTTTTGCTACCTCTGAGGGGGCCGCGAATCTTCCAGCTGGAATTCTCTCCAGATACTGCTTCTGCTGGTCAGGCTCTAGCTCCGAGGTCATGTCGGTGTCGATAAATCCTGGGGCAATCACGTTCGCGGTAATGCCTCTTCCGCCGAGCTCTCTGGTGATTGACCTAGCCATTCCAACAAGTGCTGCCTTGGTGGCGGAGTAATTAACTTGACCTGGTGAGCCCAGAAGAGCAACAACACTTCCTACCAAGATGACTCGCCCAAATCTTTGCTTGATCATTGACTTTGTCGCTCGTTTTACGACTCTAAACACCCCATTTAGGTTCACGTCCACTACTTGCTCGAAATCCTCGTCGCTCATGCGAAGCAAAAGGGTGTCTTTCGTGATCCCAGCATTAGCAACCAGAACTTCGATTGGACCTAGTTCTTTCTCAGCCGTAGCAATTGCTTCATCAAGCGAGGATGGATCTGTGACATCTGCCTTCAGAGACAGCGAGCCCTCTGGCCCTGTTCCAGAGCGAACGGTGACGGCCACTTTGTGACCCTGTTCGATGAATTCCTGAGCAATCGCGTAGCCAATCCCGCGGTTACCACCGGTTATAAAAACAACTCGGGGCTCTGTCATTGAATTCTCTTTTCCAGACGCAGTAATCCTGTGGCGGGTTTTGACTATCGCAATTCTAGCCTTACCCTTGTATTGAACCTATCTATCTGGAAGTAGCTTTGGCTAAAACACAGAGCATTACAACAGTCAGCGAGTCTCCTGACGACGAGCGTAAGTCTCGTATGCTCAAATACACCCTTGCGATGACAATTCGTGTGGTGTGCATCGTAGTTGCCATGTTTGTTGATGGCTGGCTTATGTGGCTAGCATTCGCCGGGGCCATTTTTCTTCCCTACTTTGCTGTGGTGCTTGCCAACGCTCAGGGACCTAAGCCAGGTGAAATTTCAAGAGTCAATCAGGTCATCAAACCCGTTGACGCCTCCCCAAGCACAGAGCCAACCACAAAGATTTAGATGTCGATTTTTAATCTGGACCCTATTGAAGCCAAGTGCTCGAGAGCAGGCTGCACAAATACCGCGTCGAAGTCCCTGATTTGGTCCAACCCCAGTATTCATAAAGCAGACAGAACAAAAACATGGCTCGCCTGCTCAGAGCACGTTGAATACCTAAGAAACTTCCTGACTGAGCGATCCTTTCTTCGAGAAGAAAGCGATTTCTAGATGAAGCCAGCAATAAAGCCGTGGATTCGTTGGACCGGTTGGTTCCTGGTGGCCAGCTTGTTCGCAGTCGCTTGTGTGGCTCTGGCCAGTTGGCAAATCGATAGAAGATCCGAAGCGGTGTCCAAGATTGAAAGAGTTGCTGAAAATTACGATTTAAATCCAGTTGAGATCGAAGAGATCGAAAGCCTTGATGCGGATTCGATTGTTTCATACGAGTGGCGCAATGTTGTTCTGTCTGGAAAATACAAACCTGATGAGGCGTTACTTGTTCGCAATCGAGCGATTGCAGGTCAACCCGGATTCGTTCAATTGGTTCCATTTGAACTTGCGAATGGAGTTGCAATCATTATTGAGCGAGGTTGGATAGCTGCGGATTCCAATTTGAATCCGTCTAGCGCTTTCTTACCCTCGGAGACCGGTAAGGAAATCATTGCACGAGTTCGACTGGGTGAAAACGTTCCAAATCGCGAGTCCCCTGATGGCCAGCTAACCAGTATCAATTTGCCGGAGATAAGTGAACTTTTCTCAGGAACTCTTGAGGAAAAGTTTTACCTCAGAATGGTGTCAGAGACTCCTGCTGAGTCTTCGTACCCCCAACCACTTAGTAGACCTGTTCTCGATGAGGGTAATCACCTCAGTTACGCAGTCCAATGGGTCATTTTCGCAATCATGGGATTCTTTGCATTGTTCTGGGCCATTAGGCAAGAGCAGGAGTATCGAAGGATGGAGAAAGACCCCAACTACATACCCAGATCCGCTAGACGTAAGGCCAATAACGATTCAAGCGTCGAAGATGAAATTCTGGATCGTTCAAACTAGCTAAGTGAAATCAGGTCAGCGTACTGATCCGACCAATGATCCTCGGTGCCATCTGGCAAGATCAAAACTCTTTCTGGGTTTAGCGCCAAGACAGCACCCTCGTCGTGCGAGACCAGAACGACTGCACCTGTGAAGCTAGCCAAGGCATTCAAGATCTCCTTTCGGCTTGCGGGATCCAAGTTGTTTGTTGGCTCATCCAGCAACAATACGTTGGCCGATGACACCACAAGCGAGGCCAGCGCCAAACGTGTTTTCTCTCCACCGCTTAGCACGCCCGCCTTTTTCCCAACATCGTCTCCGGTGAACAGGAACGAGCCCAGGACCTTGCGTGCTTCAACGTCGCCTAGATGAGGGGCAGCTGACTGCATGTTCTCCAGAACAGTCTTTGACACATCGAGTGTCTCGTGCTCCTGCGCGTAGTAACCGATCTTTAGTCCGTGTCCTGGTTCGATGACACCGGTGTCAGCCTTGTCCACTCCTGCGAGAATGCGAAGCAAGGTAGTCTTACCTGCTCCGTTAAGTCCGATAATTACTACCTTTGAACCTCTGTCGATGGCGAGATCCACCGCGGCGAATATCTCTAGGGATCCGTAGCTCTTAGAAAGTCCGTGGGCCATCAACGGGGTTTTGCCACAAGGAGCTGGATCTGGAAAACGAATCTTGGCGACTCTATCTACTTGGCCGACATCTTCTAGCTCGCTTAGCAAGCGCTGCGCACGGCGCTGCATCTGCTGTGCAGCAACTGCCTTAGTAGCTTTTGCGCCGAACTTTGCAGCTTGCAAGCTAAGAGAGGCAGCCTTCTTTTCAGCATTGGCCCTCTCACGTTTACGTCGTTCCTCATCGGCTTCGCGCTGTTTCTGGTAGGCGCGCCAACCCATGTTGTAAACATCGATCTTTTGACGATTGGCGTCAAGATAGAAAACGCGGTTAACAGTTGTATCAACCAGGTCCACATCGTGACTTATAACAATCAGCCCACCTTGATAGGCACGGAGAAAATCTCGCAGCCAAACAACGGAGTCGGCGTCAAGATGGTTAGTGGGCTCATCTAACAACATGGTTTGTGCATCGGAAAACAATATGCGTGCCAATTCGATACGCCTTCTCTGTCCACCAGATAGCGTCTTTAGCGCCTGGGTCAATATGCGCTCTTCGATTCCAAGGTTGCTCGCTATCGCGGCAGCAGCAGCTTCGGCGGCGTAGCCACCAGCAGCCTGAAAGCGCTCCTCGACTTTGCTGTATTTGAGCATTGCCTTTTCAGACTCCGATCCGTTTGCGGAGGCCATTGTTTCGGTAGCATCAGCCATTTGTTTGAGCAAGGTGCCAAGACCGCGTGCGTTAAGGATTCGATCACGTGCCGACTCTTCCGGGTCGCCAGAGCGCGGATCCTGGGGTAGGTAACCTATTTCTCCCTGGCGTTCAATAAGACCATTCGAGGGCGCGCCATCCCCCGCCAAAATCTTGGTCAGGGTCGTTTTACCGGCTCCATTTCGACCCACAAGCCCGATTTTGTCTCCAGCGGCTACGCGAAAGGAAACCTCGCTCATAAGAGTTCTGGCACCGATGGTAATTTCTAGGTCCTTGACGCTGAGCAATCAATAAACCTTTCATAAGCTCACAAAAGCAATAGTCTACAATCGTCATTACAACCCTCGGGCAGAATAGAGAATCTCATGACCATGCAACTACCAGGTAACGCCGCTTTAGTTGATCGGGTTGTGCCTCGATCTGCAGTCAATGACACCGCTTTGATTCTCTCAGGCGCTGTATTCACAGCGTACGCCGCGCAGCTTGTCATCCCGATGTGGCCGGTTCCAATTACTGCTCAAACCCTTGCCGTCTTGTTGGTTGGCTCTGTCCTTGGCGCAACCAGGGGCGCGATTTCACTGATTGCCTATTTCTCGATGGGTGCATTCGGACTGCCGGTTTTCTCCGCCGCGACTAGCTTGAGCTTTGGGCCTACATTTGGCTATCTCGTCGGCTTTGTTGCTGCTGCGGCCGTTGTGGGTTACCTGTCCGAGCGAGGATGGCACAAGTCCGTCACGGGTGTTCTTGGAAGCTTTGCTATTGCGAACTCAGTCATCTACCTATTTGGTTTGCCTTGGTTAGCATTTGTGCTTGGAAACCTTGGGGCAGCTAACGATTTGACTGCAGTTGCGGCAGCAGGTCTTGCACCGTTTATTGTTGGTGATGTTTTGAAGATGATTCTTGCAGCTGCGCTTTTGCCGCTTGCTTGGAAATACTTGGGTAAAAAAGCCTAGATAGAAAAGCCGATTGCGCGCATCTGCTCGCGACCGTCATCTGTGATCTTCTCTGGACCCCAAGGCGGCATCCACACCCAGTTAATTCTGAAAGCTTCTACAACTCCATCTAGGGCTTCAGCGGTTTGCTCTTCCAGAACATCTGTTAGAGGACAACCAGCAGAAGTCAGAGTCATGTTGATAAGAAGCGACTCGTCCTCATCAGCCATCTCTAGGCCGTAGATCAAACCAAGATCAACAATGTTCACGCCGATTTCAGGGTCGATAACTTCCTTTAGGGCTTCTTCAACCTTGTCGTAAAGACTTGCCTCTAGTTCTCTTGGCATCCTATGCCTTCACGTACCTGTCGTAACCCTCGGCTTCGAGTCTCTCTGCAAGCTCTGCGCCACCTTGTTCTGCGATCTGACCAGCGACGAACACGTGAACAAAATCAGGCTTGATGTACTTCAAGATCCGCGTGTAGTGAGTGATCAGCAATACACCAACGTCATTAGAGTCCTTGATTCTGTTTACTCCCTCGGCAACCACTCGCAGTGCGTCAACGTCGAGTCCCGAATCGGTCTCATCGAGGACAGCAAACTTTGGCTTTAGAAGTTCCATCTGCAAGATCTCGTGGCGCTTCTTTTCTCCACCGGAAAAGCCCTCGTTGACGTTTCGCTCTGTAAAGGCCGAATCCATCTTTAGATTCTCCATTGCAACCCGAACGTCCTGAATCCAGGAACGCAGTGCAGGCGCTTTGCCATCTACGGCCGTCTTTGCGGTTCTAAGGAAGTTTGAAACGCTGACTCCGGGGATTTCAACTGGATACTGCATTGCAAGGAAAAGTCCGGCTCTTGCACGCTCATCTACAGACATCTCGAGAACGTCTTCGCCGTCAAGCAAAATCTCACCCTTGGTGACTTGATACTTGGGGTGACCAGCAATGGAGTAGGCAAGGGTTGACTTTCCGGAACCGTTTGGGCCCATAACAGCGTGAGTCTCGCCACTATTGATTGTCAGGTCCACTCCCCTGAGAATCTCTTTGGTTCCCTGATCGGTATCAACTGATACGTGCAGGTTCTTAATCTCTAGCTTTGCCATCTTCTACTCACTGTCCTTGTCGATTTCAATAAAAACTTCGCCGTTTTCAACGATTACCTCATATGTTGCAACTGGCTCATAGGCCGGAAGTGAAAGTGGAGCGCCGGTGTCGAGCGAGAATTTTGCTCCATGGGCCCAGCACTCAATTGTCTCGTTATCAACAAAGCCTTCGCTAAGAGAAATTTCTCCGTGTGAGCACTTGTCGCCGAGGGCCTTGAAGCGGCCATCTTTGGTATGAACAAGGGCGATAGCTTCCTCGCCGATCTTTACACGAAGTGCTTTACCAGGCTTGATGTCCTCTACGTTGCAGATCCTGATTGCCATTACTTTACGGTCCCTTCGAGCTCATCTTCGATTGCTTGGGCCAACCTATCCTCTAGTTCAGAAATGCCAATCTGTTGGACAACTTCCATTAGGAAACCGCGAACCACCAAGCGCCTGGCTTCAATTTCATCGATGCCACGAGCCTGTAAGTAGAACAGCTGTTCGTCGTCAAACCTTCCGCTGGCACTTGCGTGCCCAGCCCCTTGGATCTGGCCGGTTTCAATTTCTAGGTTTGGAACTGAATCGGCTCTTGCGCCATCGGTCAAGAGCAAGTTTCGGTTTAGCTCATATGTGTCCGTACCTTCAGCGGCCGCGCGAATCAGCACATCACCGACCCACACGGTATGAGCTTTCTCACCCTGCAGAGCACCCTTGTAGGTGACTCGGGATTTACAGTTTGGCTGCGAGTGGTCAACAAAGATTCTGTGCTCGAGGTACTGACCAGCGTCGGCAAAGTAGAGACCAAACAGTGCAACATCTCCACCCGGTGCGTCGAAGGACGCAGACGGGGTTACACGAACCACGGAACCACCCAGAGAAACGACAACGTGCTTGAAAGTTGAGTTTCTTCCAAGTTTTGCAAACTGCGCCGAGGAGTGAATGGACTTAGAGCTCCACTCCTGGATGCTAACTAGTGTCAGGCTTGCCTCGTCTTCTACAACGATCTCAATGTTTTCTGACAGGACCGCATCGCCGCGGTGCTCCAGCACCACTGTTGAACTTGACCCCTTTGCAGCGTGAACGATAACGTGCAGTGCGGATGGGTCAGCAACTAGAGACTTAATCTCAATACTTGTTGGCTCAGGTGAACTGTTTGCAGGAATCGATACCAAGTAGGCTGCTTTGGCGGCTTCCCAACCCGCAGCTGAGACTCTGTCTTCGGGGGTGCCAGCGGTGCCGAAGAGCTTATGATCTGATTCAATCCAAGAAGTTTCTACTTCATCTGCGCAAGAGGCAGTGATGTCTCCTGAGAATTCTTCGAGTCCAGCTTTGTCTAGTCCGCCAAGTTCGTCCGAGCCGATGTAACGCCACTGCTCTTCGCGTGTCGAGATTTCTGCGAAGTCAGCAAGCTTGGTTGATTTAACTCTTTCGGAACGAGTTTGAATTGGAACCCCGAAGCCATGGGAATGCTCTGACAATCCATGCTGGATTGTCTCTGAAGCGCCTGCCACTATCCGACAGCCCCTTCCATTTGCATCTCAATTAGCTTGTTGAGCTCAAGTGCGTATTCCATTGGAAGCTCTTTCGCGATTGGCTCAATGAATCCACGAACAATCATGGCCATGGCTTCATCTTCTGCCATACCTCTTGACTGCAGGTAGAAAAGCTGCTCTTCGCTAACACGTGAAACTGTTGCCTCATGCCCCATTGACACATCGTCTTCTCGAACGTCAACGGTTGGGTAGGTATCACTTCTAGAAATAGTGTCGACCAGCAAAGCATCGCAACGAACGGTGTTGGCGCTGTGGTGAGCGCCTGGGTTCACACGAATCTCGCCGCGGTATGAAGTTCTTCCACCTCCACGAGCGATTGATTTGGAAACAATTGAAGAAGAGGTATGTGGTGCAAGATGAATCATCTTGGCACCAGCATCTTGGTGCTGACCTTCTCCAGCAAAAGCAACCGACAGAGTCTCTCCCCTGGCGTACTCGCCGGCAAGAATAACTGACGGGTACTTCATCGTCACTTTAGAGCCGATGTTGCCATCGATCCATTCCATGGTTGCACCCTCGTGAGCGATTGCTCTCTTGGTTACAAGGTTGTAAACGTTGTTGGACCAGTTCTGAATTGTCGTGTAGCGAACGCGAGCACCTTTTTTAACGATGATTTCCACTACGGCAGAGTGCAGCGAGTCTGATTTGTATATCGGCGCGGTGCAACCCTCAATGTAGTGAACGTAGGAGTCCTCATCGGCAATGATTAGTGTTCGTTCGAACTGGCCCATGTTTTCGGTGTTGATTCGGAAATATGCCTGTAGAGGGATCTCAACGTGAACACCCTTTGGAACGTAGACGAAAGAGCCTCCAGACCAAACAGATGTGTTCAATGCTGCGAACTTGTTATCTCCTGCTGGAATGACGGTTCCAAAGTATTCCTTGAAAATTTCTGGGTGCTCACGCAAGGCAGTGTCGGTGTCCAGGAACAATACGCCCTGTTTCTCCAACTCTTCGTTGATCTGGTGATAAACAACTTCTGATTCATACTGTGCGGCAACACCGGCCACAAGACGCTGTCTCTCAGCTTCTGGGATACCTAGTTTTTCGTAGGTTGCCTTGATCTCCTCGGGAAGATCTTCCCAGCTCTGAGCCTGCTTCTCAGTTGAGCGAACGAAGTACTTGATGTTGTCAAAATCAATTCCGGAAAGATCCGACCCCCATGCCGGCATCGGCTTTTTCAGGAAGTACTGGTAACCCTTGAGACGCATCTCCAGCATCCACTCTGGTTCGTTTTTCAGACCAGAGATGTCCTTAACAACTTGTTCGCTGATGCCCCGCTTTGCGAATGCTCCAGCATCGTTGCCATCTGACCAGCCATACTCGTAGTTTCCGAGGCTATCTAGCTCGGGGCGGTCAATGATGATGTCGGACATTTGGCTCCTTATTGGTTAGAACTAGGTGAAACCCACACTTGCAACCAGGCATTCCCACGCGAAACTTAATGCGAAACTGGAATTACCTAAAGTTTACCAGCATTGCCCGATATTGCATTAGCAGACAGGAAATAACCGCTTGATACAGCCATTTAGGACGATCTTTGCCCCAGCAAGACTCAAGGCTTACGCATGGGCTTCGCTCGCTAGTCAGATTCTGATTGTGGTGACCGGTGGCTTAGTGCGCCTAACGGGATCTGGCTTGGGTTGCCCTACTTGGCCAAAGTGCACGGACGAGTCGTTTATCTCTGTCCCCGAGATGGGTATTCACGGGCTCATTGAGTTTGGTAACCGACTACTTACCTTTGTGTTGGTGATAATCGCAGGACTTACCTTTATCGTTATCCGCAGAACTGCCAAATCTTTGCGTTTTGGGCTAACTTGGCCTGCAGTTCTATTGATTCTTGGAATCATCGCTCAGGCTCTTCTTGGTGGCGTCACGGTGCTTACTGGCCTGAACTCTTGGGTTGTTGGAGCACACTTTCTAGTTTCGGGAGTTCTGATCAGCATTGCATCCGTACTTGTCTGGCGGGTGTACTCGCCAAAACATGACCCGATTAGCTATGCCTCGGTATTGCTTGCCTGGCCTATCTTCGTAGTCGGTTGGGTGACGGTAATCGTGGGTGTAGTAGTAACCGGTGCCGGGCCTCATGCTGGCGATGCGTCCACACCTCGAAACGGTTTAGATCTGGAAACCTGGCAGCACTATCACTCCTGGCCCGCATACATCATGACTGCCCTTGTGCTTATCTCGCTGGTGCTGGCGTGGAGAAGCGTTCCAACTAGCCAATGGTCCAACCCGGCCGTGAAGTCCTTGGGCGTGCTACTGATTGTCTCGATCCTCCAGGGCGTGCTCGGAGTGGTCCAGGCAAACATGGGAGTGCCAGCTTTGCTTGCAGGCGTTCACATGCTCGGAGCCTCGCTGATCATCTCGCTACTGACCTTCCAGCTTTTAGCGCTTAGATCCAAATACAAAAGAGTTGACCCAAACAGATGAGCAGGATCTTTTGGTTCCGCAAAGATCTAAGGCTGCAAGACAACGAGGCTCTCACGCGTTGCGCCGAGGCGGCCATTTCAGACGGTGACGCGGGTGTCCTTGGTTGCTTCACGTTCCAACCTGATGCCTTAGAAAACCTAAGTGGAATCAGACAACACTCTCTAGTTGCTTCACTGGAATCGCTCAATCGATCAATGGCTGGCTCGCTCCATGTCCTTGATGGCGATAGCGCTGAAGCGCTCGCAACATTAGCGAAGCAAAATGAAGTTCAGTATGTTCACGCAACAGAAAGCTTTGACCCAAAAGGAATGCTTGAGCAACAACAAGTTGCCAAATCCCTAGCAGCACTTGGTAAAACACTTGTGCTCGAAGGTTCAAACTACGCTGTAAAGCCCGGAATTGTAGCCAAGCCAACCGACGGAACTGCCTATCGTGTTTACACGCCTTTCTACAAAGCTTGGTTCGAGATTGGCTGGCCAGAGCCTTTCAAGCTGCCAAAGAAAACTAGCTGGGTTCCATGCTCGAATTCAAAGATCCCAACTCCGACAAAACCAGCCCAATTCAAGGTCCGCGCTGGCGAGGGTTTTGCTTTAGAAACATTTGAACGCTTCAAGAAGCGTGCACTGTTTGATTACTCGGAGAACAGAAATCGTGCAGATCTATCCGGCACATCAAAACTCTCACACGCTCTTGCCCACGGTGAAATTCATCCACGAACCCTTCTTGCTGATCTTCGAGACACTCCTGGCCACAACGTCTTCCGTAAGGAAATCGCCTGGCGCGAGTTTTACGCAGATGTGCTTTTCCGAAATCCACACACAGTCAACGACTATTACGTTCCGCGATTTTCGAAGATGAAATACGACACCGGTAAGCAAGCCGAGACAAAGCTTGAGCGCTGGAAAGCCGGAACCACAGGCTTTCCAATGGTGGATGCTGGTATGCGTCAGTTGGCCAAAGAGGGCTGGATGCATAACCGCGTTCGTATGATTGTCGCGAGTTTTCTAGTTAAGGATCTCCACCTGGAGTGGCAAGTCGGGGCCGACTGGTTTGAAAAGTGCCTCTCCGATTTCGATCCGGCTTCAAATTCTCACGGTTGGCAATGGACAGCAGGCTGCGGCACAGACGCCTCGCCCTACTACCGTGTTTTCAATCCCATCCTGCAGGGCTACAAGTTTGATCCAGATGGTAACTATGTTCGTAAGTACATTCCCGAGCTTTCCCACCTCGAAGGATCAGAAGTTCATGAGCCTTGGCTACTAGTTGATGGCCTGATCAATGGATATCCAGAGCCCATGCTTGATCACTCGAAAGAGCGTGACGAGAGTTTGCGAAGACTAGAAGAGATTAAAGAAAAATAGCGGGTCAAGCGCTATCGCTATAAACAGCACGGTCAAGTAGGTAATTGACCCGTGGAAAAGACGCATCGGGTTCTTTATCTCACCCTTGCCAGCTTCCTTGTTCAAGCGGTGTGATTCCAAGATAAACAGCGCACCCATAACTAGTGCGGTAGCCGAATAGATAATGCCCATCTCACCGATTGGTATCAAAAGAAGTGTTGATGCTACAAGCGCCCAGGCGTAAAGCACGATCTGAAAACCAACAGTCTTGTTGTTGCGCACAACTGGGAGCATCGGAACACCGGCATCGCTGTATTCGGTTTTGTATCGAAGTGAAAGCGGCCAATAGTGCGGCGGAGTCCACAAAAACACAATCAAAAACAAAATCCAGGCCGCGGCGTTTAGCTCCCCTGTCACCGCAGCCCAACCAATAAGAACTGGCATCGCTCCCGCGGCGCCACCCCAAACAATGTTCTGTGGTGTGCGGCGCTTTAGAAGAAGCGTATAAACAAAGACATAGAAAAGAATTGCTGCAAGAGAAAGCGCTGCAGCCAATAGATTCACCAATACAGCTAGCCAAACAACGGAGAGGATACCCAGAGCCCAAGCGAACAAATAGGCCTCTTTAGCCGAAAGTTCACCAGTGACCAGTGGTCTGGACTTGGTTCTGCCCATGATCTTGTCGATGTCACGGTCTATGTAGCAGTTGAATGAGTTCGCGCTTCCAGCGCTTAGGGCACCGCCAAGGACCGTTGCAATAACCAACCAGGGGTCTGGAATGCCACGCTGGGCAAGAATCATGGTGGGAACCGTTGCAATCAGGAGAAGCTCAATAACCCTCGGCTTTGTAAGGGCAAAATATGCCTTTGCCTTACGCCAAAAACCTGGCCTGACAGGCGCGTTATTCAATGTTTGAGAGCTCATGATTTGCCTTAAGTCTAAGCGACCAATTTCCCCCCAGTGGGCAACAGAAGCTGTGAGAGCTATGTGTGTAAGGTTTAATCGTAGGTCGCGGAAATCTTCCCCAATCCTCAAAATCAGGGCTTGATACCTGTTTGGTTGGGTATTCGCTCAAGTTCTGGATAACCAGAAGAAACGGGTCTGTTATGAGCAATCTCGAGTGGTCAGAACTAGATCAAGCCGCTGTCGATACTGCTCGCGTTCTAGCTGCCGACGCTGTTGAAAAAGTTGGAAACGGTCATCCAGGCACCGCTATTTCGCTGGCTCCAGTAGCGCATCTTCTATTCCAGAAAGTTCTCAGGCATGACCCAAAAAACCCGGATTGGGTTGGTCGGGATCGTTTCATTCTTAGCGTTGGTCACTCTTCTCTTACCCTGTACAACCAGCTGTACCTAACCGGTTACGGTCTTGAACTATCAGACCTGCAAGCTCTTCGCACCTGGGATTCACTCACACCAGGCCACCCTGAGTATGGCCACACCAAGGGCGTTGAAATAACCACCGGCCCGTTAGGTCAAGGCTTAGCCTCTGCAGTTGGATTTGCATACGCGGCAAGATTCGAAAGAGGTCTGTTTGATCCAAGTGCACCTGCTGGCAAGAGCCCATTCGATCACTTCATCTTCTGTGTTGCAGGTGATGGAGACATGCAAGAAGGTGTCACCTCGGAAGCTTCTTCGCTTGCTGGACACCAGAAGCTTGGCAATCTTGTGGTGCTTTATGACTCCAACCAAATTTCAATCGAGGACGACACCAAGATTGCCTTCACAGAGGATCTAGAAAAGCGCTACGAGTCCTACGGCTGGCACGTGCAGGTCGTCAACTGGCGCAAATCAGGCGAGTATCACGAGGACATGCAAGAGCTTTACGCTGCAATCCTTAGGGCAAAGGCCGAAACCGATAAGCCGTCTTTGATCACCATCCGAACCATAATCGGATGGCCGTCGCCATCAAAGCAAAACACTGGCAAGGTGCACGGTTCAGCTCTTGGGGCCGATGAGTTAGCCGGTCTAAAGACCGTTCTTGGATTTGATCCAGCAAAAAACTTTGATGTTGACGAGAGTGTAATTGGCTACACCCGGGGATTTAGTGATCGCACCAAAGACGTTCGCGCCAAATGGGAAAGCGACTTTAATGCTTGGAGAGCCGCAAATCCATCTAACGCCGCACTATTCGATCGTCTAGAAAGCGGCAAGCTTCCTGATCTAGATTCAGTTCTGCCCGTTTTTGATGCAGGAACAGATGTTTCTACTCGCGCGGCTTCTGGAAAAGTTCTTAACGCTATTGCAGGAGTTATGCCTGAGCTTTGGGGTGGTTCGGCTGATTTAGCTGAATCAAACAACACGACAATTGCCGGAGCAAAGTCCTTCGTTCCAGCTGTGCATTCCACACACGAGTGGTCAGGTGATCCTTACGGACGCGTGCTTCACTTTGGAATCAGAGAACACGCTATGGGTTCTATCTTGAATGGAATTGCCCTTCACGGAAAGACACGCTCCTATGGCGGTACATTCTTGATCTTCAGCGATTACATGAGACCAGCGGTTCGTCTCGCCGCACTAATGAAAGTGCCCTCAATCTTCGTTTGGACCCATGACTCAATTGCCTTGGGAGAAGATGGCCCAACTCACCAGCCCATTGAGCAGCTTGCAACCCTTAGGGCCATCCCAGGTCTTGACATCGTTAGGCCAGCTGATGCCAACGAGGTTAGCTTCGCCTGGAAGAAGATTCTTGCAAGAAGACTTGGCCCAGCAGGTATCGCGCTAACGAGACAGAACTTACCCGTTATCGAGCGAGGTAAACCTGATTCGACAGGTCAGGTAGTTGCCGATGCCAACAACGTTGAGTATGGAGGCTACGTGTTAGTCGACGCATCAAACGAGAAGCCAGAACTAATTTTGATTGCTACCGGCTCTGAGGTCCAGCTAGCGGTTGCTGCAAGGCTAGAGCTTGAGCAAAGCGGAATCAAGACACGAGTTGTGTCAATGCCTTGCGTTGAGTGGTTCGAAGAGCAGACCGACGCCTATCGCGAGAGCGTGCTTCCTTCTGGCGTTCAGGCAAGAGTGTCCGTTGAGGCAGGCTTAGCTCTTGGTTGGTCCAAGTATGTTCCGAAGGGTGAGTCAGTTTCTATTGAGCACTACGGCGCATCAGCTGATTACAAGACCTTGTTTACCAAGTTCGGCATCACCACAGAGGCTGTTGTAGCAAAAGCCAAAAAGGTTCTGGAAAGGAACAAATGAGTTCACCACTTCACGAGCTAGATAAAGCCGGTGTAAGCATCTGGCTTGATGATCTTTCTAGAGACCGCATTCAATCTGGCTCGCTTGCTGAACTGATTTCATCTCGAGCGGTTTCTGGCGTGACAACAAACCCCACTATTTTTGCCGTTGCTTTTGCCAAGGGTGACGCCTATGCGGATCAGCTCGCAGAGCTTTCAGCTAAGGGTGTATCAGCATCTGAGGCCGTCTTTGAAGCCACCACCCAAGATGTACGCATGGCCTGCGATGTATTTGCCGATGTATACAAAACCACAAATGGCGTGGATGGAAGAGTGTCCATTGAGGTTGAGCCAGGAATTGCTATGGATACCGCAAAGACTGTTTTGCAGGCAAAGGAGTTATTCAAGGCGGTGGACCGCGAGAACGTAATGATAAAGATTCCCGCGACCGTTCCTGGCCTTAGTGCAATCACCGAAGTTCTGGCTGCGGGTATCTCTGTTAACGTAACTCTCATTTTCTCGCTGCAACGCTATGCGCTTGTCATCGCTGCATTCAAAGAAGGAATCAAGCAGGCGAAGGCTAATGGCAAGGATGTCTCCAAGATTCATTCGGTGGCGTCATTTTTTGTGTCGCGAGTAGACACTGAGATCAACAAGAGACTCGAGGACATCGGGACGGAACATGCTCTTTCGCTGAAGTCCAAAGCCGCTCTTGCAAACGCCAGGTTGGCCTATGAGCTATTCGAGAAGGAATTCTCAGGTGAGGACTGGAAGGTGCTCGAGGCTGCAGGGGCAAACAAGCAGCGCCCACTGATGGCCTCCACTGGAGTCAAGGACAAAACGTTACCTGACACTTTGTATGTGACGGAATTGGTTGCACCAGAGCTTGTAAACACAATGCCAGAAGCCACCATGGAGGCAGTCTTTGATCACGGCATCGTCTCTCCCGACACAATAACTGGACACTATGAGTCCTCGAGAGCTGTATTAGCGGAGCTAGAGCAATTAGGAGTTTCTTACGACGAAGTTGTCTCCTTGCTTGAATCCGAAGGTGTGGAGAAGTTTGTGGCTTCCTGGAACGATCTTTTGGACACGGTAGCGAAGGCGTTGCAAGGAAAACAATGAACTTAAAGGTCGCAACTAGGGGTGCGTCGGCGGCTGCGGTTGAACTTGTTGTTCCGGAGCTCGTTGGCGAAAAGATTGCCAGCAGAATATTCGCAAAGGATCACACCATCTGGGGTAAAGATGCTGAATCGGAGTCGGCAATTCGCCTCGGCTGGGTCGACGCCGCAACAGAATCACTTGAGCTTCTGCCAGAGCTAAGAGCACTTAGAAATGATCTTCTGAGCAGGAAGCTCACCAGGGTTGTGCTGTGCGGGATGGGTGGATCCTCCCTCGCCCCTGAGGTACTAGCGGCAACCTCGGGTGTTGAGCTTACGGTTTTGGATTCAACTTATCCCTCACAGGTACGATCCGCCGTTTCGCAAGATCTCGATCGGACGATTGTTGTTGTTTCTTCAAAATCTGGTTCAACTGTTGAAACTGATTCCCAGAAACGAGCTTTCGAAAACGCTTTTGATAAGGCGGGCATAGATAAAACCGAGCGCATAATCATTGTTACCGATCCAGGATCACCCATGCAGCAGCAGGCCATCGCAGATGGTTACCGAATCTTTCTTGCAAATCCCAACGTCGGTGGTAGATTCTCAGCCCTCACGGCTTTTGGTGTTGTCCCTTCCATGCTCGCTGGCGTCGACATGGAACCGATCTTGTTAGATGCCGTTGAAGCCTCGGATGCGCTATCTCGGGATGATGCGGGAAACCCTGCTCTTGTTCTTGGAGCCGCCATGGCTAGAACAAAATCGAGTGCGGGTTACAAAGACAAGTTGGGCATTGTTTCAACTAGCAAGCAGATTGTTGGCTTAGGTTTCTGGATGGAGCAACTCATCGCCGAGTCAACCGGAAAAATAGGTAGAGGTGTTTTACCCGTTGTCTTAGGTGATAACTCCCCCGAGCTCTCGACTGTTCCAGATGATATGTTGACTATCGGACTTGTTGACGATGTTTCTAATGAGGCGTTTGAGGTCAATGTCTCCGGCAGCCTTGGAGCTCAGCTTCTTCTTTGGGAGGTCGCAACTGCAGTTGCGGCCAAACTTCTGGGTGTCAATCCTTTTGATCAGCCGGATGTTGAATCAGCAAAGATTGCATCCCGTGCGTTCCTAGAGAACAAGTCGCCCAGCGAAGCCTTCTTGTTTAGCGAGTTTGGGATTGAGGTCTCGGTGAAGAATCTAAATGTGGACTCTGAATCCACTCTTAGTGAGGCACTAAATCTTCTGCTTGGTTCGGCGGATCAATCCAGCTATTTCTCAATACATGCGTACTTAGATCGAGCACGCGATACATCTTTTGAGGGGCTCAGGGATCTGATTGCAAAGATTTCCGAAAGACCAACGACCTTTGGTTGGGGTCCAAGATTTCTGCACTCCACCGGTCAGTATCACAAGGGTGGACCCGCCCAGGGATTGTTCTTACAGCTCATCGGTTCAGGCGATGAAGAACTTCCGGTGCCGGGCCGAGACTTTGGCTTTATGGAACTGATGAACTCGCAAGCTGCTGGGGATGCGGATGTTTTGTCAGCTGCCGGCAGACCCGTTCTTACTCTTCGCTTCGATGACAGCGCTAGTGCGCTAAGGATTATTGAGAAGATTCTGGAAGCGAAGTAATGACTGAGCCAGGTTATTTGAATCCCCTTAGAGATCCAGATGATAACCGCCTAAACCGAATCGCTGGGCCTTCAGCGCTTGTAATCTTCGGTGTCACAGGTGATCTTTCACGCAAGAAACTAATGCCAGCGGTTTATGACCTTGCTAACCGCGGCTTGCTTCCTGCTGGATTTGGTTTGGTTGGCTTTGCTAGGCGCGAATGGAAAGATCAGGATTTCGAGCAGGTAGTGCACGATTCAGTTCGTGAGTTCGCTAGAACACCTTGGTCTGAGGATGTTTGGGCACAGCTACGAAAAGGCATTAGGTTTGTGGCCGGGGATTTCGACGATGATGCCGCTTTTGACCACCTGAGAGACACGATCGCATCGCTAGACGAACAAAGAGGAACTGGTGGAAATCATGCTTTCTATCTCTCAATTCCACCCCGTGCTTTCCCTCAGGTGACCAAACAGCTATCTCGATCCGGGTTGGCCACGCCAAAGCCTGGATCTTTTCGAAGAGTTGTTATCGAAAAACCATTTGGAAGCGATCTGACAAGTGCTCGCGAACTCAATGACGTAGTTGAATCAGTTTTCCCACCGGACTCGGTTTTCCGAATCGATCACTACCTGGGTAAGGAAACAGTCCAAAACATACTTGCACTTAGGTTTGCAAACCAGCTTTACGAACCTATTTGGAACAGTGACTTTATCGATCACGTCCAAATCACCATGGCTGAGGACATTGGAGTTGGCGGCAGAGCCGGCTACTACGACGGAATCGGTGCAGCAAGAGACGTTATTCAAAACCACTTGCTCCAATTGTTGGCCCTAACGGCAATGGAACAACCCGAAACCTTTGACGCAAAAGACCTAAGAGCCGAGAAGGAGAAGGTCCTAGCTGCTGTTCGAGTTCCTGCGGATCTTTCCGCACACACCGCGAGGGGTCAGTACCTGGCCGGTTGGCAAGGTGGAGAGCAGGTGGATGGTTTCTTGCAGGAGGACGGCATTGATCCTGAATCCAAGACTGAGACCTACGCCGCCATGAGGCTAGACATTGATAACACGAGATGGAAAGGCGTTCCTTTCTACCTACGTACCGGAAAACGCCTCGGACGAAGAGTTACCGAGATAGCGGTAGTTCTAAAAAATGCTCCACAGAAGCTTTTCAGTGATCGACAGACTTCCTCGCTCGGTCCAAATGCGATTGTGATTAGGGTTCAACCGGACGAGGGCGTGACGATTCGGTTTGGCTCTAAGGTGCCTGGACCTGGAATGCAGGTTCGCGATGTGACTATGGATTTTGGTTACGGTCACTCCTTCACAGAGGATTCACCAGAAGCTTACGAGCGGCTAATACTTGATGTCTTACTTGGTGACCCTCCGCTATTCCCACGTCATGAAGAAGTGGAGCTTTCGTGGAAGATCCTTGATCCGATCGTCAGCTTCTGGGCTGAAGGTGCTTCAATGGGTGAGTATCTTCCAGGGACATGGGGGCCTAAGTCCTCTGATGAGATGATGCAACGTGATGGCAGAAGTTGGAGACGACCATGATTGTGAGTCTTCCCGAAACCACGGTTAGCAAGATCTCGAAAGAACTAGTGACGATTCGAGAAGAAGGTGGAGCAGTTGCTCTTGGAAGGGTGTTGACCCTTGTTATTGAAATCGATGAGGCGGGAGCGGAAGCAGCGATCAATGCCGCAAACGAGGCATCGAGAGAGCACCCTTCGCGCATCATCACATTGATTATTGATCCGAATGCAGGTTTACCTCGTCTAGATGCCGAGATCCGCGTCGGGGGCGACGCCGGGGCCTCGGAGGTCATTGTGCTTCGGGCCAAAGGAGAGGCAGCTACGTATCCTCAGTCACTGATTATGGGCTTGCTTCTTCCCGACGCCCCAGTGGTTGCCTGGTGGCCCAACAAGGCTCCCGCCAACGTTTCGCAGTCCCCCATTGGAAAGATTGCTACCAGACGCATAACCGATGCTGGTAGCCAGCTGGCTCCAGCAGAGTTTCTATCAAATCTTGCCAAGAGCTATTCGCCAGGAGATAGTGATTTTTCATGGACGAGGCTAACTCTTTGGAGAGCGCAGTTTGCTGCGCTTCTTGATCAAGCGCCTCATGCTCCCATAGATTCAGTCGATATTGTCGGAGACCAACTTAACCCCAGCGTGCAGCTACTAGCGTCATGGTTTAGCCAGAAACTAAAGTGCCCTGTGAACCTTGAGCACCGCGAAGAAACTGCGGGAGTAAGGGCAATTTACAGCGTCCAGTTCAACCGAGAGTCATCGAACATAGAAATTCTTAGAAACCAGACCAACATCGCGGTCCTCACGCAATCCGGTCAGCCACCCAAGGAGCTTTCCCTTCCCGTTCGCTCGCTGAGGGACTGCCTTGCTGAGGACATGAGGCGTCTTGATCCTGATCTTGCGTTTGGCAAGGTCATCCAAAACTTCACGCCGATTGGATCGGCTACATCATGAGTGAATTGGAAACAGTAATCACCAGAGATCGTGACGATCTGGTAGCTACGGCTGCTGAAATGATCTCAAATCGGCTATCTAGCTTTGCCAAGGAGAATCGTGAGATTCACATCGCCATTACTGGCGGAACCGTTGGAACTTTGGTTCTCGAAGCCATTGGTGTACTTGTAAAGAACGAGGATTTATCAAAGCTACACATCTGGTGGGTTGACGAGCGCTTCGTTTCCGAGCAAAGCTTGGACCGCAACGATCTCCAAGCAAGATCTGCTTGGCTATCAGATTCCAGCATCAAAGAGCAGAACATCCACCCATTCCCAGCCGAGGAATCCGGTTCGATTGATGACGCCGCGAAATCATTCGCGAATCAGATTGAAAAGTACAGCCCTTCCTTTGACCTAGTTCTTCTAGGAATGGGTGAAGATGGCCACGTGGCGTCTTTGTTCCCTGGGAGCAAAGGTATTGAAGTGGGCACCTGGGTTGTAATCGAAAAGGAATCACCAAAGCCTCCGCCGCAGCGGCTATCGCTGTCACGTCAAGCAATAAACGGCGCCAAGGAGGTCGTGTTTCTGGTTTCAGGAGCAGAGAAAGCTCACGCAGTAAGGGATGCGCTTTCTGGTGTCGGTAATCTTCCAGCGAGCAGGGTCTCGGGAACAAGTAAAA
>ERZ1022756.80-NODE-80-length-34956-cov-24.163892_pt1 | contig 34956 bp, 35 predicted proteins | sample MGYA00520902_ERZ1022756 | MGnify/ENA primary metagenome ERZ1022756 (study PRJEB33162, sample SAMN09537601) | freshwater metagenome | isolation source: freshwater | place: Canada:Alberta | collected 2017-07 | study: EMG produced TPA metagenomics assembly of the...
CCAATGGACGTTGGTAGAAGCTACGAAGCGGTTATTCGAGTTAACTCCCAATCCGGTAAAGGTGGCGTTGCCTACCTACTCAAATCAGACCATTCGTTAGACCTACCAAGAAAACTTCAGATTGAGTTCTCCCGTGTTGTACAGGGGCTTACCGACAGTGAGGGTGGCGAGGTTAGCTCTGAAAAGCTTTGGGAGATATTCCAAGACGAATACCTACCTGCGCCAATCGAGAAGTCAGAGCTTAAGTGGGGCCGTTTTGAGCTCAAGCGTATGAAAACCGAAAGCGAAATGGATGGCGAACTAAAACTTCAGATTGTCTTGCGCGATGGCGATAAAGAAGTAGAGGTTTCGGGAACTGGAAACGGCCCAATCTCTGCCTTCTTATCAATCCTGGGTACCCAGGGCGTGGAGACCAGATTGCTTGATTACATCGAGCACACCATGAGTGCTGGTGGAGACGCGCAGGCCGCGTCATACATCGAGCTTGATGTTGCTGGCAAGACTCTGTGGGGAGTTGGAATTGACTCTGACATCGCAACCTCATCCCTTAAAGCGGTTATTTCTGGAGTAAATCGCGCCATACGCTCTTGAGATGAGCACTTGGGCCTTGGCTCGTTAGATACTGGTTTAGTGCCTGTATATCGCGATGAAGCCGTTGTGCTTCGAACTCACAAACTGGGTGAAGCTGACCGCATTGTCACTTTGTTATCGCGCTATCGTGGCCAAATCAGAGCAGTTGCTAAAGGGGTCAGAAGAACAGCTTCTAAGTTTGGCTCGAGGCTAGAGCCTTTCATGGTTGTTGATGCCCAGTTCTACGAGGGAAAAAATCTTGACATCGTAAACCAGGTAGAAACCATCGGTTCATATGGCGGATCAATAATTGACGACTACGGTGCGTTTACTGCTGCTAATGCGATGGTGGAGGCAGCCGAGCGTCTAACGATGGAGGAGTCCTCACCACAGCAGTACCTATTGCTCGTTGGAGCACTTCGTTCGCTGGCGACTAAAGAGCACGATTCATCGCTGATTTTGGATTCCTACTTATTGCGAGCCTTGGCAATCGCAGGCTGGGCTCCCAGCTTTGATGATTGCGCTAGATGTGAGGCCAAAGGCCCACACTCGGTTTTTGTAATGCAAGTTGGGTCTGTGGTGTGCCAAGAGTGCAAGCCAATTGGCGCAATCTCGATGTCAGCTGGGACAACAGCCTTGCTAGGAGCCTTACTTTCTGGCGACTGGGAATTAGCAGAGAGCTCAAAGCCAAGCGCGCGAGCAAACGCATCGGGTATCGTTGCTGCGTACAGTCAGTGGCATATTGAACGTGGCCTTAAATCTATGCCGCACGTGGAAAGAGCATGATGGAGTTTCAGCCGGTATCAAAAAAGGGGATCAAGGTTCCCAAGTTCTCTCAAGTTCCAAAACACATTGCGATTGTGATGGACGGTAACGGCCGTTGGGCCAACAAGCGCGGTCTCACCAGGGTTGAGGGACACAAGGCAGGTGAGGCAGCGTTGCTGGATGTGGTCGCTGGAGCAATTGAAGCGGGCGTATCGGAGCTTTCTGTTTATGCATTCTCAACAGAAAACTGGAAGAGATCGCCCGAAGAAGTTCGCTTCCTCATGGGATTTAACAAAGACGTCCTTCGAGCTAGGCGAGATCAACTGAACAACTGGGGAGTGAAGATTCGTTGGGTAGGTAGAAGACCAAAGCTCTGGGCCAGCGTAATTGATGAACTAGAAGTAGCCGAGCGCATGACAAAAAAGAACAAGGTTTTAACTTTGACGATGTGCGTGAATTACGGATCCAGAATAGAGATCGTGGACACCGTGAATCAAATAACTGAGTTGGTAGCAAAACGCAAACTAAAAGCTGGCTCCGTAACGGAGAAAAGCTTTGGCAAACTACTTTCGACCAATCCACTAAAGGACGTGGACCTTTTTGTACGATCTTCGGGAGAGAAAAGAATGTCAAATTTCTTGCTTTGGCAAAGCGCCTACGCCGAACTAGTTTTCAGTGAAGTGCTGTGGCCAGATTTTGACCGCCAGGAGCTTTGGCGGGCCATAGAGCAGTACTCAACAAGGCAGAGGCGCTTTGGAGCGGCAATCGATAGCCCGAAGGGCTAACTAGCCAACTAAACTGGGGTTCAGCCCCACTTCGGGCCACGTCTACTTTTTTGGAGTTCAAATTGGCCACCACCAATCGTTTAGATTCGGCTATCGCGCTTGCTAAGCGCAGAGGGTTTGTTTTCCCGGCCGGAGAAATATACGGTGGCACGAGATCTGCTTGGGATTACGGACCGCTTGGAGTTGAACTCAAAGAAAACATCAAACGTCAATGGTGGCAGTCTGTCGTAAACAGCCGCGAGGACGTAGTGGGCCTTGATTCCTCAGTGATCTTGCCACGAAAAGTTTGGGAAGCATCAGGTCACGTAAAAGAGTTTGTTGACCCACTTATCGAATGCACCAGCTGTAATAAGAGGTTTCGTCAAGATCACCTTGAGGAAACATTTGAAGAGAAAAAGGGCCGCGCACCCGAGTCCATGAAGGACATCGCTTGCCCTAATTGTGGCACCAAGGATTCTTGGACCGAGCCAAAGCAATTCAATGGCCTTCTCAAAACGCATTTAGGTCCAGTAGAGGATGAATCAGGTATGCACTACCTTCGTCCGGAGACCGCTCAAGGCATATTCGTAAATTTTGCCAACGTGCTCGGAGCAGCCCGCATGAAACCACCATTTGGAATTGGTCAGATCGGTAAAAGCTTTAGAAACGAGATCACTCCTGGAAACTTCATCTTTAGAACCCGTGAATTTGAGCAAATGGAAATGGAATTCTTTGTTCAACCGGGAACCGATGAAACTTGGCATCAGTACTGGATTGAGCAGCGCTTCAATTGGTATGTGAATCTCGGAATAAATCCTGAGAACCTCAGGCTCTTTGAGCACCCGAAAGAGAAGTTGTCTCACTACTCAAAGCGCACAGTTGATATCGAGTATCGCTTTGGATTTCCTGGAAGTGAGTTTGGCGAGCTAGAAGGAGTTGCCAACCGAACTGATTTTGACCTATCAACCCACGCGAAGGAGTCTGGAGTTGACCTTAGTTATTTTGACCAAGGAATTAACGAGCGATGGACACCTTTTGTTATTGAACCTGCTGCTGGTTTAACAAGATCCCTGATGGCGTTTTTGGTGGATGCATATGCCGAAGACGAAGCGCCAAACACTAAAGGTGGAGTGGACACCAGAACTGTTCTTCGTCTGGATTATCGCTTGGCACCAGTGAAAGCTGCGGTGTTGCCACTTTCTCGCAATGAAGAGCTCTCTCCAGTTGCAAGAAAACTAGCTAACGACCTGCGTGCAAGCTGGAACATTGATTTTGATGACTCCGGTGCCATTGGTCGCCGCTACCGCAGGCAAGACGAAATCGGCACACCGTTTTGCATAACAGTAGATTTTGAGTCGTTGCAAGACCAAGCTGTTACTGTTCGCGAACGCGACAGCATGGAGCAACAAAGAGTTTCCTTAGACAAGCTAAAGGGTTACCTGGCCGAGAAGTTGGCTTAATCTTTCATGCAGGCTCAAACTAAACCGGCTTTGAAATACGGCAACATAGCCATCGACGTTCCTGTAGTACTAGCTCCGATGGCTGGTATCACCAATACCGCGTACCGCAGACTTTGTCAGGGCTTTGGCGGCGGTCTTTATGTTTCTGAAATGGTTACCTCCAGAGCATTGGTTGAACGAACCGAAGAGTCAATGAGACTTATAGGTCATCACGAAAGCGAGAAAGTTCGTTCGGTTCAGCTCTATGGCGTCGACCCCAAGACTATTTCAGACGCTGTCACGATGTTGGTGAGCGAGGACCGCGCAGATCACATCGATCTAAACTTTGGCTGCCCTGTTCCAAAAGTTACGCGAAAAGGTGGCGGAGCAGCACTTCCTTGGAAGCAGGATTTATTTCAGGCCATCGTGCTAAGCGCAGTTAGGGCTGCAGGAGAGATTCCCGTCACCGTAAAGATGCGAAAAGGTATCGATGCCGATCATTTGACTTTCTTGGAATCTGGCAAGGCGGCCAGAGACGCGGGTGTTGCAGCGATAGCCCTTCACGGACGAACCGCTGCGGATTTCTATTCGGGCAAAGCCGACTGGGACGCTATTGCAGAATTGCGCGAAGCCTTGCCAGATGTCCAAGTTCTTGGAAATGGTGATATTTGGTCTGCCCAAGATGCGGTGAACATGATGCGCCAAACAGGCGTCGATGGTGTTGTGGTAGGCAGGGGATGCCTTGGCAGGCCTTGGCTATTTGCAGACCTAGAAAACGCCTTTCGTTCTTACCTTGATAACCCAAATGCCAACATCGAGTATTCACAAGTGCAACCGAACCTGGGAGAGGTTGCAGATGCATTTAAGCAACACGCTTTGTTGCTGGTTGAATTCTTTGGGGATGAGGTCAGAGCCTGTAGAGACATAAGAAAGCACGTTGCTTGGTACTTCAAAGGCTATCCAGTTGGCGGCTCTCTCCGCGCCTCTCTAGCATGCGTTGAAAATCTTGATCAGATGGATCAGTTACTTGGCACGCTAGATCGATCTATGCCGTATCCAGGGGATGAGGCAGAGGGCCCCAGAGGAAGAGCTGGTGGGATAAAAACTTGCGCTCTGCCCGAGCACTGGCTGGACTCAAGAGAACTTGGCGAGTCGGCAAAATTGTCACTTCTCGAGGCCGAGCTGAATGTGTCGGGTGGCTAGTTGGCTAGTCGTGGATACCAAGAAGCGGATCTAGAGAGATTTGTCCCAGAAGATCGAGACGGTTCAGTAAAGCGCGGCGAGTTCGCAAGAGATCGTGCGCGAGTGCTGCACTCTTCCGCACTTCGAAGACTTGGCGCCAAGACGCAAGTACTTTCCCCTTCAACTGGCGATTTCGCAAGAACTAGACTCACGCACTCTCTTGAGGTGGCTCAAGTTGGAAGAGAGATGGCTCAAGAGCTTGGAATCGATCCAGACGTTGTCGACACCGCCTGCTTGGCTCACGATTTGGGGCACCCACCTTTTGGTCACAATGGAGAGGCGGCCCTAAATTCATGGGCTACTGACTTTGGAGGTTTCGAGGGCAATGCCCAAACTTTGAGACTGTTATCCAGAATTGAGCCCAAAGTTTTTGATGCTGCCGGGAATTCCAGGGGTTTGAACCTTACTCGGGCAACGCTAGACGCCTCCTGTAAGTATCCGTGGGGTAGAGAATCGGGGCAACCGGAATCCGGCGGCGACTACTCGGTGAAGTTTGGCTATTACCAAGACGATCAAGAGGTGTTTGATTTTCTCAGATCTGGGGCTACTTCATTGCGCAAGTGCATTGAGGCTGAAGTCATGGATTTCGCCGACGATGTTGCCTACTCGGTTCACGACTTTGAGGACGCGGTAGTTTCTGGTTACATCAATCTTTCCGAGCTGAACTCCTTGACTTCCGATGCCGGATTGTTGGAGAAAATTGCGTCTTGGGATAGCTCTGATCTATCGACTTCAGATTTCGAGTCGGCCTTGGGCAGATTGCGTTCAAATCGCTACTGGTTGCACACTCACGGAGGTTCGATTTCTGATCAGGCGACACTGAAAAACCTCACCAGCGCACTAATCGGCTCATTTGTTCGAAGAACAACCGACCAGACTGAAACAGCCAACGCCTCTGAGCATCTGGTGCGCTACCAGGGATCTTTGGTGGTGCCCCGTGAAGTAAAAGCAGAAATTGCAGTCTTGAAAGGAATCGTCTCGGCCTATCTAATGACGGACGAGAAAAGGCAACCCTATTACCAATGGCAAAGGGCAATTTTGACTGAACTGGCAGATGCTCTAATCAGCGCAAACGGCAAACACCTAGACTCCTATTGCTCTGGCGCCTGGCAACTGGCCACTAGTAGCGAACAGCAGCACCGCGTAATTGTTGACCAGGTAGCATCTCTTACTGACGTGTCTGCTCTGAGCCTGCATCACGAACTTGTTACTAAATAGGATTATCAAATGGCTGGAAAAATTAGCGCTCGAGACATCGAGGAAGTAAAGGCTCGAGTCAACATTGCCGACATCGTGGGTGGCTATGTGGCGCTAAAACCCGCTAGCGCAGGTAGCCTAAAGGGTCTTTGTCCGTTTCACCAAGAAAAGTCACCTTCTTTCAATGTTCGTCCGCTGCAAGGCTTCTATCACTGCTTTGGATGTGGTGCAGGTGGCGATGTATACAAATTCTTGCAGGAAATGGAATCGCTTAGCTTCTATGAGGCAGTGGAGAATCTAGCTCAGCAAGCCGGTTACACGCTCACCTACGAAGCTGGATCGAATGTTCCAGACCAAGGACAAAAAGCCAGAATCTTCGAGGCAAACCTAGCTGCATCAAGATACTTTCAAGAGCAGTTAGCCACCGATGCGGCTGCAACTGGAAGAGATTTCTTGAAATCCCGAGGCTTTGATAAGTCCGCAGCCGAAACATTCGGTGTTGGCTTTGCGCCGAAGGGTTGGAACAACCTAATTGATCATTTGAAAGTTCTTGGCTTCACCGAAGACGAGCTTGTTGTCGCATCCCTGGCATCCCGTGGAGAGCGGGGACTCTATGACAAGTTTCGAGGAAGGCTAATTTGGCCAATCAGAGACACATCAAATCAAGTCATTGGCTTTGGCGCGAGAAAATTATTCGACGATGACCAGGGACCTAAGTATCTCAATACCTCCGAGACTCCGGTCTACCACAAGTCTTCAGTGCTTTACGGAATCGATCTAGCAAAGAAGGAAATATCCAAGGCTCAAAAAGTGGTGGTTGTTGAAGGGTATACCGATGTTATGGCTTGCCACCTTGCGGGCGTTAAAACAGCGGTTGCCACCTGCGGAACCGCTTTCGGTGATGAACACATCCGTATTCTCAACCGGATGCTTTCGGCAAATATAGATAATCCCGCGGAGGTCATCTTTACTTTCGATCCCGACGAGGCGGGACAGAAAGCTGCTATGAGAGCCTTTGGCGACGCGGATAAGTTCCACGCCAACAGCTTTATTGCAGTTGGACCAGAAGGATTAGATCCATCAGATCTTCGAGTTCAAAAAGGCGATGAAGCCGTAATTCTCATGATTGAGAACAAGAAGCCGATCTACGAGTTTGCTATTAGGCAGAAACTGAAGAATTTTGATCTAACAAGTGTCGAAGGACGCGTTGGCGGGGCCAGAGCAGCCGCGAGCGTTATTGCAACCATTCGAGATACAGCGATGCGCTCTGTCTATCTTCGAGAAGTGGCTAACTGGGTCAATCTTGATTTGTCAGAAGTTAGCGCACTAGTGGAGCGTGCCGTCAAGGACAAAGTTGTGGCTTCTGTTGCGCCGATGCGTCAAGACGTTGTCACAGAAGCTGCCGTGGCGGCTTTTCAGGAACCAGACTTGAGAGATCCAACAATTCGATTTGAACGCCAGTTGCTAGAAGTTCTCGTTCAGCATCCTGGCGAGATCTCCGAAGACAAGTTCAGTGAGCTGACATCAGGTGCTTTCTTGGCTGAGGTTCATAGCTTGCTCGCTCAGGCATTAGCGGGAAACATCGCAAGCCGAAAAGATCCAAGTTGGATGGAGAAACTGGTGGAATCTCTGGATCCAGCACTGCACTCAACGCTTAGAGCAGTAGCCGCAACATCACTTCCTGCAAGCACCAATGATGAGCTAAAACGATACATCGACGGCGTGGTGGTCAGTGGGTTTGTGAATTTACTCACAAGGCAAAAGCTCTCGCTCCAAGCTATTCTTCGCCAGACAGACCCAACTGAAACTGCAAAGATTGCTGATGTGCAAAAAGAGCTTATTGACATAGAGCAGCGAAGAAGGGCTCTGCAAAGTGGCTGACAATTTTGTCGCAATCGAACCCAAGAGCTTTCCAGCTTACGAACTGGCTATTGAATCAGGCGGAGGGAAGCTTGCTGCTATGGGTCCCCAGGTCCGAGGTTTGATTTGGACAGATTATTCAGCCCCCGGAAAGTTATCTGAGCTTATTGATACCAACCCTCAACTTGAATGGGTCCAACTGCCATTTGCTGGTGTTGATGCTTTTTCTGAGTATCTGGACAAGGACGTGCTGTTCACAAGCGCCAAGGGGGCATACCGGGAACCGGTAGCTGAGCATGCACTTATGCTCGCGCTTGCGCTCGGTCGTAAACTTCCTGTGCGCATCAAGGCTTCTAGTTGGGGAAAGTCGGAGGCCTTTAGTTTTTACGACTCAAAGGTTTTACTGATTGGCGCTGGGGGAATCTCCGAAGAGATTGTTAGTCTACTTGCCCCCTTCAGGGCCGAGATAACTGTGGTTCGAAATAATCGAGATGCGCCTTTTACTGGCGCAAAGTACGTTGCTGGAATAGATGAGCTTGATCAGTTAATCCCAAAAGCGGACCTTGTCATTGTTTCTTGTGCCCTTACTGAGATAACTCGTGGCCTCATTGATTACCGAAGGCTGGGACTGTTCAAGCGCACTGCATATCTTGTAAACATTGCGAGAGGACCAATTGTTGTCGGCGATGACCTGATAAGAGCACTTGACGAGGGTTTGTTAGCTGGAGCGGGTCTAGATGTCACAGATCCAGAGCCACTTCCTGATGGCCACGCATTTTTTGGCCGAGACGACCTTATCTTGACCCCACACACTGCTGACACCAAGGAAATAGTCACCAGACTCTTTGCCATAAGGATAGAGCAAAATGTAAAGGCCTTTTTGGGCCGTGGTGACTGGTTTGGAACCGTCGACCCTAAGCTTGGCTACTGATATCCAAGCCCTCTATTTTTGGTAGTGTTGGAGGCTGCGAAAGCATTCCTCGGTAGCTCAATTGGCAGAGCAATCGGCTGTTAACCGATAGGTTCTTGGTTCGAGTCCAAGCCGGGGAGCCAGGGAATCCCACAATACATCGAAGCCACTTTCAGGAGATCTGCGTGATTCGCTGGGTACTAGAGACCAAATGGAAGCCAGAGTTAATCCTGGCCCTAACTTTGTTCTTGCTCATAGGAGTCATCGATCTCGCAACAGGGGATTGGCTCAGGCTCTCAGTCACAGCCTTCTACACCGCTTCATTGCTTTTTCTTCGCAGCCTAAGTTATCTAACGGGTGTGTTGCTGCTGGCTGGATCCTTGATGCACTTAGTTATCCCACTACCCCCAAATTTCCGAGACGTAGTGCTGGCATTGGCCGTTTTCGGCATCGCAACTTTCACTTGGAGACCCTGGCGGGAGATCAACTCAATAGTGGCAATCATTTCGGCGTTGATTGTTATCGGAAACGCTTCGTTCAACACCAGCCTTTCTTCGCCAGAACTAGGAGTGATTGAGTTATCGGAAACTGGAAGGATTGTTGTTTTTGCTTCGGGAGTTTTCTTTGCCATTTGCTTGCTAGCAGCAGCATGGCTGGCTGGGCGACTAGTTCAGGCTAGGTATCTTCAAAACCAGTTCCAAAAAAACCGCAAGTACTCGAACGCCCAGCAAGACGAACTATCCCTTGACCTTGCTGAGCAAGCTAAGAGATTCGAAATGGCCGGGGACATGAACGAGAGCGCTATTCAGCATATTTCCTCTGTGATTGTCAATGCTGAAGCTGGTCTGTATACCGGAAAGTTGGATCCTAGTTCGGGTACAAGAGCACTCGACAAGATTCTTATAGAGGCAAAACAGGCCCACGCCGAGCTTCGAAGGCTTTATGAAACCGTAAACAAAGGCTCCTTAGCTGCTTCCGCACCGCCAACTCTTGAAAGCATCAAGACTCTCGAATTAGACATGCGAGAAGCCGGCTACAACATGTCGGTTATACACACGGGTACGGTATCAAGTCTCGAAGGTTCCATGGAGCTGGCCATCTATCGAATTGTCCTTGAGGCACTAAAAAATGTTCGGCAACACAACCCCAAGGGCACTTCGGTGACAGTGGAGCTCACTTGGTTTGAAAGTAATCTGCAGCTGATTATCAAGGACAACGGAGTTGAGGTAGTTAGAAAGGCTGCAGCTGCCGACAAGGGACTTCCACAGACTTACGACGCTACCGATGATCTGCAAAGCTTGCTCGAAAAAGTGGTTGGACCTGGAATCACTGCAATGCGCGAGCGCGTCGAAAGCTTTGGTGGATCTCTAGAGGCCCAACGGGCAGTCGGTATTGGTTTTACAGTGTCGGCTCTATTTCCAATCCCTTCGAGAAACCAAGATTAATTCGAGCAGGCAATAGATGACCCACTCGTTGCGAATCGCACTTATCGACTGGAATACAAGCGCCAGAGCGGCAAGGGCTCAGATACTGAACGCAACGGCCAACATGGACGTTGTTTTCGAATCCGATGGAAACAGCAACGAACTTGCAATGCTTTCGGAGTCCCTTGTTGATGTCATTGTTATTGATCAGCAACTTAGGCAGGGTTCTGGCGTTGATGCCTTTATCGCCCTTAGATCTCACTATCCTGAGCTTTTGGAAGTACCCAAGGCTGTTCTCACTGCACCGTTTAATCTTCCAGAGCTGCGAGTAGCGGCATTAGAGGCTGGGATACAAGACATAGTTGCGATCGAATCTGGACCAGATGCGTTAATCGAAACAATCTTGGCGGCTGCTTCCGATCAAGCAACAATTGATCTGGCAAGACTCTTTGAGACACTTAGCATTGTTGATTTACCGCCAAAGGGCGATTACGCGCTCAGCCAGGCAATCAACGCACTGCCAGTTCGCAAGCGTGCAGTGATTGATAGATTGCAAAAGGATTGGCAGAAACTTAGAACCGGTGCCAATGCCAAGTTTTCCCTCGAATCGCTTGATGTTTTGCTAGCTCCACTAGGCTCTCTTACAAATACCGAGTTAGTAATCAAGTTGCTAAGGAATGGATTTCTTGATGTCAACTGAACCTCAGAGCGTCAAGACTTTGTCGTTTAGTGTTGGGCTGGCAACGGGTCTCTATGGAATTTCCTTTGGAGCTCTTTCGGTTACAGCGGGCTTAGATTTCTGGCAGACCATGGCATTGAGTCTTCTGATGTTTAGCGGAGGTAGCCAGTTTGCATTTATAGGAGTCATTGCTTCCGGTGGCGGAGTAATAGCTGCCGTGCTCTCATCTTGGATGCTGGGTGTAAGAAATGGCTTCTATGCGATTCGATTAGCTCCGATTATGAGCTTGCCAACAATCCTAAAGCCCCTAGGTGCGCAACTAACAATTGACGAATCAAATGCGGTCTCTTTATCTCAGGAGCCGGATATTTTGAAACAGCGACAGGGATTTTGGTTAACCGGAATCGCCGTTTTTGTTTTCTGGAATCTACTCACCGCGTGCGGCGCACTATTGGGTTCGATGATTGGCGATCCTGCGGATTGGGGATTAGACGCAGCAGCGGGAGCCGCATTTCTTGGTCTTATCTGGCCAAGTTTGGCTAAGTCAAAACTTCTCGTTCTAGCTGTGGTGTCAGCATTCACAGCGACGCTGCTTTCGGCTTTTGTTCCTGCAGGAATGCCTATACTGCTAACTGCTTTTGTTGCGGTTGCATTTTGGCTCGTTGAGATTGTCAGGAAAAGCAAATGAGTCTTTGGGCTGGAGTATTGATAGCTAGTGGGCTTGTCTATTCATGGAAGCTTCTTGGCCATCTGGTTCCAGAACGTTTTGTGACAAGTCCAGCGGTTAGGTCTTTAGCAGCACTGGTGACTGTGAGCATGCTTGCCGGTTTGGTTGGCATCCAAACCTTTGCTTCGACCGACGGTATTGTCTTGGATGCAAGAGTCCCAGCTCTTGCTGTTGCTGCCCTACTTTTTTATCTGAGAGTGCCCTTTATCGTCGTAGTTATTGCGGCAGCTTTGATTGCTAGCTTATTGAAGCTGTTGCTCTAGTCTTCCAAGTGGTCTGTGCCAGGAAGCCATGATTGCCCAGGCCGGTTCCAACCCAGCTCGGTCATCACTTCGAAAGCTTCAGATTTTGATGGTTCTGGCAACTTATCAACATAAATTATTCCCTCAAGATGGTCAAACTCGTGTTGGAAAATTCTGGCAAACCATCCTTCGGCAACAATTCTGACCGGATTCTGCTCAAGATCAACACCTTCAATCGTTGCGTGCTCTGCTCTTACTAAGGCAAATCTTTCTCCAGGAACAGATAGGCAACCTTCACTATCGAGATCCTCGTCCGGCGGATCCTGGCTTATGGCGCTAATGGTTATTGAGGGATTGATAACCACGCCTTTTCTTGGGTTGTCATCATCGTCTGGGTAGTTGTATACAAATAACCTGAGCGGTACTCCAATCTGCGGAGCGGCAAGACCAACACCAGGGGCTTGGGACATTGTTTCAAACATGTCCCTCACAAGATCCTCTAGGTACTGGTCAAAGACCTTAACGGTCTTAGCTTTTTGGTGAAGAACAGGGTCACCATAAATAAGAATTGGCCTAATCACCTACTAAATCTAACCTTTCAAGAGGATTATTCAGGCTAATCAAGGCTAGGCTTAAATTTCATTACTTGAGGAATCTTGGTGGGACCAGAACTTCGTTTGTTGGCAATCTTGCTCGCCATTTTGGCGGCAGTTGCACTGGCCTATGGTGCGCAATTTCAAAATCTAGCTGTGTCAAGCAGCCGTGAAAAGCACATTCAACCAAAGGGGTCATTGTCCCTCAGGGAGCTGGGTCAACTAATACTTAGACCGCGTTGGGTTTCGGGTACAAGTTTGATGTTCTTGGGTATGCTGCTTCAACTTGGGGCTCTTTCTCTAGCACCTTTGATAGTGGTACAGCCTATTGGTGCAATAGCCCTAGTGATTACTTCGCTTCTAAACGCTCGCCACACAAAAACCAGACTGAACAACGCAACGATGTTTGCGATCGCTCTTAGTACTTTTGGAGTTGGCGGATTTGTTGTCACAGCGTCTCAGGTTGCAGCTCAAGTCGAACTCACTGACGAAAACCTTCTTAGGGTGCTAGTTCTGTTTGTCACTGTTTTGGTAGTTTTTGCAGCCCTATTTTTTACGGTAGGAAAAAAGGCTAAAGCGCTTAGTTACATCCTCGGTGCCGGTGTGCTCTATGGCTTTGTCGTCACCCTCGCCAAGGTAACCATTCAGCGCTTATATCAAATGGACTATGACTTTCTAACCCTTGTTGCTGTTTTGAGCATGATAGGCGCGATCTTGCTTGGTGGCTGGTTCGTGCAAAACGCTTATGCCTCTGGGCCTCCCGATTTGGTTATTGCTGGCCTAACGGTTATTGATCCCATCGTGGCCATTGCTATAGCCATTGGAATTCTCGGTGAAGCTAAAGACGCAACCCTTGGTTCTGGTGCACTATTTTCAGGCTTTGGTCTGATTGCTATTTTCGGTGTTTACCTGCTTTCGAAAGTTCATCCGGAGCTTAGAAAACCCAACACAGCTTCGGTCTAGTAAACTTAGGTTTCACACCCCAAAACCAAAATCTCAGAGATGAAATGACTGAACCAGTAAAGCAGGCCAAGCCCATGCGCGTTGTCATAGGCTGTGACACCTTCCCTCCAGATATCAACGGGGCTTCGCGTTTTGCCGAACGGCTAGCTTCCGGTCTTGTTCGTTCAGGTCACGACGTTCACATTATTACCCCGGCGTACAGCAAAAAGTTTGGAACTTTCACCGAAATACACGACTCGAGTTCCATGACTGTACATCGAATTAAGAGCTACCGAGTTATTCAACACAAGACCCTGCGATATGTCTGGCCTTTCACGTTGAAGTCAAAGACTGACAAAATTCTAAGAGAAATTAACGCCGATGCGGTTCACATTAACTCACACATGATTGTTGGCAGATATCTAATGAAATCGGCCAAGCAGCAAGGTTTAAGGGTCATTGCCACCAACCACATCATGCCCGAGAACCTGATCAAGTACTCGCTAATCATTCCTCGCTGGGCGGAGAAGCTTGCGATGAGCTTGGCCTGGAAGGATGCTGGGCGGGTTCTACGAAAAGCAGATGTTGTGACCACGCCGACAAGAAAAGCTGCTAACTTGCTTGAGAGCGCATCCGGATTGACTGGGGTGCTAGCGGTTTCTTGCGGTATCGAGGCTGCCAAATTTGCCAACAACACCCCAACTAGCAATAAGGAACCAAGAATTTTGTTTCTGGGAAGACTTGACTACGAGAAGCACATTCATAATCTACTTAGAGCGGTAGCACTACTACCTAAATCATTGAACGTGAAGTTAGAAATTGTCGGTGACGGAGGGGAACGTGAGTACCTGGAAGAGCTCGCTATCAAGCTAGGGATCAACAATAACGTCGAGTTTAGGGGTCACATCTCAGACGAAGAGCTTCCCAAAGTGTATGAGCGTGCAACGCTGTTTGCCATGCCATCCATAGCCGAACTTCAGTCAATTGCAACCATGGAAGCAATGGCTTCAGGAAGGCCTGTAGTAGCCGCTGATGCAATGGCGCTTCCTCACTTAGTGCACGATGGAGATAACGGCTACCTATTCCCACCAGATGACATCGAGGCTTTCGCGGACAAGCTATCTAGAGTTCTCACCGCGGACCAGAAGGAGCTAGACCGATTGTCGGAGAACTCACTGCACTTGATTCAGTCGCATGATATCGAGCGCACCATAAGTATTTTTGAGGATCTTTATCGCGGCGAACAGAAAGAGCAGACCGAGACCGCCGACAACCTAGATACATACTCTCTACCCATCGGAAGCCTAAGCAAAACCCTGAGTCGATCTATCGCCCTTGCAAGAAAGCGTTCGGCGAAACTTCGCGAGCGAGCAGAGCTTGCTAGTCGGGAGCTTCTAGCCCGTGCCGAAGATGCGCGGGAAGAAGTAAAGGAAAAGCTCGAAGAGGTTCGTGAGGAAGTGGCGTTCGCTGCCAGGAAACTCGAGATCAGGGTTCGCAGGGGTGTAAAGAAAGCAGCCGAGAGGCTTAGAAGAGAAGAGCAGTAGGCTATTAGAAGCTAAGGGGCGTTAGCTCAGCTGGTTAGAGCAGCGGACTCATAATCCGTCGGTCGCGGGTTCAAGTCCCGCACGCCCCACAACTGAACACTCATTTGGGTGATGAGTGTCATTGGTTAGACTTGAATCACAATGACCTTCCCAACCAGACGAGAATTCAGACGCCGCTCTAGGATTGCGCGATTCACGGGTATTGCCGGTGAGGTAATGCTAACCATAGGAGCACTCATGGCATTGTTTCTTGCATGGCACCTGGTGTGGAATGACGCCATTCAAGGCGCAAGACAAAACGACTCTGCATCGAATCAGGCTCAGCAATGGAAAGCCCCAACGCCTTACGAGAGTGAAGAGGCGACAGAGGCCCCGCCTGCGGTGCTTCAGCCAAGCAATGAGCCACCGCCTGTAACCGCGGCTCCGGCCGCGGGGGAGACTTTTGCGCTACTTTATGTTCCCAGATTTGGCGCCAATTACGTCCGCTCGATTGCCGAGGGTGTTGACCTAGAGACTGTATTGAATAGCCGCACTATTGGTGTGGGCAGATACCCGGAGTCAGAACAGCTTGGGGAGACTGGGAATTTTGCGCTGGCGGCTCACCGCAACTCTTTCGGAGCTGCCTTTGGGGAAATTGGAGAACTTCGTGTTGGCGATCGAATCTACATTGAGGTGCCCGAAGGGTGGCACGCATACAAATTCAGAAATCTTGAGTATGTTTGGGCCACCGAAGTAGATGTGTTAAACGCATTCCCTAGGATGGGCGGACCCGCATCAGAATCGAGAATTATTACTCTCACAAGTTGTCACCCGAAGTTCTCAGAAGCAGAGCGAGTTATCGCCTATGGGGTTTACGAGGGCTGGTATCCGCGAGCTAATGGAGCGCCAACTGAGATCGCGCAACTAGCAATGGAGAGCAACTAATGTACGCAGCGCTATGGAGAGTATTGCCCGGAAAAACCGTATCGAAGATTGTTCAGTTACTAGTCATTGGTGCAATTGTTGTTGTGATTTTGTTTGAATGGGTTTTTCCATATATTGCCATGACGTTCTTTGTCGAACAATCAACTGTTAGTTAGATGACTTGCAATTTTGTTGCCGGTTTTCTGTTAAGGCTTCTGAACATCCCCGATTAGGCATCCAGAGTCGGTGATTGGCGCGACTATTGTTGCAAGCCAGGACTGAGAGAACTGCCCTATAAGGCATTCACCGTTGAACTCAACTGCAAGACTGACCGAATCCGAAGGCCCTCCGATCTTGCTGGTTTCTGATGTGTAAGTAATTGCACCGATAGGAAACCCAGCTTGCACCAGTGCAGAAATACTGTCAGCGACACTATGCCCCGCTTTACCCGCACCGGCCGCGGTAAGAGCGTTCTCAAAAACAACAAGATTTACTGCAGCTGATGACTCTGGTTTGAGTATCGGGGCGACTGATTTTGATGGAGTGGGAGTGGGAGACACCGAGGCTGTGGCTGATGGTCTGTCTTCGACGGTCGGGGTGCAACCTACGAGGCTTAGGCTAACAAAAAAAATAAAACTTGTTATTCTAATTTTTCTCGATCCCAACACAAGTAAAGTCTATCTTGGACTGTCGGCTCAGTTCGTTCCGGCCAGGAACTTCGTTTCTCACTGTGTTCTGGTTAGTGAGCGTTTCTCCGCTAATCTACCGACTTCGTACGAGGTGACCGCAACTAATGTGACGAACAATAGTGGAAGAACAAACCAAAGCATGATTGAGCTAAAGCCTTCAGCCGCGTCATGCTGCGTTGAAGCCAAGACAAGATACAAAGTGTACGCGATGTACAACAGCACAAAAAGAGCACCTTCCCAGCGCTGCAGCAGGAAACCCGTGAAGGCAATTGGCGCTAGTGCAACTGCAACCGCAAGCATGAGTGGAAGGTCGATTGCGATCACTGACGGGGCAACGGGTAAACCCTCCCCGAACAGGACTGCCGGAAGGCCAAGCACCATACCGATGTTAAAGATGTTGCTGCCGACTATATTGCCAACTGCCATGTCGGTTTCACCGCGAATTGTCGCAATTACGGAGGTGGCTAGCTCCGGGAGAGAGGTTCCGATAGCCACTACCGTGAGTCCGATAACTAGGCTGCTAACCCCAAGGCTTGCCGCGATACTGACTGCTCCTGTCACGAGCAATTGAGCTCCTAATACCAACAGTGCTATACCGACAACTAGGAAAACAATCGCCAGCCAGAGGGACATCGGCTTACTGTTTGTCTCAGAATCTTCGGACTTGTTCTTTGGGTCAACCATCTCCTTGCGCCCCAAAACGATACTAATAATCGTGTGCAACACAAGGGAGGCTAGCAAAATGACCCCGTCAAGCAAACTGATTTGCCCGTCGAGACTAACTACGAGCAAAAGAACTGAGATTCCAACCATTACTGGAATGTCGAAGCGAACCAACTGACGCTTGATCAGAAGTGGGCTTACAATCGCCGAGAACCCCAGAATGAGAAGAATGTTCACGATGTTGCTTCCCACTACGTTTCCAATTGCCAAGTCCGGTTCGCCACTCAGAACTGCACCAACCGTGACAGCAAATTCGGGCGCAGAAGTTGCTGCGGAGACTACTACCAATCCGATTACTAGCGGAGAGATTCCCGCACGCGCAGCTAGAGTCCCTGCACCGCGAACCAGAGCCTCACCACCAGCAACTAGTAGAACTAGGCCTACGATGATCAACCCAACGTCAAGAATGTTCATGATTTAAGCCTAGATGGAATCTCAAGGGTTGCATCCATTACAGCTTGCGGGATCTGCCTGCTTAGCCAGTGGCTCGCCTATTTGCTCTAGTGAGCACTTCGCACAGCCAGCGATGTTGGCAGAAATAGCGTTGGGAACCGTCTCCCCACATGAACTACAATCCAAACCTCTTTGGTAACCAACGAGACCCCACCCAGGAGCTTTACATTCGGGACAGAGTGCTTTGATTCGATTGGCCAGCACGATAGTGGCTTGCACAATGTTTTTTTGCCTGGATGGTGAGCAGTGTGCTCGAAAATCAGACTGAATAAGCACCTTGCCATCTCCTGAGTCATTTGCCAGCTGAACAATCGCGTCCTGAAGTTCAGTTCGATTAGAAATACCCTTTATGGAATTCTTGAAACGTGCGCTATTAGGTGATGCAATCAGCTTATGATTTGGAAAGTCAGCACTTTGAAGAAAGGGCTCAAGATCCGTGTCGGGATCAGCGACAATATGACCAGCAACAATGTCAAGGGACCTGTAGCGTTCAACTATTTCGATTCCTAAATCAGTATCTACTAGTGCAAGATATTCAATGTTTGATTGAGAAAATGGTAATTGTGGGTCCGGACCGATGGAACCCTCAGAAGCAATCCCAAGGGAGTGGCCCAGAGCATTGATTCCAATCTTCGCCTTCTGTATTGCTGTTTGGCTGGGGGGTAAAGCTCTTTCTACTTCGCCCGAAAATGTACCAAGTATGTCGGTGTCGGCCTCGTGAAGCACGACATTCAAGCCCAGTTCAGATTTGAGAATTGGTGCAATTAGATCGAACTTGTCATGCTTGGTAGTTAATACGATGGTTAGACCGCTGTATGGATGATTTACAGTCGCGATACTGAAATCGCGGGGGCTCTTTCTTGCCATGTCTTGATGGATTGGTTTAGGCAGCTTCAAGAAGTGGCGTTTGACTTTTCGCGGAAGTAGCAGGACGCGCAAAGGGATTCATAAGTCACAGACTCACCGTCTATGGCAACCTGGTCACCGTCAAAGATAAACTGGTCGTTTATCTTCCGGGCATTAAACATTGCCTTCTTACCGCAGCGACAAATTGTCTTGAGTTCTTCTAAACTGTGCGCAATTTCTAGCAGGCGCAGAGACCCCGGGAAGCCGTTGGTAAGAAAATCCGTTCTGATCCCATATGCCAGAACTGGGACGTCGTCCAACACAGCAATCTCCAGGGCCTGATCTACCTGTTCGCGAGTAAGAAACTGGGACTCGTCCAATAGTAAGCAAGCCACGCGCTTACCGGTCTTTTCCCGGTGCAGGGTTGATCTTTTCTGAAACTCTTTTCTTAGATCTAGCTCTGGAGTCACAAGAAAATCGACCTTGCGATCAACCCCAAGCCTGGAAAGAATTGCCATGTCACCCTTGGTGTCCACAGCCGGTTTGGCAAGCAAGACCGCTTGACCGCGCTCTTCGTAGTTATAGGCAGCCTGCAATAACGCGGTAGATTTCCCCGAGTTCATCGCTCCGTGGCGAAAATAGAGTTTGCTCATAACAGTCATATTTTAGCCACTTGTTTTGACTTGTTCCGCGGCTAGGTCTAGCCTTGGAACACCACCAAATAAAGGTCGTAGGGGAAGACGTACCTAGGTTTGGAGGTGAAAGTATGTCCAGTGGGCTCGTGTTTATTCACCAAGCTCCAAGCTCCTTGCTGGCCCACGTCGAGTGGACTCTCTCGGGTATTTGCGGCAGCCCCTCAACCGTAAGTTGGCAGAGCCTACCTTCACCAATGCAGAGCTTTCGAGCAGTCTCTAATTGGGATGGACCTTCGGAATCTGGAGCTATCCTTGCTTCGGCGTTAATGAATCTCAAACAGCTTACTTTTGAGGTGATTCAGGAAAGCACCGATTTGGAATCGGGACATCGCTGGAGTTTTACTCCAGCACTTGGTCTTTTTTCATGTGCTACGGATGATATTGGCAACATTCTTGTCAGCGAGAATCAATTGCGATCAATAGTTGATAGTTGTGGATCTAATGGGCTGAAGTTGCAAGCAGAACTGAGAAAAGTTTTAGGTCAGGCTTTTGATGACGAGCTGGAGCCCTATCGAGAACTATTCGACAGATCGGAAAGCAACAACAGCGTTGTGACCTCCGAAACCAAACGAATTGGTTATCGCCAAGATGTTCGACCCCTCTAATTTTCTAGGGTTCACAACAACATCCAACTTGATCTCGGGATCTTGATTCTCAAGATTGATAGTTGGCGGTGCTGTCTTTTCGTGGAGAGCTAGCACAGTGAAAATTGCTTCTATTGCTCCGGCTCCTCCGAGAAGGTGTCCGGTTGAGGCTTTGGTGGCAGATACCGGAATGCTTGATAATTTTTCGCCAAAGACTCGTTTGAGCGCTTGATACTCTGCGATGTCGCCAACCGGTGTGCTGGTGGCGTGAGCGTTGATGTGGGCAACATCTTGTATTGAGCTATCAGCCTGCTCAAGAGCGCCCAGCATGGCTCGAGCCGCAGCAGTTCCTTCAGGGTCTGGTGCCGTGATGTGGTGGGCATCTGAAGTAACCGAGGCCCCAACAACTTCTGCGTATATCTTTGCTCCACGAGCCTTGGCGTGCTCTTCGCTTTCCAAAATCAATGTTCCGGCACCCTCGCCCATAACGAAGCCGTCTCTTTGGGTGTCATAGGGCCTAGAAGCTCCTGCTGGGTCGTCGTTGCGCTTAGATAGCGCATGCATGGCTGCAAAGGCCGCGATTGGAAGTGGGTGAATAGCTGCTTCCGCTCCACCTGCAACAACGATGTCTACTTCGCCGTCGCGGATTCGGTTAAAAGCATTTGCGATTGCTTCGGTTCCAGATGCACAAGCCGATACTGCCGTTCTAACGCCCGCTCGGGCGTGAAGCTCCATTCCGATGGCGGCAGCTGGTCCGTTTGCCATAAGCATCGGAACGGTCATCGGCAAAACCCTCCGGGGTCCGCGCTCTTTGAGAGTGTCGTAGGCATCAAGCAGAGTCCATATTCCACCGATACCTGTCGCGTATTCAACCGCTAGGCGCTCAGGAGATACGGCGGGGGAGCCGGCATCAAGCCACGCCTCCCGAGCTGAAACTAGAGCGAACTGACTAGAAGGGTCTAATCTTTTGGCTTCTTGGGGAGTAAGCATCTCCTTTGCTGGCACTTTGGCTTGAGCCGCAAAGGTAACCGGAAGTTCATATTTTGCCACCCAGTCTTGGGAAAGAGTGGATACGCCAGATTCGCCAGCAAGCAGAGCTTTCCAGGTAGATTTGCTGTCGCCACCTAATGGCGTGGTTGCGCCAATTCCCGTGACAACAACCTTGTGGACCAAGGTTATTAGCCTTGCGCCTTTGTGATGTAGTTCACAGCGTCACCAACGGTTAGCAAGTTTTTTACCTCATCGTCTGGAATCTTTACATCAAACTTGTCTTCAGCGTTCACAACAATGGTCATCATTGAGATTGAATCAATGTCTAAATCATCTGTGAAGGACTTGTCTAGCTGTACTGCGTCGGTAGCGATACCGGTTTCGTCGTTGACGATCTCTGCTAGTCCGCTAAGTACTTCTGCTGCAGAAAGTGACATTTTTTCTCCTCGTTGTTTGATTGACCGATAGTAAGTTTAGGGTACAACCACTACTTGAGCCCCGTAGGCCAGTCCTGCCCCGAAGCCTATTTGTAGCGCTAGATCGCCGGATTTTATGCGTCCCTCGGCAAGCAATGCATGCATGGCAAGAGGGATGCTTGCCGCTGAAGTATTGCCCGTTGTGATGATGTCCTTAGCAATAACTACGTTTTCTGGTAAAGCTAACTGCTTAGCCATCTCGTCAATGATTCGCTCATTTGCCTGGTGGGTCACTAGGGCACTTAGTTCTTCGGGTTTCACACCAGCAACTTCAAGAGCTAACTTTGCAACCTTGACCATTTCCCAAACTGCCCAGCGGAAGACACTTTGACCCTCTTGAACCATCGTTGGCCAGCTACCCGTGCCGTCACGAAAATCAAGGAGAGAACCGGTCATGCCCACAGCTTCCCACTTGGATCCATCTGAACCCCAAACACTCTTTGAAATCCCAGGCGAGTCAGCTGGACCGACAATAGCGGCACCTGCTCCATCACCTAGCAAAAATGAAATAGATCTGTCTGTTGGGTCAACAAAATCTGATAGCTTCTCGCCGCCGACTACCAAAACATACTTGGCGGTACCTGATCTAACTAACGAATCGGCCTGGGCAATTCCATAACAATACCCGGCACAAGCCGCAGATATATCAAAAGCCGGTGCTGGGTTAGCTCCGACAAGCTCTGCGAGCAAAGCTGCAGCCGATGGTGTTTGGTACGGGTGCGTGATCGTTGAAAAAATGACGGCTTCAATTTCAGAGGGTTTGATATCAGCTTTCTTGATGGCTTCATTGCTAGCCTCAACCGCCATGTCCATCAAAGATCTGTTCTTGCTTGCTCGCATTCTTGTCACGATTCCAGTGCGCTGCCTAATCCACTCGTCAGATGAGTTGATTGGACCTGCGATCTCATCATTGGTTACGGTTAGATCTCCTCTGGATGCACCAAGGGAGTAAATCCTTGAAAAGGCAATTGGCTCAGCTTGCATCAGGTTTGCCATCGCTAACCCTGCTCACTAATAAAACTGACAGCTTTTTGAAGATCTTCTGGGCTTTTTAGGGCCAACGCTTGAGCACCTGGCATGGAACGCTTGGCAATACCGGTTAATGTTCCACCTGGTAGTAATTCAATAATCTTCGTGACACCATAAGCGCTCATCGAGTCCATGGTCTTGTCCCAACGAACCGGCTTTGATACCTGGTCAACCAGTAGCTTCAAAAAATCATCTCCACGCTCGATAATCGAGCCATCGCTATTGGACCAAATTATCAGGTCCGGATTCGCTGTGTTCATGGAAGAGGCCAAAGAAGTCAGCTCATCTTTGGCGCTTTCCATAAATGATGTGTGAAAAGCTCCTGCTACAGCCAATTCAACGACCCTCGTTCCTGAGGGAGGGGTCTGAATCAGCTCTCCGATTTTCGAGGCTGCCCCTGCAGCCACAATCTGACCTTTTCCGTTGTAGTTTGCTGCGAACAAACCGTGTTTCTCCAATTCGGCTAAAACCAGTTCTTGATCGCCGCCAACTACTGCGGCCATTGAGCTTTCTTCCAAACCGGCAGCACGGGCCATTTGCTCGCCTCTAGCTTTGACAAACTTCAGGGAAGCTGCTGTGTCCAGAATTCCGGATATGTGTGCCGCGGTGATTTCCCCAACAGAGTGTCCTGCTACTCCAGAAAACATCGAACTACCGCCAAGCGCTGTTACCAAGGCTGTGTAGCTAGCCATCGAAGCTGCAACAATCAGAGGTTGCGCAATGCGGGTATCTTTTATTTGCTCTGCGTCCGCCTTGGTTCCAAAGAAAATCAAGTCCATGTCCAAAATCGCAGAGTATTTGTCGATCTCAGATCTAAATTCTTCAAGCTCTAGCCAGGCAGATAGAAAGCCTGGCACCTGAGAGCCTTGACCTGGGCAAGTTAGGGCAATCAAGACTTGCTAACCTTTGCGACGAGCCCTGGATCGTTCATTTTGCCAAGCAAGGTAGCTACCTGCAGAACGAAAGACTCTCTGGCGCCAGTGGCATCCCAACCAATCAGTTCTGAAATCTTCTTGAGGCGATAGCGCACAGTGTTGCTGTGAACATACATCTCGCGCGCGGTGAGTTCTAGTGACCTACCGGTTTCTAGATAGGTGACCAGTGTTTCTAAAAGGTCAGGGGAGTTTTTGCTAAGCGGTACATAAATCTTGTTTATCAATGTCGCCTTTGCCAGCATGTCTCCTGCCAGTGCGCGTTCAGCGAGCAGGTCATCTGCTGAAGTTGGACGCGGTGCCTTGTTCCAGGACCCAACCACCGAGTATCCCGAAAGTGCTGACTTAGCCGATCGATTTGATTCCGTAATAGAGGCAACCTCGGAACCTACAACTATTGGACCTTCTGTGAAGCTCTCTGCTAATCCGGCACACACGCTAAATAGGCTTGGAATTTTTGCCGGATCCAAGTTCTCCTCTGGGACTTGACCAACAACGACAATCAATCTATCCCCGTGGATGCCAACTAGGACATCCGCACTATTTCTTCTGGCGACTCGTCGCAAATTGTCCACATCTGTGCTCTGATCCGAGCCACCGATCATTACTGCAACTGAGCCTCTTGCTCGCCACCCAAGGGCCGAAACTCTAGAGGAAAGCTCCTCTTCGTTTTCTCCGCTAAGAATGCTGTCTACTACCAATGCCTCAAGCCTCGCATCCCATAAACCTCTAGCCTCGGCTGCTTTGGCATAGACGTCTGCTGCACTAAAGGCAATTTCTCTTGAGTAAAGAAGAACTGCTTCGCGAAGTTCACTGTGTTCTTGAACGACCCGATCTTCAACAACTTGAACAACTACGCGAATAAGTTGCAGAGTTTCTTGCAGCGAGATTGAGCGAAGTAGCTCCCTTGGCGCGGTTGAGAATACATCGGCCGCCACCCAGGGTTGGGAAGTAGGGTCTTCGTACCAGGCAAGAAAAGATGTAATGCCAGCTTGTGCTACCAGACCAACAGCTGATCTTCTAGCTGCTGGCATTTTGGAATACCAGGGAAGAGTTTTGTCTAGGCGAGCTAATGTCGTGGTTGCCAATTCTCCTGCGATGGATTGCAACCACTCAAGTGTTTCGTCCTTAGGCTTCGCCACCGGCAGTTCCGCTAGTTCCTGCGTTTACGTTGTGTAGTTGGTAGCGATCGATCGCTAACTGAAGTACGGAATGGTCCAGCTCACCGCGCGCTACTAGCTGCTGTAAAGATCGCACCACAATAGATGGACCATCGATCTTGAACTCTCTTCTGGCCGCTGGCCTAGTGTCTGAGAAGCCAAAGCCATCAGCACCCAACGTTGCATAGTCTCCTGGAACCCACGCACGGATTTGATCTGGCACAGCGTGCATGTAATCGCTGACGCCAATAAACGGTCCCGAAGCATTTTTGAGCTTCTTGGTTAGATAAGCCGGCTCTACTTCGTTGTTTGGGTAGAGAAACTTTTCGCGATCTTTGTTTAGGCCGTCGCGGCGCAGTTCCGTCCAGCTGGTTACTGACCAAATGTCCGCCGAAACTCCCCAGTCTTGCTCCAGTAGGTTCTGCGCTTCGTAGGCCCAAGGAAGCGCAACTCCAGAAGCTAGTATCTGAACTTTGCGCCCTGGGGCGGAGTTTTCGCTGACGCGATGGATCCCGCGAAGAATTCCATCAACATCTACGTTCTCCGGCTCAGCTGGCTGAACGTAGGGTTCGTTGTAAACAGTGAGGTAATAAATCACGTTTGGATCTTTGTGCGTTTCGCCATACATGCGCTCAAGACCAGCTTGCATGATGTGGCCAATCTCATATCCGTACGCAGGATCGTAGCTGATTACTGCTGTGTTTGTTGAAGCTAGCAGGGGTGAATGTCCATCGGCGTGCTGTAAACCTTCACCGGTTAATGTCGTGCGACCAGCGGTCGCGCCAATCATAAATCCTCTGGTCATCTGATCGGTAGCCGCCCAAATAGCATCCGCCGTGCGCTGGAAGCCAAACATTGAGTAGAAAACGTAGATAGGAATCATCGGCTGACCCTGGGTTGCGTAACTGGAACCAACCGCCGTAAATGCGGCTACCGATCCGGCCTCGTTAATTCCGGTGTGCAAGATCTGACCAGTTTCTGACTCTTTGTAGTTCAGAAGTAGATCGCGGTCAACCGATAGGTAATGCATTCCAGCAGGGTTGTAAATCTTGGCTGTTGGGAAAAATGCATCCATCCCAAAAGTTCGAGCTTCGTCAGGAATGATTGGAACAAGTCTTGGACCAAGCTCCGGTGAGCGAAGCAGATCCTTTAGAAGTCTCACGAACGCCATTGTTGTTGCAACCTCTTGGGTTCCTGAACCGCCTTTAGCGATGTCGTAGGTTTTGCCTTCTGGAAGATTGAAGCTCACATACTTACTTCTACGTTCGGGCAAGTAGCCGCCTAATTCGCGACGACGCTCGTGCATGTATTGAATCTCCGGAGTTGAGTCTGCTGGTTTGTAGTAGGGAGGCTGGTAGGGATCACGCTCGAGCTCTGCATCGGAAATAGGGATATGGGTCTCGTCGCGGAACTGCTTAAGATCTGCAAGGGTAAGCTTCTTCATCTGGTGAGTGGCATTTCGACCTTCGAAGGTTTTTCCGAGGGTGTAACCCTTGATGGTCTTAGCGATGATTACAGTTGGCTGACCCTTGTGTTCGGTTGCTGACTTATACGCCGCGTAGATCTTCTTGTAATCGTGTCCACCGCGTCTTAGGCCCCAAAGTTGGTCATCGGTCATAGATTCGACCATCTTTGCGGTTCTTGGGTCGCGCCCGAAGAAGTTCTCCCGCACAAAGGCACCGGACTCGGTTTTGTAGGTTTGGTAGTCACCATCGGGAGTTCTGTTCATTAAATCTACAAGTGCACCATCGGTGTCTGATCCAAGCAGTGGATCCCACTCACGACCCCAGATGACCTTGATAACGTTCCAGCCAGCGCCTCTAAAAAATGACTCCAGCTCTTGAATAATCTTGCCGTTTCCTCTAACTGGCCCATCAAGACGCTGCAGGTTAGCGTTCACAACAAAAGTTAGGTTGTCAAGGCCGTCATTGGCGGCAAGCTGCAATGCTCCGCGGCTTTCGACTTCGTCGAGCTCACCATCGCCTAGGAATGCCCAGACGTGCTGTGCTGAGGTGTCTTTGAAGTTGCGGTTGTGCAGGTAGCGATTGAACTGAGCTTGGTAGATCGCGTTTATCGGGCCAAGACCCATTGAAACTGTTGGGAATTGCCAGAACTCTGGCATAAGCCTTGGGTGCGGGTAGGAGGAAAGCCCTCCTCCGGGATGAGATTTCTCCTGACGGAAACCATTTAGCTGATTCTCCGAAAGACGTCCTTCTAGAAACGCTCTGGCGTAAGGACCGGGGGACGCGTGACCTTGAACAAAGATCTGATCACCGCCTGAGACGTGATCTTGACCTTTGAAGAAGTGATTGAAACCAACTTCATATAAAGAAGCAGAGGATGCAAAAGTTGAGATGTGTCCACCAACAGCAATACCTGGTCTTTGAGCGCGGTGCACCAGCATTGCGGCATTCCAGCGCATCCAGGAACGGTAGGTTCTTTCAATTTTCTCGTCTCCTGGAAACTCTGGCTCATCTTCTGGAGAAATTGTGTTGATGTAATCGGTAGTTGGCACTAATGGCACATTCAGCTGAAGTTCGTGCGAGCGCCGAAGCAGGTTCAACATGAGCTCTCTTGCACGACCGCGACCTCGGGTAGCGGAAGCTTGAGAAAGGGATTCCAGCCATTCTGAGGTTTCCTGAGGATCCATGTCCGGATTAGAAACCGCGTAGGCGTCATTGTTGTTTATGGACAATGGAATCCTTTCTAAATAGATTCTTCGCTCATGTTTTTTGACAGCGAACCGTTTAGGGCTCTTGTTAGGGCCAATAAGAAGTTTACCTATCCAAACAGGGGTGGTTGGAACTTGATTTCAGGCTCTACTATGGAAGCAAACAATAAAACCAAGGAGACGCAATGGCTGCAGAAATAGGCGAAAAAGCACCCGATTTTGAGCTGAACAACCAACACGGGGAGCCAGTCAAGCTATCTTCCTATATCGGGAAAAAGCCAGTTGTGCTGGTTTTCTACCCACTTTCATTCTCTGGAACCTGCACTGGCGAACTCTGTGAGCTTCGAGACAACATCGCCATCTTTGAATCCGCCGACACCGAGCTGTTGGCGATTTCGGTTGACTCCAAATACACCCAAAAGATCTTTGCCGACCAAGAGGGCTACAAATTCCAGGTTTTGGCCGATTTCTGGCCGCACGGGGGCGTTGCCAAGCAATACGGGGTCTTCATGGAAGAAATTGGCTTTGCCAAGCGCGGAACGTTTCTGATTGATAAAGACGGCATTATTCGGGCAAAGTTTGTCAACGGTCCTGGTGAAGCTAGAGACCTAGGAAGCTACCAAGAGGCTCTAGCGGCTTTGTAGTAGAGTTTTCTAGTTGCCTCATGGCGCATGTTTGAGGGCCTTTAGCTCAGTTGGTAGAGCGCCACGTTTACACCGTGGATGTCATCGGTTCGAGCCCGGTAGGGCCCACAGATAGCGACTTGAGTGATAACCCGGCGTTAGGATTTGGTCATGGAATCTCCAACCCCTCCAACCCCTCGTTCGATGTCAGATGACGAGTTAAACGCTGAGGTTGCAAGATTGCAAGCTCAACCAGATGGCCTAATGGCCGCGATGGCCCTTATTGAGGCGCAAAATCTTCTTAGGCAGCAAGACTCCTTCGCTTTCTCACAATGGCAACTTCAAGCACAGATGCAGGCTGCCTCCGCCCCTCCCGCAGTTCAAGAACCAACTCAAGTCATTCCTGAGCCAGTTCTGTCAGAGCCAGTCATACCGGAAATTATCACACCGGAGCCTGTCCTAGCTTCCAGTCCCGTGCAGTCAAGCCCGCAACCAATGCCAGAGGTTGTTAATCAACCAAGCGTTGACGATGTTGTTGCCGCGTTGAACAGAAACTATTCCAGTGCGCCGACTACGACCCCTGAAGCTCAGCAACCCCAACCGGCAGTAGAAACCGCGCCAGTTTCTGAAACCATCGAGCATATCCCGAGTGAAGAAATTGCGGCGGAACCCGCTCCAGTTACAAGTGTTTTGTCAATCAGTGCTGATACAAACGACCAAGGTGATCCTGAAATCACTGATACCGAAGTGGCTGAATCGCAGGTTCAAAGGACAAAGACAGCAGGTGCGCTTGTGTGGTCCTGGATTTCACTAGCATCAACGCCGCTCGTGTTTGTGTTGGCCGCTTTCCTTAAAGAATCTGGGGCGTCATTCGCGCAATCAGTGCTCGTGGTTTCCGGTTTAGTAATCTCAACATCTGTACTAGTGGGATTTGGGGCCGTCGCTGCTAAGCGAGGCTCTAGCGCTATCGGTGTTGTTTCCCGGGCTGCTTTTGGGGTTTGGGGAAACGTATTTCCAGCCACATTGATGTTTATCGTAAAAATCAGTTGGTCCATCGCACTGCTAGTTCTTGGAGTCAGAGTATTGTCTCCGCTGGTATCTAACCAGCCGTGGTTTTCGACCCTGAGCACCCAGTTGATATTTCCAGATGAATTCAATGCGGTGCTGCTAACTGCAGTCCCGATTGTATTAATTGCCTCTTTGGTTGCTGGGTTTGGTGGAATCACAATGCTCCGGTCACAACAAATCACTTCAGTGTTCTCACTAATTGGGATCGCAGGTATCGCCTACTTTGTAATCAGCTCGAATTCAATTAGCTCATTACGGCAGGGGGAGATGCTTTCGGGTCCCGAATTGCTAGATTTGGCAATTTTCTGTTTTGCCCTGTTTGGATTCACCGCGTTTTCCCAAAGCGGCGACTTTGCCAGAAAACTTCCAGTGGAAACACCTGGTGCGAAGGTATTCTTCTTGTCTTTTGTTTCAGCCCTAATCATTCCTCTGGCAGTGGGGGTGGTGGGTGTGATGTGGATCTTCATGGCGGAGCAAAGCTTCGGAGTATTACTAACCGATCAATTCATCCCGGCTATCGCCTCGGCAACTCCTATCTGGGTCTTCATTGCCTTTGTAGTTGCCGTTGGCCTTTCGATATTGCAGCTCGTAGCTAGCTCTTTGTATTCACTGTCTGGTGCCCTTGCGTCAGTTGGAGCAAGACTTCCCGGGGGAGTAGCTGTTTTGTTGACTTCGCTGCTGCTACTTTCAGCGGTATTGGTCTCCAGCGCGCTGATACCAACCTCAACTTTGTTATCCCTGCTGGTTGAACTCATTGTTCTGGTAGCGGTTATTGCAGCTTCTTACACTGGAATTGTTTTGGCTGATTCACTAATTCGCTCGCGTGACTACCACGAGGTTTCTCTGACTAGAGATTACGGCTTCTATGGCAGGTTCAATCTTGCTAACACCATTGGGTTTGTTTTGGCTAGCGTGGTTGGTTTTGGATACATAAACGGCAGTGGATTGCTATCGTTCTGGGCCGGCTACCTAGGGGACTTAACGCCAGAGATTTTCGATGCGGCAGGCAGCAACATCGGTATCGCAATGGCCTTTGGTCTAGCTGTTTTGTTTCCTGTTGTTCTTGGTATCCCAAAAATCAAGGGCCAGGAAAAAAAGCTCGTGGAGTTGGATGAGCGCCGAGAGGAACTCAAGGAATACCTCGACACGGCTAAGTAGATTAAATGACGACTAAGTTAGCTGAACTACTTACAGTATTTGAAACTCTTTGGCCAGTATCCGGTGCTGACGATTGGGACGAAGTCGGGCTAGCGTCGGGCTCACTTGATCAGCCAATTTCCAAAGTTTTATTTTGCGTCGACCCAACTCTTGCGGTCTTGCAGGAGGCAAAATCCAAATCTTGTCAGTTGGTTGTTTCTCACCACCCTCTGCTGCTTGAGGGTGTTCACAGCGTTGCCCAAGGTGAGCTAAAAGGTGACATTGTGTCCTACGCCATCACGAATTCAATTGCTTTATTTGCAGCACACACCAATGCCGACATCGTCCCAGGCGGAGTTTCCGATGTGTTGGCCAACCAGATCGGCATCAAAAACACTGTTCCCCTAGTTCCTACCGGAAAAGACTCTGGCCACGGCAGAGTTGGCAACTTGGATCAGGCGATAACGGTTGGGGATTTGGCCCAGAGGATCAAAGAGATTTTGCCGGCAACCCACGCGCCCATTCGAGTGGCGGGAGAGCCAACAAAGATTGTTACCAAGATTGCTGTAGTTGGAGGCTCCGGTTCAAGTTTTCTTGCAGATGCAATAACTGCAGGCGCTGAGTGCTTTGTAACCAGCGATCTAAAACACCACGCCACCCTGGATGTAATCTGCGACCAAAGCGTCGAGATCTGTCTTATCGACATTTCTCACTTTGCTGCAGAAAGCTTGTGGCTTAAGCCCGCAGTCACTGAAATATCAAAACTGGTTCCAGCAGTGGAATTTATAGTGAGCGAACTTTCTACCGACCCATGGTCTTTGAGCATCCAAGGAAAACTCTCATGATAGCTAGCTTGTCGGATCAAAAGCAGCTCCTTGCTGTCGCAGCGTGCGATGTTGAGTTAGCCAGAATTTCGAATTCAAGAAAGAACGCTCAAGCAGAATCGGAGCTGGAGTCTAAATCGGCTGAGTGCCTGAGGTTATCCGATGAACTTATCGATGCCAGAAACGCAGTCGGTGAGCTTGAGATGGAGCTTGCAAGAGCAGAGGCCGATATGGATCTGGTAGCCAATAGAATCTCGAAGGACAATCAACTGCTTGTAACAACCAGTTCAGCCAAAGATGCCCAGGGCATCGAACATGAACTTAGAACTTTGGGAACAAGAAAAATTGAGCTGGAAGACGCCCAACTTCAAATCATGGAGCTTCTCGAAACCGCTCAACAAGATCATGAGAATCTAAAGAAAAACAAAGTTTCCGCTGATGATGCGCTGGCATCTGTTCAGCAGAGGATCTCTTCCGAGTTAGCTGATCTTGACTCCCAGGCTAAGAGCTTTCAAGCTGATCGGGCTGAACTACTTGGCTCCATTGACCAAGAACTTAGCTTGGCTTATGAACGGAAATTTAGTCGAGGTGTTGCAGTAGGGAGGCTAGTGGGCAGAGACTGTGGGGCATGTCGTTTGGCTATCACTGCCACAAGTTTTGAGGAGCTGATGGCGCTTCCTCCCGAAGAACTTGCGGAGTGTCCTAACTGCCAGGCATTTTTGGTGCGCTCGTGAAGCTGATCATTGAAGCCGACGGTGGTTCAAGAGGAAACCCTGGGGTCAGTGGTGCCGGGGCGGTAGTGATAAACGCATCCACCGGGGATATTCTCAGGCAGATATCCGAAAACGTAGGTATCGCAACAAATAACGTTGCGGAATATTCAGCACTAATTTTTGCGCTTGAAGCTGCATTTGAGATAGATCCAGCGGCGCAAGTTCTGGTGCGGATGGATTCAAAACTCGTAGTTGAGCAGATGTCTGGGCGTTGGAAGATCAAGCATCCAGACATGCTCTCCCTCGGAGCTAGGGTGCAAAAACTTATCGCTGGCAAGAGTGTTGAGTTTGTTTGGATTCCGCGTGAGCAAAACGTCTTAGCTGATGATCTAGCTAACAAGGCAATGGATGGAGAGCCCGCGGCGGCAGCAGCAGCTATCGAGTTCAATCAGGTCGCACCTTCTTCAATTCGAGCCCCTGAGTCCTCTGTTGCTGAAGCTACGACTTTGATCATGGTTCGACATGGCAGAACTGCACTGACCGAATCAAGAAAGATCTCTGGTGGAGATGGGGAGAACCCTGACTTGTCTGAGCTTGGGCAAAAGGATGCTTCTGATGTCGCTACAGAACTATCAAGAGTTGGAAAATCGGGCGCTTTTGGTTTTCTTTCTAAGCCCGTAGCGGTTGTTCATTCCCCAATCAAGAGAGCGTCGCAAACAGCCAGCAAAATTGCCGAGCGGTTACAGATCGAGCAAATCGAGCTTGCTGACTTACGAGAAATTGGATTTGGTGACTGGGACGGATTAACCAACGAGGAATTGTTTGTCGCCCATGAGAAGCAGTACCAACGCTGGCGCGGGTCATATGACATCGCTCCACCAAACGGTGAGTCACTTCTGGATTTTGATGTTCGAGTGAATCGAAGTCTTGATTTTCTTCTGGATAAGTTCGCCGGACAAACTGTTGTAGTTGTTGCCCACGTAATGCCTATTAGGGGACTGCTTCGAATAGCAAACGATGCGTCAATTGCTGGATTTTGGCGGGTGGATCTGGGGCCAGCGTCAATCTCGATAGCTAGGTTCTGGGGACGCGAGGGCGCTGAGGTGGTTTGTACCAATTCAACATCTCATTTATCTTCTTGACCGTGCTAGCTAGACTTGGCATTGGATGGGTCGGCAAGACGGTCGCGGCAGTTTACTGACGAGGAACGTCCGGGCTCCAAAGAGCAAAATGGTGGGTAACGCCCACCCGGGGTAACCCGAGAGATAGTGCAACAGAAAGCAAACCGCCGAGAAATCGGTAAGGGTGAAACGGTGGTGTAAGAGACCACCAGCGATTCAAGTGATTGAGTCGGCTAGGTAAACCTCATTTGGAGCAAGACCAAACAGTGAGCGCTTGAGGGCTGCTCGCCCAAGTTCACGGGTAGGTCGCTTGAGATGTTGGGTAACCAACGTCCTAGATAGATGACCGTCACTTTGAAAAAAGGACAGAACCCGGCGTAATAGCCGGCCCATCCACTTAATCTTTACTAAGTCGCTTATCTGCGTAGTAAGCGGCTCCGATTATTCCTGCATTGTTTTTGGAACGGGCAGGCACAATCTTCACATTTGACTCAATCATGTCTATAAAGCTCCCGTGTTCCTTGGAGACCCCACCACCAATGATGATTAGATCCGGATACAGCAACCTATTCAGACGGTCGAAGTACTTTGACAACACCTTGGACCACTGCTCAAAGCTTAAGTTTTCACGCTCTTTGGCTGAGTAAGCAGCCTTGGTCTCGTAATCAACTCCGTCAATTTCAATATGACCAAGCTCAGTGTTTGGAATTAACTTTCCGTTCATAAACAAAGCTGTTCCAATCCCTGTTCCCAAGGTGCACATCAATACCAGTCCAGTTTGGTCTTGACCGGCGCCGAATTTAACCTCGGCAACACCTGCTGCATCTGCGTCGTTTAGCAACACTACGTCTGCCCCCAAAGCCTTAGAGAAAAGTTCTCCTGCTTGTAATCCAATCCATTCGTCTGAGACGTTGGCGGCGGAGAGAGTCACTCCATCTTTGACTGGGGCGGGAAAGCATATTCCAATCGGGGTGTTCTTTGGTGCGTCGATAAGCTTCACAAGCTCAACTACTGTTTTGACTACGCTGCTGGGCTTTCCGCCATCAGGAGTGTCAAAACGCAGTCGTTCTGTCGCTAACTCGCCTTTTTTAAGATTAACCAGCGCACCCTTGATGCCGGTTCCACCAATGTCAATGCCGATTGCTTGTTTCATACTTCACCCATTTTAGGGCAGGGTGAGAATTTGAGCTCCTGATTCGGTAACAACCAGAGTGTGTTCAAACTGAGCAGTTATGCTCTTGTCTTTTGTTGCGACTGTCCAGCCATCTGGCCACATATCCCATTCGTGAGTTCCTAAAGTTAGCATCGGTTCTATTGTGAAAACCATCCCGACTTCCATAGTGTTTGAGTAATAGGGAGCTGCATCGTAGTGTGGGATAACTAAACCGGAGTGAAACGCTTCGCCGATACCGTGACCTGTGAAATCACGCACCACGCCATAGTCGAATCTTCTTGCAAATGACTCAATTGTTCGGCCTATCACGTTTATTGGCCGGCCAGGCATAACTGATGCAATTGCCCGATCAAGTGCCTCTTTCGTTCTATCCACAAGCAGCGAAACCTCTTCAGAAACCTTGCCGACCTTAAAAGTTTTATTACTGTCCCCATGGAAGCCATCAAGGTATGCAGTGACGTCGATGTTGACGATGTCGCCTTCTTTAATTTCAAGATCGTCAGGGATGCCGTGGCAGATAATCTCATTAACGGATGTACAGCAAGACTTGGGAAAGCCTCGATAGCCAAGTGTTGATGGGTAGGCGCCATTTGTCACTAGAAATTCGTGGACAATAACGTCCAGATCGTTAGTGCTCATTCCTGGACTTATGCTGCTTCCTGCTAATTCGATCGCCTGTGCCGCAAGCTTTCCAGCAGCGCGGATCTTTTCAACTTGCTCAGGGCTCTTGACGTGGCCCCCGGTCCATTCCGCAGGAGATTCTTTCCCCACATACTCCGGTCTCACAATTGCCACAGGCACTGCGAGTGGTTTTGAAACCACTCCGGGCGTTAGCGAACCAGTTAAATTGTTACGAGGCATTTTTCTAGTCTATTGAACCTCCACCGCTAGGCTCGATATAGAGGAGGCATTCATGTCCGAGGGTTCAAAGTATTGGTTCAATTCCAAAACCAAACAAGTTGAGTTTGGACTGAAAAGCTCGTCACTTGATCGGATCGGACCTTTCGAGACGGAGCACGAGGCTAAAAATGCGGAGGAAATCGTCCGGTTGCGATCCCAAGCCTGGCTTGAGCAGGAAGAGCTTGAAAACTAGCTTCCGAAGGAATGCTCGTTGGCTGGAAACTCACCAGACAAAACCTCAGACCGATAGTTTTTTGCAGCGTCGGTTAGCTCGGATCTAAGATTTGCGTACTGCTTTACAAACTTCCTGGTCCCAGAAGACAAGCCAGCAAAATCCTGCCAAACCA
>ERZ1022756.81-NODE-81-length-34919-cov-9.257400_pt1 | contig 34919 bp, 31 predicted proteins | sample MGYA00520902_ERZ1022756 | MGnify/ENA primary metagenome ERZ1022756 (study PRJEB33162, sample SAMN09537601) | freshwater metagenome | isolation source: freshwater | place: Canada:Alberta | collected 2017-07 | study: EMG produced TPA metagenomics assembly of the...
GGATGCGCTGCGCCAATGGCTGGGATCATGCGAATGGCCCGCAAAGGTCCGCGTCAACGTGGACGTGGATCCCTACAGCTTCGTGTGACCCCGATCGAACCCGCTAGCCCTGAGCGTGTCGAAGGGCGATTGTCTGGTCTGCGGGACGCCCTTCGACAAGCTCAGGGCTGACGGCCGATACCCGAAGCCCGTCCATCCTCTCCCGTCATTGCGACCCCGGCGAAGGCCGGGGGGCAATCTAGGGCGGATTGCGCCGACCATGCATCCCCCTGCCGCTCAGCGGCTCGCAATAACGGGGCTAGCTGCCGACAGGTCTTGCAGCGCCCATAAAGGTACAATTTTGCAACTCTATTCCCCGTGGCTACCGCGCATGGCGTAAACAGGTCAGTGCAAACGCCCCCTTTATTTCGTTCCCGAACATCATATCATGCCTTCGGGGAACATGGCGGGGCATTGGCAATGATGATTCGGTTCGTTGTATTTTTCATTGCTGTTTTACTTGGTTTTTCTTCATCACCTGCCCGCGCCGAATGGCGCGAAGCGGTGAGTCCGCATTTCGTCGTCGTCTCCGGCGGCAGCGAACGGCAACTTGTCCGGCTGTCGCAACAGCTGGAGGCCGTTCACTGGATGATGACGCTGCTCACAGGTGTCACGCCGAGCGAAAATGTGCAGCGCGTAAGGATTTATCTTGTTGACGATCTGGCTGACGTACACCGCGCCATTGGCGCCCGGGCTGGCAGTTCTGTCGCGGGTTTCTACAGACCGGACCTGACCGGCGCGATTGCTGTCGTCCCCCGCAGCGAAGGCGCCTTTTCCACCACCATCCTGTTTCATGAATATGCGCATCATTTCATGCTGCAGTATCTTGAGGCCGCCTACCCCGGCTGGTTTGTGGAAGGCTTTGCCGAATTTGTCTCGACTGCATCGTTCGAACGGGAAGGCTCGATCACCATCGGCAAGGTCGCCAATCACCGCGCCTATGAAATCGACGCGATGCCTTGGGTGCCGGTACCGCGCATGTTCGCGCCGCGCAGTGCGCAAGACCGCGAAGCCGGTGTCGCGACCTATGGCCAATATTGGGTGGCGGCGCATTATCTGCTGCTCAACGCCGAACGCCGCACGCAGCTCAATCGCTTCATGAATGCAGTCAACGGCGGGACACGCATTGAGGACGCTTACGCCGCGTTCGAAGGCGGGCTCGACCAGCTCGACCGGGACATGCGGATTTATTCGCGGCGTAACACATTCGAAGGTCGCTACGCCGCGCTTCCGGCGGGGGTGAAGGCCGCACCCGTTGTCAGGATCCTGCGCCCGGCCGAGGAAGCTGCCATCCCGATCGAACTTCAGGCCGGTCGAAATCTGGACGATGATGAAAAGGCGGAACTGGCCACCAACATTGCGGCGCTGGTCGCCCGCTTCCCGGATGATCCGGTGGTAGCATTGCTTCAGACAAGAATCCTTTTCCAGAATGAGGATTGGGCAGGTGCGGAGGCGGCGGCACAGCGAACTCTGGCGATTGATCCCGCCAATGTCCGCGCCAAGGCTTGGCAGGGGTGGGCTACGCTGCGCCGTATGGAAGCCAGCGGCTCCGCGATGGATATGCGCAGCGTATCGCCGGCCCGTAGCCTGATCATCCAGGCGCAGCGCGCAGACACCGCCGATCCGCTCCCGCTCGTCGCATTCTATGAAAGCTTCCGCATCGCGGATGCACGGCCACCGGAAACGGCGCTGCTCGGCATCGTAGAGGCTGCACGGCTGGTGCCGCAGGAGCCGGGCATCCGAATGCTGGCGGCAAATGCCATGGTTGCCAGCCGCAACCTTCCGCAGGCCCGCCGCCTGCTCGCCCCGCTCGCCTATGCCCCGCATCGCTCCCCGGCGCAGGGTCAGGCGCTCCTTCTCCTGCAATGGGTCGAACGCGGCGCCGAAGGCATGCCGCCTGAATATGTCGAGATGCCGGACATCAGCATTGCCGAAGATTAAGGGCTGATCGCCAGTTTCCGCCCGGCTGCTCCTCGTCATTGCGACCCCGGCGAAGGCCGGGGGAAGCAATCCAGGGCGGTTTGCGCCAACGCCGGATTGCCGCGCCGCTTCGCGGCTCGCAATGACGGGGACAGAGGAAACTGTCGGCACAACCTCCATAATCCGCGCAAGCCAAACATATTGCGTCACCCCGGGCTTGACCCGGGGTCCAGCTTTATCCCTCGCACACCCCTTCCAATTTAGGAAAATCCATGTTTTCCTTAGGGGAGTGACGCCATCACCCCGCCCCGTCTGCGCCCAGCGCCGCACCCGGCAACCGCCCCAGCAAGCCACCATCGGGCACCCGCCAAAGTTTACAAAAAGGGGGTGGCTATCGGTATAGCTTTGTAACCTTATCGCTTCCCGGGCCGCTCCCGTTCCAGCAGCGCTGCCTTGCGCTCGGTGCCCCAGGCATAGCCGCCGAGGCTGCCGTCTGTGCGGACGACTCTGTGGCAGGGGATGAGGACTGCAACATTGTTCGCGGCGTTGGCGCTGCCGGCCGCACGCACGGCGCCGGGCCGGCCGACCGCGGCGGCGATCTGGGCATAGCTCCTCGTCTCGCCCGGGGGGATAGCCATGAGTGCAGCCCACACCGCTTGCTGGAATGCCGTGCCGGCGACGTCGAGGGGGAGGCTCGGCATCCGCCCCGGTGTCTCGACCGCGGCAACGGCGCGCCCGACAAGGTCTGCCATGGCGTCGTCGGCGGGGAGCAGGGTGGCGTTGGGAAAGCGCGACTGCAGCTCCGCTTCTCCCTCGTCAAAGGACAGGCGACAGACGCCTCTCTCCGTCGCCGCGACCAGCATGGGGCCAAGGCTCGTCAACGCAACCGCCCAGCGGATGGTGACGCCCGCCCCGCCCTTGCGCCAGGCACTGGGCGTCATGCCCATGCGCCGCCCGGCCTCGGCATAGAACCGGCTCGGCCCGGAATAGCCGGCCGCATAGATCGCATCGGTCACACGCGCTTCTTTCGCTAGCGCACCTTCCGCTCGCCGCGCCTTGACCGCACGGGCATAGCCGGCCGGCGTCGCCCCCGTGGCGCGCTTGAACAAGCGGTGGAAATGGTGCGGTGCATAGCCGACGGCAGCGGCGAGCGCCTCCAACGCGGGCGGCTGCTCGCTGTCCAGCAGACGCAGCGCTTCGGCAATAGCCCTCTCGTCTCGCGCAAGATCGTCTGGCAAACAGCGCTTGCATGGCCTCAGGCCGGCCGCACGCGCCTCTGCACCATCGGCGAGGAAACGCACGTTCGCCCGCGCCGGGTGCCGCGCCGCGCAGGAGGGGCGGCAATAGATGCCGGTGGAGAGCACGCCGGTCACGAAGCGGCCATCATAGCTGCGGTCGCGGCGCAGCACGGCAGCCCATGCTTCGTCCCCGTCAATCCTGATGGTCTGGCTCAACGCGTTCATGGCTTGGTTTCCTGTTGTTGTCTCCTGCGCCCGATAGCCCCGCCCTTCAAGGCCTGCGTCCCGCGCCTTGCTTTCAAAGCGGCAGAGGTTCAGGCAAAGACCGGATCGTGATGCGGAGCCGAGCCATGTCCTTCTCCCGTTTGCTTGCCATGCTGCTGCTTGCCTTGGGCCTGTGCGTCCCTTTGCGCGCCAGCCTGCCGCCCTTGCCGCCGCCTGCCCCGGCCGCCAGCGCCGCCCCGCAAGCGGATGATGTCGCGGCCACCGAACGCAGCGTTGTGCGCGTTGTCACGGTCGCCATCGTCAATGGCGAAGTGGTCGGCTTCGGCCATGGCAGTGGCTTTGCCATCGCCCCCAACCGCATCGTCACCAACGCCCATGTCGTCAGCGATGCCGCAGAATTTCCGCAGAATGTGATTATCGGCATCGTGCCGAGCGAAGGGACAAGGAGCTATCCGGGCCGCTTGATCCGGCTCGATCGCCGCCGCGACCTCGCCATCGTCGAGCTTGAGCGCGGCCGGCTGCCTGCTGCCAGCGTCTACACCGGGCCGGTGGCGCAGCGTGAGGCAGTCTATGCGCTCGGCTATCCGGGCAATGTCGATGTCGCCACCGCGCAGAGCATGGACGATTTCATCCGCCCCCGTGCCCCCGTCGCTTCGGACGGCATCATTTCCGCGACCGACGCGATCAACGGCGTGACCGCGCTGGTGCATGATGCAGACATCGCTCGCGGCAATTCGGGTGGCCCGCTCGTCGATGCCTGTGGCCGGGTGATCGGGGTCAACACCTTCATCAGCCGCGCTGACGATGGCGATTCGCCATTCTCCTTTGCGGTTTCGGTGCGAGAGCTTGCCCAATTCCTGCAGGATGCCGGGCAACGCTTTACGGGCGTCGCGTCCGAATGTCTGACGCTGGCCGAGGCGCAGGCCCGTGCCGGGGCGCTCGATGCCGATGCCCGCGCCGCCGCTGAGGCGACCCGCCAGCGCGATGCCGCCCGCGAGGCGGCACGGGCGCAGGAATTGGAGCGACTGAAGGGCGATGCGCAGAACCGCCGGGAAACCTTCATCGCACTCGCGGCGGTGCTGCTGGGCGGCGCAGTGCTCGGCGGGGCGGCGGCGATCATGTACCATGGTCAGGGCAAGCTGCGCGAACGGCGGGCGGCAATGATGGCGGCGGGGCTGTTTGTGGTTGCCGCGCTGATCCTTTTCCTGCTGCGCCCCAGCCCATCCGATGTGCGGCTGCCCGCGCCGGAGGAGGAAGAAGAAGCACCGGCTGATGCCGCCGCAGAACCGCTGATCGGTGCGCTCAGTTGCACAGTCGACCGCAACCGTGGGCGCATCACTGTATCGGCGGGAGATGACACCGCCTTCCGAATCGACGCCGACGGCTGCGTTAACGGACGCACACAATATGTCGCGGGCGAAGGCGGCGTTTTCACCCGCACCCTCGTTCCCAATGAGGAGGCGACTGTTTCGCGGCTCAGCTATGATCCCGCGACCGGGGAATATGTGGTGCGCCGCTATCTCCTCAATCTGGAGCCGATGGAGGCCCTGCGGCGCGAGCGGGGGCGGAGTGAAATCCAAGGCTGCACGACCGATCCGGCACGTTTGGCGGCGGTTGCCGCGCGCGAAGCATCGTTCGCCGCGATGCTGCCGCCACGGCCGAACGAGGAAATTGTCAGCCGCTGTCGCCAATCTTCGGAAGGATCGACCCCGCCCTCCTGACACAGCGGATGCCGAACAGCACCGCTACCTTGTATTGCGGCAAGGGCGATGCTAGGCGCGCCCCCGAGTTCGCCCCGATTGCGGCGGAATTTCGTGCATCGGCACCGCGACTCACCGCATCCTCCCGGAGGCGGGAACACGTCCCCACAGGACACAGGTATAGGGAAGAACGGACGCGTGGAGCACTCCGGCGGCATGCAGGCAAGTCTGGCAGGGCGCTATGCGCGCGCGCTGTTCGATCTTGCGCAGGATAGCGGCAGCCTCGCTGCCGTGGAAAAGTCCATGACGCGAATCGGCGATGCGCTTGCAGGTTCGGCTGAGCTGAAGGCCCTGGTTACCAGCCCGGTCGTCAGCCGCACTGATGCCGCCCGCGCAATTGCCGCCGTTTCAAAGAAGCTCTCCCTCGATCCACTCACCGGCAATTTCCTCGGCGTGCTCGCCAAGAACCGCCGTCTCGGCAAGCTGGCCGAAGTCGTTCGTGCCTTTGCGAGCATGACGGCCGCGCACCGCGGCGAAGTCAGCGCCGATGTCACGTCCGCCCACCCGCTCGATAAAGCTCAGGTCGAAGCACTCAAGACCAAGCTCAAGAGCCGCCTCGGTCGTGACGTGGCGGTCAATCTCACAGTTGATCCCGCCATCCTTGGCGGGCTCGTCGTCAAGGTCGGCTCGCGCCTCATGGACGCGTCGATCCACACCCGTCTCAACACTCTCGCAGCTGCGATGAAAGGCTGAACAATGGAAATCCGCGCCGCAGAAATCTCCCGGGTCATTAAGGACCAGATCGCCAGCTTCGGCGATCAGGCGAGCGTATCCGAGATCGGCCAGGTACTGAGCGTGGGTGACGGTATCGCCCGCGTCCACGGCCTCGACAATGTCCAGGCCGGTGAAATGGTCGAATTCGCCAATGGCGTGAAGGGCATGGCGCTCAACCTCGAAGCCGACAATGTCGGTATCGTGATCTTCGGCTCGGACGCCGAAATCCGCGAAGGCGACACGGTGAAGCGCACCGAGACGATCGTGGACGTTCCCGTCGGCAAGGGCCTGCTCGGCCGCGTCGTCGATGCTCTGGGCAATCCGATCGACGGCAAGGGCCCGATCGAATCGACCGAGCGTCGTCGCGTCGAGGTGAAGGCCCCGGGCATCATCCCGCGCAAGTCGGTGCACGAACCGGTGCAGACCGGCCTCAAGGCGCTTGACGCGCTCGTCCCTGTTGGTCGCGGCCAGCGCGAGCTGATCATCGGTGACCGTCAGACCGGCAAGACAGCCGTCGCCATCGACACCTTCATCAACCAGAAGACTGTCAACGCCGGTACCGACGAATCGAAGAAGCTCTATTGCATCTACGTCGCCGTCGGCCAGAAGCGTTCGACTGTCGCCCAGATCGTCCGCGCGCTCGAAGAAAATGGCGCGATGGAATATTCCATCGTCGTCGCCGCGACCGCCTCGGAACCGGCACCGCTCCAGTATCTCGCGCCCTACACCGGCGTCGCGATGGGCGAATTCTTCCGCGACAACGGCATGCATGCCGTGATCGTCTACGACGACCTTTCCAAGCAGGCCGTCGCCTATCGCCAGATGTCGCTGCTGCTGCGCCGCCCGCCGGGCCGCGAAGCCTATCCGGGCGACGTTTTCTATCTGCACAGCCGCCTGCTTGAGCGCGCGGCAAAGATGAACGATGATAATGGTGCCGGCTCGCTGACCGCCCTTCCCATCATCGAAACGCAGGCCGGTGACGTGTCGGCCTATATTCCGACCAACGTGATCTCGATCACCGACGGCCAGATCTTCCTCGAAACCAACCTCTTCTATCAGGGCATCCGCCCGGCCATCAACGTCGGCCTCTCGGTGAGCCGCGTCGGCTCGGCCGCGCAGACCAAGGCGATGAAGAAGGTGTCGGGTTCCATCAAGCTAGAGCTCGCGCAGTATCGCGAGATGGAAGCCTTCGCCCAGTTCGGTTCAGACCTCGACGCTTCGACGCAAAAGCTGCTCAATCGCGGTGCGCGCCTGACCCAGCTGCTCAAGCAGCCGCAGTTCAAGCCGATGCCGTTCGAAGAACAGACCGCATCAATCTATGCCGGTACAAACGGCTTCCTTGATGCCGTCGCCGTATCGGACGTCTCGCGCTATGAGGAAGCGATGCTCGGCTGGTTGCGCGCGAACCATGCGGATATCCTCAGCGACATCCGCGACACGCGTGACTTCTCGGACGCGACCAAGGCCAAGCTGAAGGCCGCGCTCGAAGATTTCGCGAAGCAGTTCGCCTGATCGGTGCCCCGGCGAAAGTCGGGGACTTTCTGCACTCAGTTCCGGCCACGGCCGGAATACGGGATAGACAATGGCAACGCTGAAGGAACTCAAGGGCCGCATCTCCTCGGTCAAATCGACCCAGAAGATCACCAAGGCCAAGAAGATGGTCGCATCGGCCAAGCTGCGCCGTGCCCAGGCGGCGGCTGAAGCTGGTCGCCCCTATGCCTCGCGGCTTGAAAGCGTCGTCGCAAGTCTTGCCGCCAAGGTCGGCAAGTCGGACAGCGCACCAAAGCTGCTCGCCGGAACCGGCAAGGATCAGGTGCACCTGCTGCTCGTCCTTAACTCGGACCGCGGTCTTGCTGGCGCGTTCAACTCGAACATCGTCAAGGCCGCGCGTGACAAGGCACAGTCGCTGCTGGCCGAGGGCAAGACGGTAAAGTTCATGCTGGTTGGCCGCAAAGGTCGCCCGGTCATCAACCGTCTCTTCCCGAAGATGACCGTCGCAACCTACGACACCACCGGCTTCCGCGATTTAGGCTTTGCCAATGCCGCGGAGATCAACGAGCAGCTGATGGCGATGTATGAGGCGGGCGAATTTGATGTCGCGCATCTCTTCTTCTCCAAATTCCGCTCGGCACTGCTTCAGGAAGCGACCGGTCAGCAGATCATCCCCGTGGCGATGAATGCCGACGCTCCCGCCGCTGGCGGTGCTGCGGTCGAATATGAGCCCGACGAAGAAGCTATCCTCGCTGACCTGCTGCCGCGCAACGTGACGGTGCAGATCTTCAAGGGCCTGCTGGAAAATGCCGCGTCCGAACAGGGCGCATCGATGACCGCCATGGACAATGCCACCCGCAACGCCGGCGATCTCATCAACAAGCTCACCATCCAGTATAATCGCAGCCGTCAGGCCGCGATTACCAAGGAACTCATCGAAATCATTTCGGGCGCGGAAGCGCTCTAAGGCAGACGTAAAGGCAAGGAAACGCACATGGCCACCGCAGCCCCCGAAACTCCCGCCAAGAAGCCCCGCGCACCGCGCAAGGCTGCCGCGAAGGCACCTGCTGCCGCCGCTGCCACTGGCACTAAAAATGTCGGCCGCATCAGCCAGGTCATCGGCGCCGTCGTCGACGTTGCCTTCGACAATCGCGTGCCTGCTATTCTTTCGGCGCTCGAAACGTCGAACAACGGCCAGCGCCTGGTGCTTGAGGTTGCCCAGCACCTTGGCGAGAATGTCGTACGCACGATCGCCATGGACTCGACCGACGGTCTGACCCGCGGTCAGGAAGTGACCGACACCGGCTCGCAGATCCGCGTGCCCGTCGGTCCTGCGACGCTTGGCCGCATTCTCAATGTGGTTGGCGAACCGATCGACGATCAGGGCCCGGTCAATGCCGCCACCACCGCGCCGATCCACGCCGAAGCCCCGCTGTTCGTCGACCAGTCGACCGAAACTGAAATTCTCGTCACCGGCATCAAGGTGATCGACCTGCTCGCCCCTTATGCAAAGGGCGGCAAGATCGGCCTGTTCGGCGGCGCCGGCGTCGGCAAGACGGTTCTCATTCAGGAACTGATCAACAACATCGCCAAGGGCCACGGCGGCACATCGGTGTTCGCAGGCGTGGGTGAGCGTACCCGTGAGGGCAACGACCTCTATCACGAATTCCTCGACGCTGGCGTTATCGCCAAGGACGCAGACGGCAACCCGACGCCGGAAGGCTCGAAGGTGGCCCTCGTGTTCGGCCAGATGAACGAACCGCCGGGCGCCCGTGCGCGCGTTGCCCTCTCGGGCCTCACTATCGCGGAATATTTCCGCGATCAGGAAGGCCAGGACGTGCTGTTCTTCGTCGACAACATCTTCCGCTTCACGCAGGCGGGTTCGGAAGTGTCGGCTCTGCTGGGCCGTATTCCTTCGGCCGTGGGTTACCAGCCGACGCTGGCCACTGACATGGGTCAGCTGCAGGAGCGCATCACCTCGACCAACAAGGGGTCGATCACCTCGGTTCAGGCGATCTACGTTCCCGCGGACGACTTGACCGACCCTGCACCGGCAACCTCTTTCGCCCACTTGGACGCGACGACGGTTCTCAACCGCGCCATTTCCGAACTCGGCATCTATCCGGCGGTTGACCCGCTCGATTCGACCTCGCGCGTGCTCACCGCCGCCGTCGTCGGTCAGGAGCATTATGAGACTGCCCGCCGCGTTCAGGAAACCCTGCAGAAGTACAAGTCACTGCAGGACATCATCGCCATCCTCGGCATGGACGAGCTGTCCGAAGAAGATAAGCTGACCGTCGCCCGCGCGCGCAAGATCCAGCGCTTCCTGTCGCAGCCGTTCCACGTCGCCGAAGTGTTCACCAACATCCCCGGCAAGTTCGTGGCAGTCGAAGACACGGTGAAGTCATTCAAGGCGGTGGTCGACGGCGAATATGACCATCTGCCGGAAACGGCCTTCTACATGGTTGGCGGCATCGACGAAGCGGTCGAAAAGGCCAAGAAGCTGGCTGCAGACGCCTGAACCTAATTCCCCCTCCCCTTTGCGGGGGAGGGGCCTTCCGGAAGAGATTATGCTCCAGTTCGATCTCGTCACACCCACCGCCCTCGTCCGTTCGGAAGAGGTGTATATGGTGACTGTCCCCGGCAGCGAGGGCGACTTCGGTGTGCTCGAAGGACACGCCCCTTTCATGTCAACGGTAAAGGCTGGCGAGCTGGCGATCTACAAGAGCGCAGGGAGCGAGCCAGAGCGCCTCACCATTGAAGGCGGCTTTGCCGAGGTCAACGAGCGCGGCCTCACTATCCTCGCTGAAAAGGTCGGCTAACCCTTTTCCCCGGACCGAGCACCGTCACGGTCCCGGAAAACGAAGCTCTGCATCGCAAGATAGGTGCCGGTAGCGAGGAAGGGCAGCAGCAGGAACTGCGCGAGCAACGGGCCGAGCTCTAGTCTAGAGAGTGCGGCCAGCATCATGATGTTTGCGCCGCATTGGCCGACATAGACGGCCAGGAACGACGGCAACAGCCGCAGCGCGCGCTGGCGGAAAACAAGACCGCCAATCGACTGGAAATTGAACAGCGCCCCCAGTGCGGTGGATCCTGCCGCCGCCGCAAACTGCCCACTGCCCCCCAGGATCATCGCCACGAACAGCGCATAGCCGACGCCAGTGTTCATTACGCCGACGGCAAGAAAGCGCAGAAAGCGCGAGCTGAAAAGACTGGCGGGCGCCATGGCAACCCTGTGCGCCATTCATGGTTAACGGCGCGTTGACTGCAGCGCGGAAAAGCTGGGCAAGTTCGATCGCCGCAGATATCTCTCGCTGGATGGGACCAAACAGCGAGCAAAAGGGGCAGGCGGGGATCAGCATTCCCGGAGCAACGCTGATCGCTACCCTGATCGTGTGGTTCGGCCTCAACCAGCTTTTGCTTTGGGCTTTTCTGGGGTTCGGCTCGGTCTGGCTTGTCGCGAGCGGCACGATACTCCTTCTTGCGCTTGCCGGACTCGCCTTTCGCGAAACCGTGGATCTCCCTAGGATACCACTGCTGCGACTGGCCTTGCTGTTCGGCTTTGCCCTTATCCTCTACGCGCTGGGCGGCGAGGGCCGCTTTTTCTACGCGAACATCGACTGGCAAGTGCGCGATGCCGTGCTGCGCGACATGGCGCTGGGGACATGGCCGTTCGTTTACGAGACTGGAGCAGCGCAGCCCGACCTTCTGCGCGCACCAATCGGATTCTTCCTCGTCCCCGCACTCGCGGCCAAAGCATGGGGATTGGAAGCGGGCGACCTTGCCCTTCTGGTACAGAATGCCGCGCTGCTCGCCATTCTACTTGGCCTTGGCGGCAGCCTGTTTGAGCGGGCACGGCAGCGGGCAACAGCCTTAGGCGTAGTCACTCTGTTCAGCGGGCTCGACATCATGCTCCAACTGATCGTGAAAGGGCGACCAGAGGATCATCTCGAATTCGCGTTCGACTGGATGCAGTATAGCGCGCACATCACCCAGGCTTTCTGGGTGCCGCAGCATGCCTATGCCGGCTGGCTCGGCGCCCTCCTGTTCCTGCTATGGCACCGCGGACTGATCCCGCTTTGGCCGATGCTTGCGCTGCTGCCGCTCACCGCGCTGTGGTCCCCGCTCCCTCTCATTGGGATGATGCCGTTTGTAGCCTGGGCCGGGCTCGTCGCGCTGCGCAGGGGTGAGCTGCGGTCAGCCGATGTCGCCTTGCCGGCACTTGCCATCCTGCTCGCGGTGCCGACCCTTCTCTATCTCTCCTCCGCGCCAGACGCGGTCGGTGTGCGGCTTCTTGCTATCCCGCTTGCGCCCTGGATGCTGTTCGAGGTTCTTGAGGTGCTCGTCTGGCTTGTGCCGCTGCTGCTGTGGTGGAAACATCCCCTGCGCGGACCGCTGGTTCTTGTAGGTATGATCCTCGTCGCCCTGCCCTTTTTACAGGTCGGCTGGTCCATAGACCTGATGATGCGCGCGTCTATCCCGTCGCTCGCAATACTGTCGGCAGCAGCAGCGTTGGCCCTGACCGGCGAAGCACCAGCGAAGCTCAGGCTGTGGCTGGGTGCCGCCTTGCTATTGGGGTCGGCAACTGGCCTGTCGGAGGTACGCCGCGCGCTAACCGAGCCGCCTTCGCCGCGGGGGCAGTGCAGCTTCTACGGAGCGTGGGACGTTAGCTTTTCCGCCTATCCCAAGGGATCGCACCTCGCACCGCTGGACCATGTCCCGGAGGTAATCCGCCCACGAGAGCCAGCGCGGGTACAGGTCAATGACCCCGAGTCTTGCTGGGAGGGCCGCTGGCTGCGCCCAAGCGGCGTCTAGGCGACGGCGCGATCTGCTGCCGCTCGGCGACGCGCGACCGCAAACAGCGACAGACCGACGGGAAAGGCAACGCTGCCGAGAAAATGGCGTTCACTGGCGAACACCGCTTCGAACGTACGGTTGAGCGGCGCGGCCGGAACGGCATCGAGCGGCTCCTCGCGACCGGTGGCCTTCGCGACCAGCCTCTGCATGACCGCCAGCGGAAAGAGCAGGCTGTTGAAATAGCCGATACGGTCGATCGCAAAGCCTGCCGCAACCAGCGCCGCCGACAGGCTCGCCTTCGTGTAGCGACGTTTGTGATGGTGCAGCTCGTCATGCCGCGACCACAGGAAGGGCATCGCCGGCACTGTCGCAAGCAGCCGTCCGCCGGGAGTGAGCTTTGTGCGCAATGTGACAAGCGAAGCGGTATCAGCATCGACATGTTCGAGCACGTCGAGCATCGCCACCAGATCAAAAGAGGCATCAGACGCATTCACCCTGTCCGGAAGCATCCCGTCATTAATCGGGCACACGCCTTTGGCAGACGCTAGTCGCCGCGCCTCTGCATCATATTCAAACGCCTCCAGCGTCCCATGCCGCGCGAGCAGCGCCAGATTGCCACCGGTACCGCAACCGGCCTCCAGAATGCGTGCGCCCTCAGGCAGGTCCATGTCGGCAATCAACCGGTCGATGATCTTGCGGCGCGCAGTGAACCACCAGTGGCGGTTCTCAACCACATTCATGCCCTGATAGGCGGATGGATCCATGGTTCTCTTTCGCTCGCAGTTTCAGAGTGTTCTGGCGCCGCACTGTCGGATTCAACAATATAGAGGGGGCGAGCGCGCACTTCTTTGGCGATGCGCCCGATATACTCGCCCATGATGCCGAGGCTCAGCAGATTGAATGCGCCGAGCATCAATATGGCGACCATCAGAGAAGCATAGCCTGGCGTGTCGACGCCATAGACGAGCGTGCGCCCGACAAGGAATGTCGCGTACACCATCGCCAGCAGCGCAACAGCGCCGCCGACATAGGTCCACACCCGCAACGGCGCAGTTGTCGAAGCCGTTATGCCATCAAGCGCAAGACGCCAAAGCCCGCGCAGCCGCCACTTGCTGTCCCCTTCCGCCCGTTCGGGCCGCGTATATTCGACCTCCGCCACGCGAAAGCCGACCCAGGAAAACAGACCCTTGTTGAAGCGTGCTCTCTCTCCAAGCCGGTTGAGTACATCCACCGCCGCGCGGTCGAGCAGGCGAAAATCCCCGACATTGGCCGGGATCGGTGTTTCCGCCATGGCATTGATCAACCGATAAAATATGGCCGCCGTCCAGCGCTTGAATTTGCTGTCGGCAGAACGATCGACACGTCGGGCGTTGACCACCTTTGCACCGCCCAGCCAGGCGGCAACCATCTGCGGCACGACTTCTGGCGGGTCTTGAAGGTCAACGTCCATGGGGATGACTGCATCCCCCAGCGCATGGCGCAGTCCCGCCGCAAGGGCGGCTTCCTTGCCGAAATTACGTGACAGACGAACTGCACGAACGTCGCTGTGTAACCCAGCGAGAATGGAGAGAATGTCAGGCGTTCTGTCACTACTGCCATCATCGACGAACAGATATTCAGCCGCAGCTTCAGGGCCGATCAGAGCCAGAGCGGCATCCACTGACGGGCGCGCCTGTTCAAGGAACAGCGATATGCCATCCTGTTCATTGAGCACCGGAATGATGATCGACAGGCTGACGGTCACGAGGGCTCACATCTGCGAAGGGCGCGGCTACTTTGCCGCATTCCCCCGCAGATAGGCGGACATGGTTAACGCGACGTAACCATCACCCGCGCCGGCGCAGCGGCATCGGGAATTGGGCGCGCCAAAGCATCAATCCGGCCATGATGATGAGCAAAGTGCCACCAATTGCTACGGCATCAGGAAAATCACCAAACACCATGGCCCCAATCAGCAGTGCGACGATAATTTGCACATAGCTGGCCGGCGCGATGGTCGCCGCGGAGGCCCGCATCGTACCGAGGAAAATGAGATAATGGGCTGCACTTGCGCTGACTGCCACCAATGCGCAACGTGCCACCACTGTCCAGTCAGGCATGCTCAGCTGAAGCGAAGCGATTCCACTGGCGACACCGATGCCCATGGCCACTAGCTGAAAGGGCGCGGCCCAGGCAGCAGCCCAGAACTGTGCAGCAACCGGCGGCACATCCTGCGCGGTGGCGCGGTTGACGAGAAAGAACCCTGCCATCGCAAAGGCAGCGATCAGCGGCATCAGTGCCGCCGGACCCAGATCAAGGAAATTGGGCCGGAGCACGATGGCGACACCCGCGCTCGCCAAAAGAAGTGCAAGCCAGCTGATCGCCGGGATCCGTTCCCGCAACAGCAACGCCGAGAGCAGCGCAACAATTGCCGGTGTCGCAAAGGAGATCGCCGTCGCCTCCGCCAGAGGCATGACGAAGATAGAAAGAAAGAAAAGCAGCGAGGCAAAGGCCAGCATAAACCCGCGGGCGACCTGCAGCCAGGGCCGGGGCGCCACGAAGCCTGCCCTTCCTTGCTGCTTTGCTACCAATGCACCGAGGAGCAGCGCACCCAAGGAAAAGCGTAGCGCCGCTATCGCCGTGCCCGCCCATTCGTCGCCCATTGTCTTGATGACAGCGTCGCCACAAGAAAGCAGCGCGAACCCCAAAAGCGCCAGCAGCAAACCACTGCTTTCCCGTTCCTTGAAGGTCGACACTTGCTGATCCCCATCCGCGCCGGCCCGGCGACATTCGCCCACCGCCCATGCGCGGCCATTAAATCCTTGTCAAAACTTTCACCTTATTTCCACGAGCTGCATCCGTTGCCGCGCGATCCGTTCCGCACTCGGTTGTTACAGGGAGTTGTATGGAATGAGTGCATTCGGCCGTCGACCCGGGCAACAGGCACCGCGTCCCGCATTCGGAGTCGCGCGCCCTATGCAAGGACCAGGGCCCGGCGCGCCTCGCGAAGAAGGCGGGGCACAGTTCCCGCCGATCGAGCCTTCGGCGCTGCCGCCCATTGCGGATCCCCATGCCGTTCCCGCCGATGATGCCATGCAACGCCTCAACACGCGCATGACCACGGATTACTCGGACGATGCGCGCCCTCAGGGGTTCGAGGCGTCTGTCCACAAGATCAAGGAACAGGTGCTCCCGCGCCTGCTCGAGCGCGTAGACCCGGAAGCAGCGGCAACACTGAGCAAGGATGAGCTGACCGAGGAATTCCGGCCGATCATTCTTGAGGTGCTGGCAGAGCTCAAGATTACGCTCAACCGGCGGGAACAGTTCGCGCTGGAAAAGGTGCTGGTTGACGAACTGCTCGGATTCGGGCCGCTCGAAGAGCTGCTCAACGATGCCGACGTCAGCGACATCATGATCAACGGGCCGGACCAGACCTATATCGAAAAGAAGGGCAAGCTTACCCTGTCCGGCGTTGTCTTCCGTGACGAAGAGCATCTGTTCCAGATCGCCCAACGCATTGTGAACCAGGTTGGCCGTCGCGTTGACCAGACGACGCCGCTGGCTGACGCCCGCCTCAAGGACGGCAGCCGCGTCAACGTCATCGTGCCACCGCTGTCCCTGCGCGGCACGGCCATTTCGATTCGTAAATTCTCGGCCAAGCCGATCACGCTCGACATGCTGCGCGATTGGAATGCGATGTCGAACAAGATGTGCACCGCGCTCAAGATCGCGGGCGCGTGCCGCATGAACATCGTCATCTCCGGCGGTACGGGCTCGGGCAAGACGACGATGCTCAACGCTTTGTCGAAGATGATCGACCCGGGAGAGCGCGTCATCACCATCGAAGACGCGGCCGAACTTCGTCTGCAGCAGCCGCACTGGCTGCCGCTCGAAACCCGCCCGCCAAACCTAGAGGGTCAGGGCGCGATCACCATCGGTGACCTCGTCAAGAACGCGCTGCGTATGCGCCCCGATCGGATCATCCTGGGCGAAATCCGCGGCCAGGAGTGTTTCGACCTGCTCGCCGCCATGAACACCGGCCACGATGGTTCCATGTGTACCCTGCACGCCAACAGCCCGCGCGAATGCCTCGGTCGTATGGAAAACATGATCCTGATGGGGGACATCAAGATCCCCAAGGAAGCGATCAGCCGGCAGATCGCCGACTCCGTCGACCTGATCGTCCAGATCAAGCGTCTGCGGGACGGTTCTCGCCGCGTGACGTCCATCACCGAAGTGATCGGGATGGAAGGCGACGTGATCGTGACGCAGGAATTGTTCAAGTTCGAATATCTGGACGAGGACAAGGACGGCAAGATCATCGGCGAGTATCGCGCCCTAGGCCTGCGCCCCTACACGCTCGAAAAAGCACGCCAGTTCGGCTTCGATCAGCCGTTCCTCGAATCCTGCCTGTAACGGTCGGGCACTTCAGGCGAGCGGCTGGTCCATGATCGGGTACAGCCGCCAGTCGCGCCAATCATAGTGCCACCATTCGTTGGGCAGGGGGATAAATCCTTCGCGCACCATCCACCCTTCGAGGCGTGCAGCATTGGCCAGCGCCTCTCCGCTCGCGGCCATGTTGCTGCGATATGCGGCGGGCGTAAAATCGTCATAATCACTTGGCATTTCGACCGGGACGCCGCCGCGATGGAGCGTCAGGTCGATGGCGCAGCCGCGGTTGTGACGTGATCCGTTGGCCGGGTTGGCGACAAACTCTCGCTGCGCCTCCGGTGTTTCATCCCACATCATCTTGGTGACGCGCCAAGGGCGATAAGCATCAAAGATCAGGAGACCAAACCCTTCCGCCTCGGCGCGGGTCTGGACGCGGGACAAGGCCTCTGCCGCCGGGCGCTGTGCCATCGCGCGGGCAACCGGGTAAAGCACGCGGCGCATGAAATTGTTGGTGGTCGCATAGCGAATATCGAGCCTGAAGCGCGGATCGAACGCGGCCAGATCAACAAGGTCGGGCGTCCCGATCGCGCGTGGATCGACCGGCATGGTCACGGCCGGAACAACGGGCCCGCGCGTCATGCATCCAGCGAGCCCTGCTGCGAGCGCCGAGCCAATGAACAGGCGGCGAGAAAGCTGGACGGTCACAGCACACCCTTCATCGCCAGTGCGGTGGCGAACAGGGCAGTGATCATTCCGAGGATCGAGACCATTGGCCAAGGCATGAAGCCCACTGCCTCAAGATTCTTGCGGCGATTGCGCTTCCGTTCGGCGATGCTGGCAATCGCCACCACTGCAACCGATGCGCCTGCGATCAGATAGCCTGTTTGCACTTAACCCTCTTGGCCTTAGGAAGAAGGCCGGTTCCCCCGACCGACAGGAGAGAGATAATGGCCATTCGTGTTGCAACTGCAAGCCTTGCTGCAACCCTGCTTGCTGCGCTTGCTACGCCCGTCGCCCTTGCACAGGATCATTCAGCGCATGACAGCCGTGATGCTGCGACGCAATCCGCGCACCGCGCGATTGCTGCTGCGGTCGCTGCACCGACAAGGACAGAGACCAACCGGCCGCGCGATCGCTGGCGCCAGCCCGCCGAAACGCTGGCTTTTTTTCGTGTCCAGCCCGGTGAGACAATCGTCGAACTGTGGCCGGGCGGCGGCTGGTACACGGAAATCCTCGCCCCTCTGACTCGTGATGGCGGTGGCACACTCTATGCTGCCGCGCCCTGGGAACGCGGCCTCAACAATGTCCGCACGCGGCAGAGCAACGACGCGGCAACCTATGGCCATATCCGCCTCGCCGAATTCCCTTCCCCGGCCGGTAGTGCCAACCCCCGCGTCCCCGACGGCAGCGCCGATGTCGTGCTGACCTTCCGCAATGTCCACAACTGGCGTTTCGGCGGCACCGACAATGCCGCAGAGGCATTCCGACAGATCTTCGCCATGCTCCGTCCCGGCGGGCGTCTCGGCATTGAGGAGCACCGCCTGCCCGAAGACCGCGATTCCGCGCTGGAGGAAAGCTCCGGCTACATGAAGGTGAGCAGTGTGCGGGCCTTCGCCGAGGCTGCAGGCTTTCGTTACGTCGGATCGAGCGAGATCAACGCCAATCCGAATGATACCGCAGACCATCCGCGCGGTGTATGGACATTGCCGCCGAGCCTGCGCGGTGCCGCCGATGACGCCGAGCGCGCGCGCTGGACCGCGATCGGCGAAAGCGACCGTATGACGCTGTTGTTCGTCAAGCCGGAGAATTGAGCTCCGTATCCGCCATTGCCGCCCCGCTCCACCGGCCCATTGCGGGCGCGGTGGTGCGGCTCGCGTCAGTCGCGGTGCTAGCGCTCATGTTCGCGCTGGTGAAGCTCGCCGGCCAGCATGGTGTGCATCTGGTCGAAGCGGTGTTTTATCGACAGGCTTTTGCCTTGCCTTTCGTAATCGCTTGGGCGGCAATAGGTCCGGGACTGGCAAGCCTCGGAACACGGCGCATTGGCATGCACGCCAGCCGTATGGCGCTGGGTCTATGCGCCATGTCCCTGAACTTTCTCGGCATGATGATGCTGCCGTTGGCCGAAGCAACCGTGATCGGCTTCACCGTGCCCCTGTTTGCGACGATGCTTGCGGCACTGCTGCTCAAGGAAAAGGTCGGGCCTTGGCGGGCAGGCGCGGTCACGATCGGGTTCATCGGCATCCTGCTCGTGATCCGGCCGGACAGTGCGGCCATGGCATCGACCGGCGCATTGGTCGCTCTGGCAGGGGCGGTGGCGACAGCCGGGGTCACCATCTTCATCCGCCAGCTGGGCGCGACCGAATCCGCAGCCACCACCGTTTTCTGGTTCACCGCCCTGTCGATGATCCCGCTGTCAGTGCTGATGCTTTTCTTTGGTCAGCTCCATACGCCGGAGGCTTGGGCCATTCTCGCTGGCGTCGGCCTGACCGGAGCAATAGCGCAGCTGCTGCTTACTGCGTCGCTGCGCATGGCACCGGTCGCTGTGGTACTCCCCATGGATTACACCGGCCTCATCTGGGCGAGCCTCGCCGGATATCTGTTATTCTCGGCCCTGCCAGCCCCAGCGACGTTGATGGGTGCGCCGGTGATCATCGCCAGCGGTCTTGCCATCCTTTGGCGCGAACACACATTGGGTAAGGTTCGGGAGCGTAATCACCCAGGAACTTAGTCAGGTTTACTTGACACATCCCTATCGCATGCTATCGTCAAGCGCAATCCAGCAAAGGGTATGAAATGCTCCGCTCTCCCCTTCTCGCCATCGCTCTCCTGTCCTCCTCTGCCGCGCTCGCCCAGGATTCCGCTACAACGGAGCAGGACAACCGCGACATCGTCGTCACCGGCCAGAGCCTTCAGGACACTGCCGACGCGCTTGCCGCCTGCCTCGCCCGCAACTGCCCGCCGGATGAGGATATCCGCCTGACGCTGGCCCATGCCGAAAACCAGTTTGTCGCCGGCGATTACCGCGATGCCCGCGCGACAACCCTGGCCTCGCTCCGCCGCAACAATGACGAAGGCCGGGCTTTCCCGATCGAAGTCTCCGACCTGTATCGCGCCAATGGCCGCATCGCTGCGCATCTGGGAGAGGCGGACGCTTACCGCCTGTCGGTACTCAACATGCGCAACACGCTCCGCGACGGCCTCTCTGACAATGACGCGCGCGTTCTCGCCGCGCAGATCGAGGTTGGCGACAGCCGCGCCCGGCTTGGCTACCCCGAAGAAGCCCGCGACATCTACATTCGTACTGCCGTGCAGGCCGAACGCGCCGACCAGAAGCGGGTCGCCGCCTTTGCCCGTATCCGTCAGGCAATGATCGATCTGCCCAAACTGCGGCGTGATTGGCGCGGTGACCGCGCGCCTGCAGCATTGGCGCATCTGGAGCGCATTTCGAGCGAAGGCGAAGTGGTCGGCGCGGACCTCGCGCTGCTGTCCGAAGTCATGCTCGCACGCATCGACCGCGAGCAGGGCGACATGGGCCGGACGCAGCGTCTGGTGGCCCGTTTCTCTGCAGGTGGCGGCAGCGCCCGCCCGCTGTTGCTCACCAGTGAACCGATCCGCTTGCAGGATGCTGGCACCGATGATGGTGCCAGCGAAACTGGCGGCGGAGGCAACACCTTGTCGCGTCTGACCGTGGGCGTAGACAATCGCTGGATCGACATCGGTTACTGGATCAACGCCGATGGCCGCGTCAGCGACTATGAGGTGCTGCGCCAGTCGGGAGGCCTCGGCGGCTGGACCGAAGCGGTAGAACGCTCCGTCAACAGCCGCGTCTATGCCCCGCTTGCGCCGGTCAACGGTACCGCCTCTCCGGGCTTTTACATCGTCGAACGCTATACGCTGACCGCCGACTTCGCGAACCAGATCGACTGCACCGGCACCCGTATCCGCTGCCGCGGCCCGAACCTGCGGGTCGAACGCACTGACCTGACCCCCGAGGATCTGAGCGACCAGCCGAACCGCGCTGGCTAACCAACCTTCCGCCAGACCAGCATCAGATTGTTGGCCGGCATCGCCACCCGCCGCGTGCGGGTGAGGCCGGCCGCATCGGCCAGCGCATCGAGCGCCGCGGCCGTGCGCAGCCCCCAGCGCGGGTCACGGGACTTGAGTGAGACATCGAACGCCAGATTGCTCTCGGCCGTCTGCACGCCATCCTCGATGAACGGGCCGTAGAGGATCAGCGGCGCACCGGGCGGGAGGAGCCGCCCTGCCCCCGCAAACAGCCCCACAGCCGCCTCCCACGGCGCGATGTGGACCATGTTGGCGCAGAAGACGGCATCGGCCCTCACCGGCGGCCATTCAGGTGCAGCGGCATCGATGCCCAGCGCGGGCGAGACATTGGCAACGCCGGTCGCCGCAGCCCATGCGTCGATCGAAGCCAGGGCGTCGGCATCGGGATCGCTCGGCTGCCAGCGGAGTGCGGGCAGCGCGGTCGCGAAATGCACCGCATGTTCGCCCGATCCGCTCGCCACCTCCAGAACCGTGCCACCAGCCGGCAGCTCCTCCGCCAGCACGGCGAGGATGGCGTCACGGTTGCGCAGCGTGGCGGGTGCGTGGCGGCGGGCATCTGGCGCCGCTTCTGCGCCGCCGGGGGTCCAGGGCTCGGCCACCGGTCAGCGGCCGGCCGCAGCCCGCGCCTTACGTTCGCGCACGATCAGCCAGCCGAACAGGCCGACCGGCCCCGCCATCAATGTGAAGAACAGGAAGGGGAATTGGACGATCCGGGAAAAGCCCTTGGAATCGGCATCCTTGGCGATCCACAGGCCAACGAACAGGTCGAACGCCAGATAATGCGTCCAGCCCACCACGATCCCGCCATCGCTGGCAAACAGCGCGCGGATGCCGGGGATGTCATAGGTGAAACCACCCCCGCCCGTCGCTCCGCCCGATCCCGTCATGACTGCCGCGAAGCAGACGATGTAGATGAGGCAGAGGAGGCCGATGCCGAGGTACATCACCGCCGAATGGACGAGCGGCGTGCGCGGCGCAAACCACAGCAGCAGCCAGCCAATCAACGCGATGGCGTTGGTGACTGAGAACAGCAGATCCCACGGCATGGCCTTTTCTCCCCTTTTCGGCTTACTCCGCCGCCTCGGCGGTAACCGGCTGATCCTTCCAGACCAGCACAGGCTTCCTTGCCGCCAGCGTTTCGTCAAGCCGCGCGCGCGGTGCGAAATGCGGGGCGGACTTGAGCGCCTCGTCCCCGGCCTTTGCCCGCTCTGCGACATGGCGCAACGCACCGATGAACTGGTCTAGCGCGGCCTTCCCTTCGGTCTCGGTCGGCTCCACCAGCATCGCGCCGTGGACAACCAGCGGGAAATAGACCGTCATCGGGTGGAAACCCTCGTCGATCAGGCCCTTGGCGATGTCGAGCGTCGAGAATCCCTCGGCGAGGCCCTTATCGCTGAAAAGCGCCTCATGCATGCACGGTCCGGCATGGGCGAACGGCGCGTCGAGCGTGCCTTCCAAGCTGCGCAGCACATAATTGGCGTTGAGGACGGCATCCTCCGCCACCTGCCTGAGGCCGTCCGCGCCGTGGCTCAGGATATAGGTGAGCGCGCGGGTGAACATGCCCATCTGGCCATGGAATGCGACCATGCGACCAAAGGCGGAGGAATGATGGTCGCCCGCCGTTTCCTCCTCGACCAGCGCGAAATGCCCGTCTGCGTCCCGTTCGACGAAGGGAAGCGGGGCGAAGGGCGCGAGCGCCTCCGAGAACACCACCGGTCCGGAACCCGGGCCGCCGCCGCCGTGCGGCGTGGAGAAGGTCTTGTGGAGATTGATGTGCATCGCATCGACACCAAGATCACCGGGTCGCACGCGCCCGACGATGGCGTTGAAATTCGCACCGTCGCAATAGACGAAGCCGCCTACCGCATGGACGGCATCGGCAATGGTCTTGAGATCGCGCTCAAACAGGCCGCACGTGTTGGGGTTGGTGATCATCACCCCCGCGACATCGGGGCCAAGCCGCGCGGTCAGCGCCGCCACATCGACACGGCCGTCGGGTGTCGCCGGAATATCCTCCACCTTGTAACCGGCAAAGGCGGCGGTGGCGGGATTGGTGCCATGCGCGCTTTCGGGGACCAGGATTACCTCGCGCGCGTCACCGCGAGCTTCGAGCGCGGCGCGGATCGCGAGGATACCGCACAATTCGCCGTGCGCCCCGGCCTTCGGGCTCATCGCCACACCGGCCATGCCAGTCAGCTTGACCAGCCAGTCGCCGAGCTCATGAATGACCGCGAGAGCACCCTGCACGCTATCGGTTGGCTGGAGCGGGTGGATATCGGCAAAGCCGGGCAGACGCGCCATCTTCTCGTTGAGGCGCGGATTGTGCTTCATGGTGCACGATCCCAGCGGAAAGAAGCCAAGGTCGATGCCGTAATTTTGACGGCTGAGGCGGGTGTAGTGGCGGACCGTTTCCGCTTCGGACAGGCCGGGCAGGCCAGTCCCTTCGCGCCGCAACAGCGAGGAATTGAGACGCGGTGCAGCGGTTGGCGCTTCTTCGAAATCGACGCCGGTGCGATCATGCGATCCCGTCTCGAAGATCAGAGCTTCTTCAAGCATCAATGCACGGTTGCCAGTGAAGGTGGCGTTGCTGCCTTCGCTCTTCACGCCAGCGATGGTGGGGCGCCAGCCGCCCTGGTTGATCACGCTCATGCCAGCTGCTCCTTCAGCGCTGCGGCCAGCGCTGCAATGTCTTCCTCGGTCACGGTTTCAGTGGCGGCGACAATCAGGCCGCACTCCAGATCGTCCCGATCGGGAAGCAGGCGGGCGATAGAAACGCCGCCCAGCACGCCCTTGTCGGCCATCGCCCGCACCGCAGCACGGGCGGGGACAGGCAGCTCGACCGTGAACTCATTGAAGAATTGCGGGGTCTTGAGTGTGACACCGGGAATGGCGGTCAACGCGTCAGCCGCGGCACAGGCGCGGGCGTGGTTGATCGCCGCCAGCTGCGTCAGCCCCTTGTCGCCCAGCAGGGTCATGTGGATGCTGAACGCCAGAGCGCAGAGACCGGAGTTGGTGCAGATGTTCGACGTCGCCTTTTCGCGGCGGATATGCTGCTCGCGCGTCGAGAGGGTCAGCACGAAACCGCGCCGCCCGTCTGCATCGACCGTCTCACCACACAGTCGACCCGGCATCTGGCGGACATATTTTTCCTTGGCGGCGAACAGGCCGACATAAGGCCCGCCGAACTGGAGGCCGACGCCGATCGACTGGCCTTCGCCGACGACGATGTCAGCACCCATCGAACCGGGGCTTTCGATCATCCCCAGCGCCACTGGCTCGGTCACCACCGCGATCAGCAGCGCACCTGCGGCATGCGCGGCCTCGGCATAGGGGCGCAGGTCAAAGACATTGCCGAACACGTCAGGATATTGAACGACGACACAGCTGGTCTCGCCATCGATCAGACCCAGCGTTTCTTCGCCACGCTCGGGCGAAGGCGTCGCCTCGACCAGCGTGTCGCCGGTGAACTTCGCCATGGTGCGCGCAACCGAACGGTAATGCGGATGCAGCCCACCATCGATCACCGCCTTCGTCCGCCGCGTGATACGCCGCGCCATGCCAACCGCTTCCCAGCAAGCGGTCGACCCGTCGTACATCGATGCATTAGCGATATCGCAGCCGAACAGGCGCGCGACCTGCGTCTGGAATTCGAACAGCATCTGCAGCGTGCCCTGCGCGATTTCCGGCTGATACGGTGTATATGCAGTCAGAAACTCGCCGCGCTGGATCAAATGATCGACGCTCGCCGGCACATGGTGGCGGTATGCCCCGGCGCCCAGGAAGAAGGGCACATCGCCCGCCACTGTGTTACGCGCCGCCAGAGCTTTCATATGGCGTTCCACAGCCAGCTCGCTGGCATGATGCGGCAGGCCGTCAATCGGGCCTTCCAGCCGCGCTTCGGCAGGCACATCAACGAACAGATCGTCAACCGAGGTCGCGCCGACGGTGGCAAGCATCTGCTGTCGGTCGGCCGGCGAAAGAGGAAGGTAACGCATCAGGCGGTTGCTCCGCAGGCTGGGGAGAGGAGAGGGAAGTGGTCGTCAGCCTCGGTCAGAGGCTGTCGACATAGGTCTGGTAGGCAGCGGCATCCATCAGCCCTTCAAGTTCCGACGGATCGGAAAGGGCCATACGGAAAAACCAACCGTCGCCTTCAGGCGCGCTGTTGACCAGCGAAGGGTCGGCATCGAGGCCAGAATTGCCTTCGATGACAGTGCCAGAAACCGGTGCATAAACGTCAGACGCGGCCTTGACCGATTCGACCACCGCAGCGTCATCGCCCTTGGCGACCACACGGCCGGCATCCGGAACCTCGACGAACACGACATCGCCGAGCTGGCCCTGCGCATAGTCAGTGATGCCGACCGTGGCACTGTCGCCATCGACATCGATCCATTCATGATCCTGGGTGAAGTAACGCGGCATAAACTCAAACTCCCTTGCGAACATAGCGATGGGGGACAAATGGCATGGCGGTGACGCTGAGCGCGATGCGCTTGCCGCGCACTTCGGCTTCAAGCGGACCAGAAAGCGCATCGCTCGCGACATAGCCCATGGCAATGGGAGCGCCGACGCTGGGCGCAAATCCGCCGGATGTGATGTGGCCAACCTGGACAGCGCCGGCGAACACCGGTGCACCTTCGCGGACCGGTTGGCGGCCTTCGACGGCAAAGCCGACGCGCTTGCGCTGCGGCCCATTGGCAATCGCTGCAAGAATGCGCCCGGCTCCGGGAAAACCGCCGTCTTCACGACGACGCTTGGAAATGGCGAAAGCCAGATCGCCTTCGACCGGGTCGGTGCCTTCATCAAGATCATGGCCGTAGAGCGGCAGGCCTGCCTCCAACCGCAGGGAATCGCGCGCACCGAGGCCACAGGGTTTCACCGCGTCATGCGCGCACAGGGCATCGGCAAATTGTTCAGCCGCATCGGCGGAAAGGGAAATCTCGTAGCCGTCTTCGCCGGTATATCCCGAACGACTGACGCCGAGCGCAACCCCGCGCCAGACCATCGGCGCCGCCTGCATGAAAACAAGATCGCGCACACCCGGCCCGCCATCCTGCGCTGGGGCGACGCCGATGTCTGCCAGCGCATCGACAGCCTTCGGCCCTTGCAGGGCGAGCAACGCCAGATCATCGCCATGGTTAAGCGTGATATTGTCGGGCAATTCCTCACGCAGATGGGCAATATCGTCCCACTTCACCGCGCCATTGACGACCAGATAGAGGTGATCGCCGGCATTGGTAATCATCAGATCATCGAGGATGCCGCCTTCCTCGTTCAGCAGCAGTGAATAACGCATCCGCCCCGGCTTCAGCGCCGAGATGTCACCCGGCACCAGCGCCTCCAGCGCGTCAGCCACGCCTTCGCCGGATAGAGTGAGCTGGCCCATGTGGCTGACATCGAACAGTCCGGCGCTGTCCCGTGTCCAGAGATGTTCGGCCATGATGCCTTCATATTGCACGGGCATGTGATAGCCGGCGAACGGCACCATCCGGCCGCCGCGCGCACGGTGCCAGGCATCAAGCGGCAGGGTCAGAATCTCGGGCTCTGCGCCCTCGCCTTCGCCATCGTCATGGAATTCAGCATCGCTCATCACAAAGGCTCCGGCTTCGGTGTCACAGCCGGACGCACCGCACGGTTATGCGGAGCGGTTCCGGCTGCCCCCTCTGTCACGGAAACCTGAGAGCTTTCCCCCGCAAAACACGCGGGGTTACCCCTTCGGTGGTTCCTGCCTGAGCGGGAACGCTTTCCAGAGCATCGCTATGAACGCACGCGGTCCTTTTGCCTGAGAGATTCCGGGGCGGTTGCTCCTTCGGCGACCGGATGCGAATCCGGTCCTCTCCCGCGCTGTCAGCGACGTCGCGAGCCTTGGTGCGCGCAGTGCCGCGAGTCAACCGGCGATGCGGACTATCCCGTCATGTTCGTGAATATGCGTGCCAACGCCACCGCTTTGCGCCAGCGCAACGATGGCGCGCGCGACCGTTGTGGCGGGAATGGAACGATAGCGGCGCATGCGCCCCAGCATCAGCGCGTCGGTGAGCGGGGCGGCGATCATCGCTATCGCCTCGCCAGCCCGGAACGGCCCCTTTCGTTCACCAGTAAGGAGGCCGGGGCGCAATATGTCGACCCGTTCGAATCCCATAGCGCCCAGCGCTTCTTCCACTTCGCCCTTGGTGCGCAGGTAGAAATTGGCCGACCGTGCTGAAGCGCCGATCGAAGAGACAGTGATGAAATGCCGCGCGCCAGCCTCCCGCGCGGCTTTCGCCACCGCGAGCAGCAGATCATGGTCGACCGCCCGGAACGCCCCCTGCGATCCCGCCTGGCGGATGGTCGTCCCTAGGGCGCTGGCAACCACAGTCGGCGCGGCGGCCGCAATTTCCGCCGGCCATTGCTGGGTCGGCGTGACACTCTGGCGAACCCCGGCGGGCAGATCATCGGCCGGACGGCGCACTAGGATGTGGAGCCCTTGAGGCGCAGCACGGACCACTGCCTCCCCCACCATCCCGGTGGCGCCAACCAAAAGCAGATCAGCCACGGCGCAGCACCTCCGGCACAGCGGCACTGCCAGCAATCTCGGCATAGCGATCCAGCGCGAAACGGTCCGTCATTCCGGCAATATAGTCCGCGATGTGCCGCGCACGCCACAGCGGGTCTTCCGGCAGGCGGTGCGCCCAATCCCCGCCCATCAGCGCTGGATCATCACAATAGGTGCCAAATAGGGAGGTCACGACAGTGCGGGCCGCATCCGCGGCATCCAGTTGGCTGGGATGGTGGTAAAGCTCGGCATACATGAACTGTTTGAGGCTACGTTCATGGCCAGCCAGCTCCGGCGAAAAGCCTGCGAGGTTGCGGCCCGCCGCGCGCACATCATCGACACTCGCAACCCCTGCCGCGTCGCACTCGGCAATGCTGTGTGTGATCACATCATTGACCATCAGTCCAATCTGGCTGCGCACCAGTTCGCGCAGCTGGCGTTCGCGCGGGACCCCAGGACAACGGCGCTCCACCGCTGCGAAATTCGATCCCACCCAAGGCTGGGCCAACAGCTTATCGACATCAAGAAGGCCTGCGCGCAGGCCATCATCAATGTCGTGATTGTCATAGGCGATATCGTCCGCCACCGCCGCCACCTGCGCCTCCAGCGAAGCATGGCTAAGCAGATCGAGCCGGAAGGCCGCGTCGATCGCCTGCATCGCCCAAGTCGGATCGTGCACCGGCCCGTTGTGCTTGGCGAGGCCCTCCATCGTTTCCCAGCTCAGATTGAGCCCGTCGAACAGCGGATAGGGCGTTTCCAGAACCGCCAGCGTGCGCAGCGTGTGGGCGTTATGATCAAACCCCCCAAAGGGCGCCAGGCACGCCTCCAGCGCATCCTCCCCCGCATGGCCAAAAGGCGGGTGACCGATGTCGTGGGCAAGGCACAGCGCCTCTGTCAGATCCTCGTCGAGGCCAAGCGCACGGGCAATGGTGCGGCCGATCTGCGCGACTTCGATACTGTGGGTGAGGCGTACACGGAAATGATCGCCGTCGGGCGCGATGAACACCTGCGTCTTGTGGCGCAGGCGGCGAAAGGCGATCGAATGGACAATGCGGTCACGGTCACGCTGAAAGGCGTTGCGCGGGCCGCGCTCGGGTGATCCCGCCTCGGGATGAAGCCGCCCGCGCGAACGGTCAGCATGGCAGGCCAGGTGCGCCAACTGCGCGGCAATAGTCATCTGCGCCCGACCGGCGTCACTTCCTCGCCTGCCTCACTCGACCAGATAAAGGCGTCCCCGCCGGCTCGGCGATAGGCACTTTCCCATGCCCGCGCCGCTGCCTGATTACGGAATGGCCCGACGACCAAGCGACGGGTGCGGCCCCAGACCGCAGACGAACAATTCTGATCGCCCCAAGCGGCAGCACGTTCACGCGCAAGGCGGCGGCAGTCAAAGGCGAGCGCGGAAACATTCGCACCAGTCGCCACCTGCACCCAGATACGCGCCGGATTGTTACGCAGGCGAGCTGCCTGTTCGCGCGCTTCGGCCTCTTCTGCTGCGCGTCGGCGCGCCTCTGCTTGCTCTGCCGCACGCGTTCTTGCCTGTTCCTGAGCCGTGGCGCGGGCGGCAGCAGCGGCTTCGGCCTGCGCGCGGCGCTGTTCGGCAGCAATCGCCTGAAGCTCGGAGAGGCTGAGCGCATATTCGCTCGCCGCCCGCTCGGATTCGGGGACGGTGATCGATTCGATCACGCTGGCCAACGACCAGCCGGCGATAACCGTCGAACCGGTCGGCGGGGCCACGGGTACCGGAATGACAGGGGCCGGCGCAGGAATCGAAGCTGCGGGAGGCGATGCTGTTGCAGTCGCTACGGGAACCGATTGAACAACGGGTGCAGAAACCAGCACAGGCGCCGGTGGCGGTGGCGGCGGGGCCGCTGTGATAGGCGGAGCACCCGGCGTGGTGGTTGTGTTCAGCGAAGCGAGCGCCGGAGCGGGCGCGCTGGCCGCCGCTGATGCTGATGCCGGAGCGGAAACAGCGGCCCGTGCTGTCTCTGATCGGCGACCGCGCGTCCCACGCTCTCGTGCCCGTTCCGACCGAGCGCGATCCGCCGCGGGCTGGGGAACAACAACGGCAGGGGGAGCCGCGGCGAGGCGGGCAGCGCTGCGCGAAGGCTGGCGTTGCACTTCAGCATAATCGGGAAAGCGTCCGAAATGCGAAGCCGCCGCGAGTTGTGCGGGAGTCAGGCGGTCGAGCAGCGCCCAATAGGGTTCGATCGCCTGGGCCAGTTCAGTGGGCATGGTCGTCCGCGCAATTTGGCGCGCTTCGTCAGGGCGGCCATTCATGGCGACAATCATCGCCCGCGAACGCCAGGCGGCACGGTCTTGAGCCCTTAAAAGCGGCCCCAGCAGCTGAACGGCCCGATCGGCTTCGCCCGAAATCCCTAGCGAAATGGCATGGCGACGCGTGACTTCTGCGGAGGGTGCCTCGCGCTCCGCAACACCATAGTCGGCCTGTGCGCGCCGCTGATCACCGAGCAAATCAAAGGCAAGGCCGCGATCCCCGATATAGGTTCGGTCGAGCCCACCTGCGGCCACGGCGGCATCAAAATAGCGCATCGCCGCCTCGGCATCCTCGAGCTGGACCATTGCGGCACCCAAGGCAGCCTTGATCACCGGATCCTGCGGAGCCAGCGCTTCGGCGCGCGCAAGAAAACCGGTGGCTGCCCTTGCGTCACCCAAGACCAACGCAGCGCGCCCGGCCTGACTCAAGGCAAACCAATCGCTCCCGTCCGCGGCAATCCGGCTGAGGGCTTCCGTGAGCTGGCGCTGTGCATCGAGCCGCGCCGCCGTTTCGGCGTCGAGCTGCGGGCCTGACAAAGCATCAGCTTGTGCGAATGCTGGAGAGCAAAGCAACGGAACGGATGCTGTCGCAGCCAATAGGAGCGACAACAGCGAATGACGGACGGGCAACAGCATGACGCAGGACATAAGTCGCCTTACCACGCTGGCGCAGAGCCGAGTCAACGGCTCACCGCACAACCACGCCCTTCCAGCGCGGCTGACGCCAGCTTACTGGTTGCTCTGACGCCCCAGAAAACGCGGGATCGAGGGGAAGGCATTATCGTCGCCTTCATCCTCATCCTCGTTCTTGCCGCCGTCCATTCGGGAAAGATGCTTCATGCGCTCGAACAGCGTCGCACCAGCCGGGGGCGGAGGGGGTGCCGATTCCTGGGCCGGGCTGATCGAAGAGGCAGGCTCGGCCAACGGCATCGGTGGCGGCACGGTATCGTCATAGACCGGAGGATCGGCCCGATCCTCTGGCTCCGGCGCTTCGAGCACCAGCTCATCAGCGCCGCCCTCGTCCTCGTCGAAATGCGCACTACCGAGATCGAGCGGTTCGTCCTCATCCGAAGCAACCTCGACGGACGGATCGGAATAGCTGGCAAAGCCTGGAGCAGGCAGATCGGGCGCGCTCTCAACGACAGGCTCGGGCTCCGGAGCGGCGACCACCGGTTCGGGAGCAGGAGGAACGGCGCCAAATGACGGCGCGGCAACGCCCAGTCCCGCACCCATCGCCAAGGATGGCGCCGTGGTCGTCTGTGGGCGCTGCTGGAAAAGATTGGGGCGCTGCACCTGCGGCGCTTGCGCACCATCATCAAGGCCGGTTGCGACCACCGACACGCGAATGCGACCATTAAGCGCCGGATTGAAGGCCGAACCCCAGATGATGTTGGCATCGGGATCGACCAGGTCCCGGATATGATCGCCGGCTTCCTGCACTTCGAACAGGCCCATGTCCTCACCGCCCGAAATCGAGACGATGACACCCCTTGCGCCAGCCATGCTGACGCCATCGAGCAGCGGGTTGGCGATCGCCTGCTGCGCCGCGAGCAAAGCGCGACCTTCGCCTTCGGCCTCGCCGGTGCCCATCATCGCCTTGCCCGCATCGCGCATCACCGATTTCACGTCGGCGAAGTCGAGGTTGACGAGACCGGGCATGACCATGAGGTCGGTGATGCCACGCACACCCTGCTGCAGCACTTCGTCCGCCATGCGGAAGGCTTCGATAAAGGTCGTCTTCGCCTCTGCAACCATGAACAGATTCTGGTTGGGAATGACGATCAGCGTATCGACGTGATTCTGCAGTTCCTCGATGCCTGCGTCGGCAGAGCGCATGCGACGCGCACCTTCAAAGCTGAACGGCTTTGTCACCACACCGACTGTGAGGATGCCCTTGTCCCGCGCCGCCTTTGCAATCACCGGCGCGGCGCCAGTGCCTGTACCGCCTCCCATGCCGGCGGCCAGGAACACCATGTGCATTCCTTCCAGCGCCTGCTCGAGGTCCACGATCGACTCTTCGGCAGCGGCACGGCCGACTTCGGGCCGCGCACCTGCGCCAAGGCCCTGCGTAATCTGCGCTCCAAGCTGGATGCGGCGCTGCGCCTTGCTGGCGTTGAGTGCCTGTGCGTCGGTATTCGCGACGAGGAACTCCACCCCTGCCACTTCTGCGGCAATCATGTTGGCGATGGCGTTGCCCCCGGCACCGCCGACGCCGATCACGGCAATCTTGGGCTTGAGGCCGTCGAGCTGCGGCAGACCGATGTTGATGCTCATACGCTTAACTCCCCGAACCGGACACGCCGGCCACCCAGATACGGTGTATTGGCACTAATCTCCGACACCGTTTCCAGACTCTTGCAATATTTCGCGGCGATGCGGAATCCTGAATCTTAACCAACTTGCAATTTTATCGTCATGAGCGCCGCTGCCACAGCGCGACAATGCGCTTCCACCAGGAATCGCCCGGGCCAACGGCCGAGCTGGCACCTGAACGCAGCCGCAAATCATCAGGCGGATCAGCGGCATAAAGCACGAGGCCAATAGCCGTGGCAAAGCCGAGATTGTCATGCGCCTGGGTCATGCCAGTCAGGCCGGTTGGACGGCCAATGCGGGTGGTGCCGCCGAGCACACCCTGCACATAATCGGCCATGCCCTTCAGTTCACTGGTTCCGCCCGTCAGCACCACCTGGCGCTGCGCCGGCCCACCATCGCCCATCTGCGACAGGACAGTGCCAATCTGCGGAACAAAATGGTCAAGGCGGGCACGAATGACTGCGTTGAGCTGAGCCCGGGTGCATTTTCCGCGATCGGTCCCCTCGGTCGCCTCACCCAGCGAAATCTGGTCCTGATGATCGCGTGGGCTGGAGATGGCTGAACCGTAGAAACATTTCAGACGTTCAGCCTGCGCGCGGCTGGTACCAAATTGGGAGGCAATATCGTCCGTGATGTCGGCTCCACCTGCCGGGATGGTGGCAAGGCCAACCAGCATACCCCCTGCAAACAGGCCGATATGTGTCAACGACGCACCAATATCGACAAGCGCGGTACCGATGTCGCGCTGTTCCTCTGTGAGGCTGGCAAGGCCTGCCGCCATCATCGTCGCCACAACTTCGCGGATATCGACATGCGCCGCGCGCACAGCTGTCACGAGATTGCTGACCGGGCCGCGATCCGCCTCAATCAGATGTACGGACACTCCGAAGCGATCAGCATAAAGGCCGGCCGGGTCGCGGATGCCGTCATTGCCATCAAGCATGTAGAAGACAGGTTGGGCATGGAGCACTGCCCGGTCTTCGCCCAGCAGACGCGTCCTTGCCCGGGTGTGCAGCTCATCAATATCATCGGCTTCGATCTGGCCGCGCGTAAACGGGTCTTCGTGGGAAGCGATACGGCTGGTTAGCGTTCCACCGCCAAACCCTATCCAGGCCTGCTGCACCTCGATCCCCGCCATGCGCTCCGCCTGTTCGAGCGCCTCACGCACCGACCGATCGACTTTGGGGATGTCAGTCACATAGCCGCGCTTAACGCCCAGGCTTTCGCGCACGCCTGTGCCCAGCACGTGCAGCGTTCCATCAGATGCCTGTCCGGCAATCAGCACCGCGATCTTTGAGGAACCGATGTCGATTCCAGTGAGCAAGCGCTCGATACGGGGGGAACTCATGGCCTCGCCCTACCCTCCATCACTGGTGGCAGGGGTAATCTCCCGGTCGCTGCCGGTGATGAGGCCAAGATCGCCAAGATCACCTTCCCGGCTCGGGCGGAAAACCATTTTGCCAGGGAAACGCATATCGAACCTCGCCACATCACGACCGAGCAGGCGGTTAACCCCATCCATGCGTGCAAATTCGGCGAATGCATCGCGTGCACGCGCCTGATCCTCGGGAAGCAGCAAGGTCTCTCCGGTCCGGAAAGTGAGGTTCCAGCGACGGTTGCCGACCCAAGTCCCGCCAATCACCTGTGGCTTGAGTGCCGGAGCCGCAGCGATAAGGGCAAGAAAATCAGGCGTTTGCACTGCCGGGTCATTCCCAACCAGCACAGGCAAACCAGGAATGCTCGCAGCATCAACCCCAGGCAAAGCTGTGCCGCCGTCATCAATCAGCGTGTAACGCCCACCGCGTTGCCACACCGCGACCGGAGTCCTTTCGACCAGATCAATAACCAGCGTATCGGGCAAACGCCGGCTGACCCGCGCGTCGCCAACCCAGCCATATTCCCTCAACTCCTCGCGCACCTCGGCAATGTCGAAGGCGAGCATCGATCTGTCTTTCTGCTTCAAGGCAATGTCATAAACGCGCAGGCGATCGATGCGGTTGGCGCCGACCACCTCAATCCGCTGTACGGAAAAACCCGCCCGCCCAACGGCCTGAACAATCTCGTCGCGCGCAAAGGCGGTCGCGCCCGTAAGGCTCGCCGTCAACCAGGCAGCGCCCAACAGGAAAACCGCAAACACCCAGACCGCAATCCGGCGCACGGTAGCAGGCGACAGCGGCTGACGGGCGAGAAGACGCGCCGACAGCGGCGGACCGGAGGGGCGGCGACGCTGTGCCGGCCGTGCACCCTTGCCGCGCTTGACGGTCTGGCTGGACGGCCCCTTCTTCCCCCGGCTCATAGCGCTTCCTCCACGATCCGCTCGACCAGCTCGGCATAGTCGATGCCCCGCGCTGCCGCTTGCTCGGGAACGAGGCTGAGGGCAGTCATGCCCGGCTGGGTGTTGACTTCCAGCAGGAAAATGCCCGCTTCGCCAGCCTCATCATCCCAGCGAAAATCAGAGCGCGAGGCGCCCTTGCAGCCAAGCAAACGGTGCGCATCAAGCGCGATCGTCTTCATCCGTTCGGCGATGGCTTCAGGGATCTCGGCGGGGCAGACGTGGCGGGTCAGGCCATCGGTGTATTTGGCGTCATAATCGTAAAAACCGGTCGAAACGACCAACTCTGTCACGGCCAGCGCTTCGCCGCCAAGCACCGCAACCGTCAGTTCGCGACCTTTGATGAAGGGCTCGGCAAGCAGTTCATCAAACTCAAGCCAGGGGCCCCGCGCATCGCGGGCGATGGGGTTGCCATAATTGCTGTCGTCCCGGACGATAGCGACGCCGACACTGCTGCCCTCGTTGAGAGGCTTGAGCACATAGGGGCGCGGCAGCGGATCGCCTTCGAACAGGCTCGCGGAGGAGACGATGCGCCCTTCGGGCATCGGGATGCCGTGAGGCACGAGGCGCTGCTTGGTCAGTTCCTTGTCGATGGCGATGACCGACGTGACGAGACCGGAGTGGGTATATTTGAGGCCCATGAGGTCGAGCATGCCCTGCACCGTGCCATCCTCTCCCGGCACGCCATGCAGCGCATTGAACACCACATCGGGATTGGCCTCCGCCAGCCGAAGTGCGACGTCGCGGCCCATGTCGATGCGGGTGACGCGATGGCCGCGGCTTTCGAGCGCGCGTGCTACACCCTCGCCGCTCTTGAGCGAGACTTCGCGTTCGGCCGACCAGCC
>ERZ1022756.82-NODE-82-length-34845-cov-11.095516_pt1 | contig 34845 bp, 34 predicted proteins | sample MGYA00520902_ERZ1022756 | MGnify/ENA primary metagenome ERZ1022756 (study PRJEB33162, sample SAMN09537601) | freshwater metagenome | isolation source: freshwater | place: Canada:Alberta | collected 2017-07 | study: EMG produced TPA metagenomics assembly of the...
CGCACGCTTGCCTCGCTGCGCTCTGCGCCGTTGATGCGCGCGTTGAAGATCGCGCTGCACATCGTCAGCGCGACATAGCCCGCGGCGAGGCTGCGCTGCTGGGCGGCGGGGCTGGCTGCGGGCACGGTCTGCGCGGCGAGCGGGGTCGCAGCCAGAACGGCGACCGTGGCGATCAGGGATTTGAATTGCATCGCCAAAGGCTGGCGTGCTGCCGGCCCGGCGTCAAGGCGCAGCAGCGCCAATCAAAAGGGGCCGGACGCTTGTCGCATCCGGCCCCCGAAATCCTTGCGGATGGAGAGGCTTAGGCCGCTTCCATCTCTTCCTCGGTGATCACCGGGCCCGAATCCTTGCCCTTGGCATTGATGTCGCGGTCGACGAATTCGATGATCGCCATCGCTGCGGCGTCCGAAGCGCGGAAGCCGGCCTTGAGCACGCGGGTGTAGCCACCCGGACGGTCGGCGTAGCGCGCGGCGATCACGTCAAACAGCTTCTTGAGCTGCGTTTCGTCACCCAATCGGGCCATCGCAAGACGACGGTTGGCAAGGCCACCGCGCTTGGCGAGCGTGACAAGCTTTTCGATATAGGGACGCAGTTCCTTCGCCTTGGCGAGGGTGGTCGTGATCTGCTCATGCTTGATGAGCGAGGCCGACATGTTGCGGAACATCGCGATGCGATGGGCCGACGTGCGCTGCAGCTTACGGCCGCCTACTTTATGACGCATTGTTCTTTCCTTCGTTCGTACGGGGGCCGTGCAAGGTACCCCGGTCCAGGCGGATTAAAGGGCCCGCCCTTATCCCTTGCGGCGTCACCCCGGAACGGATCCGGGGCAACGCTAACTCATCAACCCAGCAGCTCTTGCTCGAGCTTCTTGGCCATTTCTTCGATGTTCTCCGGCGGCCAGCCGGGGATGTCCATGCCGAGGCGCAGACCCATCGACGAGAGCACTTCCTTGATCTCGTTGAGCGACTTGCGGCCGAAGTTCGGCGTGCGCAGCATCTCGGCTTCGGTCTTCTGGACCAGATCGCCGATGTAGATGATGTTGTCGTTCTTGAGGCAGTTGGCGCTGCGCACCGACAGTTCCAGCTCGTCCACCTTCTTGAGGAGGAAACGATTGAGCTGATTGGTGTCGGTTTCGTCAGCATGGGCACCCATCGCAGGCGCGGCCATGCCGATGCGCGGGCTTTCGCTGACCGCACCGTCGGAGAAGTGGACGAACACCGCGAGCTGATCCTGAAGGATGCGAGCCGCATAGGCGACCGCGTCCTCGGGGCTCACCGTGCCATCGGTGTCGATGGTGATCGAGAGCTTGTCATAGTCCAGCTCCTGACCAATGCGGGCATTGTCGACCTTGTAGGCGACCTGACGCACGGGCGAATAGAGCGAGTCGACCGGGATAAGACCGATCGGCGCGTCGGCCGGACGGTTGTTGGCAGCCGGCACATAGCCCTTACCGCTGTCGGCGGTCAGTTCCATGTTGAGGGTCGCGCCATCGTCGAGGTGGCAGATCACATGATCCGGGTTCATCACCTGGATGTCACCCGACACAGCGATATCGCCGGCGGTGACGGTGGCCGGGCCAGTGGCCGAAAGCTGCAGACGCTTGGGGCCTTCGCCTTCCATGCGCAGAGCGATCTGCTTCACGTTGAGGACGATGTCAGTGACATCTTCCCGAACGCCGGCGAGGCTCGAAAATTCGTGCAGCACATTCTCGATCTTGATCGAGGTGATCGCAGCACCCTGCAACGAGGAGAGCAGCACGCGGCGCAGCGCGTTACCGAGAGTCAGGCCGAAGCCGCGCTCAAGCGGCTCAGCCACGAATGTCGCCTTGCGGCGGCTGTCGGAACCAGCCTTCACTTCGAGGCCGGTTGGCTTCTTGAGTTCCTGCCAGTTCTTGCTGTTGACAGACATCATGTTCCCCTATGGGTCAAAAGGGCGGAACAGGGTGACCGGGAAGCAGCTGGCGGCGCTGCCTCCGGATCACCGGCCCCGATACCGCGCGGCCCGCCAGCCGCGCGCGGGGCCAAAAGCATCAAACGCGGCGACGCTTTGCCGGACGCACACCATTGTGCGGGATCGGCGTCACATCGCGGATCGACGTAATCTGGAAACCGGCAGCCTGCAGAGCGCGCAGCGCCGATTCACGGCCGGCACCCGGGCCCTTCACTTCGACCTCGAGCGTGCGCACGCCATGTTCGGCGGCCTTGCGGCCCGCGTCTTCGGCGGCAACCTGCGCGGCATAAGGGGTCGACTTACGCGAACCCTTGAAACCCATCATGCCGGCCGAAGACCAGCTGATCGCATTGCCCTGGGCATCCGTGATGGTGACCATGGTGTTGTTGAAAGTGGCGTTCACATGAGCGACGCCGGAAGAGATGTTTTTGCGTTCGCGCCGACGCAGGCGCTGAGGTTCGCGGGCCATTTGGGAAATCCTTGGCTAAACGGTGACGGAAGAGGAAAAGCGCAGCGGCAAAAGCGCGCGCTTACTTCTTCTTGCCTGCAATCGGCTTCGCCTTACCCTTGCGGGTACGGGCGTTGGTGTGGGTGCGCTGACCACGGACCGGGAGGCCCTTGCGGTGACGCAGGCCGCGATAGCAGCCAAGGTCCATCAGACGCTTGATGTTCATCGCGGTTTCGCGGCGCAGATCGCCCTCGACCGTGTAACCGGCGTCGATGGCTTCGCGGATCTGCAGGACTTCAGCGTCGCTGAGATCCTGGATGCGGCGGTTATCGGCAATGCCGACCTTGGCGATGATATCAGCCGCGAACTTCGGGCCGATGCCGTGGATATATTGCAGCGCGATCACAACGCGCTTGTTGGTGGGCAGATTGACGCCCGCGATACGTGCCATGGAAACTGATTCTCCTTGCTCCACAGGCCGGCTGGCAACCGGCCCATCTCGACGCGAGTTTGCTCAAAAATGGCAGAAATCCGCCATTTCTCGTAACGCAAAAGCAGGCCGAGCACGCGCCTTGCAACGCGTTTCCGACCGCCCAGTGGGTTCCGAGAGCGCAAGCCGTTAGGAAATTCGGGCATTGACGTCAAGCGGGGTGTAGCCCGCTCAGGCGATCGAACGGGCCCGTTCCGCCAGCCTTTCCACCGCCGCCGCATGAATAGCGGGCACGCTGGCGAGGACGCCAAAGGCCTGCGCGCGGCGGGTATTGAAGGCGAGCGGTTGGCCAAAGGCGTCAGTCACCGTCGCGCCTGCCTCGCCTGCGATCAGTGTCGCGGCGGCGATGTCCCATTCGAAGCCCCAGCGCAGCGTCGCCACCAGATCGGCCTGGTCGGAGGCGACCATCGCCATGCGCAGCGCGATGCTGTTGGGCTGGAACACCTTGGTGAGATCGCTGTCGACTTTGGGCAGGTCATGCGCAGGGACGCGCGCGCCAGTCAGCGTATCGCGCTTGCCCGCAGCGACATTCAGGCCGTTGAGCGTCGCACCGCGCCCCTGTTCGCCCACCCACAGCTCGTCGCGCGCGGGGGCATAGAGGACGCCGAACACCGGCCGGCCGGAATCGACCAACGCGATCGAGACTGCCCAGCCTTCGCGGCCGCGCAGGAAATCGCGCGTGCCGTCGATCGGGTCGACGCACCAGATGCGGCGCCGGGTAAGGCGCGTTGGATCGTCTGCCGTTTCCTCGCTGAGCCAGCCAGCCTCGGGGTCAATCGCGCCGAGCATCGCTTTCAACCGCCGGTCGGTCTCGATGTCGACCTCGCACACCAGGCTTTCGTCCGCCTTGCTCCACCGGTCGAGCGCGCCGCCGCCGCGCAGGTGCCGCCACTGGCCGAGCGCGGCATCGCCGACCTCGCGCGCGGCAGAAATGACGGCTTCGCGCGGTATGGCGCTCATGCGCCGGCAACCGTCAAACTATCTGTCCTCAGCGTCGGAACATGCACGCTGCCGCGCGTGTCGAGATCGTTGGCCGCCCGCAGATCAGCGAACATGGTGATCAGGTTGCCGGCGATGGTGAATCCTGACACCGCCTCCGCCAGCTGGCCGTTACGGATACGAAAGCCAGAGGCGCCGCGGCTATAATCCCCGGTCAGCGCATCGACCCCTTGTCCGATCAGTTCGGTGACGAGCACGCCATCGGCGATGTCGGCCATCAGCGCATCACGGCTGATGCTGCCGGGCAGGAGGATAAGATTACCGGTCGAAACGCCGCCACCACCGCTGGCATGGCCGGTAGGGGCGCGACCCAGTTGGCGGGCGGATGCGGCATCGCACAGCCAGCCGCCGATCACGCCACGATCGACCAGGCGGCCTTCACGCGTCGGCAGCCCTTCGCCGTCGAACGGGCGTGAACGCAAGCCGCGGCGGCGCAGCGGATCTTCCACGATGCTGATGGTGTCCGGAAACAGCCGCTCGCCTTCGCGGGTCTTCAGAAAGCTGCGTCCGCGCGCGATGGCCGGGCCGGACATGCCGGAGGTCAGATGGCTGATAAGGCTGCCCGCAACGCGCGGATCGAACAGCACCGGCATCGGGCCGCTGGGCAGCAACGCAGGATCGAGCCGCGCGACCGCGCGAACACCGGCCCGAGTGCCAATATCCTCTGCGCCTTCAAGGTCGGCGAGGTAGCGGGCACTGTGCCAGGCATAGTCGCGCTGCATCCGGTCTCCCTCGCCCGCCAGCACGCTGGCGGATAGCGAATAGCCGGTGGCAAACACACCGCCGGTAAAGCCGTGGCTGGTGGCGAGCGCGGCGGCCGAACTGTTGGCGGCAGCTGTGCCGCCTTCGCTGTTGGTGACGCCGGGAACCGCACGGGCCGCATCCTCGGCAGCGAGCGCCATCGCGCGCAGCCGTTCGGGATCAGGCTCACCTGCCGGATCAGCCAGATCGCAGTCGGGCAGGCTGCCCCGCATCAGGGCTTCTTCCGGTGCCAGACCGGCCCATGGATTTTCGGGCGCGATTCGCGCCATGGCCACCGCGCGTTCGACCAGCGCATCAATGGCGGCGGGGGAGAGGTCCGCGGTCGAAACGCTGGCGGACCGCTGTCCGCAATAAAGCGTCAGCGCAAGATCGCGCTCTTCCGATCGGCCGACATCTTCGAGCGCGCCGAGGCGCACGCTGACGCTGGTCGCCATGCTGCTGCGCACATGGGCGGTCGCAGCGTCAGCGCCCAAGGCGCGGGCACGCGCCACGGCGTCGGCTGCACGGTCAACAAGATCGGCGGTCTGGGAAGCGAAATCGGAACTCACCCCCCCCAGATAGGGTGGGCGAGCCCTTGCGTCAAAATACAGCGGTAGCGGCGACGGCCGTTTCCGACATCAGCACCGATGCACCGAGCCACAGCGGCGGGACAACCAGCGCCAGCCGCCACAGCCGGGCGCGGTCATTGCGAAACCGGTTGATCAGCCCATCGGACGGGAGGGCAGTATCGGCCAGTCGGGCCCAGCGTCGTTCAAGACGGCGTGCATAGGGGACAGCGCCAAGCACGACGAACGCCAATGCGATGAAGGGCAAGGGGCCACGCGCGGCATCGGCGATCAGAAACAGACCAGCAATCTGCATCAGCGCAAAAAGCATCAACGCGCCCGACGCGTGCCAAGACATGGCGCGCGCCAGCGACGGCGCGGAAACAGGCGTGGTGACGCGCGGATGAACCCGCGCACTCGGGAAAACACTGGCCATTGGCGACCCCTGCCCATTGGTCCAATTTGGAGTTACCTACAGGAATCCACGACTTGTGCGTGACGTCAATTTAGTCGGGCGATGGGCAACTCGATTCGTCGTAGCTGTAAAACGACTCATCGATTCAATATTGGCAATTCGCAGGAACCGGCAGCGGCCAACGCTGATTCAGGGCCAATCGCGAGGGAATTCCAGCATTTCAGCCAGTAATGGCTTCTCCGAGTCGCGCGCATCATTTGCAAGTCTTGGCAGCGGCATGAAGGCTGCTAGTTTCGCGCTCTCACCAGATCGGGAAAGCTCCATCATGCTCATCCGCCGCCAATCCCTGTTCGGCCTCGCCATGGCCGCTACGCTGGCCATCGCTCTACCCTCCCCGGCCATCGCCGGCCCGGCCGAGGATTATGCGGCCATTGAACGCGACTATGAGACTTGGTTGCTGCGCGAGAGCCCGGAATATGCCTCCGCGCTGGGCGTGCGGGAGCATGATGGGCGGATTTCGGACATCAGCCTCGCTGCAATGGACCGGCGGGCCGCAGAGGCTGCAGCCATGCTGGCGCGGCTCGACGCGGTACCGGCGGACGCCTTGACTCCGGCGCTGCGCACCAACCGCGCGATCATGCATCGCCAGCTCTCCGAAACCGTGGAGGGCAACCGCTACCCGCAGCGCATGATGCTGTTCACCACCTATGCCGGTTGGCACCAAAGCTACGCGGGCCTCGCGAACAGCTCGCCTTTCTCAAACGCTGCTGACTATCGCAGCTATCTCGACCGGCTGGCGCAATATCCGGCGCTGAGCGATGAGGCGCTGGCAATCACCGCAAGGGGAGTGCGCGAAGGGCATGTGCTGCCCTGCATGGTGTTGGGCAATATCGAGCGATCCGTCGCCGGCTTGATCACCGATACGCCCGAGGCGTCCCGCTACTACGCCCCCTTCACACGTGCTCGCCCCGTCGATGTCGACGAAACGGCCTGGGCAGCACTGCAGGCCGAAGCGCGGCGCGTGATCGCCGGGGCAGTGTTCCCTGCACTCGCCCGGCACCGGGATTTCCTGACCCGCGATTATCTGCCGAGCTGCACAGCACAGCCGGGCATTTCCGCCCAACCCTCCGGCGCGGACTATTATGACTTCCGCATCCGGCAGGAAACGACGACGGGCATGAGCGCGGAGGAGATCCACCAGCTCGGCCTATCCGAGGTGGCCCGCATCCGCGCCGAGATGGAGCAAGTGGCGGCGCGCGCCGGCTTTGCCAGCCGTGAAGCGTTCATCGCTGACCTGCGCACCAATCCGGTCCATTACGCGCGGACGCCAGAGGAGCTGATGATGCGCACGGCGCGTATCACCCGCACCATCGACGGGCATATGCCGCGCCTGTTCGGCCGGCTGCCCCGCCTGCCCTATACGCTGCGCGAAATCCCTGCGGAGATCGCCGAGGGCACAACCACCGCTTATTATTCGCAAGGCAGCCTCAGCGCCGGGATTGCCGGCACCTATTATGTGAACACATCGAAGCTCGACCAGCGGCCGTTATGGGAAATTCCCGCCCTGTCGCTGCATGAAGCGGTGCCCGGCCACCATCACCAGATTTCGCTGCAGCAGGAACTGGATATCCCGATGTGGCGGCGCAACTTCACCGGTTTCACCGCCTTCGTCGAAGGCTGGGCGCTTTATACTGAGCGGTTGGGCATCGAAATGGGCCTTTACGACACGCCAGCGACTGACATGGGCCGCCTGTCCTACGAAATGTGGCGCGCGTGCCGGCTCGTGGTCGATACCGGGATCCACGCCAAGGGCTGGAGCAAGGAGCAAGCCGTCGCCTTCATGCGTGAGAATAGCGCGCTGTCCGAAGCCAATATCGATGCCGAGGTGAACCGTTACATCAGCTGGCCAGGGCAGGCGCTGGGCTACAAGATCGGCGAACTGCGCATCCGCGCGCTGCGCGAGCGCGCAGAACGCGAGCTGGGCGCACGGTTCGACATCCGCGCCTTTCACGATGCCGTGCTCGCGCAAGGGGCGGTGCCGCTCGACGTGCTGGAAGCGCAGGTCAGCGAGTGGATCGCGAGCCGCGCTGGCGCTGCGGACTAGGCGTTACTGCGGCGGGGGAACGGGCTGGGGCAGCGGCTCGGCGTCGACGCCTTCGGCCTCGGCCTCGGCCTGCTGTTCACGGGCAACACGGGCGGCTTCGTCCCGTGCAATCTGTTCCTCGACCTCGCGGGCGGCCGCGTCAAAGCCTTCCATCCGTTCGCGCCGGGCGTCGGCAACTGCGGTCGTCCAATCCGTACCGGCGGCCTGCGCCCGTTCGGCATAGGCATTGTCGACCAGCTGATTGAGACAGCCGGTGAAGCCGCCAAGGCCAGCGGGTGAGCAGCTGTCGGTGCCGAACCGGCCGATGCGCTCGACTGAACGCACGCGCGCAGTCCAGCTTTCGCGGCGCGGATCATTGGGGTTGCCGCGCAGCGGTTCGGGAATGCGATAGCGTTCGCCTTCATCAAGGCGACCGCACACGACAATCTCGTCACCCTCGGCCTGCGGGCAAGGATCATCGCCATAGACGATGACTTGATTGATGCGCTCTCCGGCAGGGGCAGTGGACCCGGCCTGTGCCAGCGCAGGGACAGGGGCGAGCGCGGCGAGCGCGGCAGCGGCAATGAATATCCTCGACATGGGCGGACCCTGTCCCTTCAGAGCTTGACCGCGCCTGAACGCGGAGGTTGGCAATCAGATACGCTGCGAGGTCGCGATGGCAAGCCGGCAGGCAGCACGGATAGCCAGAGAGAGCAAAGGATAGGCTGGCGCACGCTCCGCACCCGCCTCCAACGCATGGTCGCGATGCTCCAGCTCTTCTTCACGGAAATCGCTTATCGCGGCGGATAGTTCCGGATCACTGTCGCCCAGCTCCTCGAGCTGCTGCGCATAATGCCGGTCAATCTCGGTCTCGACAGCAACGGTGCAGGCCATCGCCGCTTCCGGCCCGATCGCTGCGGTGGCAGCGCCAAGGCCAAAGCCAGCGACATGCCACAAGGGCTGGAGCAGTGTCGGCCGCACGCCACGCCGCGCCATCGCGGCATTGAACCATTCCAGATGGCGGCGTTCCTGTTCCGCCATATGCGCAATGTCCTTGGCCCCGGGGCCGGACGCACCAAGCACCGCGAGCTGCCCGGCATAAATGCGGGTCGCGCCATATTCGCCCGCCTGATCGACGCGGATCATGGCGCGGCGCGCGCGTTCGCTGGGGGGACGGTGGGCTTTCACGGCCGATCCTTTCCGAGCGCCAGCCAGCCGATGACCGTCGCGCCGCCGATCGAGATGATTGCATTATATCCGGCAAGGCTGATGCCGAACAACGTCCAGGGCGCGACATCACAGCGCACCAGCGGGGCGTTGAGCAAATCTTCCAGCGTCGTTGCCCCTGAAGAGGCACAGGCGGTCACGCCCTGCCACCAGCCATATTCAACCCCGGCATGAAATGCGCCGATGGCCCCGCTCACCGCGACGAGCAGTGCGGCGAGCATCACCAGCAGCTTACGCAATTGTTCGGGTGCAAAGAATGCGCCGAGCGCGGGGACGAGGGCGGCATAATGCGGCCAGCGTTGCCAATGGCACATTTCACACGGCGGCAGGCCGAAGACATATTGGCTGGCCAACGCCCCGCCGAGCAATCCGGCAGGGATGAGGAGGGCCAGAGCACGCGCAATCGTAAAGCGAGTCATGGCTGCGCCGTTACCGCATCACCAGGCCATCGTCACATGAATTCACATGGGCCTCAGCGATTGGAACGCACCGGCACGCGTGTCGCAGCAGCCGCACGGCGCCCGGACAATTCCGCGACCAGCTGCGGGTTGCGAGCGAGGCGGGCGAGGGTCTGAGCGGCATAATGGAGCTGGAAATCCTCGATCCCCTGCTCGCGCAGCTGCTCCGCCGTCTGGCTGAACCGCGGATCAGTGACGGCATCTTCCTCCACCGCACGGTTTTCAATGCCGCGCTCGTTGGTCAGGTGGCGACGCAGGTCTGCCTCACGGAAAACCGGGCGGGTGCGATAATCGGGATCCGAAATCTGCGGCACACGAATGTCGGGCACAATGCCCCCTTCCTGCACCGAGCGACCCGACGGCGTGTAATAGCGGGCAGTGGTAAGGCGGAGCGCACTGGTTTCTGACAGCGGCAGCACAGTCTGCACCGATCCCTTGCCGAAGCTGGTTTCACCCATGACAAGGCCACGGTGATGATCCTGCAGCGCCCCGGCGACGATCTCGCTTGCGGATGCCGATCCGGCATCAATCAGCGCGATGACCGGAAGACCGCCTGCCGCATCGCCCGGACGCGCACTAAAGCGTTCGATGTCGCTCGCGCGGCGACCGCGCTGGGAAACGATCTCGCCCCGCTCAAGGAACAGATCGCTCACCGCCACCGCCTGATCCAACAGCCCGCCCGGATTGGAACGCATGTCGAGAATCCATCCGGTGGGCTTGCGCCCGAGCGACCGTTCAACGGCGACCATCGCGGCACGCAATTCGCGCGCGGCATTTTCAGAGAAGGTGTTGAGCTTGAGGATGCCGATTCCGTCCTTCACTTCCCAGGTCACCGGCCGCAGCACTATGACTTCGCGGGTGATGCTGGTCTGGATCGGCGCATCTCGGCCAGGGCGCACAACCGTCAGGCGAATGGTGGTGCCGGGTTGGCCGCGCATCTTTTCGACTGCCTCGTCGAGGGTGTAGCCGACGATAAGCTCGCCATCGATGTGGGTAATGTAATCGCCCGCCTTGATGCCTGCACGATCAGCCGGGGTGCCGGCCTGCGGCGCGATCACCTTTACCGCGCCATCCTCCATCGTGACGGAGAGGCCGAGCCCGCCATATTCACCGTCGGTCTGCGTCCTGAGCTGCGCGAAATCGCTGGCATCGAGATAGCCCGAATGCGGATCAAGCGCGGCGAGCATGCCTTCGATCGCGCCTTCGACCAAGCGGCTGTCATCGACCGGCTCGACATAGCTGGCCTTCACCTCCTGGAACACGGTCATGAAGCGGGCGAGCTCGGCGCGGGTCGAACTTTCGACCGAAGCCATGGCGCTGGCGGTCAGTGGCACCGCAAGCACCATCGCCATGGCAGCCGCAGGGCGCGCAAGCCGCATCAGACGGCTGGCAGGAGCGGCTGGGGAAGGTCGGGCCATTGAAAACTCTCCGCATTGTCCGCGCCGCTGGAAAGACAGCAGGCAGACCTCTCCATCAAACATAGGTCGGTTAAACGGCGAATCAAAGGGCACTTAACCATGTCCCGCCCGTATTCAGGACAGGAGGGCGCCTACATCGATCGGGCGGCCTGCTCGGCGCAGCTCGACTGCGATACGGGGTTGCCCCGGCCCGGCCCGGCCGAGCGGTGCGCCCTGATCCACTGTGTCGCCGACCCGCGCCGAAACAGCAATCATGCCGGTGACAAGGCTGGTCCAGCCGCCGCCATGATCGATAATGGCTATGCGCCCGAAGCTGCGGAAGGGACCCGCAAACACCACGCGCCCGCGTGCCGGAGCAACGACCTGTGCACCGCCCGGGGCGACCAGCGTCAGCCCGCGCGAACGGGTGCCGTCGCTGCTGACATCGCCAAAGCCGCGCTCAATCCGTCCAACCACGGGCAAGATATAGGGCGGCGAAGCAGGGCTGGCGGGACTGGTGGCGAGCGGGCCGCCATCACCAGCCATGCTGCCCGGTCGCGCCACCGGCCCCGGCAAGCGCGCCAGCCGGTCCCGCACGACTGCCGCATCCTCAAGCCGTTCCACGAGCGCGCCGATATCGCCCGCATCCTCGGCAAGCGCGACAGCGCGATCCCCTTCCATACCTGCAGAGACGCCGGCTGACGCCGCTTGCCGGCGGGCTTCGGCTTCACGCCGCGCAAGCTCGCGCCGTTGTTCGACAAGCCGGGCATTCGCCGTTTCCTGCCGGTCAAGCACAGCTCGGCGAGCGGCGGCGAGCCGACGCGTACGGTCAATTTCATCCCGCAAGCGCGCCGTGCGCGCCCGGATCACCGGCAATATCGCTTCAATCACTGCGCGCTGATGGATGATGTCAGTCGCCGTTCCGGGTTCGGCAAACAGCGATAGCGGCGGGCGGCGGGCGAGCAGTTGCAGCGCGGCCAGTTGCTCGGCGAGCGGGCGCTGCTGCACAGCAAGCCGGGCGCGTTGCGCCGCCAGAAGGCGATCAACCACCGCTACCTCGGAGGATATGACGGCGAGCCCTGCCTCGCTCGCCTGGATCTGCGCTGCGACGAGGGTGAGTGCAGCACGGTCACGAGCAGCGGCGTCGCGTAGCCCCTGCGCCTCGCGATCAAGCTGCACGGCCCGCGCCTCGGCCTCCGCCGCTTGCGCGCGGGCAGCAGCAAGCGCGCGGCGTTCGGCGGCCAGTTGGTTGGCAAAACCGTCAACAGGCGCACCCGCAGCCGGCGCGACCAGCGCCAGGCCCAGCACGGACGCGAACAGAGCGAGGCGGCGCATCAATCCTGCCCCGCGCGGTGATAGGGGTGGCCGGAGAGGATCGCGCTCGCGCGCCACAATTGTTCGGCGAGCATGGCGCGGGCGAGCATGTGCGGCCAGGTCATCCGGCCAAGCGAGAGCAGCATGTCCGCGCCTGCCCGCTCGTCGGGGGTGAACCCGTCCGCTGCGCCGATGCCAAAGCGCAGTTCGCGCACACCTTCGTCCCGCCAGCGCCCGATGCGCGCCGCAAACGCCGGGCTATCAAGCGTTTCTCCGCGCTCGTCGAGCAGGATGGTGCGCGCATGGCCCTCGCGCGGGGGCATGCCCGCGCCGCCCCGATCGGGCAGTTCGGTGACCGTGCATTCCCACGGCAGGCGCTTGAGATAGCGGTCGACAATCTCCGCTTCGGGATCGCGGCCGATGCGCCCGCGCACAATCAGGCGGATGCGCATGTCCCGATCCGCTCAGTGGGCGGCGCTGGAGGCACCGGCAGGCGACAGGCTGTCCCCGCCCCACATGCGTTCGAGATTGTAGAAGCTGCGCACTTCGGGACGGAACAGGTGGACGATGACGTCGCCGGCATCGATCAGCACCCAATCGGCGGTCGGCAGCCCTTCGACCCGCGCCGAGCCCTTCAGATCCTGCTTGATGCGGCTGGCAATCTTTTCCGCCATCGCCGCGACATGACGCGAGGAACGGCCCGAGGCGATGACCATATGATCAGCAATGCTGCTGATTCCCGCGAGCGGGATGGACACGACTTCGATCGCCTGATCCTCATCGAGCTGATGCATCACCAGATCATGCAGAACCGCGCTGTCGGCAGCGACCGGCGAACCAGCCGGAGCGTCACTATGTGGGGTCAAGAGTGTTCCTCGGGGAGAAGGCGGCGGGTGAGTGGATCGCGCGGTCGCCGCGGGATGACGCGGCGGTGCCAGTCAGGATCGGCAGCCCGGATCAAAGTCGCGGAATGCGGGTCTGGCGGAAAGCGCAACAACACGAGCGCCGGCATACTCCATGTCGTCCATTGTTTGCTTTGGCTCGCCGGCCGGACGAAAGGCCGGAACCAGCCCATCGCGACGGCCGCGCGGGCATGCGCATCATAGCCGGGTCGCGCCGCAACCGCAATCGGCATCAGCCGTGCAATCCCCCGCCAGTCGCGCCAGCGGTGCATCTGGGCGAGATTGTCTGCCCCCATCAGCCAGATGAAACGGCGCTGCGGATAACGGCGCACCAGCGCGCGCAGCGTATCGACGGTGTAGCGCGTGCCGAGTTCGGCCTCGATCGCAGTCGCGCGGATCGGGCTGCGCCGCGCCATGCCTTGCGCCGATGCCAGCCGCGCGGCGAGTGGTGCCATGCCCGCCTTGGGCTTCAAGGGATTGCCCGGCGACACCAGCCACCACAGCTCGTCGAGCCCGAGCGCGCGCATGAAGGCAAGGCTGATCGCCCGATGCCCGGGATGTGCGGGATTGAAACTGCCGCCAAGCAGGCCGGTGGTGGTCAAGGCCGACATTGCCCCTGACCACGGCCCACCCATTTGTAGGTTGTCAGCCCTTCGAGCGCGACCGGCCCGCGCGCATGGAGGCGGCCGGTGGAAATGCCGATTTCCGCGCCCAGCCCGAATTCGCCGCCGTCAGCATATTGGGTGGATGCGTTCCACAGCACGATGGCGCTGTCGACTTCGGCTAGGAATTGTTCGGCCGCTTGCGTGTCGGCAGTAACGATGGCGTCGGTATGGTGGCTCGAATGCGCGGCAATATGGGCGATGGCGTCTTCGACCCCGTCGACCATGGCGACCGCGACAATGGCATCGAGATATTCGGTATCCCAGTCGATCGGCGTTGCGGGCACGATCCGGCTGTCGAGGCGGGCCGCACCGGCATCCCCGCGTACCTCGCACCCGGCATCGAGCAGGGCGCCGACGATCTCCTGCGGGCGGGCAAAGGCACGATCGATGAGAATGGTCTCGGTCGAACCGCACACGCCGGTCCGGCGCAGCTTGGCATTGATCGCGATGGCGCGTGCCATTTCCGTATCGGCCGCACGGTCGATGTAGAGATGATTGTTGCCATCAAGGTGCGCGAGCACAGGCACCCGCGCTTCGGATTGGACACGCGCGACCAGGCTCTTGCCGCCGCGCGGGATGATAATGTCGATGAGGCCGGCGGCGCCGAGCATCGCGCCGACCGCCGAACGGTCCTGCGTCGGCACCAGCTGCACCGCATCGGCGGGAAGGCCGGCGGCCAGGATGCCATCCGCTAGCGCCGTATGGATGGCGCGGTTCGAATGCACCGCTTCGCTGCCGCCGCGCAGAATGACGGCATTGCCTGCCATCAGGCCGAGCGCGGCCGCATCCGCCGTCACATTTGGGCGGCTTTCGTAGATGATGCCGATGACACCCAAGGGCACCCGCACCCGTTCGAGCGCAATACCGTTGGCGGGCACTGACCGGTCGATGATGCTGCCCACCGGATCGGGAAGCGCGGCAACCGCCTCCACCGCCGCAGCGATTGACTCCAGACGCCCTTCATCGAGCCGCAGCCGGTCGAGCATCGCCCCGGACAGGCCATTCGCTTCACCCGCCGCCATATCCTCGGCATTGGCGGCGAGGATCGCGTCCCGGCTGGCCCGCAGCCTGTGTGCCGCCGATCGCAGCGCCGCTGCCTTCGCTTCGGTCGGCGCGGCCGACAGCGTGCGCGCCGCGATGCGCGCAGCGCGGGCCATTTCGGCGATCAGGGCAGTTGTATCGGCCATAGGCCAAGCGATAGCATTCGTGCATGTCCGCGCAAGGCAGAGTGCTTGCGCGGAAAGCGGGCAATGCTATCCAAGAGCCATGGCGGGCGAAATCGAAGCCTTGGGCGATGCAGTGACGGGCGGAATGCTCGCCAGCGCGGTCGAACGTCATGGCAGTGGCGGCGGCGGCCACGACAAGCATCGTTGCCTCAACTGCGGCCATTTTCTCGATAGTCATTACTGTCCGGCCTGCGGGCAAGCAGCGCATGTCCACCGCACGGTCGGCGCGTTCGGCCAAGACATATTGCACAGCGTGCTGCATTTCGAAGGCAAAGCCTGGCGCACGCTGCCAATGCTGTTCCTGCGCCCGGGCGAGCTGACGCGGCGTTACATCAATGGCGAGCGGGCGCGCTTCATTTCCCCGCTCGCGCTGTTCCTGTTCGCGGTGTTCATGACCTTTGCCGTGTTCAGCGCCATGGGTTTGGGAAGCGGCGGTTTTGACGCGATGAGCGCCGCCGACCGGCAAACGACGGTCAATCAGATCGAGCGCGAATTTTCCCAAACCATTGCCGAAAGCGAGCAGGAACTGGCGACGGCGCGTGCCGCAGGGCGGCCGACAGCAGCCATCGAAACGGAGCTGGAGCAAAAGCGGGCGACTTTGGCGGCGGCGGAGCGAATGGTTGGCATCGAACGCACCGAGGATGGAGAGGTCGAACGCAATTTCACGATTGCCGATGCGGCGACCGGCGTGCCGGAAATTGACGCTCTGATCAGCAAAGCCAACGAAAATCCGGCACTGCTGCTCTATAAGGTGCAGAACAACGCCTATAAATTCGCTTGGGCGTTGATCCCGCTGTCCGCGCCATTCCTGTGGCTGCTTTATCCGTTCAGCCGCCGCTTCGGCATGTACGACCATCTGGTGTTCATCACCTATTCCATCTCCTTCATGCTGCTGCTCGCCATTATGCTGCGACTGGCCAGCGCGGCGGCGGTGCCCAGCGGCTGGATCTCGCTGATCCTGCTATTCTATCCGCCCTATCATATGTACCGGCAGCTGCGCGGGGCCTACCGCAGCTCGCGGTTCGGCGCATTGCTGCGGACTGTCCTGCTGCTCATATTCTCCATGCTGACATTGACGCTGTTTGCGGCAGGGTTGCTGGCGCTGGGTGCGCTGGGCTGACTATTCTGCCCGGGCTTGTCCCGCAGGCGCTGGGAGAAAAAAACCATGAATGCCATCGACCGCCGCCTGCTGATCAAGCTCGCTGCATTGGGAACTGGTGCGCTGGCGGTGCCCGGCGCAGCGCAGATCGTCGCCGCGCGCGGCTTCACCCATGGCGTGGCGAGCGGTGAGCCGTCGGCCAATTCGGTGCTGCTGTGGACACGCTTCGTCAGCAGTTCGGGCGAAGCGCGCCTGACCGCAGAGATAGCGGAGACTTTGGATTTCGCACGCGTCGTTGCAGGCGGCAGCGTAACGGCATCGGCGATGCGCGATCACACGGCCAAAACTGTGGTTGATGGCCTTGCGCCGGGGCGCTGGTACTATTTCCGCTTTGTCGCGCCCGACGGGTCGGTGAGCTGCACCGGGCGGACGCGCACTTTGCCCGAAGGCGATGCCGACCAGTTCCGGCTCGGCGTCTTTTCCTGCTCCAACATCGGCTTCGGTTGGTTCAACGCTTATGCCGATGCGGCACGCCGCGGGGACATCGACCTCGCTGTCCATCTCGGCGACTATATCTACGAATACCCCCAAGGCTCCTACCCGGACCGGCCGCTGCCGGGGCGCGAGATGCTGCCACTGCACGCTACGGTCGCACTTGCCGACTATCGCCTGCGCTACGCCAGCTATCGCAGCGATGCGGCGTTGCAGCAGCTTCATCAGCAGATGCCGATGATCGCCATGTGGGACGATCATGAGTTCGCCAATGATGCCTGGTCGGGCGGCGCGGAAAACCACAATCCGGAGAGCGAAGGCGACTGGATGGCACGGCGCCGCGCGGCGCTTCAAGCGTGGCAGGAATGGATGCCGGTCAGCGATGCGCGCTGGCGCAGCTACCAGATCGGCACGCTGGCGACGATCGCCCTGCCCGACACCCGCATCATCGGGCGAGACCAGCCGCATGATTACCAGCGGCTGATCTCGGGCCTGTCCGGCGGGGAGCTGGGCGCGGCACTCGCGCGGTTCCGTGATGGCGATTGGCAGGACACTGCCCGATCGATGCTGGGCGCCGAGCAGGAAGCATGGATCGAAGGACTGATCGCCGGTTCCGCCCGCGCCGGGACCCGCTGGCAGATTGTGGCGCAGCAAGTGATCATGGGGCGGCTCAACGCACCGCGCGAGCTTTCGAGCTGGATCCCTGCCGATGCGCCGGAGATTGTGCGGCGACGGGCGGGCGCGGCGGCGATGGTGGCCTCCGCCGGCCTGCCGCTGAACCTCGACGCATGGGATGGCTATCCTGCGGCCCGCGCACGGTTGCTGGGCGCTGCACAGGCGGCGGGGGCCAACCTCGTCGTGCTGACTGGGGACAGCCACAATGGCTGGGGCTTTGATCTCGACAATGGCGGGCGCGCTGCCGGTGTCGAGTTCGCAACACCCGGTGTGACCTCGCCCGGCATCGAATCCTATTTCCCGGTCCCGCCGGCGACCGTGGCTGCCGCGCTGCGCTCCGCCAACCCGGCACTCAATTGGGTCGATACTTCACGGCGCGGCTATCTGGCGGTCACGCTGACACCCGATCAGGCGAGCAGCGAATGGCGGATGTGGGACAGCGTAAGCAGCCCTGAAACAGCAGTGGCGACCACTGCCAACCGCCATGTTTTGCGCGGCCGGAACCAGCTTGCCAGCTAATATGACAGAAATGTTGCATTGATGTCATCAAACTGTCATTCTTCCCCCAACGCACGGAATTGGGAGAAGGGTGATGAAGGCTTTGACACTCGCCATCGCGCTCGGTGCATCAGCCCTTGGCGGCACAGCCATGGCCCAGACAGCACAGGGCGAAATCGGATATGCGCGCGGCTCGCTGGGCTATGATGCTTTGCGCGACAATGATCTGCGCACTGCCGAAGTGCAGATCGAATCAGCTCAAGGGATAGCCGCCGATGATCCGGCACGGCTGATCAATCTTGGCTATATCCACATGCGCACGGGGCGCATCCAATCGGCTCAGCGCCTGTTCGAAACAGTGCGCGACCATCGCCGGGATATGATGCTCGAACTCGCCAATGGCGAAGTGGCGAACAGCCGTGATGTCGCTCGCCGCGCGCTGAGCCGCATGATGCCAGCGCTCGCCGCACGCTAAACCACCATCAATCCAGCAAAACGGGCCGGTCGCCGGGGGGCGATCCGGCCCGTTTGCCTATGCCTGTGTCACAGGACTGCAATCTATAAGTCATTGTTGCGTCATGCAGATGCAACCGCGGTGTCACTGAAATGGCACGGCAGAGTCATGAAGCCATCCTAGACGCTCCCCCGGCAGCCGCCTGGGGGTGAGGGGCTGATCCAAATCCCCGGGCGCTGCGAGTCTGAGTTTTCGCACATCTACCCGGAGCCTTGATTCATGGCACATTTCGCTTCTGCCCGCACGGCGCTGCTCGCCGGCGTCGCCTCCCTCACGCTGGCCGCCTGCGGCGCTGAAGACATTGCTTCGCCCGGCGAAGGCAATCTGGTCGTTCTGCCGCCTGCTCCCGCCCCGACGCCGACGCCCACCACACCGACCCCGACTCCGGGCACGCCGGCTGCAAGCTGCCCCACTGGCACCGTCGACAGCGGCACCATTCAGGTGAGCACCAGCGACACGCGTCGCAACTGCCAGATCTCCGGCACCATCCGCGGCGCGCTGCGCCTGCAGAACTTCGCCGGCACCATCTATTCGCTGTCGGGTAAGGTTCAGGTCGGTGATGACCGTGGCCCCGACGTCAACAATCCGGTCGCCGGCGCGCAGGCCGGCACGCTGACCATCGACGCTGGTGTCACCATCTTCGGCGCCTCGGGCGCAGACTTCCTCGTCGTCAACCGTGGCTCGCAGCTCAACGTAGATGGTTCGGCCTCGCGCCCTGTCGTCATGACCAGCCGCAGCAATGTCGTCGGTTCGGTGACCGGCGAATCGATCGGTGAATGGGGCGGCCTCGTCATCCTCGGCCGTGCGCCGATCGGCGACTGCGCCGATGCTGGCGCGACTGGCGGCACCAACGCCTGCCAGGCACCGGTCGAAGGAACCGCCGGTTCGATTTATGGCGGCGCCAACCCGAGCGATTCATCGGGTTCGATCCGTTATCTGCAGGTCCGCTATCCGGGCTTCCGCGTGGACACCAACAACGAACTTAACGGCATCACGCTGGCCGGCGTGGGTTCGGGCACGATCTTCGAATATGTCCAGGTCCACAACAGCTCGGACGACGGGATCGAATGGTTCGGCGGCCGCGTGAACCAGCGCTATCTGGTGTTGACTGGTAATGACGACGACAGCCTCGACATGGACTCCGGCTGGAAGGGCGCGATCCAGTTCGCGATCGTTACCCAGCGCGCCGGCGGTGCCGACAAGCTGATCGAGGGTGATTCGACCGACAAGCCGGTGGACGCAACCCCGCGCACCAACCTGCTCCTGTCCAACTTCACCTTCGTGACGCCGCGCGCCAGCTCGCCGATCCACCTGCGTGGCGGCATGGATGGCACGCTGGTCAACGGCGTGGTCCGCGCAACCGGCACGACCGGTCAGTGCCTCGACATCGATACGGCAGCGACGGTTCAGGCCGCTAATGCCACGATCGATGAACTCGGCCCGCTGCGCTTCAATTCAGTGCTGCTCAACTGCGCGACTGCCTTCGTCAACGACAGTGATGTCGATGCAGCGGCGGTGGCATCGCTGTTCGGCGGCGGCACCAACAACAGCAGCACAACGGCATCGACGCTGACCGCGACCTTCATCAACGGTTCGGCTGAAACCGCGGTGACGCCGTTCAACCCGACCAGCCTGTCGGCCTTCTTCTCGAACGTCGCCTATATCGGCGCCGTCCGCGACGCGAACGACAATTGGTGGCGTGGCTGGACCTGCGGCCTTGCCGCTGATCAGGCAAGCTGCACCGCGATCAACGCCGCCGGCTGATCTGGCCGCCTACCCTGACATGATGGGGGACGGCGGCCGCATGGCCCGCCGTCCCCTGCTTGGCACTTTCAACACACAATATCTGCCGGGGGACATCGAGTGACCCAGTTCCGCCTTTTCTCTGCCCTGCTGCTGGCTGGCACCGCGCTCACCGCCGCGCCTGCCCTTGCGCAAGGCACACCTGCCACGACACCGCCTGCTGAATCGACCCCGCCCGAAGCGGCCGAACCCGACCCGGCTGGCGACGAGGTCGAAATCTCCGGCCCCGGCGCCGACTTCGAAGACACGGGCGACATCGTCGTTCGCGGCCGTTTCATCCCCAACCCGATCCGCGCGACACCCGAAGTCGTCTCAGTGCTGTCTGCAGAGGATATCGCGCGCACCGGTGAAGGCGACATCGCAGGCGCGCTCGGCCGCGTGACCGGCCTTTCCGTGGTCGGCGGGCGGTTCGTCTATGTCCGCGGCCTCGGCGAACGCTATTCACTGGCGCTACTCAACGGCCTGCCGCTGCCCAGCCCCGAACCGCTGCGCCGCGTCGTGCCGCTGGACCTCTTCCCGACCTCGATCCTCGCATCGACGGTGGTGCAGAAAAGCTTCTCGGCCAATTATCCGGGTGAATTCGGCGGTGGGGTGATCAACCTCACCACCCGCTCGGCTCCCGAAGAAGGCTTCCTCGACCTTGGCTTCTCGATCGGCGGCGACACGGAAACGACCGGAGAGGTCGGCTACTTCCATTACGGCGGCGACTGGGACTGGACCGGCTTCGATGACGGCACCCGCGACATCCCCGGCCTGCTCGCCAACGCCATCGCCAGCGGCAATCGCGTGGTCCAGGGCGCCAATTTCACCCGCCGACAGATTCAGGACATCACCGCCAGTCTGGTCAACGCACCGACCACGGTGATCCAGCGCGGCGACGTGCCCGTGAACTGGTCCGGCGATATCGCTTTCGGCGACACTATCGACCTCGGCGGCGCCTCTGTTGGCGTCATTTTTGCCGGTGGCCTGTCGAACAGCTGGCGGACACGCGGTGGCTTGCAGGAAGCGGGCACACGCACCGGTGCCGCCGGCAGCGCCAACGAAGCGCTCGTGGAAAGCAGCCGCTTCCGTTACCTCGTCACTGAAAACCGCATGGTCGCCAATCTGATGGCCAGCACGGTTGTCGATTTCGCGGAACATAAACTCCGTTTCACCAACATCTTCATCCGCGACACGCTAAAGGAATCGCGGGCGGCGGTTGGCAATAATTTCGATACCGTCAGCCCCAGCACGACCCGACCGGAAGCGACGCTTCAGACCGGCCTTACCGCCTGGTTCGAACGGCAATTGTTTGACACGCAGGCAGTCGGCGAATTCCGTTTCGGCGATGTGTCTTTGAACGTCCGCGGCGGATGGGCGGAATCGCAGCGCAACGCCCCTTATGAACGCACCTACAGCTATGCGTTCAACGAAACCGTGCGCGACTATGTCAACGATCTGCGTTCACCGGGTCAGAATGCTGGTGTTTCGTTCAGCACGCTGACCGACACCGTCTGGGCGGGCTCGGCTGACCTCGCTTGGCGTTTGCCCACTGCAACCGACATCACCTTGTCGGCCGGCTATGCCTATTATGACAATGACCGCGATTCACTGCGTCGCGACTTTGAATATTTCCCCGCAGGCGCACTGCCGGTGGAAGTGGCGCAGCAGCGGATCGATTATCTCCTCTCGGACTTCAACGCCTATAATTGGAATGTGCTGCTGCGCGAAACCACCGGCGGTCTGGGTTCGGCATCGTTCGCAGCCGAACTCGTCACCCACGCCGGCTATGTGATGGCAGAAGCCGAACTGGTTGATGGCCTGACACTGAACATCGGTGTCCGCTATGAAGATGGCGACCAGACGGTAACGCCGCGCTCGCTGTTCGGCGCGCCGCCGCTCACCGCTTCGCGCATTCAGGAAGATTACTGGCTGCCGGGTGGCACGCTGACCTGGAACTTCGCCGAGGACATGCAGCTACGTTTGGCCGCATCCAAGACGATTGCCCGCCCGCAGTTCCGCGAGCTGGCACCGCAGCCCTATCGCGACACCGAATCGCAGCGCACTTTCTTCGGCAACCAGTTCCTGACCGACAGCGAACTGACCAACATCGAAGCGCGTTACGAATGGTATTTCGGGCGCGACCAGCAGCTGTCGATCGCGGGCTTCTATAAGGACATCAAAAACCCGATCGAGGCGACCGCCGTCAATCTGGGTTCGAGCCTCGTCACCAGCTTTGCCAACGCCCCTTCGGCGGAACTTTTCGGTATCGAGCTGGAAGCGCGGAAATATTTCCCGCTCTATGACTGGGGCAGCTTCTTTGAAGCCCGCCGCTTCGCGGTGATCGCCAACTACAGCTACACCGACAGCCGGATCAACGTGCAGCCGGGCGACACGACGATCAGCTTCACCAGCCAACCCAACCCGATCGACGCCAGCCTGGTGTTCGATACCAGCCAGCGCCTGAAGATGACCGGCCAGTCCGATCATCTGCTCAACCTGCAGCTCAGCCTGGAGCATGAGGACCGGCTGTCGCAGCAGTCGATCCTGGTCACTTATGCCAGCCCGCGCGTAACCCAGCGCGGTCCCAACCTGACGCCCGACATCATCGAGCGCCCGGGTCTGAGGGTCGATCTGGTGCTGCGCGAAGCGGTCACGCTGTTCGGCCAGCAGCTCGAAATGAAGTTCGAGGCGCGCAACCTCAGCGGCACCAACTATGTCGAGCGCCAGCGCCTCAACGGCAGTGAGTTGATCATCAACAGCTACGATATCGGCAGGAGCTTCTCGTTCGGCGCGACGCTGAAATTCTGACCCTCCTAGAGCTCCGAACCAACTAGCGCGCGGCAAGCCCCACCGGCTTGTCGCGCGTTGCAACATAAGAGTAGTCTGACTGTCACCAAAGGGTCATGAGTCCAGCCTAGCCGCGACTCGACCGAAGGGGGAAAGTAGCCAAACCATGCAGTTGATGATCGACGAGCGCCTGCGCCGACGCATCGCTGCGTTGCCCGGTGGCTGGCTGGGCCAGCTGCTGATCGGCGTGCTGCTGCTGATCCTCGTGGTGCAGTCGGTTCGGCTCCTGTTCGCGATACTCACACCAACAGGACCGGTGGGGGATTGGAGCCCGCGATCGGCGAGCGAAATCCCCGCCGAAGCGCGCGCCGAGCTCTTTGCACGCATCGATCCTTTCTACCGCACCGCCCCTGCTGCAGCGACCGGGACCAGCCAGGTCACGACCCTGCAGATCCAGTTGTTCGGCGTGCGCATGAACCAGGCGACCTCGCTGGGATCGGCGATCATCGGCACTGCCGATGGCGTCCAGGCTAGTATTGGCGTGGGTGAAGAAATCCAGCCGGGCGTCCGCCTCGCCGCTGTCCATTTCGATCATGTCGAAATCGACAATGCCGGGCGGCGCGAGCTGCTCTATCTTGATCAATCGCAGGCGCCGGGTGCTGCCCCCGCCGACGGTGCGGCACCGGCCATTGCCACTCCGCCCGCACAGGTGCCGGGCTCCGCTGCTGGCACTGCCCCGCTGAGCCAGCAATCGATCCGCGCCGGCATCAGTTTTTCGCCGCGCAGTGAGGGTGGCCGTGTCACTGGCATCGCGGTCGGCCAGACCGGTGATGGCCGTGCCTTTGCCGCTGCGGGCTTCCGCGGCGGTGATGTTATCCGCAGCATCAACGGCCGGCGTATCACCGCTGCGTCGGATGCCACCACTTTTCTCTCGCAAGTCCAGCCCGGCGCGCGCCTCAGCTTAGAGGTCGAGCGCGGAGCAGGGACTATTCCCATCGCCATCACCCTGCCCGCCGGAGGCCAATGACCCGCCGTTTCCCAGCCGCACTCCTGGCCGCAACTGCCATCGTCTGCGCCGCGCAGCCCGCGCTCGCGCAGCATGTGCTCAATGTTCGCGACGCCGACATCCGCGCCTTCATTGCCGATGCCGCGCGCGTCACCGGCCGCACCTTCGTCGTCGACGGGCGGGTGCAAGGCCGCGTCACCGTTGTCACCGAGCGACCGCTGAACCGCGCCGAATATTTCGAGATTTTCCTGTCGACACTGCGCGCCAACAGCCTTGTCGCCATCCCGTTGCCTAACGGCAGCTATCGCATCCAGCCGCTCGACGGCGCAGCCTCGCAGCCGGGGCGTATCGGCAGCGGCAATGCCGGCGCCAACCAGTTCGTCACGGAAATCGTGCGCCTGCGTTATATCGATGCAACCGCCGCCATTGAAACGCTGCGTCCGCTGGTCAGCCAGCAGGGTTCGGTCACCGCCAACCGCAATGCCAACAGCCTGGTGGTGGTCGACTTTGCCGACAATGTCCGCCGTATCCGCGCGCTGGTCGCCTCTATCGACCGCGATGCCAGCGCCACGCGCCTGATCCACCTCACCAACGCCGGTGCGCGTGAGATTGCAGCCTCGCTCCAGCAACTCGGTGCGGCAGCCGCCGGGGCCAACGGGGCACCGGCTGCAGGCGGGGTGACGGTTGCCGCCTTCGATACATCCAACAGCATCGCTATCCGTGGCGATGCGGCACAGGTCGCACGCTTTGCCCAGCTCGCCGAGGAGCTTGACGCGCGCGCCGCCAGCCAGGCCGAGATCCGGGTCTATTTCCTTGAACATGCCGATGCAGCGCGGCTGCTCCCGACCCTGCAATCGCTGATCGGCGGCGGCAGCGATCCGGCCGCCACGCCCTCGCCCGCACAGCCGCGCAGTGAAGGCAGCGAAGCACCTGCCGCCGCCCCGGTTGCCGCCACCACCAGTGCTGGCAACGGCGCCAGCATCGCGACACGCGGCCCCGCCATCGTCACCCGCTACGAAGGCGCCAATGCGATCATCGTTGCCGGCAATGCAGACATCCAGCGCATGCTGGGTGAACTCATCCGCCAGCTCGACGTTCGCCGCCAGCAAGTCCTGGTCGAGGCAATCATTGTCGAGATCGGGGATAATGCGGCACGCCAACTGGGCGTCCAATTCCTCGTCGGCGGGGAGAATATCCCCTTCCTCGCCACCAACTATTCCAACGCCAACCCGAACATCCTGACGCTCGGCGCAGCGGCGGCCGGTTATGAACTGTCGCGTGAGACGACGACCATCGACGGCAATGTCGTCACCACGACACAGCAAAACCCCTTCGGCAGCGGCGTCACCGAGGCCGCGGCGCGCCAGATCCTCGGCGCGACCGGCGGCTTTGCGGGCTTCGCTGGAGACATTGGCCGCAACACTGTGTTCGGCGCGATCATCAACGCCGTCCAGTCGGACACCGCATCGAACCTGCTCGCCACGCCGCACATTGTCACGCTCGACAATAGCGAAGCCCGCTTCCTGGTCGGACAAGAAGTGCCAGTGACCACCGGCGAGGCGCTCTCCGACAATTTCGACAATGCCTTCCGGACCATCGAGCGTGAGGAGGTAGGCATCAAACTCACCGTCACGCCACAGATCAACGCCTCGGGCGAGGTCAAGCTCTACATCAGCCAGGAAGTGTCTTCGGTTGCAGGGCCCGTTTCCAGCCGGTCGAGCGATCTCATCATCAACAAGCGGCTGTTCGAAACAGTACTGACCGTCGATGATGGCGACATCCTCGCCATCGGCGGTCTGCTCAATGATGACGAACGGCGCACCATAGAGCGTATTCCGCTCCTCTCCGACATTCCGGTTATCGGCGAACTGTTCCGTTCCCGCTCGCGCAGCCGGGCGAAGACCAACCTCATGGTCTTCATCCGCCCGACAATCCTGCGCGACCGGGCCGACAATGCGGCGCTGACCGCCCGGCGATACAATTTTGTTCGCGCCGACCAACTCGCCCGCGATCCCGACAGCGAGCCCGAGATCGATCTGCTTGTGCGCGATTATCTCGGCACTGTGCCGCCCGGCGTCGTCGCCCGCTCCGACGATCAGGTGATCGGTGCAGCACGGGCATTGCCCGCCCCGGTCGAGCCAGTCGACATTCCGCCGAGCGACGCCGGACCGCCGCCACCGCAAGGGTAAGCCCATGGACCCGATCGCCTCTCCTCCGATCGACATCCCCTATGCCTTCGCGCTGAAGCATGGCGTGATCATCGTCGATGCCAACCCGGCGGCGACGCACATTGCCCTGCGCGAGGGCGCGGACCCGCGTGTCCTTATTGAGGTGCGCCGCCACCTCGGCCACGGCTTCGACGTCGATTTCGTGAGCGCTGCGCGGTTCGACGAGCTCCTGTCAGACCATTATGCCATGGATTCGCACGCCGCAGTCGCAGGCGCGCTCGCAGTCGGCGAATCGAGCCTTGATATCCTCGCCACCGACCTGCCCACTGCTGACGATCTGCTCGACAGCGCGGACGATGCGCCGGCCATCCGCCTCATCAACGGCATCATCGCCGATGCGGCGCGCCAAGGCGTGTCGGATATCCATATAGAACCCTATGAGAGCGCGCTTGTCGTCCGCATGCGCATCGACGGCGTGCTGCGCGAGGTGCTGAAGATGCCGGCGCATGTCGCACCGGTGGTGGTCAGCCGCATCAAGGTGATGGCGCGCCTCGATATCGCCGAGCGGCGCGTGCCGCAGGATGGCCGCATCGGCCTGACACTTGGTGGCAAGAGCCTCGACGTGCGCGTCTCGACCCTGCCCAGCCGCGCCGGCGAACGGGTGGTGTTGCGCTTGCTCGACAAGGATACGGCAGGCATCGATTTCGACCTGCTCGGCCTTAACGGTGCGGCGGACACCATATTGCGCGGCGCGCTCGCCGAACCCAATGGCATCATCCTCGTCACCGGTCCGACAGGATCGGGCAAGACGACGACGCTTTATGCCGCGCTCAAGATATTGAATGACGGCAGCCGCAATATCCTGACCGTCGAAGATCCGGTGGAATATGCGGTCGATGGCGTCGGTCAGACACAGGTCAATGCCAAGGTCGGCTTGAGCTTCGCCGCCGGTTTGCGCGCGATCCTGCGCCAGGATCCGGACGTGGTCATGGTCGGCGAAATCCGCGACCGCGAAACCGCGGATATCGCGGTGCAGGCATCGCTCACCGGCCATCTGGTGCTGTCGACCGTCCACACCAATGATGCGATCGGCGCGATCACCCGCCTGCGCGACATGAAGGTCGAACCCTTCCTCATCGCCTCCTCCCTGCGCGCCGTCATCGCCCAACGGCTGGTGCGGCGGCTGTGCCCCGAATGTCGGGAGCCTGTGCAAGCCGAAGGCAGCGTTGCCAGCCTGCTCGGCTTCGACCCCGGCACCATCGTCTATCGTGCGCATGGCTGCCCGGCATGTGGGCAGACGGGCTACAAGGGCCGCATCGGCGTGTTTGAGGCGCTCAAGGTCGATGAGACTATCCGCCGCCTGATCAATGACGGCGGCGATGAGGCAATCATCGCCCGCCACGCCTTCCTGCATGCGCCGACGCTGGGTTCGGCAGCACGCGCGCTTGTCCGGGCTGGCGAAACCACGCCCGAGGAAGCCATCCGCATCTCGCGGCGCGAGGCGGAACCCGAAACCGCCGATGGCTGATTTCCGCTACCTCGCTGTTGATCCTGCTGGTCGCGAAAAGCGCGGCCATATCGACGCGCCCGATCGGGAGGCCGCGCGCGCCGCGCTCGCGCAGAAACGGCTGTTCGTCATCGAATGTGCGCCGGGTGCGCCACCGGAACCGAAAAAGGCGCTGCTGACCCTTGAGCGCAACAGGCTTTCCCACCGTGAACTCGCACTGTTCACCCGCCAGCTTGCGACGCTGACAGAAGTCAGTCCACTCGAAGAGGCGCTGCGCACGTCCTCCCGCCAGTCGGAAGCCGCGCATGTGCGGGCCATCATCGGCACCGTCCACAGCGGCATCGTCGAAGGACGCCGCTTGGCCGAGGCTATGGGGCGTGAGCCGAAAAGCTTTCCGCCGCTCTATCGCGCGATGATCTCCGCCGGCGAAAGCTCAGGCTCGCTGCCGGTCATTCTCGATCGCCTCTCCGCGCTGCTCGAACGGCAGGCGGAGGTGCGCGGCAAGCTGATGGCGACGCTTGCCTATCCGATCGTGCTTGCGACCGTCGCGGTGCTGGTGGTCGCTGCGCTGATGATCTGGGTGGTGCCGCGCGTCGTCGAACAGTTTGACACGGTGGGCCAGCAATTGCCGCTGCTCACCCGCATAGTCATCGCTTTGTCTGACGTTGCTGCCAACTGGTGGTGGCTGGTGCTGCTTGCACTGGCAGGGGCGGGTGCCGGGTTCGCCGCACTGCTGCGCCGCCCCGCCTTCCGCCTCGCCTTCGACAGCCGGCTTCTCAAACTGCCGCTGATCGGGCGGCTGCTGCGCGATCTGCACGCCGCGCGCTTCGCCCGCACCCTCTCGACCATGGTGTCGAGCCGCTTGCCGCTGGTCGAAGGACTGCGCCTCACCATCCCCACCATCCGCAACCGCCGTCTTGCCGAAGCGACGGAGAGCATCGTCGAACAGGTGCGCGGCGGTGGCAGCCTTTCTGCCGCCATGCGCGATGCCAGGATTTTCCCGCCGCTGCTGGTCTATCTCGCCGCCAGCGGGGAAAGCTCGGGTCGGCTCGAAGTGATGCTGGAGCGCGCGGCCGACTATCTCGAGAATGAGTTCGACCGGTTCACCGCGACCGCGATGGCGCTGCTCGAACCGCTCATCATCGTCGTCATGGGCGTCATCGTCGCGCTCATCATCCTTTCCATCCTGCTGCCGATCCTGCAGCTCCAGCAACTGACGGGCCCCTGACCATGCGCCTCCTGCTCCTTGCCCTGTTCGCCGATTTCACCCGCAACCGTGCGCCCGTGGAGCGCCGTCCGCGCGACGAGCGCGGCTTTACGCTGACCGAGCTGATGGTCGTGCTGTTCATCGTCGGCCTGCTGGCGACAGTCGTCCTCATCAACGTCCTGCCGAGTCAGGACCGCGCGATGGTGACCAAGGCGCGCGCCGACATTGCGACGCTCGAACAGGCGATGGAGCAATACCGGCTCGACAACCTTACCTACCCCAATGCGGCTGACGGGCTCGCCGCACTCAGGGCAGCTCCGGCCGGCCTTGCCGATCCGTCGCGCTATCGTCCCGGCGGCTATGTCCGCAGCCTGCCCGAAGATCCTTGGGGCCGCCCCTATCAGCTCGCTGTGCCGGGGCAGAATGGCGCGCCGTTCAGCGTCTATTCGCTTGGCGCGGATGGGGCGCCCGGTGGCGAAAACGAGAATGCCGACATTTATGGCAGCGAAGGGTGATCTGTGCCCGGCTGGTCCGACGAACGCGGCTTCACGCTCATTGAATTGATGATCGTGCTCGCCCTGATCGGGCTGGCTGCGAGTGTCGTCGTTCTGACCATGGCTCCGCCCGGCAGCAACGCGCGCGCCGATGCCGTGCAACTCGCCGCACGCGTCGCGGCCTTGCGGGACCGCGCAATCATCGAAGGACGCACGCACGGCTTGTGGGTCTCGCCCTCCGGCTACGGGTTCGAACGGCGCATCCGGACCGATCAAGGGCCGGAGTGGCAACCGATCGCCGATGGCCGGCTGTCGCGTGACGACTGGCGCGAAGGAACCGCGGCGAGCATCAGCGGCGCGGCAACCGGACGGGTCAGCTTTGACCGGGTCGGCCTGCCTGACCGGAGCGCCACCATCACCATCGCCCGCAGCGGTACCGAGGCGAGCGTCATCATTGACGGCGCGGGCGACGTGAGCGTGCGATGAAACGGCGCGTGCGGACACCATCGGAACAGGGCTTCACACTGCTCGAAATGCTGGTGGCGCTTGCGGTGCTCAGCATTGCGGCACTCGCTCTGGTGCGGCTCGATGCCTTCACCGTGCGCGGAGCGGCGGATCTCAATGACGATGCGCTCGCCGGGATCGTCGCTGCCAATGTCGCGGCGACAATCGCCAGCGATCCTGCCCCGCCCGCAACCGGCGGCGCCAGCGAAACTGTAAGCAACGCCGGGCGCACATGGCGCGTCACCCGCAATGTCCGCCCGACCGCCGATCCCGAATTGCTGCGCATAGACATCACCGCCAGTGGCGGTGGGGGCCGCGCGACGCTGACCATCATCCGGAGCGCACAATGACGCGGTCGGAGCGTGAATTCACCTCCTCCTGGCATTCCGCCGAACACGGCTTCACGCCCGTGCGGCGTTCCGCCGAACACGGCTTCACGCCCGTGTGGCGTTCCGCCGAACACGGCTTCACGCTGGTGGAAATGCTCGTCGCGCTGGCGATCTTCGCGCTCGTTTCGGCGGCGGGGGTCATGCTGCTGCGCTCCAGCGTCGATACGCAAATCGCCGTGTCCGAACGCTTGGGAGAGGGCAGCGCAATCCTGCGCACGCGCGCCCTGCTATCCGCCGACCTCGCCAGCGCCCAGCCGCGTGCGGTGCGCGACGCGAGCGGCGCACCGCAAACCGCCTTTGTGACGGACGGCGGCGGCATCGCCTTCACCCATGCGGCAAGCGACGATGCCGGGATCGAGCGGCTCGAACGCACCCGCTACACGCTGGAAAACGGCAATTTCGTCCGCCGCAGCACGCAGGCGGTGGATGGCGGCGGCGAAGGGGTAGCCGCAGTGCTGGTGCGCGATGTCACCGGCGCTCGCTGGCGTGTGCGCAATGCCGACGGCGGCTGGAGCGATGGGTGGAGCGCGGACAATCCCGCCCGCCTTCCCCGCGCGATAGAACTCACTCTCGACCGCAACAACGCCCGGCCACTGACGATGATCTTCCTCGTCGGTCCCGATGGCCTGCCCCCGCCGGAGGCTGCGCAGTGACCATGGACCGTCATTGCGAGGAGCCGCAGGCGACGCGGCAATCCAGAGCAGGCGCAAACCGCCCTGGATTGCTTCTCTTCGCTCGCAATGACGATGGGCCTGTGGAGTCTTCCTCTGCCTTTCCCGCCCGCGAGCGGGGCGCGGAGTCTTCCTCTGCCTTTCCCGCCCGCGAGCGGGGCGCGGCGTTGCTCACCGTGCTGTTGCTGGTGGCGGTGATGGCGGTGGTGTCTGCTGCGGCGGTCGAGCGATTGACGCTGGCAACACGACTGGCGGGGAGCGCCTCCGCAATGGAACAGGCGCGCCATTTCGCAATGGCCGGAGAAGCGCTGGCGCTGCGCCGCATCGATACGCTGCTGGCCGCGAACGACAGCCAGGTGACACTCGACGGCGGCTGGCACGGCCGAACCTTCACCCTGCCGCTGCCCGGCGGGTCGGCGGAAATGCGGCTGACCGATGGGGGCAATTGCTTCAACATCAACAGTCTGGTGGCAACCTCGCAAGCGGGAGAGAGCGGCGGCATGGCGCCGCCCCGCCCGCTCGCGATTCAGCAATTCACTGCCCTGCTCCAAGGGCTCGGCACCGACCGCGCCACCGCCGACCGCATCGTGGCAGGCGCAGTGGACTGGATCGATGCTGACCAGTCGGCCATGCCCAATGGCGCGGAAGATTCCGCTTATTCCGCCGCCAGCCCCGCCCGCCGCACTGCAGACCGGCCGATGGCAAGCGCAGGTGAACTGGCGCAGATCGCGGGCATGACCCCCGCCCTTGCGCAACGCCTCAGCCGCTGGACCTGCGCACTGCCGGTCGACGATCTGTCCCCCATCAACGTCAACACATTGCTGCCTGAGCAAGCGGTGCTGCTGCAAATGCTGACCGGCAACCGGATTTCGCCGGCGCAAGCCAGGACTGCACTGGCAGCGCGGCCAAGCGGCGGCTATGGCAGCGTCAATCGCTTTTGGGCGGATCCTGCTTTGGGCGGTATGGCACCGCCGGGTGATGCCGCCAGCCAGGTTCGGCTCACGACACGCTGGTTCCGGTTGGAGACGAATGTGCGATTGGGGGATGTAACCTTGGGTTCAAGCGCGCTGATTGATGCCGGTGAACAGGGTCAGCGCGCCCGCGTCGTGCGCCGCAGCTGGGGCAGTGAAGGGTAAGCCTGGGTGAACGCCGTCAACGCCCTGATCATCGCGCTTGCCGCGCGTGCTGGCGATGCCCCGCATTGGTGGCGTCTGCGCGATGGTGGCATCGTCGCGCACGGTGAAGGCTGGCCGGCAATCTGGGCGCAAGCCGACGCCCCAGATGGGGAAACACGCGTCATCGGCATCGCGCCCGCATCCGCCTGTATTCTGCATCAGAGCAGCTTTGCGGGGCTGAGCGAACGGCAGGCAGAGGTCGCCGCACGCCTCCTCGCTGCCGAGACAAGCATCGCCCCGCCAGAAACGCTGCATGTCGCCATCGGCCCCCGTGACAGCGAGGGATGTGCACCGGTCGCCGCCGTCGCTTTGACGGCGATTCAGCAATGGCTGGCAGAGGCGGCCACACATGAGCTCGCATTCGATAGCCTTGTTCCGGCTGGAGCGGTCGCGCTGGTCGATGCAGCTCCCGGCGACCCCGCCAACGCCTGGGTGGTCAGCACACTCGGTCCCGAGCGTGTCGTGCGCGGGCGTGACAGCAGTTTCGCCGATGATCCGCTGCTGACCCCGCACATCATCGGCGACGCCCCCTTGCGCGAAGCCGGCAAGGCAGAGGTTGAATCTGCACTGATCGCCGCTGCCGTCGCGGCGCCGGTAGAGCTGCTCACCGGCCCCTTCGCCCGGCGGCCCGCCCCGCTGATCGACCGCGCGCTGCTGCGCCGTGCGGCAACCATCATCGCGCTGATCGTCGCGGTCAGCATCGCTATCGCTGTCGCGCGCCTCATCCATACCCATGCCGACATCGCCAGCCTCGACAGCGAAGCGGAGGCAGCCGCTGCATCAGTCCTGCGCCCTGCCCCGCCGCTTGATCAGGCGGTTGCCGCGCTCGATGCCGAACTGGCACAGCGTGGTGCCGGCACCGCGCGGCCGGCAGTCGTCATCGCCGGCCTGATCACGGCGATGGAATCGCAGCCCAATGTCGCCATCGACAGCCTCGCCTGGAATGGCGATGGCACCCTTTCGGCGACATTGGGGGCACCGCGCGCCGAAGACATTAATCCTGTGCTGATCGCGATCCAGGCGGCGGGCTATAGCATCACCGCCCAGCCCCGCTCCGCACCCGACGGCCGCACGCTCGCCGACATCACCATCAGGAGCGCCCCATGATCGCACGGCTGCAGAGCTGGTGGGATGCGCTGTCGCTGCGCGAGCGCTGGCTGGTGGGCATCGCCGGTGCCCTCGCCGCGCTGGTGGTAGGCTGGTTCCTTATCCTCACGCCGCTGCGCAGCGCACTCGCTGATGCCGGGGCAGCCCATGCCGAGGCGGTTGACCGGCACGGTGCGGTGATGGCGCGCGTCGCGCTGCTGCGCCGCATCGGGGATCAGCCAGCCCCGGCCGCATCAGCCCCGGCCGCGACACTCGATCTTGTCATCGGCCAGTCAGCCGCCGAGCGCGGTTTGACTCTCTCGCGCAACGAACCTCAGGGTCAGGATGCTGCCGCCGTCGCCATCGCCAATGCCCGCGCGGGCGCGGCACTCGCCTGGATCGATACGCTCGAAGGGCAGGGTATCGTCGCGCGCGAACTGGTGATACGGCCCAATGCCGACGGCACGGTTGCGCTCACCGCCACGCTGGCGAGGCGCCCGTGACCCGGCGGGGGCGTTTCTGGCTGATCCTTGCGGGTATCGCAGCCGCGATCCTGTTCCTGCCGCTCCGCTTTGCACTCGCCATCGCCGGGCCGGATGACGAACGCATTGCCGCGCGCGCAGCCGGTGGCACCATCTGGGACGGCCGGCTCGAACAGGTGCGAGCGGGCGCGCTCGATCTCGGCTCCTTCGATGTAGCCTTGCGCCCTCTGCCGCTATTCCTCGGTCGAGCGAGCATCGCCATCGACCGGCCGGCCACGGCGGCGGACCGGGGCCTCACCGGCATCGTTGAAAGCGGTATCGGGCGCACCGCGATCCGCAGCATGACCGGCAGCATCATGGGCGGCATGATCGACAGCTTGATGATCGAGCGGGTCGACCTTGCCGATGCGACAGTGGTATTCGCTGACGGTGCCTGCCGCGAGGCTGCAGGACAGGTCACGCTGGTTCCCGCGCTCAACCTTGCCGGGCTGGGCCTTGCCAACGGCCTTACCGGGCCTCTGTCATGCGACGGGCGGCAGCTTGCGATGACGCTGGCGGGACAATCGGGCATGGAACGGCTGGTGATGACGGTCGATGCTGAGGGCAATTATGTCGCGCGCCTCCACATCCGCGCGACTGATCCGATGCTCGGCGCGGCACTCTCCGCCGCAGGCTTCGGCCCCACCGCAGAGGGCTTCACCCGGACGATGCGGGGCCGGCTCTGAACGGCCTGCCGCTTGAATGGGCCATCGGGCTGGGGGCGTCTACCGGCCTCATCGCCGGCAGTTTTCTTGCCACGCTCGTGCTGCGTTGGCCCAGAGGCATCACCATCCTGCGGGGGGGATCGCGCTGTGACCATTGTGGGTCATCGCTGCGTGTGCACGAACTGATTCCGCTGTTCAGCTGGGCGGCACAGGCGGGGAAATGCCGCCGCTGCGGCGGGCGGATCGATCCGCTCCATCCGCTGACCGAAGCCGCGTCTGCGCTGATCGGTGCCGGTGCGATGGCCTTATCCCCTGACTGGAATGGCGCGGCGCTGGCGCTGCTGGGCTGGCTGGCGCTCACCGCCGGGCTGCTTGATGCCCGCCATCATTGGCTGCCGCACCGGCTGAGCTGGGTGAACCTCGGCTGCGGCCTAGCCATCGGCGGATGGGCCATGGCAGCAGCCGGTATGGACGCCAGCTTCACGGATCGGCTGATCGGTGCGGCCGCAGGCTGGGGCGGCCTGTGGATCATCGCGCGATTGTTCCGCGCTATCCGCGGCCGCGAAGGCATGGGCGGGGGCGACCCGCCCTTCGTCGGGGCCATTGCTGCATGGACCGGTTGGGCACTGCTGCCACTGATGCTGCTGCTCGCCGCACTCGCGGGTCTTGTGCTGGCGCTATTGGCGATAGCCCGGGGCAAGGGCACCGCAGAGGCGCAAAT
>ERZ1022756.83-NODE-83-length-34363-cov-25.534365_pt1 | contig 34363 bp, 30 predicted proteins | sample MGYA00520902_ERZ1022756 | MGnify/ENA primary metagenome ERZ1022756 (study PRJEB33162, sample SAMN09537601) | freshwater metagenome | isolation source: freshwater | place: Canada:Alberta | collected 2017-07 | study: EMG produced TPA metagenomics assembly of the...
GCGGCCATCGCCTCGCCGGGCCCAGAGAAAATGGCAGGCTTTCCATCCAGCAGAACTTGTCCTTCATCGGCTTTGTAAAGCCCATAAAGGACATTCATAAGTGTGGATTTTCCAGCGCCATTTTCACCAAGGAGGCTGTGGATTTCTCCCGACTCAACGACTAGATCAATTGAGTCGTTTGCTACCAGGGTTCCAAATCGTTTGGTTATTCCCTTGAGCTCAAGTTTCATTTAGCACTCCCATGTGCGCTCGGTGGTGTTCGACAATTATTCTCTCACAATATAAATGAAGACCGGATGCCCCTTGGGGGCACCCGGTCTTCATTAGCTTCTAGGTACTAGCCCTTTGGTTTGTAGGTTCCGTCCTTGATTCCGGTCTGAAGCTCCTCAAGACGTGCAGCTAGATCAGCGCTCAAGTCAGCTTCGAAGTCACGGAAAGGTGAAATTGCGGTTCCCGCATTTTCAAGAGTTCCACTGTAAGGGGTTACATCAAATGCAGCTCCTTCAAATAGAGACTTGATTATGCCAAACACTGCAACGGTCATTCTCTTCTCAATTGAGGTAAGAATGTAAGGTGCAAGGTCAGCATTGTTTCCGGCAACGTCAAGGTCAACACCTAGCATTACTGCATCTGGGTTTACCTCATCAATTGCTGTGGTAACGGCGCTGAACTGGTTTCCGGCAACTGGAAGAATAACGTCAGCTTTTCCGTTCAGCTGAGTCAGAGCAATGTTCTTAGATACATCGCTGTTATCGTCAAAGTTACCCATGAAGCTACCGGTTTGTGCTACAGGATCCCAACCAAGAACCTGAACAGTCTGGTTGTTGTCTTTACCCCACTGCATTGCTCCGTAGTAGTAACCAGTCATGAAGTCAGTTACAGGAGTAATTTGCATTCCCCCGTAGGTACCAATGACCTTGCTCTCTGAGAAATCAGCAGCAGCGTAACCCGCTAGGAATGAAGATTCTGCTGTCTCGAAAAACAAAGGCTTTACGTTGGTGCTGCCTTCAACTGATCCGTCAACTAGTGCGAAGTTCACATCAGGATTCTCTGACGAAATCTTTGCTAGCGCTTCTGCAATTTTGAAGCCATTGGCAACAATGATGTCGCAACCTTCCTCAACCAAAGCAGTAAGGTTTGGCTCGAATGCCTCATCTGACTTTGACTCTAGAGTTTGAATAGAGACCCCTAGCTCACTTTCTGCCTGCGTCATTGCGTTGTAAACAGCCTCGTTGAAGGACTTGTCAAGCCACTTTCCTTCGTCAGATACTGCGCAAGCTAGAAATTCTCCAGCCGCATTCTCTTCGGTTGATGCTGCACAACCAGAGAGTACTAGTGCTGAAACAGCAGCTAGTGAAAGTGCCTTTGCAGCACTTGAACGTGAAATTAGCTTCACTTAGTTTCCTCCTATTTGGGTATGAGAAGTGTCGTTCACGACTCACATAATGATTTGAGAATACCTGACCAAAACAGGTCCAATTGTCCGAAACGCCGCTGTTTTTAGCTTTCGTGACCTAAACGATACCTAAGGGAGGTTGGCTAGAGAATCTCGTCGTGGCCGGTTGCCTTTAAAGAGTCAACCAAAGCTTTAACCTTTTGAGCGTTTGCCTTATTGGTTACTAAAAGCGCATCCGGGGTGTCGACGATAATGACATCTTCTAATCCGATTATGGCGATCATGCGCTTGGTTTCACTCACCAAAATTCCACTCGAGTCATCTGATAACACTCTGGCCGATCCCAAAACTGCCAAATTGTTCTTTCTGCCCTGGGATTGCAATTCTGCAATTGCCGCAAAGTCGCCAACATCGTGCCAGCTGAATTTTCCTGGAATGAGGCCAACCAGTCCAGCCTCTGCAGCTGGTTCCGCAATTGAGTAATCAATTGCAACCTTTTTTAAAGTTGGCCATAGCCTGGCAACTACGGCATCCCTGTTTTCTGTATCCCAAGCTGCGGCTAGTTCAAGAATCGCTTTGTGAAGCTCAGGTTCGGACTTGGAAAGCTGTCTTAGCAACAAGGCCGCTGGGGCAATAAACATTCCTGCGTTCCACAGGTACTTACCTGACTCGACGTACTTCTTTGCCCGTTCCAGCTTTGGCTTTTCAACAAACTTTTCAACTTCTAAAGCTGAGGGGGCTCCAGCTATGTCCAGCGCGTCACCTGATTTGATGTATCCAAAGCCAACGGAGGGTTCAGTTGGAGTGATACCTATTACTACAATCCGATCGGTGGCAGCGAGCTCAATGGCTTGCTTGACTGCGTCCTGAAAAGCCTTGCTGTCGGTAATCACATGATCGGCAGCAAATGCGCCAATGATGACATCTGGCTCTCTTCTGGCCAAGATGGCTGCCGCGAGCGCTATGGCTGCTGTTGAATCCTTAGGGCTTGACTCAATTACGAGGTTATTTGGCGAAAGTTCGGGTAATTGCCCAATAACGGCCTGCTCGTGGGCGGAGCCAGTGACAACCATGGTTCTCTGGGCAGAGGCCAAAGGAACAATTCGATCCCAAGTGTCTTGAAGAAGGGTTTGACCAGAACCGGTTAGATCATGCAAAAACTTTGGAGCGGCCGCTCGAGAAAGTGGCCACAATCTACTGCCGACTCCCCCAGCTGGGATGACGGCGTGAAAGCGGTCTTGAGGTTTTCTTGGATTTGCCATGACAAGAAAAACCCTAGCTCACCTTGGGTGCATGAGCTAGGGGGGATTGTTTCGGGGTTAGAATTTAACTCAAAGCCCATCTAACTCCCTAGGAGAATTACTTGCCTCAAATGCCAGCAGGGACGCTATACCGCGGAAAAGTGGGTATGTGGTCCTGGGTACTGCACCGAATTACCGGTGTTGCTATCTTTTTCTTCCTTCTTGTTCACATTCTGGACACTGCACTGGTTCGAGTAAGCCCTGAAGCATACAACGTGGTTATTGCCACCTACCAGACACCTCTTATTGGTGTTGCAGAACTTGGACTTGTGGCGGCAATTTTGTACCACGGACTAAACGGAATCCGCATCGCCCTAATTGACTTTTGGAGCAAGGGAGCCAAATACCAAAACGTCATGTTCTGGGTTGTGGTTGGTATCGCGGTTGTGGTTTTTGCAGCTTTTGCCCCACGCCATCTAATGAATGTTTTTGGTTAGGAGGCGGAAGATGTCAGTAGTTATTGAAACCCCAAACTCTCCTAGATCAAGGAAGCAAGCCAACTGGGAAAAGTATGGCTGGCTATACATGCGAGTATCTGGTGCCGCACTAATCTTTCTAATCTTTGTCCACCTAATTGCCAACCTGGTGGTTCCCGAAGGTGGCATCAAGGCGATCAACTTCGCCTTTGTTGCCGGTAAGTGGGCTGATCCGTTCTGGCAGTGGTGGGATCTAGCGATGTTGTGGCTTGCCATGATTCACGGAACCAACGGCATGAGGACTTTAGTTAACGACTACACCGAAAGAGAAGGTGTCAGAAAGACACTTGTAGTTACTCTCTGGGGTGTTTGCGCCGCATTGATCACTTTAGGAACGTTAGTGATTTTCACATTCGATCCATGTCCACTCGGTGCTCTGCCTGAAGCGCTGCCATCGTTTTGCCCAGCTCAGTAAGGATTCTGTAATTGCCAACTAGCGAAACTGCAACAAAAACTCACTTTCACCAACACGATGTTGTAATTGTTGGTGCCGGTGGCGCTGGCATGCGAGCTGCAATTGAAGCAGGTCCTCACGCCAGCACCGCAGTTATCTCAAAGCTTTTCCCTACTCGCTCTCACACTGGAGCAGCGCAAGGTGGAATGGCAGCGGCACTTGCCAACGTTGAGGAAGATAGTTGGGAGTGGCACACCTTCGACACCGTCAAAGGTGGAGATTACCTAGTAGATCAAGACGCTGCGGAAATTTTGGCCAAAGAATCTGTGCAGGCAGTTATTGACTTAGAGAACATGGGGCTTCCATTCAACAGAACCCCGGATGGCAAAATCGACCAGCGTCGCTTTGGTGGACACACCAGAGATCACGGAAAAGCTCCGGTTCGAAGGTCTTGCTACGCTGCGGACCGCACCGGTCACATGATCTTGCAAACTCTTTACCAAAACTGCGTGAAGTTAGGCATTGAGTTTTTCAACGAGTTCTACGTTCTTGACCTAGTTATGAATGAAGTCGACGGAGTTGAGCGGCCAGCTGCGGTAGTTGCCTACGAGCTAGCTACCGGAGATCTTCACGTCTTCCAAGGAAAATCAATTGTCTTTGCTACCGGTGGTTTTGGAAAGATTTTCAAAACTACCTCCAATGCTCACACCCTCACAGGAGATGGTGTTGGAATCATTTGGCGTAAGGGCCTTCCTCTAGAGGACATGGAGTTCTACCAGTTCCACCCAACCGGTCTTGCAGGTCTTGGTATCTTGCTTTCCGAAGCTGCCCGCGGTGAGGGTGCAATTTTGAGAAATGCATCAGGCGAAAGATTTATGGAGCGGTACGCTCCAACAATTAAAGATCTTGCTCCTCGTGACATGGTTGCCAGAGCCATGGCTAACGAAGTTCGTGAAGGAAGAGGAGCGGGACCGAACAAGGACTACGTTCTACTAGACCTTACTCACTTACCACCAGAAGTAATTGACGCCAAGCTTCCAGACATTACTGAGTTTGCTAGAACCTATCTCGGGGTTGAGCCTTACACCGAACCAGTTCCAGTATTTCCAACAGCGCACTATGCGATGGGTGGTATTCCTACCAACATCAAAACCGAAGTGCTTCGTGACAATGACACAGTCGTACCAGGTCTATACGCTGCGGGTGAGTGTGCTTGTGTTTCGGTGCACGGAGCCAACCGACTAGGAACAAACTCGCTACTGGATATAAACGTGTTTGGTAAGCGCGCTGGAATTTATGCCGTGGAGTACGCCAAGGATGCTGATTTTGTTCCAGTTCCTGAAAACGCTACCGCCCAGGTTGAAATTCTTCTATCAGTCACCAGAAACTCAACCGGCACAGAAAAAATTGCAGTTCTTAGAAAAGAATTACAAGAAACCATGGACAAAAACGCCCAGGTTTACCGCACCGAGGATTCGCTCAATGAAGCTTTAGAAAAGATTGCTGAACTTAGAGGCCGTTACGAGAACATCGCTGTGCAAGACCGCGGCAAGAGATTCAACACTGATCTGCTAGAAGCAATCGAGCTAGGTTTCCTGTTTGATCTTGCTGAGGTTTTGGTCATGACAGCTCGCGAGCGCCGGGAAAGCCGGGGTGGACACTTCCGTGAAGACTACGAGACTAGAAACGATGAAGATTTCATGGTTCACTCCATGGCATACAAGACCAAGGTGATTCCAACCAAACCAGGTGAAGACATCAGGGTTGACTGGAAACCCGTTGTCGTAACAAACTACCCAGCTATGGAGCGTAAATACTAATGGTTGACAGCGTCAAAGAAATTGCCGAGATTCCATCGTTTACGGTGACTCTTATGGTGCGCCGGTTTGACCCGGAGACCAGCGAAGAAGCTAAGTGGGTTGACTATGACGTACTTATGTATGGAACGGATCGCGTTTTGGACGCGCTTCACAAGATTAAGTGGGAAATCGACGGTTCACTAACCTTCCGCAGATCTTGCGCTCACGGTGTCTGCGGCTCTGATGCAATGCGCATAAACGGAAGAAATCGCTTGGCTTGCAAGACTCTGATCAAGGATCTAGACATCTCACAACCGATTTACATCGAGCCAATCAAGGGTCTTCCCGTTGAGAAAGACTTGATTGTCAACATGGAGCCTTTCTACAAGGCTTACCGCGACATCAACCCGTTCCTAATTGCGGGAGCAAATCCAGAAAAAGAAAGACTTCAGTCGCCAGAGCAGCGCGAGCGCTACGACGACACCACGAAGTGTATTTTGTGTGCGGCCTGCACAACCAGCTGCCCGGTTTTTTGGACTGACGGACAGTACTTTGGCCCAGCAGCTATCGTCAACGCCCACCGCTTTATCTTTGACTCTCGCGACGAAGGTGCCGAGCTAAGGCTAGATATCCTGAACGACAAAGAAGGTGTCTGGCGTTGCCGCACAACCTTTAACTGCACCGAGGCTTGCCCTAGGGGAATTCAGGTGACAAAAGCAATTGCCGAGGTAAAGCAGGCCATTCTAAAGGGAAGGCCATAATGGTTTCCCGCAGGACAGTTATAGCCTCAGCGGTTGGGGTTTCTACCGTTGCAGCATTAGCCGCCTGCGCGCCGCAAGTTGCAACTCAACCTCAGTCCAGCACCTCCCCCACTCCTGCACCGGATACTAGCTCGGTAGCTGGGGTGGAAGTTTGCAAAACAACCGACATTCCTGTTGGTTCAGGTAAGAGATTTGATGTTGAAGGTGTCCCGATTTTAATCACCCAGCCAACCAAGGGCGTCTTTCGGGGATTTAGCGCAGTTTGCACTCATGCCGGCTTTGTCATGAGCACTGTGGCTAACTCAGAGATCACGTGTGAAAACCACGGTGCTGTATACAACGCTGACAACGGATCTGTAATTAAGGGTCCCGCCCCAAGAGCCTTGGGGAATGAAACCCCAAAAGTAAAAATTGCTATAGAAGTGCAAGGCGAATCAGTTTTAGTGAAACTAATTGAAAAGTAAGAAACCATTTGAAGTTGCCACAATCAACGTCAATGGAGTTCGTGCCGCATTTCGAAACGGCATGGGAGATTGGCTAAAAAAATCTACCGCCGATGTTTTGGCTCTTCAAGAAGTTAGAGCTTCTAGAGCAGACCTTGACGAATTATTCGATCAGCACGGAGGTCTTGCCACAAACGGAGGTAAGTGGCACATCCTGCACGACGAAGCATCCGCTAAAGGAAGAGCGGGTGTTGCTCTGGTGAGCAAAGTTGCTTCTTTGGAATCCAAGACGAATCTTGGTCCAAAAGATTTTGATTCTGCCGGTCGGTGGCTTGAAGGAGTCTTTCAAGTTGGCAACAAGAAAATTACTTTGGTTAGTTGTTACGTTCACTCAGGTGAAGTTGAAACAGCAAAGCAGATTGAGAAGTATAAATTTCTGGAAGCTATGCAATCTCGCATGGCCAAGCTCAGTAAAGAGCAACCCCTTGCTTTGGTTGTTGGAGATCTAAATGTCGGACATACCGAACTTGATATCAAGAACTGGAAAGGCAACATAAAAAACGCTGGATTCTTACCCGAAGAACGTGCCTACTTTGACAACTTCATGGGTAAACAGGGTTGGGTAGATATCGGACGTGCCTCCCACCCTAATAAGCCTGGTCCTTACACCTGGTGGTCTTATAGAGGTAAAGCGTTTGACACCGATGCGGGATGGCGAATCGACTACCATCTAGCTACCCCTGCTCTAGCTAAGGTTTCTGGAAAGTACAAAGTACACAGGGCACCAAGTTATGACGCGCGTTGGAGCGACCATTCCCCGGTGACTGTGGAATACGCTATCTAGAGTGAGCAAACCAAATCTTCTAAGCGGTATGCAGCCTTCTGCAGATTCACTGCATCTTGGAAACTATCTGGGTGCCTTGACCAATTGGGTCAGCATGCAAGATGAGTTCAATGCGTATTACATGATTGTTGATTTGCACGCCATAACGGTTCCGCAAGACCCAGCCGAGCTTCGTAACAATACTCGCCGAACCGCAGCGCAATACATTGCTGCTGGAATTGATCCTAAAAAGTCTTCTCTTTTTATCCAATCGCAGGTTCCCGCTCATGCGCAGCTTGCCTGGGTGCTAAATTGCATAACTGGATTTGGCGAGGCCAACCGCATGACTCAGTTCAAGGACAAATCACAAAAAGCAGGAGCCGATAGCGCCTCCGTTGGTTTGTTTACTTATCCGATTTTGCAAGCTGCTGACATATTGCTATACCAGCCTAAAAAAGTTCCGGTGGGTGAGGATCAAAGGCAACACCTTGAACTAACAAGAGATTTAGCTATGAGATTTAATTCAAGGTTCGGAGACACGTTCACGGTTCCAGAAGCACATATTCTAAAAGAAACCGCAAAGATTTATGATCTTCAGAACCCAACAGCCAAGATGTCAAAGTCAAACGAGCCTAAAGGCACCATCAACATAATGGATGACTCCAGCGTCACGGTCAAGAAAATCAAAGGTTCGGTAACTGATACCGATGGAGAGATTAGGTTCGATTTAGAAAACAAACCAGGCGTTTCCAATCTGCTGGGAATTTATTCGGCAGTATCAGGTACCTCAATCAAGCAGCTGGAGCAATCGCTTTCTGGCAAGGGTTATGGCGACCTGAAAAGCGAAGTGGCAGATGCGGTGATTTCGGTAATCGAGCCAATCAGACTGCGCGCAACCGAGTTATTGGCAAACACTCAAGAACTTGATGCGTTGTTGGCTTCCGGTGCCGAACGAGCGAACGAGATTGCCGAAGCCACATTGGCAAGCGTTTACGACAAAATTGGCTTCATTCCTAGGAGTTAGCTGGGAGCAGGCTTCATCCATTAGGCAGTCAAGCCTGTTATCTGTAAAGATAGCTATGTAACAACGTTCTTCGGGGTCAGTGAAAATCTGAGCCGGCGGTATAGCCCGCGACCCGAATCAAGTGTCCTAGATACTTTTTTCGGTTGATTTGGTGAAATTCCAGAGCCGACGGTTAAAGTCCGGATGGGAGAAGAACCTAGAGTCTGCCGTTGGCGCTTAATTACCAATTGGGCTGACTCTACTTTCCCATTCCGCTACCCCGTAAGTTCGCCATCGACTAAGGGTAGAAGTGATGACCAAGCTAAGCATCGAAGACGCGATGAATCGCGCGCTTGAGCTTGCCCTAAAGGGTCCAGTTACTGGAATCAATCCTCAAGTAGGAGCGGTTATCCTAAATGCTGCTGGAGAAGTTATTGGCGAGGGTTACCACAAGGGGTCTGGAACAGACCACGCGGAAGTTGTTGCGCTAAAAGCTGCCCTAGTGGGAGAAAACAAACTTGAACCAGGCGCCACAGCGGTTGTTTCTTTAGAGCCTTGCAATCACACTGGAAAAACTGGACCTTGTGCAGTGGCACTAATTGAGGCAGGAATCAGCAAGGTGGTCTTCGCATCCAGTGATCCCGGGGATCAATCAAGTGGTGGGTCGGAAACTCTTCGTGCCGCTGGAGTAGAAGTTGAATCTGGCATTCTTGTCGAAAGAGCGAACCAGCAATCCAGAGTTTGGTTGACAGCAGCAAAAAATAAGCGGCCCTTTGTGAGCCTAAAGTGGGCCAGCAGTGTTGATGGTCGAGCTGCCGCCCAGGACGGAACAAGTAAATGGATTAGCGGCACTGAATCCCGCGCGGATGCACACCGAAGAAGATCCGAAGTAGATGCGATTTTGATTGGAACTGGAACGGCCATCATTGACGACCCTGAACTAACCGCCAGAAAAGAAGATGGGTCGCTATACGAGCATCAGCCACTTCGTGTGGTTGTTGGAGAACGGGAACTTCCATCAAACCTGAGACTGTTCAATGAAAGTGCCGAAACTCTGACCATGAAAACCCAATCAATTCACGGGGCCTTAAGTGAGCTTTACGAAAAAGGAATCAAACATGTTTTGGTTGAAGGCGGCCCAACACTAGCTAGTCGATTCGTGCAGTTAGACCTGGTGGACGAGTTTGTGATTTATCTTTCCCCGATGCTACTAGGCGGCGACAAATTAGCCATTGGATCAATTGACGTTCCTGGAATTGAGAAAGCTAAAGTATTGGAATTCACTGAAGTAACCAAGCTTGGTTCGGATATTCAAGTTATTGCTCGACCAGATAGGACAAGTTAATGTTTACTGGAATCATTGAGGAACTAGGCACAGTCTCTGGAGTTCAGGAGCTAGGTGACAGCATCCGTTTGAAAGTGAGCGGAAAACTAGTGCGATCGGATTTAGCTCAGGGTGAATCCGTCTCAGTCAATGGAGTATGCCTTACTGCAGCCGAAATAACCGATGACGGATTTGTTGCCGATGTGATGCTCGAAACCTTGAATCGAACGAGTCTAAGAGGAATAGCCGAAGGTGACCGAGTGAATCTCGAGCGAGCCATGTCCGGCGCTGGTCGCTTTGGAGGTCACGTGGTGCAAGGCCACGTGGATGGAGTAGCGGAGATTATTTCCCGCGAGCCAAGCGCCAACTGGGAAGTTGTGAAAGTCAAGATTCCAACCGAGCTAGCAAAGTATGTTGTGCACAAAGGCTCAATTACCTTTGATGGGGTTTCACTGACCGTAAACGATATCAATAAAGATGTCGTGTCTCTGAGTCTTATTCCAGAGACATTGCGACTGACAACTCTTGGGATAAAAACCAAAGGTGAAAAACTAAACGTAGAAGCGGATATTTTGGCAAAGCACATTGAAAAACTAATAGAAGCAAGGAGTCAGAAATGAATCTGGCAACCATAGAACAAGCCCTCGAGACGCTCAAAGCCGGCAAGCCGGTTCTGGTAGTTGACCACCGAAATCGGGAAAACGAAGGTGACGCCATCATGGCAGCGCAATTTGCCTCACCCGAATGGATTTCTTGGATGGTGAATCACACCTCAGGATTCCTATGTGCTCCGATGTCCGAATCGCTGGCAAACCGACTCGAGCTGCCGCTGATGACAAACAACAATCAAGACCGATACCGCACCCAGTACACAGTTTCAGTTGACGCAGCATCCGGTGTTACTACAGGAATTAGCGCTGCCGATCGTGCGCACACTCTTCGAATTCTTGCCGACCCGGAATCCCAACCAGAGCATCTGATTAGACCAGGCCACGTTATCCCGCTTAGAGCTCACCCGGATGGTGTCTTTGGAAGACCGGGACACACTGAAGCAACAGTAGATCTTCTAAAGCTTGCCGGGCTTACTCCCGTTGGTGTTATTGCCGAAATGGTTTCTGGAGATGGCACAATGATGCGTTTACCGGAGCTTCAAGAAGTTGGCGCAAAAGAGGGCTTACCAGTAATAAGCATTGGGCAAATTTTCGAGTACCGAGAGCAAGCTCACGCGATTCCAAAAGACGATTCTGTTAGTCGAATCCGATTTGAAGCCGAAGCGAAAATGCCAAGTACCCACGGGGTGTTCAAAGTGCGAGGTTACTACGACACCAAGACAACTGCTGAACACGTTGCCATAATTGCTGGCGAACCAAACCACGAAAACGTTTTGGTTCGAATGCACAGTGAGTGCATCACCGGTGAAGCCTTTGGATCCAAAAAGTGTGAGTGTGGTCCACAACTTGACTTTGCATTGGACAAAATTGCCGCGGACCCCAAGGGTGGAGTAGTTATTTACCTTCGCGGGCAAGAAGGAAGAGGAATTGGTCTATTGAACAAGCTCAAGGCCTACGCTCTTCAAGATCAAGGTATGGACACCGTTGAAGCCAACTTGGCGCTTGGTCTTCCGAGCGAGGCAAGAGAGTACGGAGCTGCCGTTTCGATTCTTGCGGATCTTGGGATTAAAAGTGTTCGCTTGATGAGCAACAACCCGGCCAAGATTGAAGCCCTCGAAGCGGCAGGTATCTTGGTCAACGAGTACGTTCCGATTGTTGTTGGACAACAGGACGAGAACGTGGAGTACATGGAAACAAAAAGAGAGAAAATGGGACACATGATCCCGGAACTGGATCGTAATGAGTAGTCATGGTGCACCAAAAATCGCAATCGACGCCTCGGGAATTAAGGTGTCTGTCCTTGTTACTAGCTGGCACGAAGAAATCACTGGTGGCTTGCTAGCGGGAGCAGAAAGAGCTCTTCGGGCTGCTGGGAATAATGACTACACAGTCATCCGCGTCCCAGGAGCATTTGAATTGCCTTTAGGGGCTCAACTGGCAATCAAAAACGGCGCTGAGGTAGTGATTGCTCTTGGAGTCGTCATCCAAGGTGAAACTCCACATTTTGACTACGTTTGTGATGCTGCTACCGGTGGCCTAACCAGAGTGCAATTAGATACTTCGGTCCCAATTGGCTTTGGCCTGCTTACTGTTTCCAATGAAAAACAAGCCCTAGATCGAGCTGGTCTACCTGGTTCTAAAGAGGACAAAGGTGCCGAAGCGGTTGAGGCTGCAATATCAATGAAGCGATTATCCTTTAACTAACGAAGGAGAAATAATGCTTGAACTTGCTGGAATCGTAAAGAGTTTTCTTGTAGTGCTTCACCTAGTGGGCCTATCGGCGCTACTTGGTGGTTTCTTAGTGCAAATTAAGGCACTTCGTGCCAAGACAGCCGAGATCCTTCCGGCGATGGTGCACGGTGCCTGGACTGCTCTAGTAACAGGATTGTTGCTTGTTGGAGTCCGCGAGTGGGAACTAGCAATGGGTGGCGGAGAAGATCTAGATCACAGCAAGATTGCTATCAAGACAGTTGTTGTCCTGATCATCGTGGTTTTGGTCATGCTAAAACGAAAGCAAAAGCCTGTCACTGGAGCAATTCTTGGGACAGTTGCTGGGCTTACCTTGCTAAACGTTGTACTTGCCGTTTTCTGGTAAGCCAACTGAAGTAAGACGCTAACCTTAGGGCTGAATTAGGCATTCTGAAATGGTTGAAATGGTTGTTAGCCTTGAGTAATGCCCACTGAAACCCTCCCCGCCGCTAAACCGGGAAACACCAGGGTTACTGGCAAAGAGCAGTATTACACCCCAAAAAATCTAGCTGCCGAACTAGTTTCTGAGGTCGAAAAAATCCTAGGACCGCTTTCTGGCAAAAGTGTTCTGGAGCCGGCAGGTGGAACAGGTGCATTTATTGAAGCCGTCTTGCAATCAGGAGCTGGCAGGGTCATTAGCTTCGACATTGAACCACTTCATGAACTGGTGAATGAAGGAAATTTTTTAGATCAACAGATAACGGACACAAACCTAATCACAATTTCCAACCCACCTTTTGGTAGGAATAACTCCCTGAGCATTCCATTTTTTAATCATGCTGCCGAAAATAGTGACGCTATTTGCTTCATTGTTCCAAGATCTTGGCGCAAGTGGTCGGTTACTAACCGACTCGATCTGCGGTTTGATATTGCGCTTGATATAGATCTAGACATTGACTACGTCGATGCAACAGGATTGCCAATCTCGTCAAAGACTCACCTAGCGACGTGTTTTCAAATTTGGCGCAAATCTAACGGCATCAGAAAGCAAATCCGAGTCATTGACAAGGGAATAATCGAGAAGGTATCTCATGAGCTGGCGGATGTTTCTCTAACGATTTTTGGCTACGGCTGCGGCAAAGTTAAAACCGAATTTCCTCGTGTTGCTAATACGACTCAGATGTTTTTGAAATTACACCACCCCAACGCACTAGCTGCCCTGGAAAAAGTTGATTACTCAAAATTTTACAAAAGCACCGCATACACTGAGGCGCTTTCTTTACAGGAAATCAACTATCTTTTGAACGAAGAAATATATGGCGATCCAATGATTGAGGGAATCTAAAAAATGAGCATGGCTGGTAGAGGAAGAAACTTAGGCCCCAAAGACACGGGCCCAAAGGCAAAATTCAACCAGCTAACTCCATACTTGTTTGAGCACAAGCCTGCCTTAGTCGTAGCGATAGTCCTGTCTCTAATTGGCGCAGTAGTGAGTCTGGCTCAGCCATTGGTGGTTGGCCAAGTTATTACTGCTGTCCAAAACGGTGAGGATGTTAGTCAACTAGCGCTGATTCTCGTATTGGTTATTCTTGGCTCCGGAATTGCGAGCGGGTTTATGTATTACGTGTTGGCAAAAGCCGGTGAGGGGGTAGTGCTTTCAGCCCGAAACAAGCTTGCTGTAAGACTTCTCAAGTTACCCATTTTGGAATATGACCTTAGAAGAACTGGTGACCTTGTTTCTAGGGTAGGTTCTGACACCACCTTGTTGCGAGCAGTTCTAACCCAGGGTCTAATTGATGCTGCTGGTGGAGTGCTTATATTCGTCGGCGCAATTATTGCGATGGCCTTTATCGACCCGTTCCTGTTACTTCTAACTCTGGCCATGATCTCTGTTGCGGTTGCTTCGATTGTGGTTTCGGCTCGTCAGATTAGATCTGCCACTACTAAAGCCCAGCAGCGTGTTGGCGATATGGCCGCCTCGGTAGAGCGAGCCCTCTCTGCTGTAAGAACTATTCGTGCGGCCCGGGCTGAAGCCAGGGAGACCGAAGGTATAAGCAAAGACGCTAATGAAGCCTACGTTCAAGGTATAAAGATTGCAAAAATCAATGCGCTCATTTCTCCTATTGCCGGAGTTGCCTCGAACGCTGCGTTTATTGTCGTGCTAGGAGTTGGCGGTTTCCGCGTTGCAACGGGCGAGACTTCGGTTGCGAACCTAGTTACTTTTATCTTGTTGATGTTTTTGATGATCAGGCCGCTAGGTCAAGCATTTGGTGCATATAGCTCTGTGATGAGTGCCCTGGGTGCCCTTGCTCGAATAGAGGAGATATTGCAGTTACCTCTCGAAGAAAGCACCTCAGAGTCTTCCCAAACTACCAAGCCAAAGAAGAACCAGAACGCAATCGAATTCAAGAAAGTTAGTTTTGCTTACCCAGCTGCGGAAGCACATCGCGACGGAAAACTGGTTTTGGACTCCGTGAGTTTCAAAATCAAAACAGGTGACCGAGTTGCCCTGGTCGGCCCCTCTGGAGCTGGAAAATCAACTGTCTTTTCGCTTATTGAAAGATTTTACGAACCATCATCTGGTGAAATCTTGTTGGACGGAATTCCAGTCCGCGAACTTTCTCGAGATACCCTTCGGTCGCAGATTGGCTACGTAGAGCAAGATGCTCCTGTGCTGGCAGGCTCCCTCAGAGAGAACCTGTTGATTGGGTCACCTAATGCCACAGATAAAGAGTTGAAGTTCGTTTTGGCTGAAGTAAATCTAACGGCAGTTCTCAAAAGAGACAAGCGAGGCTTAGACGCCGAAGTCGGAGAGGCTGGAATCATGCTCTCTGGAGGAGAGCGTCAGCGCCTTGCAATTGCCAGGACCCTTCTGGCTGCGCCACCAATCCTTATTCTCGACGAGGCAACCTCTGCCCTAGATGGACTAAACGAACAGCACATGCGGGAAGCTATTGATGCTGTTGCCCAGGGTCGAACCATGATTGTTATCGCTCACAGACTCTCGACGGTTGTCGATAGCGATCTGATAATCGTTCTGGATCAGGGCAAAGTGGTTGGCTCGGGAACACACTCTCAACTAGTAAAAACGACTCCTTTATACAAGCAGCTTGCTAAGCATCAGCTGCTGGTGTGATTCCAAGCTTCGCTTCGGGCTAGGCTAAAAACCATGAACTACCCACTTCTGGCCGGCATTGGCGATCCTCTTTCTAGGTCGACCGCCGAGCTCCTAGACAAGGCGGATGAACTAAGTTCATTTCGCAAAGAGTTTTACCTCAAAGATGAATCGCTTTGCTATCTTGATGGAAACTCGCTTGGACGGTTACCTTTAGTAACCATTGATAGGGTTTCAAAGTTTCTCACCGAAGAGTGGGGAACAGAGCTAGTTGATGGCTGGAGTCACTGGATTGATGAAGCCCAGCCTGCCGGTGATCTGCTGGGACGCGCAACTCTTGGTGCAGCTAGTGGTCAAGTTTTGGTTTGTGACACAACAAGCGTGAACTTTTATCAACTATGTGTTGCGGCGATTAAAGCTAGACCCGGTCGCAAGACAGTAATTGTCGACTCGTCTAATTTTCCAACAGATCGATTTGTTATCCAGGGAATCGCGGATCAATTTGGTCTGAAATTGATAACTCTTGACACTGATGGGTCAGGTGTTCCTGGGTCAGTCAAAATAGATTCCGAGAATGAACTCGTTACCGCTGAGTTACTAGCCCCATTTATGAGCAAAGATGTTGCACTAGTAACTTTGCAGGCAGTGAACTACCGCTCTGGTGCTAGGCCTAACCTAAAGGCGATAACTGACTTAGTTCGTTCCTACGGCGGATTTGTAGTGTGGGATGCATCTCATGCGGGTGGCTCGGTTGAGTTGGATTTCGATGAAAACGGTGTCGACTTAGCGGTTGGTTGTACCTATAAATACGGAAACAGTGGCCCGGGGTCTCCCGCTTGGCTTTATGTTCGCAAGGAGTTGCAGGCAACACTGAATGTTCCAATCCAAGGCTGGTTTGCCCAAGACGATCAATTTGCCATGGGGCCAACATTTGATAAGAACTTGGCAATACGTGGCTTTCAGATTGCCAGCCCTTCAATTGTTGGAATTCGGGCAGTCCAAGCCAGCTACGAAATGATTGAGCGGGCAGGGATTGCCCGTATTGCCAAGAAAGCCGCAATAGGAACCGAGTTGATGATAGCGCTCTTCGATTCCTGGTTAGCCCCGTTGGGGTTTACTTTGCTAACCCCAAGAGATCACAGGCTTCGCGGCGGTCACATAACAATTGGACATCCCGAAGCAAAGAGAATAGCGGCTGCTTTAAGAAAGTATGCCCAAGTTGTTCCCGACTACAGAATGCCTAACTCGATTCGCTTGGCCATTTCGCCGCTTCCGACAAGCTTCCTCGAGGTCTTTGATGGCTTCGAGAGAATCAGGGATTCCGTAATGCGTAAGGATTATGAAAAAATTGAAGACACTGGAAACCGGGTTACCTAAATGAGCGAGTCACACGACAAGGCCGTCACTTACACAAGCTATCTAAAAATTGACGAGCTTCTAGATCTTCAACAGCCACTATCAGATGGTCCTGAGCATGATGAGTTACTTTTTATTACCATCCACCAGGTTTATGAACTTTGGTTCAAGCAAATATTGCACGAGTGCGCAGCGCTGCAAGTTTCACTGGAAGCTTCCAACACCTACCGATCTCTTGCGCTGCTGGGTCGCATCAGAACCATAATGAAAACTTGTGTGGCTCAGTTGGATATCCTCGAGACTATGACGCCACTTCAATTCAATTCCTTTAGAGGTCGCCTTAGCTCCGCTTCTGGTTTCCAGTCTGCCCAGTTTCGGGAACTAGAAGCCGTGCTTGGCAGAAGAGACCAAGCCGGCTCGGACGCTAAGGCTGGAACTGGGATGGCCATGGCCGCGCACCTAGTGCCAGACTCTGAAGCCAGAGGCAAAGTTGAAGCTGCAATGAACAGACCAAGTGTCTATGACAGTGCTTTGAAGTTTTTTGATTCACGAGGGCACTCGATTCCCACAGAGGTCCTGCAAAGAGATTATTCGACACCTTACGAAGCAAACGAGCAAGTGCAGGAAGCTTTGCTTGTTGCGCACCGAAGTGATCCAGAATCCAATATGTTGGGTGAAGCCCTTATGGACTTAGATGAAGGATTCCAAGAGTGGAGGTATCGCCACGTGAAAATGGTAGAGCGAACAATTGGCGCAAAGATGGGAAGTGGGGGCTCGTCAGGGGTGGGTTATCTGGCTAGCACTTTGTTTAGGCCAGTATTTGCTGATCTTTGGGCGATTAGGTCTAAGTTCTAGAGGCCATCTGAACAACGTTTTTTAACAGCATCGCCCGGGTCATTGGTCCAACACCGCCTGGATTAGGCGATAAGAATCCCGCAACCTCGGAAACGGATTGCTCCACGTCACCAATTAGCTTGGCAGAATCTTCGTTCCCGACTCGAGTGATTCCAACATCTAAAACCGCAGCTCCTGGCCTGACCCAATCACGCTTTACAAAGTTTGGGACGCCAACGGCTGCAACCACAATGTCAGAATTTCTTACCGCTTCGGGAATATTCTTGCTCGCAGAATGCAGCAAGGTGACAGTGGCATCAATTCCCTTCCTGGTAAGAAGCAGCCCGAGAGGACGCCCAACCGTTACTCCCCTTCCCAATACGGCAACTTGCTTGCCTTCGAGAGATACGTCGTACCTTTTCAGTAACTCAACAATTCCTGCAGGTGTGCAAGGAATTGGAGAATTCATCTCCCCTGAAACATTCAAAACGAGCCGTCCAAGATTTACAGGATGTAATCCATCTGCATCTTTTTCTGGATCCATCGCCTCTAAGAGCTCAAGTGAGTCGATGCCAACAGGTAAAGGCAGTTGAATAATGTATCCGGTTACATCACGCGCACTGTTTAGATCGTGGATGGCTTTTAGAATGTCTGATTTGGAAGCACTTCCTGGAAGATCTATCCGCACTGAATCAATTCCAACTTCAGAGCAATCACGGTGCTTACCTGAAACGTAGGCGTGTGAACCAGGATCATCACCCACCAAGATGGTTCCAAGACCTGGATTGATTCCAGCTTTCTTTAAACTAACAACCTGGTTGTGTAGTTCTGATTTGATGGATTTTGCTGTTGCTAGCCCATCGAGAATTACCGCGCTCAAGAATTACCAGTTCTCTAGTCCGGAATAAAGAGGGAACTTCTCGGTAAGAACTCGAACTCTGGCCTTAAGGGCTTTGGTGTCTGGGTTAGGCAGCAAAACTTGGGCAATGATTTCTGCAACCTCAGTAAATTCTTCAGCACCAAAGCCGCGGGTGGCAAGTGCTGGGGTTCCAATTCGAACTCCCGATGTTACAAGCGGCGGTCTTGGGTCATTTGGAACAGAGTTTCGGTTTACGGTTATACCGGCCTCGTGAAGCAGGTCTTCAGTGAATTTGCCATCAATCGGAGCATTTCTTAGATCTACCAGCACGAGGTGAACATCAGTACCACCGGTGAGAATGGACACTCCATTTGCCTTCAGGTCTGGTTGCACCAAACGCTCTGCGATTATTCGAGCACCCTCAATAGTTCTTGCCTGTCTGTCTTTGAACTCGTCGCTCATCGCTGCCTTGAATGCCACTGCCTTGGCCGCAATCACATGCATCAATGGGCCACCTTGTTGTCCTGGGAAAACACCCATGTCGATTTTCTTGGCGTACTCCGCTTTACACAAAATCAACCCTGAGCGAGGCCCACCCAAAGTTTTATGAACTGTGGTGGAAACCACATCTGCGTAAGGAACTGGTGATGGATGTAAACCAGCGGCAACTAGTCCTGCAAAGTGAGCCATGTCCACCCAAAGTTTTGCACCCACTTCGTCAGCGATAGATCTAAATGCGGCAAAGTCAAGATGTCTTGAGTAGGCAGACCAACCTGCGATCAAGACCGCTGGCTTAGTTTCTAACGCCTTAGCTCGAACAATATCCATGTCGATTCGGTCGTTGTCTGGGTTTAAACCGTATGAGTGGGCTTCATACATCTGTCCAGAAAAGTTAAGGCGCATTCCATGAGTTAGGTGTCCGCCATGGGCAAGTTCAAGTCCAAGAATTCGATCTCCAGGTTTTGCAAGTGCCATCATTAAAGCGGCGTTTGCGGTAGCTCCAGAGTGAGGCTGAACATTGGCGTGCTCTGCGCCAAAAAGTTCCTTGGCTCGGTTGCGAGCCAAATCTTCTGCAACGTCAACTACTTCACATCCGCCGTAGTAACGCTTACCCGGATAGCCTTCCGCATACTTATTTGTAAGGACCGATCCCTGCGCTTCTAGGATTCCGCGGGAAACAAAGTTTTCGCTGGCAATCATTTCGAGAGTGTGTCGCTGGCGATCTAGTTCTTGCTCCAAAACCGCTGCGATTTCCGGATCTGTTTCAGACAGTGGCTTGGAAAAGTTACTGGACTGGTTACTTGTGCTCAATCAAGGCTCCTAAGGTTCGGTTCTTGACTATGGCCCAGGCGTACGACCAATACTCTTCGCTCCCCGATGGAAATCCACCTTTTCAGCGCCAGTTGCGATGCCCTTAGCTTATCAGCCCTCATCTTTGAACTTGAGATACTAACCGCTGTGGTGACTGGATCTAGCTCACCAGCATCTCGGGTAAACCTCTCCTTCGGATGTATAACCCGGCGGCCAAAATCAGAACTCCCGTTAGACCAAGACCAATGGCCCAGCCAAGTAGTGAAGCGTTGTCCTGCCTTGATTCCGAAACTACTGTCAGTGATTGGGCCGCTTGGTCTCGCTGTTGTGACTCTTGGAAAAGTTCCGAATCTACTGCCCTCGGTGTAGTTACCGACTCTTCTTGCTGTACGGGTTCGAGTAACTCTTGGGCAGAACTAGACCCAGTTGCAGCTGGTGCTCGCCTGGGAGCTAGAGCAGGCTCTGAAGCGGAGCTAGTTTCGCTTGCGGGGATAACAAAACTAAGCGAGGCAAGAGCTGTAGGTCCAACGTTTCCAGCTGCGTCAAAGACTGAATTGGCTGCGATAGCAACGGAGTATCCTGCTCCATCACAACCCAATAAAGCAGCGGTGAAAGTTTGGAAATCAGCAGTAATAATGGGACCCAGGCTGCAAAGTGAGCTTGTGCTGGAAAAATCCAGATTGTCATCGTGGAAAGTCAGTATTGGCTCACTAAGAGAAATAACCAGTTCACTAGCAGTGTTCTGAAGCTCCAAAACTTCCGGTATAGAGCGATCTATTGTGACTAGCTCTGAAATAAAGCTGGTCTCGGGTCCAGAGTAATCGGGGTCGCTAATTGAGTTTGCGGGAATTGAAATTCCTACTTGACCGTCAGTGCAGTTTTGCAACGTGTAATTCAAAATAAGTCCGCTGCCAGATAGTTGACCGGCATCACAAGCCTCGGTGTCTCCGGTGATTACCACGTGACTGGCTGACAGGTTTGCAAATGGGACGTTTAGTTGAATTTGGAAGTTGAGCTCAGATTCGTTCGTAAGCGTTTGTTGAGCTGTTATCGATTGAATGAGCGGCACGAGCGTGTATTGAATTTTGACTAGACCGTTACCTGATTTGTTTCCTGGTGTATGAGCGATGTTTGTTGTGAACATCGAATTTGCGTAAGAAGAACCTCCGCCTCCGCCGCCGGCATCCAGGCAACAATCGTTGCTGTCGGAACCACCCCCGCCACCGCCGTAGTAGCCACCACCGCCTCCGCCGCCGCCGTAGAGAGTACTGGAACCTCCGGATCCACCGACAAATAGTGCTCCGGAAGTTCCGGAGGTGCCAGAGCCATTGGCTAGTCCACCGGCTCCACCTGCAACTTGTGATCCGCCACCACCTGCTTTGGCCTGGCCGTCTTGACCGGAAGCTGCAACTAGTGATCCTCCAGCACCTGCTTGCAAAGTGTTTCCGGCACCGTTACCGCCACCGCCACCTGCGACAACTATTCGTGATTCAATACCAGGTCCTGTTCTGATATCGCTGGCACCACCTCCGGAGCCTTCAACATAAGATCCTGATCCCGCGCTTCCGCCACCATTGAATCCACCCGCTGCTGAGTTTCCTGACTTACCAGCGCTACCAACTGCGACATACAACATAGTCGGCACTTGGGTGAACTCGCCAGTAACTTTTCCACCCAAGCCACCGTTTTTTCCTCCCTGGGCACCAAAAACTTCAAAGCTCAAATTTGTAGCGTTCACGGGAGGCTTCCAAGTTTGAACTGTTCCGAGGGGAGAAAACCAAGCAGTGCAGAATTGTTCTTGGCAAGTCTGGCTCACAAAGGCCTGTGCGGGGGCTAGTGCAACTAACCCAGAAGAAGCGGCAAGTACTAATACCGCGGACGATAGGAATGCATTTTTCGAAATTTTCATCCCGCAAATGTAAAACCCCTGACATTTTTAGGTCAGGGGTTTTACACAATGTGGATTACCTCAAGCGGCTATTTAGATTCTGTGCTAGCTCCTGCATGAATTCTTCGGTGCTCTGATAAGCCTGATTTGGCCCTACTAGAGCTGCCAAGTCTTTAGTCATTTTTCCCGACTCAACAGTTTTGATTACGACATCTTCTAGAGTCTCAGCAAATTTCTGAAGCTCAGGCGTGCCATCAAGTTTTGCTCTATGCATCAAGCCTCTTGTCCAGGCGTAAATTGATGCAATCGGATTTGTTGAAGTTGACTTGCCAGCTTGGTGCTGACGATAGTGTCTAGTTACGGTTCCGTGGGCAGCCTCAGCCAAAGCAGTTTTGGCATCTGGGGTTGTAAGGACCGAGGTCATCAAACCCAAAGAACCAAAGCCTTGCGCTACGGTGTCAGACTGAACATCTCCGTCATAGTTCTTACAAGCCCAGACGTAACCGCCCTCCCACTTCAAGCTTGCGGCAACCATGTCATCGATCAAACGATGCTCATAGGTTAGGCCCGCTGCCTTGAATTTGTCAGCGTACTCGGCATCAAAAATTTCCTGGAACGCATCCTTGAAAGCGCCGTCGTAGGCCTTCAAGATTGTGTTTTTAGTAGACAGGTAAACCGGGTAGTTGCGGTTTAAACCGTAGTTGAAGGACGCTCTGGCAAAGTCACGGATGGAATCCATGTAGTTATACATACCCATGGCAACACCGCCTGCAGCTGGGTAATCGGCAATTGTCCAAGTTTGTGGCTCACCAGATTCTGGGGTAAAGGTCATTGTGACGGTTCCCTTGCCAGGAATTTTTATGTCAGTTGCCTTGTATTGGTCACCGTGAGCGTGACGGCCGATGATAATCGGCTTGGTCCAGCCAGGTACAAGTCTTGGGACATTGGAGATGATGATTGGCTCGCGGAAAACTACACCGTCCAAAATGTTTCGGATGGTTCCATTTGGAGACTTCCACATCTTTTTGAGTCCAAACTCTTCCACTCTGGCTTCGTCCGGGGTAATCGTTGCGCACTTAACGCCGACTCCGTGAGCCTTGATTGCGTTTGCGGCATCGATGGTTACTTGATCATCGGTAGCGTCTCTATTTTGAATTGAGAGGTCGAAGTACTCAAGGTCAACATCCAAAAAAGGCAAAATAAGTGAGTCCTTGATGTTTTGCCAGATGATGCGCGTCATCTCGTCACCGTCTAGCTCGACTACCTTGCCAACAACCTTGATTTTCTCCATTACCGTTCTTTCTTATCGATGAAATCCATGCTTGTCTAGAATACCGAAGCTAAACCAGTGAGTCTCGCCAAGCCTTATGCATTTTAGAGAACTTACCGTCACCCGAGATTAGATTCTTCGGTGAATCATCCTCAATTATTCTGCCACGTTCCATTACGAGAACTCGATCTGCAATAGAAACAGTCGAAAGCCGATGCGCAATAATGATTGCTGTTCTATCGGCAAGCAAGGTCTTTAGCCCATGCTGGACCAATCTTTCGGAAGGGATATCAAGGGAGCTGGTTGCCTCATCGAGAATCAATACCGCGGGGTTAGCGATGAAGGCTCTCGCGAACGATATCAATTGGCGCTGACCAGCACTTACCCTTCCACCTCGCTTATTTACATCTGTGGAATAACCTTCGGGAAGAGCGAGAATAAATTCATGTGCCCCAACCGCCTTGGCCGCTTGTTCAATTTCATCGGCGGTGGCATCTGGTTTGCCAAGTGAAATGTTGTCCGCAACAGATCCTGAGAAAAGGTAGGCCTCTTGGGTCACCATAACTACCGATCGCCTTAGGTCTTTGGCAGAAAGGTCTCTAACGTCGATTCCATCTAGGCTCAGCTTGCCGGAAGTCGGGTCATAGAATCTTGAAATTAGTTTTGCGATTGTGGATTTTCCGGCTCCAGTTGTTCCCACTAAGGCAATTGTTTGACCGGCTGGAACAGTCAAGGAAAACTCTGGAATTACCTCCACGCCATTCGAATAATGGAAGCCGACTTTGTCGAAGACAAGTTCTCCCTGTGCGTTTGACAGTGGAACGGGTTTTGAGGCATCTGGAACAGAAGGTCGCTCCTCGAGGACACCGGAGATTTTTTCTAGAGCAGAGTTAGCAGACTGGTAGGAGTTGTAAAACATGGCAAGATCTTCCATGGGGTCATAAAACCGGCGTGCATACAAGATTGACGCAATTAGAACACCAAGGCCCAAGGATCCTTCAAGCACGCGAACTCCACCCAGGAGCAAAATCACCGCAACGGATATGTTTCCAATCATGATTAGCGCCGGGTCAAAAATTCCAAATAGTTGAATTACTTTGGCGTTTATGTGTCTATATTTCTCAACCAAGGTTTCATACTCGCCTTGGTTTCTTTTTTCCTTACGGAAGGCCTTTACCGCGCGAATTCCAGTCATGGTCTCAACGAAGTGGATAATCAACTTGGCTGAGGAAACACGTGACTCACGGAACATCAGCTTGGAATTGACTTGAAACCATCTAGTTAGGAAATAAAGCGGTACCCAGCTAGCAAGAAGTATCAAAAAGCTTGGAAGATCAAGAAACAATAATGCGGAAGCTGTAAATAGCATGTACAAAATTCCAACAATCATCTCGTTGCCACCGGTGTCCAAAAGCTCGTTGATGGCATCAAGGTCGCTGGTCTGTCTAGAAATAACGCGTCCTGAGGTGTATTTCTCGTGAAACTCTAAAGAAAGCTTTTGAGTATGAACGAAAATTCGCTGCCTAAGATCGAGCAACACGTCCTGGCTGAGTTTGGCCGCGAATCTTAGGAACCAGCTGATCAATGAAGCGGTGGCAGCTGCTGCAAACAAGTAGCCACCGACTACCAAAAATAGCGGGGTGGTGTCTGCCTTTAGCGCCGCAGGCAGTGCCCAGTCAATGCTTAGGGCAATTAGGGCAGGACCGGCAACCCTAAGCGCCTGGGACAAAATGACAATAAGAAAGCTAAAAAGTATTCGGCCACGAACTGGGAAAATCAGTGAGTAAAGAAGTTTTCGTGAGCGCAGCTTTACCTGAAGGGACTCTTCCTTGCTGAGCTCAATCTTGTCCTCGCCGGAAACTCCTTGCATACTCATTCGGTCACCTGAATCTGCTTTCCAGCTGCATCGAGCGATGAAATAACATACCTGTAGTGCTCGTTACTAGCTAGCAGTTCGCTGTGCTTACCAACTGCAACAATTTTTCCGTCTTGCATTAAAGCAACGCGGTCGGCGAGTTGAACAGTAGAAGGCCTGTGAGCCACAATCAAAGCAGTTGTTTCTTTCAAAACTTTTCTCAAAGCCTGTTCAACAAGCGCTTCGGTATCAACATCCAAAGCTGAAAGCGGATCGTCAAGCACCAAAACAGCTGGTTTAGCTGCGACAGCTCTTGCAAGTGCTAAGCGCTGGCGCTGGCCACCTGATAGCGACAGGCCTTCTTCGCCAATTCTTGTGTCGAGACCTTCTGGAAGTTCATAGACAAAATCTGCTTGCGCTATCGATAGAGCTTCTGCCAGTTCCTGTTCCGTGGAATCAGGTCGACCTAGTAAAACATTGTCCCGAACCGAAGCCGAGAACAATGTGGCGTCTTCAAAAGCCATGGCGATGTGAGATCGAAGCTCTAGTCGAGTAAGGGATCTTATGTCCACACCGTCTAGCTCAATTGACCCAGAAGTCACCTCATACAACCTTGTAGTTAGAGCAGTTAGCGTGCTCTTGCCACAACCGGTTACACCAATGAGCGCTACCGACTCTCCAGGCTCTAGAACAAGGTCAACTCCCCTCAGTAAGTCAGGTTGATCTGCCGTGGTGTCTGGATAGCGGAAGTGGACATCTTTAAACTCGAGGCGGCCCTTTGGTGAGGCAATGGACACTGGTTCTTTTGGATCCTTGATTAGAACCGGCTCGTCGATCACCTCAAAAAATCGCTGAATGGCCGTTTTGGCATCGAGGGTCATGGAAAGTAAAAAACCAATTGATTCTGTTGGCCAGCGCAACACAGTTGCGGTGGCAAAAAAGGCAACTAACCCACCGACAGTCAAGCTTCCCTCGGCAACCAAGAACACTCCCACCAACATCGAAACTGCAACTGCGGTTTCAGGAATCAGCAGAAGATAGACCCAAATGTTTGCAATTAGGCCAGCTTTTTTTAACTCTGTTGACCTAAGTCCCTTGGCTTCGGTAGCAAATTTCCTGGCAGCGTGATCTCCTCTACCAAAAGCTTTCAAGACTCTAATCCCGTGAACTGACTCTTCGACTGAAGTAGCAAGGTCACCTGCTTGGTCTTGCGAGAGCCTGGCAATTTCTCCATACTTTGCCTCAAAGCGATATCCCTGAATCCAAATTGGAATAGAAATCAGAAAGAAAATTAGACCCAGTAGCCAATGAAAAGTGAACAAGATTGCAATCCCAACAACAATTGTTATTCCATTTGCAAACAACAAGACAACTCCAAATGAAAGCCAGCGTCTTATCAAGCTCAGATCTTGTGTAGCTCGGGATAGTAGCTGACCAGAGGGCCACCTATCGTGAAAACTAACTGGCAGATCTTGAAGCTTGCTATAGAGGGTGGATCTAAGCCCTGCCTCAACAAAGGTTCCTGGGGTGAGAACTAACCAGCGACGAAGTAGCACCATCGAGGCTTCGAGGGTACCCATGAGAAAAACTAGAAATACAAACAGATACAAAGTCTCTAGCGAACCAGAGCCATCAAGGCTGTCAAATAAAGAGCGTAGAAATTGAGGAATAGCTAGAGCGAACAAACTCGCAGCGATTGCTGCAAAAACACCTAAGACAATGCGCGGAAGCGCTTTTTTCGCGTAGGGAAAAATTCGCAACAGGGTCGCGATTGTTTTGTCTTGCTTCATTTTTCCTCGTTGTAAACCTGCCTTTAAGGGGCAGCCTTATAGGCTACCACTTCGAGGCTCGCATTTCGGCTTAGTGGAAGAAGTGACGCTCGCCTGTTAGATACATAGTGATTCCAGCATCGGAGGCGGATCGAATCACTTCTTCATCCTTTACGGAACCGCCCGGTTGAACAACAGCCTTTATGCCTGCTCGGATAAGTACTTCTAACCCGTCTGCGAATGGGAAAAATGCATCGCTAGCAGCAACAGAACCCTTGACCCTACTTCCTGCCCTGGTAACTGCCAATTCGCAGGAATCCAATCGGTTAACTTGACCCATACCAATACCGATAGAGGCACCATCGGAAGCCAACAAAATAGCGTTTGATTTCACAGATCTCACCGCGCGCCAAGCAAACTCAAGATCCGCGCGTGTCTGAGGATCGGCTTTAATTCCTGAAACAAGATTCCAGTTTTTGTCAGTGAAACTTTTAAAGCTGTCGGATTCTTGCATCAGTAAACCGCCAGAAATCTGTTTGATTTCGTATTCAGGCAACGAATAACTCGGCGGCAATTGAAGTACTCTCAAGTTCTTTTTTGATAGGAGCAAAGAAAGCGCTTCTGGTTCGTAACCAGGAGCAATTATTACCTCAGTAAAAATGTCGGCAACCTGAGAAGCCATCCTCAAAGTGATAACTCGGTTAGCCGCAATTACTCCCCCAAAGGCTGAAACTGAATCACAAAAATGCGCCTTGGCGTGAGCTTCTGCGATTGGATCGTCAGAAGAACTAGCGCCAATGGCAATACCGCAAGGATTAGCGTGCTTGATAATTGCAACCGCGGGCTCAGCAAAATCAAAAGCTGCTCTAACGGCCGCGTCAGCATCCACGTAGTTGTTGTAAGACATCTCTTTACCGCCAAACTGTTTCGCTTGGGCGATTCCCAGAGATTTGTCTAGACCACCAATTTTGTAAAGAGCTGCCGCTTGATGTGAGTTCTCACCATATCTAAGTACGTTCGCCAAAGTGGCTTTGATTTCTAACTGTGGCTTGAATCCAGGGTTCTTACCTTCGTCGGAAGCGCTAACACCAGCGTCGGTTTTCCAACCACTTGCCAAAGAGTTAGCCATCCAGTTAGAAACTGCAGTGTCGTATCTTGCAGTATGAGAAAAAGCCAGCAGTGCCAGAGCTTTTCGTTGCTCTAGAGTCGTCCCACCAGTTTGGATAGCTGAAATGAGGTCCTTGTAACTGTTCGGGTCAACAACCACGGCAACGTTTGCGTGGTTTTTTGCGGCAGCTCGCACCATCGCTGGGCCACCGATGTCGATGTGATCGATGGCCTCTTCTCCGCTAGCGCCATTAGCTATAGCTTCAACGAAGGGGTATAAATTCACCACCAGTAGCTGGAAGGCGCTCACCCCAAGTTGCTCAAGTTCTTTTCGATGGCCAGTTAGTCGAAGATCTGCGAGTAACCCAGCGTGAATGCTCGGGTGAAGAGTTTTTACTCTGCCATCAAGAGTTTCTTTGAATCCAGTTACGGTTGAAACTTCGGTTACCGCAATTCCAGCTTCTGCAATTGTCTTAGCTGTTGAACCGGTCGATACAATTTCAACGCCAGACACAGCTAGTGCTTTAGCAAGTTCTATCAGGCCAGACTTATCCGAAACCGAAATCAACGCTCGCTTAATTGGCACCTTGTCAAAGTGAACATAGTCAGCAGCTTTGTATTTGCTCTCCATTAAGTCCCTACCTAGAAGTAACTGGGTCAAGTTGCTTTAGAGCCAATGATTCGATCGTCTCGACAAGTAGTTTGCGCTCTAGGACTTTGATTCTTTCGTGCAAGCTTGACTCGTCATCTGATGGGAGAACTACTAGCGACTTTTGACCCAGAATTGGACCCGTGTCGACGCCTTCGTCGACAATGTGGATTGTGGTTCCAGTCTCCTTTGCTCCGCTAGCTAGCGCGTCTCTTACCGCGTGAGCACCGGGGAAATTAGGAAGTAATGAAGGGTGAATGTTTATGATGCGTGGAGAGAAAGTTTGCACAAATGAGCTCGGAAGAATCTTCATGAATCCGGCAAGCACAATCAAGTCAGGGTTGTAGTGAGATATGTTTTCTTCTAGTTTTTTTGACCAAGACTCATTGTCAGAAAATTTACCTGGCTCAACTACGAATGTGGGAACACCATACAAGTCTGCGTGAGCTAATCCCGCGGCTGGTTTATCTGAGCCAACTGCCAATATTTTTGCGGGGAAAAGTGGGTGCTCTGCGGCTCTGAGTAACGCCAAGAGATTAGACCCCGAGCCCGAAATAAGAACTAAAACAGAGAGCATGGGGTTAGCTTACCTTCGAAGCTTTGCTGGCTTTTCGTCTGTTGGCTTGGCGCTGTAAAAAGCTGCCAGGGTGGAAACTACTCCAACTTCGACAAAACTTACAATCGCAATCAGCCAGGGATTCACTCCTACTTCGGCCAACCTGCCAGGTCCAGCACTCCCAGAGGCTAAAACTGCCAGAAGTCCCAATTGAACTGAGGTGACCAGTGCGATTGAAAGGCCTAGGGAAATGGCAGCGCTCCAAGAGGTAGCAAACTCAAATCGGATTTCATCGGCTGATTTTCTGATTGCCAATGTTGCAATAAATGCCGCGAGCAACACAACACCCACTGCAATCATTCCCACCTCGAGTTTTCCAACTGGAAGGGCTCCAAGAACAGGAATTGCGGGAAGCGGTCCAACAGCAGAGCCAAGAGGTGAGATAAGAGATCCCGTTCCGATTGAAAAACCAACACCGGTAAACCAGGAAACACCATAAATTATCAGATTTGGTAATAGCGCCAGCTGTCCGGCTGTCAAGATTATGGCTCCTAAAACACTTACCTCGACACTTTCATAAAGCCTCGTGATATCGATCCAACTTATTGTTATCAGGGCCGCAATGGTAAATGACGAAACCATAACAAGCATTACCGTTATAGCCGTTCCGGCTCTAAAAGCTGGTCCCACAAGTGATCTAACGCTCCAGTGTAATTTCAACCTGAGCTTGTTTAACAGCTGACGAATCTTGTCACGCTCCGGAGCTTGGTCTATTTCGTCACCATCAAAGAGTTGATCCGGTCGGCCAAACACCGAACCAAGAACCTGAAAAAATGCAAACATTGCTGTGGGGAAAAACACACCCTGCCAAGTCACCGGATAGACAGCACTGTCGAAGGCAAGCGTGCTTATGGCAAATGAAGCTCCACCGTAAACCAAGATGCCACCGATCCATCCTGGCCACAGAGCTTTTGCAACCAGAAATCTTTTGCCGGCGTTAAAAAATGAACGCGCTAGCCAAAGCGCCATACCTAGAGGAATTAGCGAAACAACAAAGGCTGGGGCCATAACGCCAAGAATTTCTCCTTCTGGAACTACCAGTCTGGTTCCGTGAGAAAGTAGCCAAAAATCAGCAGCGGCTCTAAAGGCCACAATCCAATCAACGCCAGCATTATTTTCTAGAACCCAGACAATAGTTAGCGGAACCAGAACAATTCCAAGACTTACTGCCACCACAATTGCAGCTTCAAGGGCTGCAATTAGGAAGGTCTGTCTTTTATTCACGGCAAGCTGTTCTTATAAAGAACTAATCACCTCGCGCATTAGCGCGGCAGTCTCGCTCGGAGTTTTTCCAACTTTTACTCCAACTGCTTCGAAGGCTTCTTTTTTGGCTTGGGCTGTTCCGGCGGAACCAGAAACAATTGCTCCCGCGTGACCCATGGTCTTACCTTCTGGTGCTGTGAAACCGGCTACGTAGGCAACAACTGGCTTGGTAACGTGATTCTTGATGTATTCGGCAGCTTTCTCCTCGGAGTCACCACCGATTTCACCGATAAGAACAATTGCCTTGGTTTCTGGGTCATTTTGAAATGCCTCAAGTGCATCAATGTGTGTAGTTCCAATTACTGGATCGCCACCAATTCCAATTGCCGTCGACATTCCAATGTCTCTTAGTTCAAACATCATCTGGTAAGTAAGTGTTCCAGACTTTGAAACTAGACCAATTGGTCCGGTTCCGGTGATGTCGGAAGGTGTAATTCCAGCATTTGATTTTCCAGGGCTGATAATGCCTGGGCAGTTCGGACCAATCATGCGGGTTTTGTTCCCCTTGGCAACATTGTGAGCCCAAGCTTCTGCCGAGTCATGAACCGGGATTCCCTCGGTGATTACTACGGCCAAAGCTATTTCAGCGTCAATGGCTTCGAACATCGCAGCCTTAGCAAAAGCTGGCGGGACAAACAAAACACTGACGTTGGCGTTTGTTGCCTTCATCGCTTCGGCAACAGTGCCAAAAACCGGCAACATTGTGCCGTCAACATCTACGCTCTCGCCAGCTTTGCGTGGGTTCACCCCACCGACGATGTTGGATCCTCCGGCCAGCATTCTTCTAGTGTGCTTCATGCCTTCAGAGCCAGTCATACCCTGAACGATAATTCTTGAATCCTGATTCAGAAAAATTGCCATCTAAGTTCTTACTTCCCTTACTTGTTAGCTAGCTCAGCGGCTTTGTCAGCAGCCTGGTCCATGGTTTCAACTACAGTCACAAGCGGGTGGTTAGCAGCCGCCAAAATCTTTCTTCCCTCGTTTACGTTGTTGCCATCAAGTCTGACAACCAGAGGTTTAGTGGCTTTGGAGCCAAGTTTCTCTAGGGCTCCAACAATTCCATTGGCGACGGCATCGCAAGCTGTGATTCCTCCAAAGACATTCACAAACACACTTTTTACCTGTGGGTCATTCAAGATAACGTCTAGTCCGGCAGCCATAACTTCCGCGGAAGCTCCTCCACCAATGTCTAAAAAGTTGGCTGGTTTCACTCCACCGTGTCTGGCACCCGCATAGGCAACAACATCAAGAGTGGACATAACAAGACCTGCACCGTTACCAATGATTCCAACTTCACCGTCAAGCTTTACGTAATTCAGATCCATCTGCTTGGCCTTAGCTTCTAGTGGATCCAATTCGTCGCGCTGGAGATCTTCCCTGTCGTGACGGAATTCGGCGTTGTCGTCAAAAGTTACCTTGCCATCAAGGGCAATGATTTCACCATCTTCAGAAAGAACCAGAGGGTTAACCTCAACTAGTGTGGTGTCCTCTTTTTTGAAAACTTCATAGAGCTTTACAAACACCGGAGCAACTTTGGCTGCTAGTTCGTTGTCAAAACCGCCAAGCTTGGCAATCTCTGTTGCTTTTGCTAGATCGATTCCCTTGACTGCATCGATTGGAACTTTTGCGAGCGCCTCAGGTCTTTCCTCGGCAAGCTGCTCGATATCCATACCGCCCTCTACGGAGCAAAGTGCCAGAAAGGTACGGTTTGATCGATCCAGTAGTACTGAAAAATAAAATTCTTTGGCGATTTTTGCGCCCTGAGCAATCATTACGGTCTTCACGATGTGACCTTTGATATCCAGCCCTAGGATTTTTTCAGCTGCCTGCTTAGCTTCCTCAGGTGAATGAGCGACCTTGACTCCGCCAGCTTTGCCGCGGCCTCCAGTTTTTACCTGTGCTTTTACCACCACGGTGCCGCCAATTTGCTCGGCTGCCTTTTGGGCCTGCTCTGGGGTAGTTGCGATTAGCCCTTGGAGTACTGGTACCTGGTACTTTTCGAACAGATCGCGTGCTTGATACTCATATAAATCCAATTCAAAGCTCTTTTCAGATTGATCAAATGGCTATTAGCCCAAAACTCAAGTTTAGAGCTTTTCTATCGGAGCTATCTTTACCACCAGCGATTTGGTCGCGCCAGAATCAAAGTTCACCTGAGCCACCTGCCTGGCGCCCTCGCCTCTTAGTTCAGAAACTAGTCCTTGGCCATAATCAGCGTGCTGGATTCGGTCACCTATTTCCAATTGCAGCTCTCCGTTATCTCTAACCTCTTTTATGGTTCCGGCGATCTCGGTTCGAGCCTTTGGCGGCGATGCTGTTGGAGCCATGCCGCGGTAACCACCAGTTATCACTCCAGCCGAAGCTCTTTGAGCTCCTTCAGAGTGAATAAGTTCTTCTGGGATATCGGCCAAGAAGCTACTTGGCAAAAATGCTGTGGTGGAGCCAAAAAGGGTTCTTTGTAGCGCGGAGCTCAGATAGAGTTTCTGCTTCGCTCTAGTCATACCAACATACAAGAGTCTTCTTTCTTCAGACACTCCGCCTGGTTCGTCAAAGGATCTAATGTGTGGCAGGGTTCCTTGCTCTAGTCCTACCAAGAAGATAACGTCATACTCCAAACCCTTAGCGGTATGCAAAGTCATGAGCGAGATACTTCCAGAATCATCATCAATCTCATCCGCTGCAGCAGCCAAAGCGATATCTGCAAGATACTCAGCGATTGTTGCATCCGGATATTGTCTTTGGTATTCAAAGACTTGACCGATCAGGGCGTCTAAGTTATCCACCCTGGCCTCGTCTTGTGGATCACGACTGTCTTCTAAGTTGCCACGGTAGCCAGAAAGATTTAGCGCAGCAGAAAGTACGTCGGCGATCTTTGCCTCGACGCTCATGGCGTCCAAATCATTGAGTAGTTTTGAGAATGAATCAATTGCGGCTGTTAGCTTTGGCCCTAAACCGAGTGAGTCAGTTCTCAGAAGTGCTTGGCGAAATGAACTGTTGTCTTTTCGAGCCAGCTCTGCAATTTTCAGTTCTGTTTTTTCACCGATGCCTCTAGCTGGCTCGTTCAAAATTCGACGAACTGCTTCATCGTTACGCGGATTAGCAATAGCCGTTAGATAAGCAAGTGCGTCCTTGATCTCTTTGCGTTCGTAAAACTTAAGTCCCCCAATGACCATATATGGCACACGCTGGCTTTTGAGCTCAGCTTCTAAAGACGGAGATAGTGCGTTGGTTCTATAAAGAACAGCCATATCTCTATAGGAAGTCCCGGCTTTTCTTAGAAGCTGAATCTGATCAACTATGTAAGCTGCTTCGCCTCGTTCGTCTAAACCTGTAAAAGATACGATCTTTTCCCCGTCGCCGGCGTCACTCCAGAGGTTTTTATCGGGTCTGTCAAAGTTTTTTGAAATTACCGCATTTGCCGCCGAAAGAATGTTTTGGGTGGAGCGATAGTTTTGCTCCAGAAGTATGGTTTTTGACCCTGGGAAATCCTTTGCGAACTCGGCTATGTTTCGCATGTCTGCGCCACGAAAAGCGTAAATTGACTGATCCGAGTCTCCCACCACTGTGATTGCCGATGGCCCAGCTAGCTCTCCAGTATTTGGATCTGGTTCGTTGTGAATGTCCGATATTGGCTTGGTGAGCTCTCGAATCAGAGAGTATTGGGCGTGATTGGTGTCTTGATACTCATCAACCAGAATGTGCCTAAAGCGTCTTTGGTATTGAGCTGCGATGTCAGGAAAGGAACGAAAAAGATAAACGGTTTCGGCAATAAGATCATCAAAATCGAAGGCGTTGTTTTTGCGAAGTGCCGCAGAGTACTGGGAAAAGATTTCTGCGATTGCACGGTCTTTGGGGTTAGAGGAGTCGATCAGTGAGTAAAAGTCATCCGCGTCTTTGAGTTCATTTTTGGCATTAGATATCCTGGCCGCTACAGTTTGTGGTTTCAGTCCTTCTATATCGCTACCTGACTCACGTATTAGGCGCTTGATTAGCGCTCTGGTGTCACCAGTGTCGTAAACAGAAAAGTTTGCATCATGACCTAGCCTGCTTGCTTCTCGTCGAAGAATCTGTAAACAAGCAGAGTGAAAAGTCTTGATCCACATGCCATCTGCTACGTTTCCCAGAAGCGAGTGCACTCGCTCTTTCATTTCATTGGCAGCTTTGTTGGTGAATGTAATCGCCAGAATTTGTGAAGGCCAGGCTTCTTTATTGGACAATAGGTGCGCTATTCGATGGGTTAGCACTTTGGTTTTTCCGGATCCTGCTCCGGCAACAATCAAAAGCGCTGGTCCTCGATCTGTTACAGCGGCCACCTGCTGGCTATTGAGGCCCTCCAGCAGATTTAGATTCATAACCGGCTAAGCCTAAGCCAGACCATCGACAATTTGCCGAAGTAGGTCTGGCTGATCAACGAATATGCCCTGCAGGCCACTTTCCGCCACCTTGCCAAA
>ERZ1022756.84-NODE-84-length-34277-cov-11.763018_pt1 | contig 34277 bp, 30 predicted proteins | sample MGYA00520902_ERZ1022756 | MGnify/ENA primary metagenome ERZ1022756 (study PRJEB33162, sample SAMN09537601) | freshwater metagenome | isolation source: freshwater | place: Canada:Alberta | collected 2017-07 | study: EMG produced TPA metagenomics assembly of the...
CTTATCCCTGACGCTGTTTGTGGCGCGGGTTTTCGCAAATAACCATGACTACACCATGACGACGAATGACTTTGCACTTGTCGCACATTGGTTTAACTGAGGGATTAACCTTCACTTTTAGATCCTGATCACTTGTAGCGGTAGACAATTCTTCCGCGGGTTAGATCGTATGGAGATAGCTCCACAACAACCTTGTCATCAGGCAGGATACGGATGTAGTGCATACGCATCTTGCCGGAAATGTGTGCAAGTACTTTGTGACCATTTTCGAGTTCTACACGGAACATAGCGTTCGGCAGAGCCTCGGTGATAGTGCCCTCGATTTCGATGGCGCCGTCTTTTTTGGCCATAAAGGTCTTGTACTCCCTTAGAAGCGGCTCTCTTACGGAATTGCAAGAGGACCGACGTCCGATGTTACGGCAATACCCTGCAAAACATGAAATCCTGGGATTGACCCCCCATTGAAATAAGGGTTTTTCACAATTTTCGCTGGCCCAATTGCTGATAACTGGGTCAATTGTTCAATCAAACTGCGTATTTTGCAGCTGGGCTAGGGATTCCGTTGGCCTGGAAGTAGGCGGCTCCCCCGTCGTGCGCGGTTAGCACCCACGGGCCTTCTTCGGTGATTGCAACAGTGTGTTCCCAGTGCGCAGCATGTGATCCATCGGTAGTCACGACAGTCCAATCGTCTTCCAAAGTTCTGACATGGCGACTGCCTAATGTTGCCATCGGTTCAATTGCAAGCGCCATACCTACAACTAACTCAGGTCCATGCCCTGGCTCACCATAGTTAGGAACAAGTGGATCCATGTGCATTTTGGTTCCAATTCCATGGCCGCCATACTCTTCCAAAATTCCATACGGACCTGCATTGCGAATTGTTTTTTCAACTGCATGACTAATGTCTGACAGTCGATTACCAGCAACTGCTTGAGATAAGCCAGCCCACATCGAAAGTTCAGTTGTTTTGCTCAGCGCGGTTTGTTTTTCAATCGGTTTTCCAATTTCAATAGTTACTGCTGCGTCGCCATTCCAACCTTCGACGATCGCGCCAAAGTCAACTGAAAGAATGTCGCCATCTTGCAAAGTTCGTGGGTTAGGAATTGCATGAACCACTTCTTCGTTAACCGATGCGCAAATAACTGATGGGTAACCGAAGTACCCAAGGAATGAAGATTCTGCGCCAGCGGCCTTTAACATTTCGCGAGCAATGCGATCAAGTTGTTCTGTCGTAACTCCAGGTACTGCCTCAAGTTGCATGCGAGTTAAAACATCAGCAACAACTAGTCCGGCTTTGCGCATCAATAAAAATTGATCAGGAGTTTTGATTTCAAATTTACTTTTGCGACCAAACATTTGGTCCTGCTAACTATTTAACGCAGCAGAGATTCGTGCAGTTACTTCTTCGACAGAACCAAGTCCGTCTACTTGCACTAACAAGCCACGTGACTTGTAAAGCGCGGTTAGTGGAGCTGTTTGCTCTTCATAAACTTCTAGACGCCGACGAATCACATCTTCTGTGTCATCCGCGCGACCTTGCTCGATAGCTCTACCGAGTAAGCGCTTAACAACTTCGTCAGTATCTGCAGTTAGTTCAATAACTCGATCTAGTGGCGTCTTGCTGAGCATGCCATCTAGTTCGGCAACTTGTGCAACTGTGCGTGGGTAGCCATCAAGTAGAAAACCACCTTGAGTATCAGCATCCTTTAGGCGCTCGCGCACCATTCCATTCGTTACTGAATCGGGAACGTATTCACCGGCATCCATGTACTTCTTTGCCTCTTGGCCTAGAGCAGTTCCTTGTGTCAGATTCAGGCGGAACAGATCACCAGTTGAAACGTGTGGGATTCCAAACTCTTCGCAGATCATGGCTGCTTGAGTACCTTTGCCAGCTCCTGGTGGCCCCATGATGAGCAGGCGCATTACTTCAGGAAGCCTTCATAATTACGCTGTTGCAACTGGCTTTCGATTTGCTTCACAGTGTCAAGAGCTACACCGACGATAATCAAAATACTTGTGCCACCGAATGCGAATCTCGAGCCAACTCCAAGCGCCTCAAATGCAAGATAAGGAAGTGTTGCAATGGTTGCTAGGTACAAAGCACCCGGCAGTGTGATTCGGTTTAGGACATAAGCCAAGTAGTCAGCAGTTGGCTTACCGGCGCGAATGCCAGGAATGAATCCGCCGTACTGCTTCATGTTGTCAGCAGTTTCTTCTGGATTGAAAGTGATCGATACATAGAAGTAAGCAAAGAACAAAATCAAAAGGAAGTTAAGTGTTAGGTATCCCGCACGACCTGGATCCATATTGGTAGCCACCCACTGTGCCCAATCTGCTTCCGACCCAGTCAGCTGAACAATCAAAGACGGGATGTAAAGCAAGGAGGACGCGAAGATGACCGGGATGATGCCAGCCTGGTTTACCTTGATCGGCAAGTAAGTCGAAGTGCCACCGTAAGACTTGCGTCCAACTTGACGCTTCGCATACTGAACTGGGATTCGTCGCTGAGCTTGTTCAACGAAAACAATGGCAACGATGGTTATGCCGATTACCAACATTACGGATAGGAACTTTAGGGATCCATCAATTGTGAAGATGGAAACAAGTTGTCCTGGGAAGGAAGAGATAATCGATGCGAAAATCAGAATCGACATACCGTTACCAACGCCGCGGTCTGTAATCAATTCGCCGAACCACATGATTAATGCAGTTCCGGCAGTCATTACGACAACAATCGTCAACAGCATTTGAATTGATTGGTTAGGCAAAAGTTGTTCGTTACAGCCCTGGAACAAACGTCCTGGGGTACGAGCCAAAGTAATGATTGTTGTGGACTGCAGTACTGCAAGACCAATAGTTAGGTAACGCGTGTACTGCGTAATCTTTGCTTGTCCTGATGAACCTTCTTTTTTCAAGGTTTCAAGGCGAGGAATCACAACGGTAAGCAACTGAATAATGATGCTTGCAGTGATGTAAGGCATGATGCCAAGTGCAAATACAGATAGCTGCAATAGTGCGCCACCGCTAAACAAGTTGATTAGTCCATAAATTGAATTATCTTGAACCGAATCAACACAAGTTTGCACTGCGGTGTAACTAACACCTGGAGCTGGAACAACAGAACCTAGGCGGAAGACGCCGATAATGCCCAGAGTAAACAACAGTTTGCGACGCAAGTCCGGAGTCCGGAATGCGGCTGCGAATGCACTTAGCACTGTTGCCTCCTTTTAGTTTCTGACTAGAAATACATTTGATTTCGACGGCCTCATACAACCGTCGAAATCAAATGAATCAGATCTGGGTTACGGAACCACCAGCTGCAGCAATCTTTGCCTTAGCTGATTCTGAGAAAGCATTTGCAGTTACCTTTACGGAAACTGTGATGTCGCCTTGGCCAAGCACCTTAACTAGTTCGCCCTTGCGGACTGCGCCAGCTTTAACAAGGTCAGCGATTGTTACGTCGCCACCCTTTGGAAACAGTGCGTTGATCTGTGCAACGTTAACGACCTGGTACTCGGTGCCGAATGGGTTCTTGAAACCCTTCAACTTTGGAGTACGCATGTGAAGTGGCATTTGGCCACCCTCGAAGCGAGCCGGAACCTGATAGCGAGCCTTTGTACCCTTGGTACCGCGACCTGCTGTCTTACCCTTGCTACCTTCACCACGGCCTACGCGTGTCTTGGCAGTCTTGCTACCCGGTGCCGGGCGAAGATGATGAACCTTAAGTGTCATGGTTACTTAACCTCCTCAACACTGACCAAGTGACGAACGGTGTTAACCATGCCACGAATTTCTGGACGATCTTCTTTAACAACAGTGTCGCCAATTCGCTTCAAGCCAAGTGAGCGCAGTGTGTCGCGCTGATTCTGCTTGCCGCCAATTTCAGACTTCAACTGAGTTACCTTAAGTTGTGCCATTACGCACCGACCTTTTCTGCATTCGCACGAAGTAAGGCAGCCGGAGCAACCTGATCAAGCGGCAGTCCACGGCGAGCAGCAACCTGCTCTGGGCGTTCTAGCATCTTCAGAGCAGCAACAGTTGCATGAACGATGTTGATTGCATTGTCAGATCCAAGTGACTTGGAAAGAACGTCATGGATTCCAGCGCACTCAAGTACCGCGCGAACTGGTCCACCAGCAATAACACCAGTACCTGGAGCTGCTGGACGAAGCATTACAACTCCAGCTGCAGCTTCACCCTTAACTGGATGTGGGATTGTGCTCTGGATGCGAGGAACAGAGAAGAAATTCTTCTTTGCTTCTTCAACACCCTTAGCGATTGCGGCAGGAACTTCTTTAGCCTTGCCGTAGCCCACGCCTACACGTCCGTCGCCGTCACCGACAACTACCAGAGCGGTGAAGCTAAAGCGACGACCACCCTTTACAACTTTGGATACACGGTTGATCGCAACTACGCGTTCTACGAATGCGCTCTTCTCGGCAGGTGCCTGAGAGCGATCATTACGATCACGACGTTCGCGACGATCGGTACCGCCTTCGCGAGTTTCACCACCACGTTGGTTAGCAGCCATAATAACTTTTCCTACTTCCTTCGTGACTTAGAAATCGAGGCCGCCCTCGCGGGCGCCATCAGCTAGGGCCGCAATACGACCGTGGTACTTGTTACCACCGCGGTCGAATACGACTGTTGAAATACCGGCTTGCTTTGCACGTTCTGCAACAAGTTTGCCGACCTCGCGGGCCTTGGCGCTCTTGTCATCTGACTTGCTCTTCAAGGTCTTTTCCATTGTTGATGCGTATGCAAGTGTGTGACCTGCAACATCGTCAACGACCTGGACCGAGATGTGACGAGCAGAACGGTTAACAACCATGCGTGGACGCGCAGTTGTTCCCGAAAGCTTCTTACGAACTCGAGTGTGGCGACGCTTACGCGCTACCGCCTTCTTGTTACCTGAACCTAATTTGGCTACGACAGACATGATTACTTCTTGCCAGCCTTTCCAGCCTTGCGACGAATAACTTCGTCTGAATAACGGATACCTTTTGCCTTGTATGGATCTGGCTTACGAAGCTTGCGAAGGTTTGCGGATACTTCGCCAACCTGCTGCTTATCGATACCTGATACATGCAATTTTGTTGGAGTCTCAACTGTGAAAGTGATGCCTTCTGGGGCAGTTACCTTCACTGGGTGTGAGAAGCCAAGTGCAAATTCAAGAGTGTTTCCCTGTGCTGCAACACGGTAACCAGTTCCGGAGATTTCCAAGGTCTTTGAATAACCTTCGGTAACTCCAGTGATCATGTTTGCAACAAGTGTTCGCGTTAGACCGTGACGGGCACGACTTTCACGCTCATCGTTTGGACGGACAACTGAAAGCTGACCATCTTCTTCGCGAGAAACTGTGATTGGCTCAACAACAACATGTGAAAGCTGACCCTTAGGTCCCTTTACTGTGATGTTTGAACCATCAATAGTTACGTCTACCCCACTTGGGATAGTGATTGGCATACGACCGATACGTGACATGGCAGTTCCCCTTACCAGACGTAGGCGAGAACTTCTCCACCTACGCCCTTCTGTGCGCACTGCTTGTCAGTTAAAAGACCTGTTGATGTTGAAATGATTGCCACACCAAGTCCGCCAAGTACACGAGGAAGAGCAGTGCTCTTTGCGTACACGCGAAGACCTGGCTTGGAAACACGACGGACACCGGCGATTGAACGCTCGCGGTTTGGTCCGTACTTCAAGCTGATGTTAAGAGTCTTGCCAACTGGCGCATCTGCAATTTCAAAGCTTCCGATGTAACCCTCGCGCTTGAGGATTTCAGCAATGTGCTCTTTCATTTTGGAATGCGGCATTGACACGGACTCGTGGTGAGCCGAGTTTGCATTGCGAACACGCGTTAGCATGTCTGCAATTGGGTCGGTCATAGTCATTGGCTTATCGCCCTTCTCGTCGCGGTATCCCTTTCGAGACCTACGTCGTTGTTGTTGTTACCAGGAGCTCTTAGTGATACCTGGAAGTTCGCCAGCATGTGCCATCTCACGGAAGCAAATACGGCATAGGCCGAACTTGCGGTAAACCGAATGAGGACGACCGCAGCGCTGGCAGCGGGTGTAACCACGAACTTTGAACTTCGGGGTTTCGTTGGACTTGTTCTTAAGACCGGTTTTCGCCATGACTTAAGCCTCCTTGAATGGGAAGCCCAGGTGCTTTAGAAGCGCCCGACCTTCAGCATCGTTAGCAGCAGTTGTAACCAAAGTGATATCCATACCACGTTGGCGATCTACTGAGTCTGGATTGATTTCGTGGAACATAACCTGCTCGGTTAGACCGAAGGTGTAGTTGCCATTGCCATCAAATTGCTTTGGGGAAAGACCGCGGAAGTCACGGATACGTGGCAGAGCCAGTGTCAGTAGACGATCTAGGAATTCCCACATGCGGTCACCGCGAAGTGTTACGTGTGCACCAATTGGCATACCTTCACGAAGCTTGAACTGTGCAATTGAAAGACGAGCCTTAGTTACCTGTGGCTTTTGTCCAGTGATTGCAGTTAGATCGCGGATTGCGCCTTCGATCAACTTTGAGTCACGAGCCGCTTCGCCAACACCCATGTTCACAACGATCTTGGAAAGACCTGGAACCTGCATTGCGTTTGCAAACTGGAACTCAGCTGTAAGCGCAGGAACGATTTCCTCACGGTACTGAGTCTTTAGACGTGGAGTTACTTTGACATCAGTAGACATTAGATGTCCTTTCCGGTGCTACGAGCAACACGAACGCCACGGGAGCCTTCGTAAGTTGTGCCGTCAGTGCGACTCTTAGTTACTGTGTCGCGACGAGCGCCAACCTTGGTTGGCTTGCCATCAACAAGTAGCTGAACGTTTGAAACGTGAATTGGAGCTTCGATAGTTTCGATGCCACCAACTACAACGCCCTTAGTTGTCTGTTCTTTACGAACGTGACGCTTCATGCGGTTTACGCCTTCAACGATGACCTTGTTACGGTCTTCGAATACTGCAAGAACGGTGCCCTTTGAGCCCTTGTCCTTACCAGCGATTACCAATACTTCATCACCAGTTTTGATTTTCATTACAAAACCTCCGGTGCTAGCGAGATGATCTTCATAAACTTCTTATCGCGAAGTTCACGACCAACTGGGCCAAAGATACGGGTGCCACGAGGTTCGCCGTCAGCCTTAAGAATGACTGCTGCGTTTTCGTCGAAGCGGATGTAGGAACCATCTGGACGTCGGCGTTCCTTCTTGGTACGCACGATAACGGCCTTGATGACATCGCCCTTTTTGACGTTGCCACCAGGGATCGCGTCCTTGACTGTACCGACGACAACATCGCCGATACCTGCATAGCGACGGCCGGAACCACCGAGAACACGGATAACCAAGATTTCCTTGGCACCTGTGTTGTCAGCAACTCTTAGTCGCGACTCTTGCTGAATCACTTTTGATCCCTACCCTTACTTAGCCTTCTCGAGGATCTCAACCATGCGCCAGCGCTTGGTAGCACTGAGTGGTCGAGTTTCCATCAACAGAACACGATCGCCAATGCCAGCGGCATTTGCTTCGTCATGTGCTTTTAGCTTGCTTGTGCGGCGCACAACCTTGCCATAAAGCGGATGCTTAAATCGGTCTTCAACTGCAACGACGATGGTCTTATCCATCTTGTCGCTAACAACTAAACCTTCGCGAACCTTACGGTCGCCGCGCTCGTCTACGCTCATGCTGCACCCTCACTGCTTTCAACCGGCGTGATACCCAATTCGCGTTCGCGCATCACGGTGTACAGACGGGCAATTTCCTTGCGGACTGCACGTAGACGGCCATGGCTTTCAAGCTGACCGGTGGCAGCCTGGAATCGTAGGTTAAATAGTTCTTCTTTGGCTTCGCGCAACTTCGAAACTAGTTCGTCGTTAGCTAGACCGCGTAAGTCAACTGTGCTTGTTGTAGGCATTAGATCTCCTCACGTGCAACGATGCGGCACTTCATCGGCAATTTGTGCATTGCGCGAGTAAGGGCTTCGTGCGCGACTTTCTCGTTAGGGAAAGCAATCTCAAACATCACGCGACCTGGCTTAACGTTTGCTACCCACCATTCAGGTGAACCCTTACCGGAACCCATTCGAGTTTCAGCAGGCTTCTTTGTCAGTGGGCGGTCTGGATAAATGTTGATCCAAACTTTTCCACCACGACGAATGTGACGGGTCATTGCGATACGAGCGGACTCGATTTGACGGTTAGTAACGTATGCCGGCTCCATTGCCTGCAGACCCCACTGACCGAAAGTTACAGCGTTGCCACCCTTTGATGCGCCGTGGCGATCTGGGTGATGCTGCTTACGGTGCTTAACGCGACGTGGAATTAACATGCTTATGCACCTTCCGTTACTGGAGCAGCTTCAACTACTGGAGCGCTTTCAACTGCTGGTGTTGCTGCAGCTGAACTTGCACCTGATGTTGCGGCTCGTGGAGCACGTGGTGCTCGAGTTGCTGGACGCGCACGAGCAGCTGCTGCTGCTTGTTCACGCTCGGTACGAGTTCCAAGAGCATCGCCCTTGTAGATCCATACCTTTACGCCGATGCGACCAAAAGTTGTGCGAGCTTCGTAGAAGCCGTAGTCGATGTCTGCGCGAAGTGTGTGCAATGGCACGCGACCTTCACGGTAGAACTCACGACGTGACATTTCAGCACCACCAAGACGACCGGAAACCTGGATACGAATACCCTTTGCTCCACCCTTAAGTGCGGACTGCATAGCCTTCTTCATCGCGCGACGGAATGAAACGCGGCTGGAAAGCTGTTCTGCAACACCCTGCGCAACAAGTTGTGCTTCGATTTCTGGATTCTTAACTTCCAGAACGTTTAGCTGTACTTGCTTGCCAGTTAGCTTTTCTAGCTTTCCACGAATGATGTCTGCTTCTTGACCACGACGACCAATAACGATGCCTGGGCGTGCAGTGTGAATGTCAACGCGAACTCGGTCACGAGTACGTTCGATTTCAACACGAGCAATACCGGCACGTTCCATGCCTTCAGTCATAAGCTTGCGGATCTTTACATCTTCAGCAACGTAGTCGCGGTAGCGCTCGCCAACCTTTGATGAATCAGCAAACCACTTGGAGCGGTAATCAGTTGTGATGCCGAGGCGGAAGCCATACGGATTAATTTTTTGACCCATTGTGACTATCCCTTCTTCTGGGAGTCAACGGACTCGACGACGATTGTGATGTGGCTAGTGCGCTTCAAGATCTGGCTTGCGCGACCCTGGGCACGTGGACGGAAACGCTTCATGGTTGGACCTTCGTCAACGAAAGCCTGAGTGATAACCAAAGTGCGAGCATCCAAGTTGTAGTTGTTAGTTGCGTTAGCAATTGCGCTACCGACAACTTTGCCAATTGGCTCACTAGCAGCTTGTGGTGCAAAGCGAAGAAGTGTTTGTGCTTCTTGCGCGTTCATGCCACGAATCATGTCGATTACTCGACGTGCCTTTTGTGGTGTGACGCGAACGAAACGTGCCTGCGCACGAGCCGAGTTTGTTGTTAAAGCTTCCATCACTGTCCCTACTTACGCTTTGCTTTGCGATCGTCCTTCACGTGACCCTTGAAGGTACGTGTTGGTGCGAATTCACCGAGCTTGTGGCCAACCATGTCTTCAGTTACGAAAACTGGAACATGCTTGCGTCCGTCATGAACAGCCAGAGTGTGGCCGAGCATGGCAGGAGAAATTACTGAGCGGCGTGACCAGGTCTTGATCACGTTCTTGGTTCCCTTTTCATTTTGATCGTCGACCTTCTTTAGAAGGTGTCCGTCAATGAATGGACCTTTTTTCAGGCTACGTGGCATCTCAATAACTCCTAGCGCTTCTTGCCGGTCTTGCGGCGACGGACGATCATCTTGTCGCTGGCCTTGTTGGCTGCACGAGTACGACCTTCTGCTTTACCGTTTGGATTCACTGGGTGACGTCCACCGGAAGTCTTACCTTCACCACCACCATGTGGGTGATCGACAGGGTTCATTGCAACACCGCGGACGGTTGGGCGCTTGCCCTTCCAACGCATACGGCCGGCTTTACCCCAGTTGATGTTTGACTGTTCTGCGTTACCAACTTCACCGATGGTTGCGCGGCAGCGTGCATCTACGTTGCGGATTTCGCCCGATGGCATACGCAGCTGTGCGTAAGGTCCATCTTTAGCAACAAGCTGAACAGAAGTTCCTGCGCTACGAGCAATCTTTGCTCCGCCACCTGGGCGAAGTTCGATTGCGTGAATCACAGTACCGACTGGAATGTTGCGAAGTGGCAAGTTGTTGCCTGGCTTGATATCAGCTGCTGGACCAGTTTCGATACGGTCGCCTTGCTTTAGCTTGTTAGGCGCAATGATGTAACGCTTCTCGCCATCTGCGTAATGCAAAAGTGCAATACGAGCAGTACGGTTTGGATCGTATTCGATGTGTGCAACCTTTGCTGGTACACCATCTTTGTCATTGCGACGGAAGTCGATTAGACGATAAGCGCGCTTGTGACCGCCACCTTGGTGACGAGCTGTTACACGACCGGCGTTGTTACGGCCACCCTTGCTGTGAAGCGGGCGTACCAATGACTTTTCTGGCGTTGAACGCGTGATTTCGACGAAGTCGGCAACACTGGAGCCACGACGGCCCGGAGTGGTCGGCTTGTACTTACGGATTCCCATTTGAGTTTCCCTGTCCTATTCTCGTCCGGTTACGAAACCGGACCACCAAAGATGTCGATACGGTCACCAGCAGCAACAGTTACGATGGCACGCTTGGTGTCGGCACGCTTGCCAAAACCAGTACGTGTACGCATTGTCTTGCCACGGCGATTGATGATGTTTACGCCAGTCACCTTTACGTTGAATACTTCTGCAACCGCAATCTTGATTTGGGTCTTGTTAGCATCCGGACGAACGATGAATGTGTACTTGTTCTCATCCAGTAGTGCGTAGCTCTTTTCAGAGATAACTGGCGAGATAAGAATGTCGCGTGGATCGTAGATAGTTGTCATGACTTACGCCTCTACTTCGTTGGATCCAGCAACAGCCTTTGCGGACTTACCGCGAGCTGGACCTGCAACCAGAGCTTCAAGTGCTGCCTTTGTGAAGACAACATCATCTGACTTAAGTACGTCGTAAGTATTTAGTTGATCAACCGCAAGCAAGTGGATTGCTTCTACGTTGCGAAGGCTCTTCCAACTTACGAAGTCTGTGCGATCTACAACAACCAAGATGTTCTTTGCAGTTGATACTGCGTTGATTGCAGCAAGTGCCTGCTTGGTTGATGGAGCGTCACCTTCGACGACTGAAGAAAGCACATGAATGTTGCCATTGCGTGCGCGATCTGAAAGTGCGCCACGAAGTGCAGCAGCCTTCATCTTCTTAGGAGTGCGCTGATCGTAATCGCGTGGGTGTGGTCCGTGTGTGATACCACCACCGCGGTACTGAGGTGCGCGGATCGAACCCTGACGGGCGCGACCAGTTCCCTTTTGCTTGAAAGGCTTCTTACCGGAACCGGAAACTTCGCCACGACGCTTTGTGTCGTGTGTTCCCTGGCGAGCAGCTGCAAGCTGTGCAACTACAACCTGGTGAAGCAATGGAATGTTTGTCTGCACATCAAAGATGTCTGCAGGTAGTTCCACTGTTCCGGCGGCTTTGCCAGCTGGTGTCTTAACGTCTACTGATGCCATGACGTTATGCTCCCTTCGCTGCGGAACGAAGTAGAACTACTGAGCCTGCTGGTCCAGGAATTGCACCCTTAACCAAGATCAGACCCTTTTCAGTGTCTACTGCGTGAACCTTTAGGTTCTGAGTTGTCTGAGTGATGCCACCCATACGACCTGACATTCGAACGCCCTTGAAAACACGACCCGGTGTTGCACAAGCTCCAATGGAACCTGGCTTGCGGTGGTTTTTGTGAGCACCGTGGGATGCGCTAACGCCGGAGAAGCCGTGACGCTTCATAGTTCCTGCGAAACCTTTACCCTTGGTGACGCCAGTTACGTCGATGTTGCTGCCAGCTTCAAAAGTGTCAGCGCCAAGTTCCTGGCCAAGTGCGTAATCTGATGCATCGTCGAAACGAAGTTCAAGTAGGTGACGACGTGGAGTAACGCCAGCCTTGGCAAAGTGTCCAAGCATTGGCTGAGTTACCTTACGTGGGTCAATCTGACCGAAAGCAATTTGGACACCTGAGTAACCGTCGTTTTCTGGCGTGCGAACTTGTGTAACAACACAAGGTCCTGCCTTAACCACAGTTACGGGAACAACGCGGTTGTTCTCGTCCCATACCTGGGTCATGCCAAGCTTTTCGCCCAGGATGCCCTTCTTGTTGATAGCCATAATGTTCTAAGTCCCTACAGCTTGATCTCAATATCAACACCGGCAGGCAGGTCTAGACGCATAAGCGAATCAACTGTCTTAGGTGTTGGATCGATGATGTCGATAAGTCTCTTGTGTGTGCGCATCTCGAAGTGCTCGCGTGAGTCTTTGTACTTGTGCGGAGAACGGATGACACAGTAAATGTTCTTCTCAGTTGGCAGCGGCACGGGACCGGCGACTTTCGCGCCAGTAGGAGTGACGACCTCAACGATTTTGCGCGCTGAAGAGTCAATGACCTCGTGATCGTAGGCCTTGAGCCTGATGCGGATCTTTTGTCCAGCCATGTGGCTTGACCATCCTTTTCTTCTAGTTACTTCTGCCAATAAGGGGTCTTGCGGTTTTGCTTGGTAGTTGGTGGCCCTTGCGGGCCACCAACCAACTCAAACGGTTGTCTTGCTTAGATCAAAAAGTAATTACTTGATGATCTTGGTTACGCGACCGGCGCCAACAGTGCGGCCACCTTCGCGGATTGCGAAACGCAGACCTTCGTCCATAGCGATTGACTGAATCAACGCAACGGTCATTTCAGTGTTGTCGCCAGGCATAACCATTTCGGTTCCGCTTGGAAGCGTTACTACACCAGTTACGTCCGTGGTACGGAAGTAGAACTGTGGACGGTAGTTGTCGAAGAATGGTGTGTGACGGCCGCCTTCATCCTTGGAAAGGATGTAAACGTTAGCTTCGAAGTCAGTGTGAGGATTAACTGAGCCTGGGTGGCAAACAACCTGGCCACGCTCAATGTCTTCACGCTTGGTTCCACGAAGAAGTAGACCTACGTTTTCGCCAGCGCGACCTTCATCAAGAAGCTTGCGGAACATTTCGACACCGGTAACGGTTGTCTTCTGTACGTCTGGACGAATACCTACGATTTCAACTTCTTCGTTGACCTTGACGATGCCCTGTTCGATACGACCAGTAACAACGGTTCCACGACCTGTGATGGTGAAAACGTCTTCAACTGGCATAAGGAATGGCTTATCAACTTCACGAGCTGGAGTTGGGATGTAAGTGTCAACAGCAGTCATTAGATCAAGAATTGACTGACCCCACTTTGCATCACCCTGAAGTGCTGGGAATGCAGCTACGCGAACAACAGGAATGTCATCGCCTGGGAATTCGTAGGCACTTAGAAGTTCACGAACTTCCATTTCTACAAGTTCGATCAGTTCTTCATCGTCAACCATGTCGCACTTGTTTAGCGCAACAACGATTGCAGGAACGCCAACCTGACGAGCAAGTAGAACGTGTTCCTTGGTCTGAGGCATTGGGCCGTCAGTCGCTGCAACTACAAGAATTGCACCGTCCATCTGTGCCGCGCCGGTGATCATGTTCTTGATGTAGTCCGCGTGACCTGGGCAGTCAACGTGCGCATAGTGACGCACTTCTGTCTGGTACTCAACGTGGGCGATCGAAATCGTGATACCGCGCTGACGCTCTTCTGGTGCCTTATCGATCATGTCGAAAGGTGTGAATGGGTTTACATCTGGGTATGCATCGTGCAGCACCTTAGTGATGGCAGCAGTCAGCGTTGTCTTGCCGTGGTCGATGTGACCGATGGTGCCGATGTTTACGTGCGGTTTCGTCCGCTCAAACTTCGCCTTTGCCACGGTGGGTCCTCCTGGATCCTTGTGCTGTCTGTCAGAGTGACCTTCACTCCGGCAGGGTTTTTATTTCTTTTGGCCTGTGGGCCGTTACTCGCCCCGGGCCTTCGAGACAATTTCTGTCTGAACGCTGGCGGGAACTTGGGCGTACTGCGCGAACTCCATGGAGTAGCTAGCACGTCCCTGAGTACGACTACGAAGATCTCCCACATAGCCGAACATTTCTGACAACGGAACAAGAGCCTTGACTACGCGAGAGCCGAAGCGCTCGTCCATAGCCTGAATCTGTCCGCGTCGAGAGTTAAGGTCGCCGATGACATCACCCATGAAGTCTTCAGGGGTTGTTACTTCGACGCTCATAAGTGGTTCAAGAATTACTGGACCAGCGCTGCGAACGCCTTCCTTGAATGCTTGAGTACCAGCAAGTTTGAATGCAAGTTCGGAAGAGTCAACGTCGTGGTAAGCACCGTCAAGAAGTGTTACCTGAACATCAACCATTGGGTAACCAGCTAGAACGCCGTTTTCCATTGCATCTTGGCAACCAGCATCAACTGATGGAATGTATTCGCGAGGAATGCGTCCACCAGTGATCTTGTTGATGAATTCGTATCCACCCTTGGCAGTTTCGTCGCCATCGATTGGCTTGTTTGGAGCAATCGCAATTTGAACCTTTGCGAACTGTCCGGATCCACCTGTTTGCTTCTTGTGGGTGTAATCGATGCGATCAACGTTCTTAGTGATGGTCTCGCGGTAAGCAACCTGTGGCTTACCAACGTTTGCTTCCACGTTGAATTCACGCTTCATGCGGTCAACCAAAATTTCCAAGTGAAGTTCGCCCATTCCAGCAATGATGGTCTGGCCGGTTTCTTCGTCAGTGTGCACGCGGAATGTTGGATCTTCATCCGACAGACGCTGAATTGCAACACCAAGTTTGTCTTGGTCGCTCTTTGTCTTTGGCTCAATCGCAACTTCGATAACCGGAGCTGGGAAAGTCATTGACTCAAGAATGATTGGGTTTGCTGGATCGCAAAGTGTTTCGCCAGTTGTGGTGTCCTTAAGACCCATTACTGCAACGATGTCGCCTGCGCCTACAGCTGCAATTTCTTCACGCTTGTTCGCATGCATTCGGTAAATCTTTCCGATGCGCTCCTTGCGTTCCTTAACTGAGTTAAGAACCTGGGAGCCAGCTTCTAGACGTCCGGAGTAAACGCGAACGTAAGTTAGCTTGCCAAGGTGTGGATCAGTTGCAATCTTGAATGCAAGTGCAGCAAGTGGTTCGCTGTCACTTGGAGTGCGAAGCATTTCTTCTTCTGGCTTGTTTGGCTTGTGACCAGTTACGCCTTCAACATCTAGTGGTGATGGCAAGTAACGGATAACAGCGTCAAGCATTGGCTGAACACCCTTGTTCTTGAATGCAGTTCCGGTAACGATTGGAACAGCGCCACCAGCAAGAGTTACGCGACGGATTGCAGCGTGGATTTCATCTTCGGTTAGTGCGTCTGCATCTTCGAAGAACTTCTCCATGAACGCTTCATCATTCTCAGCGATGGTCTCAAGCATTGCCTGACGGTATTCGTCAGCCTGTGCCTGTAGATCAGCTGGAATTGGTTCAAGAACATAGTCTTCACCGATTGCAGTTTCGCCGCGCCAAACCATGGCCTGCATGCGAATCAAATCAACTAGGCCGATGAAGTCACCTTCAGCACCGATTGGAAGCTGAAGGATAAGTGGATTTGCACCTAGACGATCTTTGATCATGCCAACACACATGAAGAAATCTGCACCTGTGCGGTCAAGCTTGTTTACGAAACAAATACGCGGAACGCTGTACTTGTTTGCCTGGCGCCATACAGTTTCGGATTGTGGTTCAACACCAGCAACGCCATCGAATACTGCAACTGCGCCATCAAGAACACGAAGGGAACGTTCTACTTCAACTGTGAAGTCAACGTGTCCTGGAGTATCAATGATGTTGATCGTGTGATCTTTCCATGTACATGTGGTTGCAGCAGAGGTGATTGTGATGCCACGCTCTTGCTCTTGTTCCATCCAGTCCATGGTTGCTGCACCTTCGTGCACTTCACCGATCTTGTAGTTGATGCCGGTGTAAAACAAGATGCGCTCGGTCGTCGTGGTTTTGCCCGCGTCGATGTGCGCCATGATCCCGATGTTGCGGGTCTTGGCGAGGTCAAGCGATGTTTCGGTAGCCACTTACTCTCTCGTCTCTTTGTCTTGTTCTGTCGGTTAAATAAATTCTTGGATTACCAGCGGTAATGTGCGAAGGCCTTGTTGCTTTCAGCCATCTTGTGTGTGTCTTCACGCTTCTTAACTGCAGCACCTAGACCATTTGATGCGTCAAGGATTTCGTTCATTAAGCGTTCGGTCATTGTCTTCTCGCGACGTGCGCGGGAGTAACCAACTAACCAACGAAGTGCAAGTGTGTTTGCGCGGGCTGGCTTAACTTCAACCGGCACCTGGTAAGTAGCTCCACCAACGCGACGGCTACGAACTTCTAGAGTTGGGCGAACATTGTCTAGTGCGCGACGAAGTGTCTGCACTGGATCTGTTCCAGTCTTTTCATGGCAACCTGAAAGAGCGCCGTAAACGATTGATTCTGCAGTGGACTTCTTGCCATGCAACAAAATCTTGTTAACAAGCTGAGTAACTACTGGTGACTGGTAAACCGGATCGACAACAATTGGTCGCTTCGGAGCTGGACCCTTACGTGGCATATCAGCTCTTCTCCTTCTTTGCGCCGTAGCGGCTACGCGCCTGCTTACGGTTCTTTACGCCCTGAGTATCAAGAGCGCCACGGATGATTTTGTAACGAACGCCGGGAAGATCCTTAACACGACCACCGCGAACAAGCACGATTGAGTGCTCTTGGAGGTTGTGACCTTCACCTGGGATGTAGGCAGTTACTTCGGTACCACTGGTCAAACGCACACGAGCTACCTTGCGAAGCGCAGAGTTCGGCTTCTTAGGTGTTGTTGTGTACACACGCGTGCAGACGCCACGGCGCTGCGGGCTGCCCTTAAGAGCAGGCGTGGTGTTCTTCGTGACCTTGTCCTGTCGGCCCTTGCGGACCAACTGCTGGATCGTTGGCACTCGTACTCCTTCATCCAAGTCGCGCGACTTCTCGCGAAACTTTCAAACGTTTGTTGTGATGGCGGCACCGCCACTAGCTCCGACCCACGCGGTCGGGTGTGTCGCCCGTTTTAGCGCGGCTTACAAGACATTTCCTTCAGATAAGGAGCCTGTCTTGCGAACACTGCGCCGACGGGGAAGCCCTAGGCATAGATGCGAAACCTAACTTTCGTTAGGCACAAGGTGAAACATTACCCACACTTGTGGTTAAAGGTCAAAACGAGTTCCCCTCCGACCCACGCGGACGGCGTGTCGCGCCCAAAATCGGACATTTTGGTCAGATTTGCCAGGTGTTTGGATCATTGAAAACAGGGGCGGAAATGGCGCCTTAAACGCTTTCCGACTCGATTACTGGTTCTTCCTCATCATCATCCCGGCGGCGCCACAGAATAAACCAGAAGAACCAGGTAAATCCGCCGATTAGTAGCGCAATTGCACCTACTGTAACCAGTTTTCCAAGCCAGCTGCTGCTGTTTTTTGCTTCCGAATCCTTCTCTGATTTTGGTGCCTCATTTGGTGATGCCTCAGTTGTTGGTTCGATCACAGGTGTGTCGTCGACAACCTCGATACCAAGAGCCAAAGTCACTGATTCACCGCTTGGCAACACTCCCACCAAGTTAATAGTGTGCTGTCCAGCTGAAATGTTGTCCGGAAGTCGTAGTGATCCGGTGAATGCGCCGCCTTCACTTGTGGTCAACCTACCTAAGAGCACTGGGGTACTACGCAACCAAACTTCTACTTCTGATCCTGACTTGAGTCCTTCACCTTGGACTGCAACTAAGCCAGATCGGTTTACTAACAGAGAACCATTCTTTGAGATCGGAAGTGGCGAGTTATTGCTGTCGGTTGCCTTCATCGAAACCGTAAGGACACCTGGGATAGAGCCGACAATAGTTGAGTCATCTATCTGCTCGATCTTAAGTTTCACAGGCTTGCCGTCAATAACTGCAGTGCTTGATCCTGCTGGCAACTGGAAAAGCTTCTTAGTTGGCTTTGGCTGGCTGGACGCCTTAGGACTCGCACTTGGAGTTGTGCCGGGATTTGATCCGACACTTGCACCCTGATCGGTGCTTGGGTTCGGAGTCACTGGATTTACTGGAGCCTGTACCGGAGCATCAGGCATACCTGCCTTTGGAACACTTACTTGACTTGGGCCAGCAACGGTAACTGCACGGACCTTAACTTGGTACGTGACACGATTCTCCAAGTTCAGTACTTCGATAGAGTCCGTCGTTGCTGTTAGAGCTGAAACTTTATCGTTCACTTGTGATGCATTCTCAATCACATTTAACTCACGACCAATGAATGTGTTAAATGTGCGCAAAGCGATGTTCTGAGAGTTAACTACAGCCTCAGGCTGCAACTTTGCGGCCATGTCGTAGTCAGTCCAGGTTTGTCCACCATCACTCGAGTAGCGGTAAGCATAGTGATCCACGCCTGCAAGGTTGGCAAATACCGGTGGCGTAATGTCCAGAACGAGAGCTTGATCTTTCGGAACTACTACTTCAATCACTGGAGTTTCAGTCGTGGTAATTGCAGCAATGTCTAGGGCGTCAATCGCTGCATTCTTTGCGGAAGCATCTGAAGCATTCTTTACGTCAATGAATCCAAGTAGCTGAAACTCTTGCCATGTCAGACTTACATTCTGATTAGCAATGCCATCAGCACCTATAAATAGTTCAGTGATCAGATCGATCAACTGCTGGATTTCCACGAGTGAGTTAGTTTCTGTGGATGCCATGATCTCCATAAAGCTGTTTATGTAAGCCAGTAATTCAACTGACGGCGGTGAAGTGAAAACAACACCGGCTTCGGCGTATGTGGTCAAGGTTGGAACCGTACTTGGTGATCCGACATAGTCAGCAATTACAGATAGTGCGGATGCTTGGCTAGCAATCACACTGTCAACAACTGCTTGAATTTGTACCTTGGTTGAAACTTCAGATCCATTGTCAGCAGTAAGGGCTATTGCCTCCCTCACTAACGCTAAGTTGTCAGCAGTAACACCTTGCACACCTATGACTGACATCAAGTCCACATCAATTGCTGGTGAAGGTGTAAATCCAGCAGCAGTTTGAATGACTGCATTTACTGCTGCAGCGATTTTATTAAGTTCAGTTGGTGTATCAATGCCGCTCGTTGAAAGATTGTCAATTACATCTGTTGCCAACGCTCGTTCTACAGTCTCATTAATTGCACCCATTCCAAGAGCGCTAAAGGTTGATTGTGAGATCGCAGAAAGATTGTTGTCGACACCATTTGCTGCACTAAGCAGAGCCAGATATGCATCAACAACAACTTGGATCTCCGCTGTTGAATCCCTATCTGTTCTTGGCAAAGTACCCAAATACGCTGATATGGCATCTACATTTCCGCTAGAAACTCCAATCACATTGGCGTTTGCAAAGTCGCGCACCGTTGGCGCATCAGCGGACGGGGATCCGGCAAAGTTTGAGATCTTGTCTAGCGCTGCAGAAGTAACGGCGTTAACGGTCTGGTTCACTAGAGCTGACAACAGCTGGATTGTAGAAATGTCTGATCCATTATTTGCTGTTGCACCAATAGCTGTTAGCACCTCTGAAATGTTTGAGCTCGTGACATTCGAGAGCCCCAATAAAGCAAAGTCTGAAGGAGTCAAAGCAGGTGAATAATCTTGACCGGCGGCGACTCGCATTAATCGATCAACGATTTCGGCTAGTGCGTTGACTTCCGCAAATGTATCAACGGCAGATTGGCTAACTGAATCAATAATTGAATTCAGCAAATCGGCTTCGACCGACGAGTTGATTGCTGTAATTCCGATTAACGATAGGTCTGACTGAGAAATATTTGAGTTGCTATTCGCTTGACCATCGGCAGCAGCCAAGATTCCCGAAACGATGTCTGAGATTTCTTGCACTTCACTACGCGAATCAGTCTGCGTAATTCCTAGATTTGCGATAAATGTATTCAATGCTGAAACCGTGGTCGTAGAAGGTGTTGCCCCAAATGTGACACCAGCGTCTATGTAGGTTTGAAGTACCGGAACGGTAGTGCCAGATCCTGTGTAACTTGAAATAATCGCCAATGCGGACGCCTGTGCCGCAATCACTGAATCAACTATTGCTTGAACTTGCGAACGCGTGGCAACGCCCGAACCATCATCAGCTGTCGCAGATATTGCAGCGATTATCAAATTCGAGTTTTCAGAATTTGCTCCCGTGACTCCAAGTGCAGAGAGCATTTCTGCACTTAATGCTGGGCTTGGATTCTGGCCTAGCGCGGTCAAGACAACCGTATTAACACCACTTTCAATTGCATTTAAGTCAGTAATTGAGTCAACCATTTCACTGGTCGCCCGATCAATCACGTCAGTTGCTAATGCTTGCTTAGCTGAAGTATTGATCGAACTCATTCCCAGATTTGCAAACGTTGCCAAACTAAAGTCCGATATTGAGTTGTCAACTCCATTTGCCGCGTTTAAAACGAGTAGGTAGGCATCAACAATTGCCTGTATCTCAGAAGTAGTGTCGCGAGAAGTCGTAGGTATCGCAGAAAGAATCGCATTCACTGCTGCAATGTTTGAAGATGAAACGCCGGAAACATTAGCATTTGCGTAATTGGAAGTTGTCGGTGTAGTTGTGCTGACAGTTCCGTCGTACGTCGAGATAATCAACAGAGCAAAGGTAGTCGCTGCTAGTACAGCATCAGACACCAGATCACTTAACTCTTCATGTGTGTCTACTTCAGACCCGTCATTATTTGTTCCTGCGATTGCCGATAGGACATAACTTGAATTTGCATCAGTTACACCAGGTATTCCAAGAGCGGAGTAATCAGCAGCAGAGAGAGCCGGAGATACATTTTCACCAGCTGCGGATCGAATGATTCGATCAGTGATGCTGGCTAAATTGGACAGCTCAGGGTAAGTATCAGTCGCTGTCAATGCGCGAGTATCAATAATGGAATTCAATAACTGAACTTCCGTGGCATTATTAATCATCGACAGGCCCAACCCGGTTAGGTTTTGCTGACTTAACAACGAGTTACTGTTCTTAAGTCCGTCGCTACCATCTAGAGCCTTTTGGTAACCATCGACAATTGCTTGCACTTCGACTAATGAGTCTGTTGCTCCATAAGTAAGCGCCGCAACTGCAGTATTCATAGAACTAATATTTGAGTTGGTTACCCCAAGCACTCCGGCATTTGCGTAATCGTTGAGGGTAGGTGCTCCCAATGATGGCGATACGAGCGTTCCGTCATACTGCGCGATCTTGTCTAGAGCATTAGCCGAAATCGCTGCTATTGCATTTGAAACAACGGCTCTAAGTTCCGAAAGTGTATCTACTGCAGATCCGTCATTATTCGTTGCAGCAATTGCCGCCAGTACTTCTGCCAAGTTTGCCGAAGTTATTCCAGTGATTCCGATGCTTGTGAAATCAGAAATTGTTAAAGCTGGTGTAACAATTTGCCCAGCAGCTTGAATCAAGATCCGTTCTGCAATAGCGGCCAAATTCACTAACTTGGAGTATGAATTAACGTCAGAAGTTGTGGCGCTATCGAGTATGGAATTAAACAGGCTTAACTCAGATAGTGAATCAATGTTCGCATTTGGAGTATTTGATTGACTACTCGCAGCAAGGTCAAGTTTTTGTACATCTGAGAAAGTCAACGCAAGATTGTTCGATACGCCTCCATCTGCACCTGCCATAATGCTGCGATAGATGTCTACGACTGCCTGAACTTCGCCTGAGGTATTGATAAGTGCATCATCAACCGAAGACATGTAAGTATTCAGAATTCCAACATCTGAGGTATCTACGCGAGAGATGCCGGCGTCTTCATAAGTTGATTTGGATGGAATCGCTGATCCAGTTGAAGACGCTTCGTCGAATGCAATTATCTTGGCAAGTGCGTCTTGGAATGCGGTTAATGCATTATCAATTACTGCTTGAATGCCGGCTAATGAACTAACTGATGAGGCGTCGTCAGGCGTTGCAGCAATCGCCGCAATGATTGCATTTAGAGCTCCAGGGTCTGAAACATTTTGTAGGCCGAGCAGTTGTAATTCGGAAATCGAAATCGCTGGTGAAGTTGAACCGGTTGTAGCGAGTTGGAAGATCTTGGATACGACATTGGCTAGTTCCTGAATCTTGGCATTGGTATTTATGTTAGATCCAGCTAGTCCATCAATTGCGTCGTTTAGTGTTGCAGCCTTTGCAGCTGAATCAATACCAGTTATGCCGGAGGCTGCGTACTGTGCTGCAGTCAAACTTATGTTGTTATTTGAAGCATTATTGTCCGCAGCAGTTAAGGCGGCTGCCATTACCACTGACATTTCTCGGGCGGGACTTGATGCTGAGCTTGTGTTACCTGCTGCATCTGTCTGCTTAGCCGAAAAACTATGAGCAGAATTTGAAAGAGCTGGTGAAATCAAGATCGTCCAGGTGCCATCGCTTGCAACTGTCGCTGTTCCTACTTGAGTTGCACCATCGAACAAGGAAACGGTTGCACCAACTTCACCGGTTCCTGAAATAACTGGGCTCAAAGAATATGGCGAGAGGTCATTTACGACTGGAGCATTTGGAGAAATGCTGTCGATGTTTACTTGCGAACCATTTGATGACGTACTTACGTTTCCAGCTGCATCGGTAGCAGTAGCCGTCAATGTGTTAGCACCCTCGGTTAGTGCCGATGAGGTAACCGACCATGTTCCATTCGACCCAGTTGAAACTGTGCCAAGTAATGTTGTGCCTTTATACAGTTTGATAACACTGTTAGCCTCTGCAGTGCCAGTAACTACTGGTGTCGAAACATTGGCAGACTGAGCGTTCACTACGGGTGCACTAGGCGATGTCTTATCTAGCGTCAAAGACACAGGTGCCGTAAAGCCACTTTCATTACCTGCCGAATCTTCGATCAAGGCAGTGAAGGAATAACTTCCATCATTAACTAGTGGAGGTGAAACAGTCCAGGACCAATTGCCATTAACTGGCAAAACTGAGCCAGCATAAACTCCGCCAATGTAAATCTTGACTGTGGTTCCTGAAGTAGCTGTGCCTGTGAGGGTAGGTGAAACTGAATTGCTAAGGCGATCTGTATTTGATGTTCCTGAATCTGATTCATTAGAAATTGCAATTGTCGGAGTGGCCGGTATTGCAGAATTGATGGTAACGACAATCGAGTTGGAGAGTGAGCCTAAGTTAAAGGCGCGATCCTTTATACGGGTCGAAATACTGTGTGAGCCATCGCCTAACGCAGATGTGACGGAAACATTTGCCGTGCCAGAACTTACGTCACTTGCCTGAAGTACGTAACTACCAATTACTGATCCACCCTTGATTAGTTCAATTGTGTCGCCTGCGACGGCGCCGCTAGATCCAAGTGGAACAGAGAATCCAGGCGCTGAAACGCTAGTTACGTTATCTGAAGTATTTGATCCAGTGTCATCCGATGTAAGTAGGTCAGGCGTACCCGTTGGCGATTGTCCGGTTGTGTCTATTTGAATCACTAACGGACGTGAAGAATTACTAGTTGCGCCAGCAGGTGTTGCAGCAGTTGCCGTAATCGTTCGATTGCCTGAGGTGAGTGTCGGTGCAAATTCGATGTAACCTCGCGTCAAGTCTTGCGAAGTTACTTGCGCAGTCATAATCGCTGTTGCTCCACCATCTAGGAACAAGCGAATCAAATCATTAGCTTGGAGTGGGTCTGTCCCAAAAGCCACTCCTGAGATGTCAATGCGGAATGTCGGAGTCAATGTGGAAGTGATGTTGTCAGACGAAGAAACGCCGCTATCAGAAATTGCCAAAAGATCTGGCGCACCAGGGGCACCAGGGAGTCGATTATCAACCGTGACGTTAAGACTTGATGCAGAAACTTCAGAGTTACCAGCAGAAGTGACTTTTGAAGTGAATACATAGGTTCCATCGCTCGGAACTGTGTAGGTAAACATGAAGCTTCCATTAGCAATGTCAGCACTTGTTAATACCGTAGAGACTATTGCGATTCCAGATCCATCAATCAGCGAAAGAGTTTGCCCTGCTGAATGAACGGTTGAGCCTGAAACGACGAGCGGAATGTTTATTCCAAGCGTTGCAGAAGTTGTTAGGTTGTCGCTGTCGGAAATTCCAGTGTCATCGGCAGCACGTAAGTCCGGTGCACCAGGTGCAGCAACTGCGACCAGATTTGCACGAACTGAGCGCGTTCTGGTGGCAGCATTACCGGCTGCATCTCTTGAGATGGCGGTAAATGCCACAGGAGATGTTGATCCAATAGCCGTCCAGTCACTTGACGTTAACGTGTAACTCCAATTTCCGTTTTGGTTGACCGAAATAGCAGGAGACGAAATAGTTAAGCCTGCAAACTCAAGCGTTACGCTCGAGCCCGCTTCAGAAGTTCCAGACAGGGTAACCCCCGCTGCCTTCTCTGCTGCATTCACTTCGTCATTCAAAGCAACTACATCTAGGGAAACAGTTGGAGGAACGGCATCTACAACGAGTGAGTTTGTAGTGCTAGGCATCGTTAGTACCAAGTTGTTGCCGGCAGTATCTTGAAGTGTGGCGCCACCAAGACTTGGTGTGCCAACTGCAATACCGCCAGAGGAATCGAGATCTCCACCCTGAACTACATATTGGAATACCAAACTTCTGGTGCCACTGCCCGAAACGTAAACAGCGGAAACATTGGTACTTCCAAGCGTCAGTGGCAGGGTCGGAGTACCCACTACTGTGATGTTTTCAGATGTTCCCACGGTTACCGAAATTATGTTGCCAGCAACTGCTACTGCTGTATTCGAATTGTTTGATGCGATGGCAAACGATGAAATTGTTGGCTCAATTGTGTCTACTGCAAACGTTAATGCCGATCCATTGTTACTTTGGGAGTTTGAATTCTGCAACGCATCTGTGAATCTATTTGCAGAAACCGAAACTGAACCTTGAGTTGTTGAATTTGCAGTTGGTGTAAATGTAGCCGAGTAATTAGTACCTGATCCGGTGAAGTTTGACAGTGTTCCACCCGCCACAGTTACATCCGCAGCGACAAAGTTTGTACTGGACTCACTCAAAGTGAAGTTAACGATTGAGGTCTGGCCCTTTATCAATGCCGACTTGTCTGCGGTGATGGTTACGGTCGGTACAACGTAATCAACGGTCAATGTCAGTGCGGTACTGGATGCAAGGTTTCCAGCAGCGTCGTAGAGTGCCACAGTTAATTGCCCACCTGCTGGCAGCGCCGCTTGCAGTGCTGAAGTTGTTGCTGTTCCCAGACTGAAGCTAAGTGAGGAATCCGAAGATATAATCGAATTGTCTACAGCGATTACCGTGGTTCCCAATAACAACTCCGCACGTCCACCCGTTGCAGAACCCGCAGTAATAGTTGCCGAAGCGGTCATATTGGTGTTTGTGCTGTTTAACGTATTCGCTACGACCGTGCCACCAACTGGTGTAACAGTTAGTGAAGTTGGCGTAGCAGGTGCTGTGGTGTCAACAACTATTGCCTTGTTAGTGGCAAGCGCGCCAGCAGTTCCGGAGGTAGTGCCCGGCAAAGTTAGCGGCGAGTTGTTTCCAGCAGCATCCTTGATGGTTCCACCGTTGAGAATCAAAGCAGAAGTTGACTGCTGAGTTAAGTCAGCTGAAGTATCCCCTGCCTGAACCGTGTAACGGAAAGTTAAGGTATTGGTTCCAGAACCAGAAACGTAGCTTGCAGTTCTATCAGTGGCGCCAGTTTCAAGTAACAGCGTTGGAGTTCCACCGGTTGTTGTGACTAGAACAACTTCACTGAAGCTAACTGTGACATCGATAGTTGAGCCAGCCCGGTAGGCGCCATCAGCAGTGCAAGTAGTTCCCGCAACACATAGTCCAGTAACAGTTGGTGCGGCAGTGTCATAGCTAATGGCAACAGGAGTTGGGGCCGCAGCACTTGGGTTACCGGCAACGTCTGTAAACACTCCGGCATTTAGACCAATTGAAACACTTGCAGAGTTGGCAGTAGCTGGAGGCGTGTAAACCGAAGTGAAAGTTATGTTTGGCGCGACTCCACTTGCTGATGAAAGTGTTGCCATGGAACCTGCACCAGTTGAAGGTGTAAGTCCAAAATCAGAACTTGTGAATGAGCCAGTAGCAAGTGGTTCAGAAACAGTTGCGGTAACAGTTGAAGTCTGACCTGATAGCAATGAAGACGAAGATGCAGACAACGAAACAGTAGGAGCAACGTAGTCAACGGTTAGTACTAGTGCAGTACTCGAATTTGAAATGTTGCCAGCCGGATCAGTTAGTACAACTGTTAGATTTCCGCCAGCAGCGATTGCAGCCTGTAATTCAGCTGCAGTAGTTCTGCCTAAGTTGAAAGTGACACTTGTATCCCCTGCCAGGATGCTGGCATCAGTTGTTAAGAGTGTTGAACCCAAGAACAATGAAGCAATGCCACCCGTTGCTGAACCCGCAGTAATAGTTGCCGAAGCGGTCATATTGGTGTTTGTGCTGTTTAACGTATTCGCTACGACCGTGCCACCAACTGGTGTAACAGTTAGTGAAGTTGGCGTAGCAGGTGCTGTGGTGTCAACAACTATTGCCTTGTTAGTGGCAAGCGCGCCAGCAGTTCCGGAGGTAGTGCCCGGCAAAGTTAGCGGCGAGTTGTTTCCAGCAGCATCCTTGATGGTTCCACCGTTGAGAATCAAAGCAGAAGTTGACTGCTGAGTTAAGTCAGCTGAAGTATCCCCTGCCTGAACCGTGTAACGGAAAGTTAAGGTATTGGTTCCAGAACCAGAAACGTAGCTTGCAGTTCTATCAGTGGCGCCAGTTTCAAGTAACAGCGTTGGAGTTCCACCGGTTGTTGTGACTAGAACAACTTCACTGAAGCTAACTGTGACATCGATAGTTGAGCCAGCCCGGTAGGCGCCATCAGCAGTGCAAGTAGTTCCCGCAACACATAGTCCAGTAACAGTTGGTGCGGCAGTGTCATAGCTAATGGCAACAGGAGTTGGGGCCGCAGCACTTGGGTTACCGGCAACGTCTGTAAACACTCCGGCATTTAGACCAATTGAAACACTTGCAGAGTTGGCAGTAGCTGGAGGCGTGTAAACCGAAGTGAAAGTTATGTTTGGCGCGACTCCACTTGCTGATGAAAGTGTTGCCATGGAACCTGCACCAGTTGAAGGTGTAAGTCCAAAATCAGAACTTGTGAATGAGCCAGTAGCAAGTGGTTCAGAAACAGTTGCGGTAACAGTTGAAGTCTGACCTGATAGCAATGAAGACGAAGATGCAGACAACGAAACAGTAGGAGCAACGTAGTCAACGGTTAAGTTCGTAGCGGTACTAGGAAGCGATACGTTACCTGCGGCATCAATGAGCCTTACTGTGACTGACCCACCAGCGGTTAGGAAAGCTTGAAGATTTGCAGTTGTGGCAGATGCAATCGCCCCATCATTCACTAAATTGAAAGTGGCTGATGTTGCCCGAGGTGCAAGGCTGATCTCTTCGATCATTGTTGAACCAATAAAGAGTTGTGCAGTGACTGCGTCATCAGCTGTAAAGGTTGATGTAGCTGTCCAGTTTGTGTTGGTGCTATTCACATATCCAGCCACTACCGTGCCACCTAAGGCAGCTAGAGTCGGTGCACCTGGCGTAGCGGGCGGAACTGCATCAATTCTTATCGCGGAGGTTCTTGAAAGACTGTTCGTCGGAGCAACAACACCACAGATAACCTGAACCGCATCAAGCCAAAGGTTGTATCGAACGTTCATACCAACGATCGCTTCGCCAGTTGAACATGGAAGATCTGAGTTATTGACACCATTTGACATGCCAGTTCGCAACGGGGTTGTTGTTAACGATGGTGGTGTGGAGCAAATCAATCCCATACCGCGACTTGCAGAAGCCTGGAATCCAGTTGCAATTGATCTGAGTTCGGCACCATTTGAAGTATATGTTGGGCAGTACTGCCAACCGACAGTCGGAATTGTCCAAAAACCTGTTTGGGTTTCCGTGGCAACCGGTGACACGCTTCCATCTCCATTAACTTTTGCACACCTGATGCCAACACCATTGGCATCTCGCATGGTTACGCCGATGACTGCGGTTCCAGTTGGGCAATAATACGTAGCCCATTTATCTCCACCACCCCAGTTATAAGTACCACGACCTACAACTCCAGATGCTGCTGGTAATGGTGGCAAAGTTCGCGTCGCAATATTTCCTGCTGTGTCAGTTATGGTTCCAACGGTTCCTAAAGCAGAGGTAGATGTGTAGTCAATGCTTGAACCAGACGTGGTGTCACCTGCCACGATTGTGTAAGTAAAGTTCAACGTGTTAGTACCGCTACCGCTGGAATACGTTGCCACTTTCGAGGTTCCAGCATTCGTAACATTTAAGGCAAGAGTTGGTACACCTGTTACTGCCACATTTTCCGAGAACCTAACTGCAATGTTTACTGTTGTGCCAACGGAAAATGTTCCATTTGATGATGCAGATGAAATAGATGCAACCGTTGGAACTGCATTGTCCACAACAACTGTTTGTGAACTTAGGGTCTCAAGTGATGACTTCCCATCAGCATCAGTAACCGCATCTTGTGGAATCCGCACTTGCAGATTTCCATTCGATGAACAAGTAGTGGTGAATGTGTAATTGGTTGTAGTTACCTTCACCGGATTTGCAAATGTACAGGTTGCTGCTCCAGTTGTTGCTGCATTAACTAAGTCAGATGCAATAAATGTTCCATCTGCAATTGGCGATGGGAAGGTTGCATTGAAAGTCATGGTGCCTGAAGTAATCAGATCGGAATTTGAGGCACCGCGATCGGATGCGGGTTGAAGCAGTATCGTTCCTGCGGCAATTTGCGATGAAGCGACTGCAGTCAGACCGTACTTGTCTTTTAGGAAGCGTTCAACCTGAAAAACTTCTGTGGCAGTGAGCTCTCGATCGAAAACAATAATCTCGGACGCTTGCCAGTCGGATTTCTCAAGATTAGATGCCCCACCCATGTTTATGGTAAGGCGATCTGAAATATTGCCTCCAGTACCGCGCAGTACGCCGTTGCTACGATAAGAACCTTTGCGATCTGTAGAAAGAACCCAATTGGACCCATGGAATGTCGGGCTGGACCTTGTTATCCAAGTGCTGTTTCTAAAGGCAACACCTGATGAGCCATTCCAAAATCCGGATAGCCAGTTGCCACTTACTCCATCAAAGATGCGCCGCTGTGCAACACCGCCATATCGAGCTACGTGGAAAAGAGTGTACGTACTTGGCAGCACTGAAGCTGGGAACGTTACACCATGTGCTGTGGTTCCCTGAACCGTTCTAAAGCTTGCCGTCGACTCATTTGTATTCGCTGTTGTCGTTACCAATGTCGGCGCAGCTGCGGTGAATAAATCTGAAGTTACATCGCGATTGTTCCCAGAGCTATCCGCCCAGTACTTAGCCATTGGATCGTAATCATCGGCGCGATAGCAAGCGAATAGATTGGTTGTAACTGGCAGGTCAAGACATGATGGTGACTCGGCAGTGAATGTAACCGTAGGACTAACTGCAGCAAAAACTGGGTCTTCGTTATAGTTGGCAACTGCATTAGCTGCGAGATTGACGATTACGGTTCCTGATGTTGAACATGTTGCCGTGACTGATGCAGTGGTAATGGTTGTAGTCGTCGGCTTGACGAGGTTGCCAAAAGTACAGGTCGCGGTTCCAGAGTTGGTGAAGTCAGACGCTAGAAGTGTTGTATTAGTAATTGCAGCATTGAAGGAAATGTTGAAATTCAGCCGTCCGGTGGTGATTAAGTCTGAGTTCGAAACCCCTCGATCAGACCCGGATTGCAAAGCAATCGTTGGAGTAATTTGCGCTCCACCAAAACTAGTTACACCGTACTTCGACTTTAGGAATTGCTCCATTGCATATACTTCGGAGATATTCAGCTCGCGATCAAAAACAATTACTTCAGAGGCTTGCCAGTCGGAGGCTTGGCCATAAGGGTCACGATTGATAGTGAGTCGATCTGAAGTAAGTCCTCCGACAGAAGTTGTTCGGTTTGTACCGTTGCTTCGGTAAGACCCTTTCTTATCTGTGGAAACAACCCAATTCGAACCATGTGAATCGACGTGCAATGTGTTCCAAGCTCCATGGTGGGCTACACCAGATGCATTACTGAAGAAACCAGAAAGCCAGTTTCCATTTGCACCCGAGATTATTCGTCCCTTTGTGGCACCGCTATATCTCGCCACATGAAAGAGGGTGTACGTAGATGGCAATACAGAAGTAGGGAAAGTTACACCCTGCGCAGTTGTACCCTGCAAGGTCCTGAAAGTTCCAGTTACGCCATTTGCATTGCCCGATACGTTTACCAGTGTCGGTGCTGATGCTGTAAACAAATCGGATGTTACATCGCGATTGTTGCCAGATGAATCTGCCCAATACTTAACTACTGGGTCGTAATCATCTGCGCGATAGCAAGCGAACAAATTCGATTGAACGGGTAGATCAGCACAGCTTGGCGGAGTTGCGGTAAATGTAATGGTTTGGTTCGTTGGAACTGCAGATGCATTGTTTGTAACATCGGTTACCGCACCCGCATTCATTGTTACCTGAACGGTGCCATTTGTTGTACACGTTGCAGTAAAGGTTGATCGAACAGTTGTGACCTGTTGCAGGTTGCCGAACGTACATGTCGCAGTGCCAGCATTTCGCAAATCAGAAGCTGTGAAAGTAGCTGACGTAATTGCACTTGGGAAGACAATGTCGAAATTCAATCTGCCTGATGTGTCGAGGTCGGTATCAGAGGCGCCCCGGTCAGATCCACGCTGCAGAGTAATTACAGGCTCAAATGCGAGTCCGTACTTACCCTTCAAGAACTGCTCTACAGTTCTAATTTGATCAAGCGTTAGCTCTTGATTGAAAACAATTACCTCAGATGCCTGCCAGTCTGAGTTATCGCTCGAGTAAGCACTGAAGTTAAGGGTTAAGGCGTCACTGTTATTGCCGCCAACTGAAGTACTCCGTGTGACTCCATTACTTCGGTACAAACCTCTTTGATCAGAAGACAAAACCCAGTTGTTCTGGTGAACTGAGGTTGATGATTGGGTTAGCCAGTTACCGTGGTGGGCTATACCACTCATGCCACCCCAGAATCCTGAAAGCCAGTTTGCTGTCGTATTCCCAGCAAAAATTCTTCCTTGCGATGCACCGTTGTACCGCGCCATATGAAACACGGTGTAATTCGCAGGAAGCACTCCAGTTGGAAACTTCAATCCTTGAACTGTGGTGCCCTGAAGTGTGCGGAAGCTGCGAGACGAGCCATTTGTATTAGCAGCTGTAGTTACAACGGTGGGTGCACTTGTTGTGAACATTGATGAAGTCACGTCACGATTATTTCCAGACGAGTCTGACCAATATTTGTTTGTCGCGTCATAATCTTCCACTCGATAACAAGCAAATGGACTTACCGCTATTCCCAATTCAGCACTTGTACATGTCGGGGGCGTAACGGTAAATGTAACTTCTTGACTTGTCGCAACTAGTGAGGTTGAGCCGGTTACATCGGTTACAGCGCCGGCTGCCATCGCAACTCTTACCGTTCCATCAGTGGTGCAAGTTACTGTAACTGTTGCTCGGACTGTTGAAACAATTTGCAAATTTCCAAATGTGCAAGTTGCAGTGCCAGTGTTGGTGAAATCAGAAACTGCCAATGTTGCAGTATTTATTTGACTCGGGAAGTTAACATCAAAGATCAAGCGACCGGTTGTGTTCAAGTCTGTGTTTGATGGTCCACGGTCGGAACTTGGTTGTAAAACGACATTTGGTTCAAATGCAATTCCGTACTTTGCCTTGAGCGCTTGTTCAATACTGGTTACTTCAGCATTGGTTAAGGTTCGGTTGTAAACAATTACTTCAGCAACTTGCCAGTCTGAGTATTCGCGACTATTTCCCTGGTTGATAGTCAAGTTTGCGGTTGCAGAATGGGGTGTAGTTGTACGCGAAATTCCATTGCTACGGTAGGTCGAATTGGTGTCAGTTGAAACTATCCAATTGTTTACATGCACGTCAGCGGCAAACTGAGTATTCCATGCAGTGTGGTGCGCAACGCCACTTAGGCCATTCCAAAACCCAGAGAGCCAGTTGTTGGTCGCACCATCAAAAATTCGCGTTCTTGCTCCAGCGTTATATCTGGCGACATGGAAAAGCGTGTAAGTACTTGGAAGCACGGAGGTTGGGAAAACTACACCTTGGGTAGTTGTACCTTGCAACGTTGTAAACGACGTTGATGATCCATTTGTGTTAGCCGTCGTGGTCACCTTGGTCGGATTCGAAATGATTCCACTCGAAAGCACATCTCGCGAGTTGCCGGAACTATCTGGCCAAAATCTAGTTGATGTGTCGTAGTCAGCAGCTCGGTATCTTGCGAAAAGCCCACTAGAAACTGGAAGCACATCGGTTGGTGTCGATTCGTAACGGATGATTACCTGTCCACTTGCTCCGGCACCACCGTTGAACTGACTCGCACCGCTATGACCGCCGCCGCCGCCGCCGCTACCAGTATTTGGTGTTGCTGCAGTTCCAGCTACACCCATGCCACCGGCGCCGCCGCCGCCAGTTCCACCCACACCACCAGTTGCACCGGCTCGTCCAGCTCCGCCGCCGCCGCCCGCATAAACAATTGACGAGCCAGTTATTGAATTAGCAATTCCAGCACCACCATTTCCAGCCGTCGAACTAGCAGCTGCGCCTGCGCCGCCAGCGCCGCCGCCTCCGCCGCCACACCAATCGGCATTGCAACCGCTATTCACTCCGAGGCCACCAGAGTTGCCATAGCTCATCAAGGTTGTAGTTAAGCCATCTACGTTATTGGCGCCAGTTGAAAGAGTTGCTCCTGAAAATGTTTTTTGGTTTACAGAACTTTGATTTGACACGCCAGCGCTAACTGACGGACTAGGTGATCCACCGCCAGAGCCCCCAGCAAATCCACCCGCACCGCCTGTACCACCGGGTCCACCGGCGCCTCCACCATTCGCAACTAAGCCATTTTGGCCAACCAGAATATGAGACGAATTACCACTTGCTCCAAAAGCTGCCGTGCTAGCCGTGGCCGACGCGACGGCCCCGGTGCCTCCAGCACCAACGGTGATTGTTGCGGTTTGAGTTGAATCAATAGCCAAATTCTCGGCATAGACCACCCCACCGGCTCCACCGCCACCGCTATGGCGAGATCCACCGCCACCGCCGCCGCCGATAACAAGAGTGTCAATCTTTTGAACCCCAGCAGGTGGAGTCCAGCTGCATGAAGTTCCACCTCCAACAAACCGAACTACCGTGAAATTCCCATAACTAAATGTTGAGGTTGTGCACGCTGGCAAATTCTGAGTGGAAACCCGACCTGAATCGGGGAGCGTGAGAGCACCGATTGATTCTTGCGTTGGTGAATTTGAATTAGGTACCGCAGTTGCTGACGGTGCAGGAATGGAAACGGTTTCATTTTCTGGCGCTGAGGTTGTTTCAGGCGAAGGGGTGTTAGGCGCACTTTCCGGAACCGGTGTTGTTTCAGCGGAAGGAGTTTCAGTTGGAGAACTGGGCGCTGCAGAATCAGATGGGATTGGCGTTGGCGTTGTTGCTTGAGCGGGAATCAAGCCACCGAGCAAGAGTGCCGCAGAAACGAGCACAGCAAGAAGCCGCACTGATCTGCTTTGCAGCTTTCGCATACGCCGTTCACCCCGTGTTTGTACGAGGGAATTTTGGTCGATTAGCCCCCGCTATAAAGAAAACCCTAATATATGAATTGGGATGATTCGGACAATAAGTGCGCTCACAGTTTGAAAACCAAATATTTTCCTATTGATTTTTTTACCTTCTTAGTTGCAGAAAATCTTTCAAGGCACTTCCGTTTGTTTTTGCAATCTACGCAAGAGGTTTTCTAGTTTTGTACAAAACTCTTTGCTTGAAGTTTTAGATACTTTTCCAAAAGGATTTCATAAGCCTTCGCTGTATCTCTATTACTCGAATGGAACTCTTGCAATTCTGAAAAGCTTTCAATGCTTACAACTACGGCAACTTGCTTTCCATGCTTTTCAAGAAAAACCGGCTCAGACTTGCATTGGTCAATAACAGACGAGAGGTTTTCACGGGCTACAGAAACAGGTAAAACAGGCATACCCAATCCTAAATCGACAATTCAGACTTTTGTACAAAAGTCGAAAAAGGGGCCAAA
>ERZ1022756.85-NODE-85-length-34271-cov-9.621610_pt1 | contig 34271 bp, 37 predicted proteins | sample MGYA00520902_ERZ1022756 | MGnify/ENA primary metagenome ERZ1022756 (study PRJEB33162, sample SAMN09537601) | freshwater metagenome | isolation source: freshwater | place: Canada:Alberta | collected 2017-07 | study: EMG produced TPA metagenomics assembly of the...
CCGTCGGCGTCCTCGACGCTGACATTTGGGGTTTCTCGATTCCCCGAATGCTGGGCATGCCCGACCGTCTTGAAGCACAAAAGATCGAGGGTCGCGAAAAGCCCATGATCATGCCGAATGAACGTCGCGTGGGTAACGGATTACTCAAAGTTGTCTCCACTGGCATGTTGGTCGAAGACGAAGGCACTGCGCTCATGTGGCGTGGTCTCATGCTCACCAAAGCAGTCGAGCAATTCTTAAATGACGTGCAATGGGGTCATCTTGACTATCTCGTCATCGACATGCCACCAGGTACTGGTGATGTGCAGATGGGACTCGCACGCATGTTGCCCCGCACAGATCTTCTGATTGTCACCACACCTGCGGTCTCTGCACAAAAGGTTGCAATTCGCGCCGCCGATATGGCGCGACGCAGTTTCCTTCGCGTTGCCGGCGTCATCGAAAACATGAGTTCTTTCGAATGCGACCATGGCGAGAGTTATGCATTGTTCGGCACGGGCGGCGGTCAAGCATTGGCCGACGAAATTGGTGTTGAGCTTTTAGGACAAGTACCGATTGAGCCAACGGTTGCCGCTGGTGGCGATGCGGGTCAACCAGTTGTGCTTGATGGCATTGGCAAAGCTGCCGAAGTGTTCTCGCGCATCGCTGCGCGCATCATTGAAGAAACACCTGACAACGACGACATGAACGGATGCTCTGCTCGCGACGAAGAAGTCGCAGTAGGCGTCACAGTACGGCGTACTCCGGATCCCCAGGCATAGCGATTCCGACAACTCGACCATCCGAGTCGATCTGTAACTTCGGCAAAATCGTTTGTGGCATTCCCACCTGAGCCGCTGCCTCTAAGACTTCATCTGCTGTCTTGTATGGCAACAAAAACTCAATGTTCGCCTTTGTCGGTGGCATCAACATCAAGTCTTTTTCATGTGCACGCTCAATTGCTTCTTGAGGACTAATCCAGAAACTCTCAATCGTTTCGCCATCATCGTGCAATGGCTCTTGTGCTTGTGGTGCACGAGCAATAAAGAAACGAGTATCGAATCGACGCTTCTCACCCATCGGCGTAATCCAATGACTCACATAGTGAATGTCGTCCGTGGTGAGGCGAAGCCCTTCGCGCTTGCACAAATCAAGGAGTGCAACTGAACCATCGTGAATGTTCTCGCGTTCTACTTCGAATCGTTGTGCTGTTGCTTCATCGTCGAAACGAACAACATCGCCAGTTGATTCGTGGCGAGCGAGTAACACACCAGCTTCTTCAAAGCATTCACGAATACATGCAACCCAATAAGCGAGACCACCACTTGCAATTCCCAGAAGCGCACTTGCATGACTATCGGTGAGACCATCGCAGAGTTCAGCAATCTCATCAACACCATCAACGTCATCAACTTTGCCGCCAGGGAAAACAAACATGCCGCTTGCAAACGCTGCATTGAAAGTACGACGAAGCATGAACACTTCAACGCCACCAGTTTCGGCATCACGTACCAACAGCACAGTTGCTGCGGGCTTCACCGGCACTGTGGTCGGATCAAATTCTTCACTTGACGTATTGCTCACCGCTCATCATCCCCTTCGTGCGGTTCAACATCAATCACGTCGTTCGACTCTGACAGATATCCCCTGTATTCCACCCTAGGTCCGGAGTGTGTACTGCGTATCACTGTGGTTTTCCCGTGGATGCGGCGTCCTACAAGGCGCACGATGACCAAGCGAACGGGAGACAACAGCAATGCGATACCAAGAACATCTGAAATGAACCCAGGAGCGAGCAAGAAAACACCAGCGGCAAGAATGCACACTCCATTGGCGATTTCTTTGGTGAGTTCTTCACCTGTCCGTGCTGCCTTGACGAAACGACGAAACGCTTTGACGCCCTCACGCTTCACCAGTGCAGACCCAATTGCTGAAATCACAATGAGAAGAGCAACCGTGGGAATCAATCCAAGTTCTTGACCCACTTGGACAATGAAATACAACTCAATCAGTGGCAAGACCACCACAAGAGAAATGATTAAAAGAAACATGGCCGCTACTGCGACTTCCGTGCCTCTCGGTAATCGCGCGCAGCACCCTCAAGTGGCTCCACTTGCAATGTGATGCCATCAATGCTGGCTACGCGAATTTCAGCGTTGTTTGCCAAAGGAGTTGCACGGTTTGTGCGTGCACGCCATTGCGCGCCATCCACCAAAACAATTCCTTCTGGATTCACTTCGCCCACAGCTACACCTGTTGAGCCAACCAAGTTCTCACGACCGATTGTTGGCGTTGCAAAGCGCGTGCGCACCATCGAAGGCATACCAACGATGAAAGTAAGAGCGACGCCCACGATGCACGCCATGAGTGATATCCACCCCGGTCGCATCGTCATTCCATCAACACTTTCGAACATTGTGAACGACGCACCTATATACGCCACAAGCCCTAGACCCGTCCACAATCTCGGCACACCGACTTGAACGTCAATTGCAAACGCAATCATCGCGAGAATCAAAAGCGTCAGGCCAAAACTGCTCATCGGTAGCGCACCCATGCCAAGGGTGCCAAGAACCAAACACACGGATCCAACAAATGCACCAATACCAATACCGGCAGTGAAGAACTCAAAGATCAACAGTGCCAGGCCAATTGTTGTCAACAAGTATGCCGACGGTGGGCTTGCAACGGTGTGTAACAAGCGGGGCATCAAGCCCAACTTGAAGAAGCGGACAGTTGTCGCCTCACGTATGACTTGACCGTTCTTGTCCAACACATCTGCAACGGTGTCGAGAGTCGTGCCGCGAATAGTCAAACCATCAAGTGCAAACAACATGTTGCGCAACACAGGGACGCCACGGTCGTCTGTCGAAAACTTCAAAACATCCTGTTCGCGTGCTTCAAGGAAACCAAGAGTGTTTGCATAGATCGCATCGTCAGCGGTACCGAAGGTCAATGGCTTGCCATTGACGGTCAACATCGTGCCAGTGCGACCCATTCGTGCACCTGGCGCCATCGCAGTGACGTCGGCAACTGCCAACAACTGTGCGGGAAGGCCATACGCGCGTGAGCCGCTTGGTCCCACCCAAATCGCAACTGGAATCTTCGACTCCTGAATTGAAGTCGCAATCTCTGCCATGCGATCACGGCCAACAACTGCACCCTTGGTGTTGAACTGCAACACAACTGCTTGCGCACCATTGTTTTGAGAACGCTCGATGGATTCACCAATGCTTTGCGCCACGATGGCGTCAACGATGCCGCTGACCTCAACGACGTCGACCGGAGCCAATTTGTCTGCACCTGTGGCAGCCTGCGCGCCATTAGCGGTCAGGACTCCCATGACTGGTCCGACAAGAACCAGACCAAGTCCGCACATGATGCGTCTTTTTGCGCCTACCCTCAAAGGTCTCTCCTTGCATTTATGGAACCACACCACTTTTTCACGGCACAGCGTGTCCTCATTGTTGCTGGCAAAGGCGGCGTGGGGAAATCCGCAGTAGCAGGCTCTCTGGCGCTCTTGGCTGCCCGCAGTGGCCTTCGAGCCCTTTTGGTCTCATTTGACGCTGAAACCATTGAAGTACCAGCCCATGAGCGCCTGGAAAGGGTCACCGTGACCCCTGGCAATGCCCTCACGGACTATCTGGCCTCAAAGGGCATGGGACTTATTTCACGCCAGCTTGCCAAGTCCGGAATCGTGGAATTGGTGGCCACGACGGCCCCGGGTCTCGATGATCTTCTTGTTCTTGGACGGATCAAGGCCTTTGAGAATGAGCTTCGCGCAGACATCATCATCGTGGACGGCCCCGCAGCGGGCCACGCCATCGACCTTGTTCGTGCTCCTCTGCAGTTGAAGCGCGCCCTTTCCTCCGGACCCATCGCGCAGCAAGCCGACGAAGTGTTGGCAATGCTCGCTGACGGAACACGTTGCAAGATTCTCATGGTCACAACCCCAGCGATGACGCCTGTGCAAGAAACTGTTGAAGCAGCAACCGAGTTACGCGATGACGTCCACATTGTTCTTGCTCCAGTTGTTGTCAACAAAACAGAACCTGCAGTTCCACAACTGAGTACTTCTGAATTGTCGCAAGATCTAGTCGATGCGTATACGTATGCCTCGCAGCGTTCACAGTCTCAACAAGAAGCGATTGCTGTCCTTAGTTCCACTCTTGAACTTCCACAGATGACAATTACTCGACGTCGCCTTGATGGTGAAGAACTTGTTAATGCAATGGTCGAAGATCTCACTCTCGCGATTGATTCTCTGCCATGACCGAACTCGCCATTGATTCACTCTGCGCAGACGCACAAGTCCTCGTCACATGCGGAACAGGCGGCGTTGGTAAAACAAGCGTTGCAGCAGCTCTTGGCGTTCGCGCTGCTCAACTAGGTCGACGTGTTTGTGTGATCACTATTGATCCTGCAAAACGTCTCGCAGATGCAATTGGTCTCACAAACGATCTTGGCAACGAACCACAGCAAGTAATCATTGATTCCATTGGTGAACTATGGGTCACCATGCTTGATGTTCGGGAAACATTTGACAACTTGGTACGCAGTACTTCCCCAACTCCTGAACGTGCGCGCGAAGTGATGGAGAACTCGTTCTATCGCAACTTGTCTCGCTCCATCTCTGGCACCCGTGATTACATGGCTGCTGAACGTCTCTACGAACTCAGTAATGACGAACGATTTGATCTCATCATCGTTGACACACCACCGTCACGAAATGCGTTGGACTTTCTTGAATCACCAGAGCGACTTGCGCGATTCTTGAAGCATCCAATTGTGCGATTGCTGATTGCACCAAGTCGCGGCGGGTTCCGCATAGCAAATGCCGCACTCACTCCGGTACTGAAACTCATCTCAAACATCGTCGGCTCTGACGCACTCTCAGGAGTTGCTGCATTCCTCAAAGCTTTCGACGGAATGGAGAATGAATTCTCTCGGCGTGCACTTGCTGTGGCTGACACTCTTCGTAGCGACAAGACTGGCTTTGTCGTTGTTACAGCTCCATCACCCGATGCGCTGAAAGAAGCGGATCATTTCGTTTCCGAACTGAAGCGCCTCGGCATCACACTCAAGATGATTGTTGCCAATCGCATGCCTCCGCGCTTTGGTCGCAGCACCTCAACGGAAGAGCAACTCGCCGCCACATCCAGCAGTGGCGACCTCGCCATCGCACATTCGTTGTTGGCAGAACTCTGTGAAGATGCCGAACGTGCAGAAGCCGGAATCAGCGGATTCCTTGCTCGCGCTGAGCTGAAATTTGCTGGAGTCCCGTCTTGCACGGCAACAGAGATGCCTTCTGACATCCATGACATGGAGTCCATTGCGCTTCTGGCTCAGCAACTCGCAGCCCCACAGCCTCGGCAGTAGAGTTCTTCCCGTGCACATCCTGATTGCAACCGATGCCCAGTGGGTCGTCAACGAGGTCAAAGCCGCGCTCGACTCCCCCTCCACCACATTTGCCGTGCTGTCAAACGGCCGCGATGTAGCGCCTGCAGTCGCAGCCAACACCCCTGACATCGCCATCCTCGACATGCAGGTTGGCAGCATGGGCGGCATGGCCATCACGATGGACCTTCGCCTTGATCAGTCCAGTGGTGCGTTGCCAAAAGTTCCTGTTCTGATGCTTCTCGATCGCGTTGCCGATGTTCACATGGCTCGCCGCAGCGGCGCCGATGGCTGGACTATCAAACCTCTTGACTCACTTCGCTTGCGTAAAGCTGTCACCGCAATTGCCGGTGGAGGTTGCTACGCCGAAGGCATCCCCACACCAGATGTGGAAGAAGAGATCGTTGCAGAAGATGCTCCCGTGACTGAAGAAGTCACGAACGAAGCAGCTGAAACTGTCGCGCCGTAACGCGACGTTTTACTTAATCAGTAATTCAGCAATCTGCACTGCGTTGAGTGCAGCGCCCTTACGCAAGTTGTCATTGCTAAGGAACAACGCAAGACCACGATTTCCATCGACTGTTTCATCTTGACGAATGCGGCCCACATAGCTGGGGTCTTTGCCCGCAGCTTCCAACGGTGTTGGAATGTCAACCAAACGCACGCCTGGAGCATTAGCGAGCAACTCGTGTGCGCGAGCAACTGTGATGCTCTTTGCAAACTCTGCATTGATCGCAATGGAGTGACCAGTGAACACTGGAACTCGCACGCACAGACCTGACACCAAAAGACCAGGAATATTGAGGATCTTGCGACTTTCGAAGCGCAACTTCTTTTCCTCATCGGTTTCACCTTCGCCATCATCGACCAATGATCCGGCCAGCGGCAACACGTTGTACGCAATCGTGCGTGCAAACTTCTTTGGTGCCGGCGACATCACAGCATCACCATCAAAGGTCAACTCAGCAGCACGATCGACCATCGCGCGACCTTGCACGTCAAGTTCTTCAACGCCGGCGAGTCCACCACCGCTGACTGCTTGATACGTACTCGCAATCATCTTGAGCAGTCCTGCTTCATCGTGAAGAGGCTTCAAGATTGGCATCGCAGCCATCGTGGTGCAGTTGGGATTCGCAATGATTCCCTTTGCCAAGTTGTGCACCAACTCGCCATTCACTTCGCTGACGACCAAAGGCACTTCAGGGTCCATACGGAATGCACTGGAGTTGTCAATCACTGTGACACCGGCAGCTGCAAACTTCGGTGCAAGCGCACGCGAGGATGTTGCACCTGCTGAAAACAATGCGATGTCAAGACCAGATGGATCTGCGGTCGATGCATCCTCCACAACAATCTCGCCGCCATTCCACGGCAGAGTGCTGCCCGCTGAACGAGCGGACGCAAAAAAACGAAGTTCTGAAATGGGGAATTGGCGTTCGGCCAACAGGGAACGCATCACGCTTCCTACTTGACCGGTTGCTCCTACTACACCTACGCGCATGGGTGTTGAGGCTAATGGGCTTGTGCGACCAGCCACCAATGACTTTTATTTGCCACATCGAGATCACGTTGGCGCACCACTTCACCGCCAAGCGACACACTGCGCTGCGGGCGGCCTGGGTGATGAAGAATCACAGCGTCTTTCAGGCTGATATTGCTGGCTTCCAGCAGGGCAAGAACACGACGAGGGTCAAGACGATTGGCCTGCCAGCCCAAACGGGTGGACCAACGCCACTGTGACAAACGTTGACCCACGACTGGAATACGCCACAACCAACGCATGACACCACCAGCGGGCACCAAGATGATGTCGGCCGGTACCCAGGTGCGGTAGTTCAGCGCGATGTATCCACCAGGCTTCACCACACGAAGAGCTTCCGTTGTGAGACGAAGAGCATCACTGGCTTTGCAATGCTGCAATGTGATGTAAGAAAACACGGCATCAACTGAATTGTCAGGGGTGTTGATTGAGCTGCCATCAGCAATGTGCACTGTGCGCAATGCGCTGACGGTGCCGAAGCGAGCCACCGTTTCGCGACAACGCTCAAGGAAAGCCGCATCAACATCGGTTGCAATAACAGAATCAAAACGGCGCGTGAGAGCTGCAGTCATTCGACCAATGCCGGAACCAATTTCGAGGACAGAAGATTGCGGTGCCATCTCTGTCCACTGAAAACGATCGAGATAGATCTCAACTTCCGCATCACCCGTCTGAACGAATTCTTCGAGAGTCAGTGATGAACCGGTCTGATTGTTGAACACCCAACCGGTGTCGCGAACGACCTCGTCTGCGTTACGTCGCATCTCTGCGCGGGTGCCAGCAGCACGCCACGGGATGATTTGTCGACGAAGAGCCATCAGTTGAGTATTGCAGGCTCGTTACTTGCGTTCGGGCAATGGTGCCGAATACGCCGTACCAGAGTCCAAATCGAATGCCGTATGGAGCGAACGAACTGCAGATTCCATATCTGAAGACGACACAACGACTGAAACACGAATGGTGCTGGTGGAGATCATGTGAATGTTGATGTTGTTGTCAGCGAGAACACGGAACATCTTGGCTGCAATGCCAGGGCTCGTCTTCATGCCAGCACCCACCAACGACACTTTCGCAATTTCCGAATCATGAGTAACGCCCTGAGCGCCAATCTCTTTCGCCACACGCGACACAATCTCTTCTGCAACCTTCATGTCTGCTTTTGGCATCGTGAATGAGATATCAGTGAGACCGTCTTTGGAAGTGTTCTGCACAATCATGTCAACGTTGATGTTTGCGTTTGCGAGGTTCTCAAACAGTGCAGCAGAGATACCAGGACGGTCGGGCACACCGACAACAGTGACCTTCGATTCACTTGCGTCGTTCACAACGCCAGAGATGATGGGCTCTTCCATTGAAGTGTCTCCTTGTGATTTTTCTGCGCTTACCCAAGTGCCGTGCTCCCACGTGAAGCTGGAGCGAACATGGATAGGAACATTGTGATTACGGGCAAATTCGACTGAACGAAGTGCAAGAACCTTGCTACCAACGCCAGCCATTTCAAGCATCTCGTCGAATTGCAAGCGAGTGAGTTTGCGAGCTTGTGGTGCGATGCGAGGATCTGCAGAGAACACGCCGGTGACATCGGTATAGATCTCGCACACATCAGCATTCAGTGCAGCCGCGATTGCCACTGCTGTTGTGTCACTGCCGCCGCGGCCCAATGTGGTGATCTCGTTGTTGGTGGAGAGTCCTTGGAAACCTGCAACAACAACAACCTTGCCCTGTGACAATGCGTCGCGAACACGTTCGCCAGTGATCTCGAGAATCTTTGCCTTGGTATGGATCGTGTCGGTGATGATGCCCACCTGATCGCCGGTGAAACTGACGGCCTCAATGCCGATGCCGGCGAGAGCCATGGAAAGAAGCGACATCGAGATGCGCTCACCGGTGCTGAGCAACATGTCCATTTCCCGGCCAGGGTGCACATCGGAGACCGCATTGGCTAGAGCCAGAAGGTTGTCGGTGCTCTTGCCCATGGCCGAGACGACCACCACAACGTCATTGCCGTGTTTGCGCGTGAAGGCAATATGGTCCGCGACCGACTTAATGCGGTCTGGGTCTGCGACTGACGTGCCGCCATATTTTTGAACAATGAGTGCCACCGATGGAAGAGGATACCCGTGAGGTACTAACCTGCCGACTTCGTGGGAACAGATAAAAGAGAACGCCAAAAAGCCAACCGTGATCGCGCTCGTCAGGAGCGCATTCGCAAACAGCAACGCACAAAGCTCACCAAGCGTGGGCTGATCTTCGGATTGGGCATCCCAGCCATTGTCCTTGCACTCTTTGCAGTGTCATGGGCGATTGGCGGAGACGACGCCGCTGCACCTTCCGTCACCTCTGTTGCTGCCTCGGATACCACCACAGCACCCACCGATACTGCAGGCGACACCACCACCACTGTTGCGGGCAAAACCCCTGCAATCGTTGAAGGAACCACCCCCTGCCCGAAGGCCGACGGCACCCAAAAGCGTGTCGCAGAGTTCAGTGACTCAATGAAGAAGTGCATTGATCCAGCCAAGACATACACGGCAACGTTCAACACATCTGAAGGCACAGTCGTTGTCGCACTCAATGCAAAGGCTGTGCCTGGCACGGTCAATAACTTCGTGTCCTTGTCTCGCTACAAGTACTACGACGGCACCACCATCTTCCGTACTGACCCATCCATTGACATCATCCAGGGTGGCGGGTTCAGTGCCTCCGACAGCATTGGCTACAACATCTTGGATGAGGGTGGCCCTTACGCCTACTCCGAGGGCGACCTCGTGATGGCACGCACGGGTACACCGAACTCCGGAGGAGCCCAGTACTTCTTCGTGACAGGCCCGAAGGCATCAGCCCTCGACAGCCAAGGCACCTACGTCACCTTCGGCAAGGTCACCAAGGGTCTCGATGTCATCAAGAAGATCATTGGTCTTCACGAAGCCACAACAGATGGCCTTGGCGGCAAGCCAAGTCGCACCGTCACTGTGAAGACCATCACCATCACCGAGAAGTAGGCCCTGCGGCCTGCGGGTTCTTCCAAAAGAAGGGCCTGTTGTTAGCCTCGCGAGTACTCATTCGGGAGGTTTGAAATGAAGACAATCGGTATTTGCGGCTCAGGCATCATGGGTTCAGGCTTGGCAGAAGTAGCTGCGAAGGCTGGCTACACAGTCATCGTTCGCTCACGCAGTGCAGCAACAGCACAAGCGATGATCACCTCCATCGAAAAGGGTCTCGACAAGCAGTTGTCTCGCGAGAAGATCACCGCTGACGACAAGGCTGCCATCCTTGGTCGCTTGTCGGCCACAGACAAGATTGCAGACCTTGCTGATTGCGATCTCGTGATCGAATCAGTCGTTGAAGATCTTGATGTCAAGAAAGCGTTGTTTGCTGAACTCGACAAGGCTGTCAAGCCAAGTGCAATTCTTGCGACCAACACCAGCACACTTCCTGTTGTTGAAATGGCAATGGCCACTGGTCGTCCCGACAAGGTGTGCGGTATTCACTTCTTCAACCCTGCAACAGCAATGCCATTGGTTGAAGTTGTTCGTCCAATCACTGCATCAGACGAAACCATCGATGCTGCTAACGCATTCACCGCACAGTGCGGAAAGAACGGTGTGCAGGTCAAGGATCGTGCAGGCTTCATCGTGAACGCATTGCTCTTCCCATACCTCAACAATGCAATTCGCATTTGGGAAACAGGCACCGCAACGATGGAAGACATCGACACCGCAATGAAGGGCGGCTGCAACTTCCCAATGGGTCCGTTTGCATTGCTTGACCTTGTCGGCCTCGACACATCACTCGCCATTCTTGATGCGTTGTATGCAGAATTCGCAGACGCGAACTATGCAGCTGTTCCAACACTTCGTCGCTTGGTTGCCGCTGGCAAGCTCGGTCGCAAGTCCGGTTCAGGTTTCTACAACTACTGATGAACTCAGGTCGGTGACATGAAGCCGCCGACAGAATGCCGATGGACATTTCCATCGCCTGAACTCTGGCCCGACGATGACGACATCGTTGCTGCCGGAGCTGATCTTGAGACAGATACGTTGCTGTATGCGTACGCGCATGGCATGTTCCCGATGTTTGTCAACAAACGAAATCTTGCGTGGTGGTCTCCGGTTGATCGTGGTGTGATCCCACTTGACGGACTTCGCATCACACGCTCGATGCGTAAGAGCGCTCAGAAGTTCACCTGCACAACCAATGAGGCCTTCACCGAGGTGATGACGTTGTGTGGCTCCATGCGCACAGACGGCAACTGGATCAATCAGACCTTCATCAACGCCTACACCCAACTGCATGAAGAAGGTCATGCCCACAGTGTCGAGGTCTGGAATGAGACAGGTGAATTGGTGGGAGGCCTCTATGGGGTCCGCATCAATAGGTTCTTCGCCGGTGAATCCATGTTCCACATTCAGACCGATGCCTCAAAGGTCGCCCTTATGCATCTCGTTGAACTCATGACCCTTGACGGCATGGAATTGCTTGATACCCAATGGCGCACAGAGCACCTCGAAACCCTCGGCTGTATCGCCATTCCTCGCGAGGAATACCTGCAATTACTGGCCTCCGCCATTACGCCATAGGCGCCCTGTGGGGAACGTGGCTGCCCGTTGCCATACTGAAGACGTGACTGACGCAAGCACCCCCCGCCGTGACGATCCATGGTTGATGCGCACCTATTCGGGCCATTCCACCGCCGCGGCTTCTAACCAGCTCTACCGCACCAACTTGGCCAAGGGTCAAACCGGTCTTTCCATCGCATTCGACCTGCCCACACAGACCGGATACGACCCTGACCACATGTTGGCGCACGGTGAAGTCGGCAAGGTTGGCGTTCCCGTTGCTCACCTCGGTCACATGCGCACACTGCTCGACTCCATCCCGCCAGGCAAGATGAACACGTCGATGACAATCAATGCAACGGCTGCATGGATGCTTGCTCTCTACGTTGCAAATGCTCGCGAACAAGGCACCACTTCACAAGAACTGCGTGGCACCACACAGAACGACATCGTGAAGGAATATCTCTCACGCGGTACCTACATCTTCCCGCCAGCACCATCCAAGCGACTCATTGTCGACATGGTTGCATGGTGTGCGCAGAACGCACCGAAGTGGAACCCCATGAACGTGTGCTCGTATCACTTGCAAGAAGCAGGCGCGACACCAGTGCAAGAAATTGCATACTCACTTGCAACAGCTGTTGACATTCTCGATGCTGTCCGCGCAAGCGGCCAGGTCGACGATGCTCAGTTTGATCAGGTCTTTGGTTCAATCTCATTCTTCGTCAATGCAGGCATTCGCTTCATCGAAGAAGTGTGCAAGATGCGCGCCTTCACAGAATTGTGGGATCGCATTGGTCGTGAGCGTTACAACGTCACAGATGCAAAGGCACGTCGTTTCCGTTATGGCGTGCAGGTGAACTCACTCGGTCTCACTGAAGCACAACCAGAAAACAACATTCAGCGCATCGTTCTCGAAATGCTTGCAGTCACGCTTTCGAAGAATGCACGTGCACGCAGTGTGCAGTTGCCTGCATGGAACGAAGCACTTGGACTTCCTCGCCCATGGGATCAGCAGTGGTCACTACGTATGCAACAAGTGTTGGCATTTGAATCAGACCTCCTTGAATACGAAGACATCTTCGATGGTTCAAAAGTCATCGAAGCACGCACTGCAGAACTTCGCGATGCTGCATGGGCAGAGTTCGAAGAAGTGCTCTCCCTCGGTGGAGCATTCAACTCCGTTGATGAACTCAAGGGTCGCTTAGTACGTTCGATGGCGACACGCACACGCCGCATTGAAGGCGGCGAGCAAGTTGTTGTCGGTGTGAACTCCTACACCGAGTCAGAAGACAGCCCACTTGCAGTTCCTGGCAACATTCTTGTTGTGAATCCTGCAGTCGAGCAGGAGATGATTACTGACGTTGCAGCGTGGCGCTCATCGCGTGACAACACACGCGTTCAATCTGCACTCGCCCACTTGCGCACTGCTGCTGAAACCAATGAGAACATCATGGAAGCATCAATTGAGCTGGCAGAAGCTGGCGGCACCACAGGTGAGTGGTCACAGGTTCTTCGTGAAGTCTTCGGCGAGTTCCGCGCACCAACTGGTGTTGGCGCAGCAGTCGGCCGTCGCACACACGCACTTGCCGAAGTTGCAGAGTTCGTGAAATCAATTGCCGGCGGACCACCGCGCTTCTTGGTTGCAAAGCCTGGTCTTGACGGACACTCCAATGGTGCAGAACAGATTGCAGTTGCAGCGCGTGATGCCGGCATGGAAGTTGTGTACAGCGGTATCCGCCTCACACCAGAACAAATTGTTGCCAGTGCTCGCGATGAAGATCCAGATGTCGTTGGCCTCTCGATCCTCTCTGGCTCACACATGCAATTAGTGCCCGAAGTTGTTCGTCAATTGCGCGCTGAAGGCGTCGATGCACCCGTGATTGTGGGCGGCATCATTCCTGAAGAAGATCGTGAGTTGCTGATGAGCCAAGGTGTTGCCGCTGTGTATACGCCTAAAGACTTCGACATTTCTCGCATCATGCGCGAAGTAGCCGAACTCGCTGTCGCATACCGCGCATAAATATCCCCAATTCGGGAATCCATTCTCTGCTTGATGGGTTGCACTCTGCATGAGCATTTACGCAACCTCCATCGCAACACTTGACGGCCAGCCAAACGCATTGGCTGCAGCCGATGGCAAGGTCACTCTCCTTGTCAATGTGGCGAGCAAGTGCGGGCTCACCCCACAGTACGAGCAACTCGAAGGCCTGCAGAAGACATATGGCGACAAGGGTTTCACTGTTGTCGGAGTCCCCTGCAACCAATTCCTTGGCCAAGAGCCTGGTACCTCAGAGGAAATCGCAACGTTCTGCTCCAGCACCTACGGCGTCACCTTCCCCCTCACTGAGAAGATCGAAGTCAATGGCGAGAACCAGCATCCGCTCTATGCCTCTTTAACCCCAGTTGCTGACGCCGAAGGCGAAAAGGGCGACATCCGCTGGAACTTCGAAAAGTTCCTCATTGGCCGCGATGGCAATGTGATTGCTCGCTTCCACCCAAAGACTGCCCCCAACGACGCAGTCATCACAGCAGCTATCGAATCAGCGCTCTAATCTGAGCGCCCGACAAGGGGTACTCATGGATTTCGGTTCTTTCAACATCATTGCCATCGTTCTGGCCAGTTTTGCTGGCTTCGTCACCGGTGCGCTCTGGTTCAGCCCGAAGACATTCTTCCCCCTCTGGTGGCGTGCCCTCGGAAAATCCACTGATGAGATGCCTGGTAAGGGCACCGACATGGGCGCCATCTTCGCCAGCTTGGTGGGATCAATGTTGATACAAGCAGTGATCTTGTCCGGCGTCATCAATGGCCTGTACGAAAACGCATCGATTGCACAAGGCGTGATTGCCGGAGTCGTGATTGGTGTCGGTATTAGCGCGATGTCTTCAATTGGGCATCGTCTCTTTGCAGGTGATGGTTTCTTAGCGTGGGCGCTTGAAGCAGGCAACGACATTGCAGCACTTGCAATCATGGGCGCAATCATCGCCGCGTTCTAAATGCGCATGAAGCGCGATGCACTTACGCGTGTTCGCGCGAAATAAATGAATCGAGAGCAGTACCGCTCTCGAAGCTTGTGATCAATGCGTAGCGAGGAAAGTCATGGTTGTGAACAACAACATGCCACAAGCGTTGAGTGTCAACCACAAATCGTGATCCCTTTGACAACGGAACGCGACGTTCTGTTGCTGGGTCGGGTAATCCATCTGCACCATTGTCCATTAACAACATGTAACTGTCGGGGCTATCGGTGAGTTCGACCCATGAACGCACAACCCATCCTTCGTTTTCCGGATTGAAACGGTTGTTGTCATCACGGTGAATTGAACGAATTGCTTGATCGCGGTCTTGTGGTTCCAGCTTGATGATGCGGACTCGACCAAAGTTTGCACCAACAGAATCGACGTAATTCTTCAATGTTGGCGCTAGTTCTGCGTTAGATGTCCAAATCGCGTCTTTATCTGTCTTGCCCTTGTCCCAGAAGCCGCGACAATCAAGTTCACCGTCTGCAGATGCAAGTGGTGCGAAGTTTGTGTCACCACCACTCTTCCAATCGAAGTACTCCAGTGATTCCCACTCATGTTGTGGAACATCAAATGCAATGGGCTTCAAGGAAACAAAACCAGTTTCGGCAAGACATTCAAGACGCGGGTGTGGAGTACGCAAAGGAATTGCAACGGACCAATGTTCTTGCGTGGGCCAAAATGTCGCTGTCATGACTTCAGTGTATGAAAGAAACGATGTCGCATGTGGGTATGAAGCAAGCGTTTTCTGCTGAATCGTTATGGGGCCATTGTGGTTGACGCACCAATTGCCACGAAACCGTTACTGGGCGGGAGCAACAATTGTGTGCCAGCAGACACACGGTCTGGGTCTTTGATGTTGTTCAACTCCACGAGAGCAGGTGCACTGAGGTTGAACTTCATGGCAATTGCAAACAACGACTCACCCGACTGCACGACATAAGTACGTGGAGCTGTTGTTGGGCCAGTGGCGATAGTGGTTGTTGTTCCAGATACTTGGACAACTGTTGTGTCACTGGCAGAACCGGATCCACCATCAGTGAGAAGTCCCGAGATGATCGCAAGAAACGCGAACGCGCACGTGCTCCACAACAGGTACATGTGAAGGCGGGTGCGAAGGAACATCCCTCTTATGTTACGGCGATGACGCAACTGTCCCGTGTACGCCCCATGTGGTCTCGATCGGCCTCACTGTCCTAACCTCATACCTCGATGAGTACCGACACCCGCACCTACCCTGGCGCCCGACAACCGGACCGTTTCCGTCGTGTCAATGCAGATGGCGTCAGCATTGCTGTCTACGAATGGGGTCGCGAGTCAGACCCAGTCGTGTTTCTCGTCCATGGCGGCTCCGACTTTGCTCGCACCTACGACGTTTTTGGCCCTCTCATTGCCGACGCAGGCTGGAGAGTCGTCACCTGGGATCATCGCGGACACGGCGACAGTGACTACGCAGCGATGTACAGCTGGGATGCGGACATCCGCGATGCACTGGCAGTGATGTCATCATCCACCGATTCAGCTGCGCCGGTCGTGGCTCATTCCAAGGGTGGCGCGTTGATGATGCAACTCATCGAAGCGAGTCCCTATCGAGCATCACGCATGGTGAACATTGACGGCATGCCAAGTAAGCGACGCATGCCTGATGTACCTGATCATGATCAAACACGTCTCATGGCAAATGAAATTGGATCATGGCTTGATTACCGACACGAAGCAGCAACCGCTATTCGTAAACCAGGAACTCTTGTCGACCTCGCAGCACGTCGCGCAAAAATGAATCCACGTCTCTCCATTGAGTGGCTGGAGTATCTCGTCACAGTTGGTGCGCGACATGATGAAGATGGCTGGAGATGGAAACTTGATCCATCGATGCGATTCGGTGGATTCGGACCATGGCGTCCTGAATGGAGTGCGTTGCGCATGGCATCACTTCCGATTCCGTTCCTTGGATTACTGGGAACTGTTGATGAACCAATGGGCTGGGGTGCACGCGCACGAGATGTGTTGCCATGGATTCCACAAGGTGGACGTCTTGAAGTGCTCGAAGACATTGGGCACTTCATTCACATCGAAGACCCACAGCGTGTCAGCAAACTCGTATTGGATTTCTTGTCATGAACACAGCAATACGAACAATTTCTCTCCAACACAATCGCATCACACTTGCGTTGCATCAACTGCGTGAAGGAAGTGGACGACCACTTCTCTTGCTCCACGGACTCGGCGAAAACGCTGCCAACATTGCCTCTTTGCCCATTTCTTGGTCGGGCCCAGTCTGGGCACTTGACTTCGCTGGCCATGGTGAGTCCACCGTTCCCCATGGTGGTGGCTACTCCGCAGAAGTCTTGATGGCAGATGTTGACATTGCACTTCGCCATCTCGGCGAGGCAACAGTTCTTGGTCGTGGGCTCGGTGGCTACATTGCATTTCTTATCGCAGGAGCGCGACCAACACTTGTACGCGGAGCTGTCATTGTCGATGGCCCTGGTCTTGTTGGTGGATCAATTCACGCAACATCAAGTTCAGAGATTTCAGTTGCTGGTCCACGAGTCGGACAATCTCCAGACCCATGGGCACTCATCGAGTTATCGCGTGATGCACGACCACCAAACTATGCAGTGACATTCACACATCTTGCAGTTGCATCTTCCGGACTTGATGATCCGATTGCAGTGACCTGCAAAGTCTCTCCACCGTGGATCGAAGCAATCAAAGCTGAAGCCGGAGTCATGACAGGCATCTCAATGCAAGAGGCTCTCGATATCTACGCAGCGATTTAGATACTGCGCTGAGTCACGACATCTGCAAGATGCACGAGTGCATCAAAAGATTCGCCTTGCATCTCATTCTTCTTCAAAGCAGCAATCGCTTCAGAATGATTCGCACTAATCACATCTTCAATCGCCTGTAGAGCACCTGTCTCAATCACGACTTGTTGGATCTTTGAGATATCTGCGTCGGACAATTCAGGGGCACCCACCATGCTGAGCACTGTCGCCTGCTGAGTTGTCGCCGCTGCGCACGCCCGAGCCAACAGTGGTGTGGGCTTCCCCTCGCGGAAATCGCCGCCCACTGGCTTCCCAGTCACTGCAGTGTCGCCAAATGCGCCCAAAATGTCGTCACGCATCTGGAAGGCATCGCCGAGCGGAAGCCCATATGCCGACAACATCGGCATCATTGCCGACCCCCGGCCAGGATCTGCCGCAACAGCTCCGAGATGAAGGGGGCGCTCGATGGTGTACTTGGCACTCTTCATGCGACAGATGAGATCAGCGTCGGCAACATCGCGTGTTTGGCGGGCAGAGCCCAGCACGTCGAGGTATTGACCAATGTTCATCTCAAGCCGCAAGTCGTGCCAGATGAGACGTGCCGCTGGGGACAGCGAATCGGTCAAAGAGTCGGACACCACATACGTGATGTCTCCGATGAGGATCGCAGAGCCTTCCCCGTAGCGACGTGATTCGCCCACCCATCCGTTAGTCGCGTGATTCGCTGAAAAACTCTTGTGAGTTGACTGGCGTGAACGACGAGTGTCGGCATCGTCGATGATGTCGTCATGGAAGAGTGCTGCAGCATGCAGCAGTTCAATCGCGGCACCAATGTGGGTTGATTCTGAGGCTGCAGGGTCTCCGCCAGCGGCTACCCAACCCCAATGGCTGAACTGTGGGCGTAAACGCTTACCCCCACCAAGAACAAGTGCCTGAATCTCTTCAAAGATGACGTGGAGATCTTGTTGGAGCGAGGACCAGCGATGCTGTTGTTCGGCAAGAGTCTGAGCGAGAAGTGCGTCAACACGAGCAATGAGTTCACTCGTTGAACTCATTCGTCGTCTTCGTCCTCGAAGTCATCATCATCGAAATCTTCTTCGTCTTCTTCTTCAAAGACTCCGAGATCGGCGACAAGAGCATCAACTGTCATCTGTGCAGAAGAGATGCGCTCGTTGCACCAATTGATGAGAAATGATGCACGTTCCACTTTTGTCGACAGCACATCAACATCGACAGATGGTGAATCCAATTCAGAAAGGATTGATTCAACTTCACGCATTGCTTCCGCGTAACCAGCTGGATCTGCGTTTTGAGTCTTCTTTGTTGCCATTATGCAACCCCTTCTACTGTGCTTGTGATGCTGCCGTCGGCAAGCAATGTGGTGATCTTTTCGCCTGGTGAAACATCGTTTCGTGAACGAACAACTTTTCCGTCGGCATCTCTTGTGATGCTCCATCCGCGAGCCATCGTGGTGACAGGGTCGAGCAAACGAACTGCAGATGCTTGCAGTGCAACTCTCTGAGCCTGGCGTTCTAACGCGATGCGGGGCCGAGTGATTAATCGTTCGATTGACATATTGATTCGTGAACGCGCCCTCACGAGAGAACTCTCTGTGACGCGACGCAACTGGTCTGCTGAGTAACTCAATTCGCCCAAGAATTCTTCGACAAGCGTAATGACTGCTTGAGCACATGCTGTGGGAGTTTTACTCGCCGTGTGTGCGATGACATCGGCAATGCTCGTGTCAATCTCATGACCGATCCCGGTAAAAACAGGATGAGCACATTGCGATATGGCCATTGCGATGCCTTCGTCATCAAATGCCGCAAGGTCTCCCTTTGAGCCGCCACCACGCATCAACAACACAAGGTCGATGTCGTCGCGACGTGAGAATGTTTTCAATGCGCGAATAATCTGCGGTGCGGCATCATCACCTTGAACGCGCACGTCAATAAATGAAATAGAAAAGCCAATGCCGGATTCCAAAAGATGCTGCTGTGCATCAGCCCACCCTGCGGCCTGACTGGAAGAAATAATGCCAAGCCGTAACGGCACCAATGGCACAGGGCGGCGCTTGTTGACTTTGTCGACACCCTTTTCAATGAGCGCCCGCAACAGTTCTTCACGCTTGGCCGCAATGTCGCCAGCTGAGAATTGTGTATCAATGTCGGATACAACAAGAGACAACTTGCCGAATGGCGCGTAATAGTCGGGACGACCATACAGACGCACTTTCAAGCCATCTTTCAGTTCGATACCCGAATTACGAAGTTTCGCCTGGATGTTCTTCAATGGGCCAGCAAAGAGATTGACATTCAACTGAGCTTTAGCGCCATCGACCTTTTCAATCAATGTGAAGTACATGTGAGGGTTTGGTCGCTTGACACCCTCAATTTCTCCCTCTACCCACACGCCCTCATCGAATGAAGACTTCATCACCTGATTCAGGACGCCAGCAAACTGGCCAACAGTGAAGGAAGGGATTCCGTTAACGAATTCAATCTCAGAAGGCATTGCTGACACTCTAGAGAGTTGGTGTGGCAGCACCGAACGAGCCACCAGCACGGACCTGAGATGCATAGGCGCCATCGAGGGCCATCAGAGCATCATGAGTCCCTTGCTCCACGATGTAGCCATTATCAACAACCACAATCCGGTCAGCGTCACGGATTGTCGACAAACGGTGCGCAATCACTAAGGCAGTTCTGCCATGCAACGCAGCTTCAAGTGCCTCTTGCACCAATGACTCATTCTCATTGTCGAGATGGCTTGTTGCTTCGTCCAAAATCATGATTGCTGGGTTCTTTAACAACATACGTGCGATTGCGACGCGCTGCTTTTCTCCACCCGAGAGGCGATAACCGCGTTCACCAACAAATGTGTCGTAGCCATCAGGCAATGCGGTGATGGTGGAATGAATTCTGGCGGCCTCACAGGCTGCAATCACTTCGTCGTCTGTTGCATCGGGTCGTGCGTACAAAAGATTCGCCTTGATGGTTTCATGGAACAGATGAGGATCCTGTGTGACAACGCCAATGGCATCGTGAAGTGAATCTCCTGTCAAATCACGAACATCATGACCATCAATTCGAACAGCGCCCATTGTGACGTCATACAAGCGAGGCACCAATGTCGCCATCGTGCTCTTGCCGGATCCGCTGGAACCAACGACTGCGACAGTCTCTCCTGCCGCAACATGAAGACTGATGCCCTTCAAGACGTCAACATCAGGATCGCCCGATGTTCCACCAGGTGTTTCAAGTGAAGCAACAGAGGAGTCTGATGCTGGCGGATAGCGGAAGATGACATTGTCAAACTCAATCTCACCTCGAGGTTCCACCAAATCAATTGCACCAGGTCGGTCAACAATCGATACCGGTGCATCCAGCACTTCAAACACGCGATCAAACGAGACGAACGCAGTCATGACTTCAACGCGCGCATTGGTGAGTCCGGTGAGTGGTTGGTAAATCCGCGTCACAAGCGCTGCCAATGCAACCAATGTTCCTGGGGTGATTGATTCTGAGACCACAAGTTGTGCACCAATGCCATAGATCGCCGCAGCACCCATTGCACCAACAAGGCCAAGTGCAACAAAGAACACTCGCCCATACAGCGCAGCCTTAATCCCTGTGTCCCGCACTCCTGATGCACTCGTTGCAAAAGTATTGACTTCTCGTTCACGACGACCAAAGAGTTTCACAATCATTGCGCCAGCAACATTGAAGCGTTCACTCATCTGTGTGTTCATCTGCGCATTGAGTTCCATCTGCTCGCGAGCAATGCCACCCAACTTCAATCCCATGCGCTTTGCGGGTGCAATGAAGAGCGGAAGCACGACGAGCGATAACAACGTCAGACGCCATTCAAGAACAAACATTGCAGCCAAAGTTGTGATGAGTACTACAACGTTGGAGACCACACTTCCCAAAGTTGATGTCACTGCAGTCTGCGCGCCAACAACATCACTATTGAGGCGACTAATCAATGCGCCGGTTTGTGTCCGAGTGAAGAACGCAATGGGCATTCGTTGCACCTTGTCGAAGAGGGACACGCGAAGGTCGTAAATCAGTCCTTCTCCGATTGTGGAACTTAACCATCGCTGAGTGATTGCAAGCCCAGCATCTGCAATTGCGGCAACCACCAAGATGACAGCCAAAGTTGTGATGAGACCGCGGTTGCCCTCTGGAATCGCTGTGTCGAGAATTGCTCGGAACAACAGTGGTGGGGCAAGAGCAGTGAGAGCTGACGCAACAATCGCGGTGAGAAAGCCGATGATCTGCCATTTATAGGGCGCTGAAAACTGCCAAGCCCGCCGCAAGGAAGCCCGTTTCATACGCGCACCCTTCACTGCATCGGCATCACCGGGGAGAAGCATATGAGGACCCATTCGCACACTGATGAGGCTACGGGCGAACCTGCGCCTAGTGTCTTTCAAGTGCTTCGCAAATCACTGGCAACTGCCATAGTTCTGGTCACCTTGGCCGGCTGTTCCTCTGCGATTACATCGGACACGACACTGGTCAACACCGACTCCCCCTCAACCTCAATTCGGCCGACAGTGGGTGGCACCATCAACTGGAAATCGTGCGCTGGGGACGAGCTGGACCCAACGATGTGTGCCACGTTCAAGGTGCCCTATGACTATGGCAATCCGACAGTCGGTCAGTTCTCCCTCAAACTTGTGAAGCATCCGGCCGCAAAGCCTGAGAAGCGCATCGGGTCCATGCTGGTCAACCCTGGTGGCCCTGGCTTTGGCGGCACCTTTCTTGCTGAGGACCCCATTTCATACTTTGGCGGAGACCTGGTGGACTCATTTGACATCATCGGTTGGGATCCTCGTGGAACCGGTAAGTCAACCCCTGCCGTTGACTGCATCGACAATTACGACACCTACTTCACGACAGATCCATCACCACAGAATGCTGCAGAGAAAAAGGAACTGATCGATGCTTCTCGCCTTTTCTCAGAGGAATGCGAGAAGAAGAGTGGTGACATTCTTCCGTATGTCTCAACGAACAACACAGTGCGTGACATGGATGCAATACGTGCAGCACTCGGTGAAGACAAGATCACTTACTTTGGCTTCTCCTATGGAAGTGAATTGGGTGCCACGTGGCTCACCATGTTTCCCGGCACCGTTCGTGCTGCAGTTCTCGACGGCGCAACAGACCCCGAGGCTGATTACATTCAGAGCGGCCTAGACCAAGCTAAAGGATTCGAAAAACAATTCTCGATGTTCCTCAAGCAATGTTCAAAGGACGTGAAATGTGCTTTCCACAACAAAGGGAATGCAGAAGGCGCCTACGACAAACTGATTGAAGATCTTGATGCTCGACCATTAGTCGTCAACGAAAAACGTGCGCCGGTGAATCAGGCTGTTGCACTCACTGCTGTTTCCCAAGCCATGTACTCAGCGACCATCTGGGATGAATTAGAACAAGCACTTGCCGATGCGCAAAAGGGCGACGGTGCTGGGTTGTTGTCATTAAACGACGATTATTACCAACGCAAAGGCGATGGAACATACGGCAATGAGCTTGAGGCCTTCAACGCCATTTTGTGCCTTGATGATCCAGGCCCACTTACCGTCGAAGAAACAGATTCCTACACACCACAATTTGAAGCAGTTGCTCCTCGACTTGCACACGGATTCACTAGTGGATACGGCTGTGTGTTTTGGAAAGCAAAGCCAGATCGTCGTATCGCAATTACTGGCAAAGGTGCAGGTCCAGTCATCGTCATCGGTACAACCGGCGATGCCGCAACGCCACTTGAAAGTTCACGTCGAATGACTTCTGCACTTGAGGATGGTCGCCTCATTGTTGTCACCGCAAATCGTCATACTGGTTATGGCGAGAATGACTGCGTCACCACAGCAGTGAACAAGTACTTACTCACTGCATCAGTGACGTTCGCAGAAAAACTCTGCTAGTACCTTCCGCGCCTGAGTTACGCGGTTACCTTTTCCACACGAGGCTGCAAAAGAGCAACGACACCGGCCAATGCGCTACAGCCCGCAATGAAGTACCAACCTCGTTGGAATCCAACAAGTCCATCAGTCGATGTCTGAATCGTGACTACGAGTGCAACGCCGACAGCAGATCCGATTTGGCGGGAAGTGTTGTTGATTGCGCCACCAAGCGAGAACAACGTTTGTGGCAATGAATGCACCGTTGCTGCCGACAGTGTCGGGAATGTAAGACCAATTGAGATTCCCAAGACGAACATCAGAGGCAACCACTCAGACCACGGTGTTGGTGTTGAAGTGAAAATGCGAGCACCAATAAGAACAAGAATGGCAAAGAGAATTGGGCCACCCACCAAAAGCTTTCTGAAGCCAATCCGTGAGATGTGTCGGCCAATGGCAAACGACGTAGCGGCAACAATCACTGGCGCAAGGACTGAGTACAACCCAGCTTCAAGGACGCTGTATTTCCACTCTGAACGCAAGAACAGAACATTGTTCAAGATGTTGGCGGAGAAGGCTGCTCCAAACAGAAACGTTGCCGTGTTTGCAACAGAGAAGGATCGCACTTTGAACATTGCTGGAGGCATGAGGGGCACCGGGTGCGAAATTGTGCGCTTGACGACAATCACTCCAAAGATCACTGCCGCAACAAACAAAGAGATAACAAGCGAATCTGTCCAAGCGTGCTCTTCAGCACGAGAGATTCCCCACACCAATGAAGCCACCGACAGAGTCACGAAGACGGATGCGCCGATGTCCGGACGTGGCGATTCAATGCGTGGAGTTTCTTTGACGTACTTGGCTGCCAACAACACAACGAAGAGACAGATGGGGACATTGATCCAGAACGCCGAACGCCATCCGAAAAATTCAATGAATAACGCACCGAGTGTTGGTCCAGAAGCAACACCAAGCGCACCAACTGCACCATTCCATGCAACTGCTTGGCTTCGACGCTCGAGAGAGAACACTGACAACAACAAGCCCAAAGACGCGGGAGTCATGATGGCGCCACCAACGCCTTGAACTGCACGACCTGCGATGAGCATGCCCATCGTTGGCGCAACAGCGCAGAGAACTGATCCGAGCAAGAAGAGCAAGGAACCAATCTGGAAGAGCCTCTTACGACCAACACGGTCTGCAAGGCGACCAAAGACAACCAAGAGCGACCCAAAGAGAATGGAGTAGGCGGTGACGACCCATGACACTGTGCCGCGACTCGCTGTGGGAAAGTCAGCAGCAATTTCTGCGAACGCAACATTCACAATGGAGAGGTCCAACGTTGAAATGTACGCAGCAACTGCGGTGACGATGAACGTTGGCCACGGACTCATCGTCTTGTTTTCTGTTGGTGTTGATGCCTGACTCATGATTTCCCCTTTTGGTACAAAAAATGTACCATGAAGAGATGAGCAACCCGCGTTCCAAGAAATCCGCTAGTTCTCCACAGCGCACGTACGACATGAATTGCCCAATTGCGATGTCGCTCGACCTCATGGGAGACCGCTGGACACTTCTTATCCTGCGTGATCTGTTCATTCACTCCGCATGCCGTTACGTGGAACTTCGCAAAAGTCTCACGGGCATCTCACCGACATTGCTGTCTCAACGCTTGAAAGACCTCGTGCACAACGGGCTTATTGAGCAGTACGAGAAGCCAGATACTGGTCACGTTGCATACAAGCTCACCGCTAGAGGCAAGGAAACAAAACCGGTGTTGGTTGCTCTCGCTAAGTTCGGACTCCCTCACATTGATGGTCGTGTGCCTGACAAAGCACGGCGAACCTTTACAGACAGGTGATGTCAAACAAAAACGACCCGGCCGAAGCCGGGTCGTGATGGCGGAAGAGGCGGGATTTGAACCCGCGGTGGCTGTGACACCACAACTGTTTTCGAGACAGTCCCATTCGGCCGCTCTGGCACCCTTCCGTTAATAAACGCTATCGGGGCTAGGCGCGCTTTGAGGCGAAGAATTCCTTGAGTAGAGCCGATGATTCATCAGCCAAAACGCCATGTTCTACAGGTGGATTGTGTCCCAAGCGTGGATCACTCATCACGTTGTACAAGCTTGCTGTTGCACCTGCTTCAAAGTTGGCAGCGCCATACACAAGCCGACCAATGCGCGCAGACTGTGTTGCACCTGCACACATCACACATGGTTCAAGCGTGACGACAAGAGTGCATTCACTGAGCCGCCAGCTGTTCAACAATTTGCTTGCATCACGTAACGCCAATACTTCTGCATGTGCAGTGGGGTCGTTACTTGCTTCGCGTTCATTGTGACGACGTGCGATCACTTCGCCGTTGTGCACGATGACTGCACCAACAGGAACATCACCGTTCGAGGCGGCAACGGCTGCTTCTTCCAGCGCAATACGCATTGCTTCTTCGTGCGTCATGGACCCAACCTATAGATGACTGGCGGAAGAGGTGGGATTCGAACCCACGGAAGCTTTCACTTCACACGCTTTCCAAGCGTGCCGGTTCGGCCGCTCTCGCACTCTTCCACGCGAAGTCATTGCTGACCCCACGAGGCAGTCACGATATCTGCCATGTACGCTGACACCCTCTTTGTTCTCGGGTTCGCCCGTGGGCGGTGAGGTGGCGGTCGGGTCCTGTGCGACGATCGCCCGTAAACCAGGTCAGGTCCTGACGGAAGCAGCCTCCACACGGGATAGGTCGTGCGCCGCAGGTCGCCTGGCCGTCACTTCACTGTCCATGGGCTCTCCCCGGAGGCCCCAATGGGGCTCTGAGGCAAGTTAAGTCGCCCCTAAGATACTTAGGTGTTCAAGACCCGCCGATTCCGTGCCCCAAAGGCGATTGCCTTCATCTCTCTGGTTGCTGCCCTCTTGGCTCTTCCCAGCCCACTGGCAGGTACCTCCCGGGTCAGTGCCGCCACTTTCTCAGGGACCACAGGGACCTACATCAATGAGGAAATCTCGTGGATCTGCGCCTGCAGTGTCGATGCAACCAAGCCGCCAGCGCTATCGAGTTTTGATGTGCGAGTTGATGGAGTTCCGAATCCAGTCACCTCATTCACTGTCTTCGGGTCGGCCATTATGGATGTGAGACTCACTTCCCCTGTGTACAGCGGTTCAGTCATCACTTTCGCGTACAACGCACCACCTGTCGATGACACACTTGCAAATAACGCATTCCAAAGAGCAAACGGTGTGGACTACGCCTCTTTCACTTTGACAATCACGAACATGGCTCCTCCCCGCCCTGAGCCGAATGCACCTGGAACACCAACAGTTGTTGCAGGCGAAGAAAGTGCAACCATCACCGTGACCGCACCGACAAGTGGACGCACTCCCACGTCATACGTCGTCACTGCATCACCAGGTGGTGCAACGTGCACCGTCACCGGCGCATCAGGTTCATGCACCATCACTGGATTAACAGCAGGCACCGCATACACCTTCACAACTGTGGCGATGAGAGCAGGGTTAAGTTCACCTGCGAGTGCAGCATCAACGGCAGTCACCGTGCTTGCAAAAGCTCCATCCTGGGATACGGATCCTGCAACCGAAGCTGAGACCGATGCATTCACCGAAGGTTTCTGGCCCTCAGCAATTCCCGGAAACATCATCATCACAGATCAGTTCGGTTTTTCTGTCGACAAGAAGAACGGCATTAAGCCAAAAATCCGCATGAAGAACTACGCAGGGAAAATCAAGATGACAATCTCTGCAACCTACAAAGATGGTGCCAAAACTAAGAAGTACAAGTGCACCTATGCACCGTTTGGTTCAACCAAAAAAGTGAAGACTGCAAAATGGAAGTGGTACACACCGAAGAAGGCATGCATCCTTCCAAAACCACTCGTCACAGCGCTTCAGACTGGCACCACAACACTGAGCGCCAAGGGCACCTGGCCACGTATCTGGGTCACGAGCGGCAAAAAGGCACGTCCTGACAAGACAAAGATTAAAGCTCGCACACTCAAGTACACCGTGCGTGCAAAACCTGCCGCCGCAAAATAATTAGAAGTGGCGACCGATCATGGCGCGCTCGGCGCGTTCCACAAGGTCTGTCATTTCTAACTTCTTGGCGATTGCTGCGAGTTCTTTTGAAGGACCACGCCATTCCCAATCATCGACGTTCCCAATGGGTACATCATCATCAACATTGGTCACCACGGTTGCGATGACTTTGAAGAGGTCAGCCATCTCACGTTGATCTCGCAATGTTGCAGCCAACTTCGCTGCACCACGCACAGCAACACCATCAGTAGCCCACTGCACTTCATCATTTGGAATGTCTGCGATGTGTTTGTACTGCGCGAGAACGGTTGCTGCGCTCTTTGCACCCCAACCTGGTAGTCCAGGGAATCCATCGGCGGTGTCGCCAACCAGACCTAACCAGTCGGCGATGCTTGCAGGACCAACACCAAACTTCTCAATGATCTTTGCTTCGTTAATGATGAGGTCATTGCGTCGGTCGTATTGCACCACGCGATTACCACTCACCATCTGACCGAGGTCTTTGTCCGGTGTGAGCATCTGCACTTGATCAACACGTGGATCATTTGCGGCGCGGAATGCACCGGCGGCCAAACCATCATCGGCTTCATACTTCACCATCGGCCACACCGGCACACCGAGAGCGCGCAACGCATCTTCCATGATTGGCAGTTGATGAAGAATCTCTTCTTCCATTCCGTCAGATGTCTTGTACCCGTCGTAGAGGTCGTTACGAAAGCTCTCAATCACATGGTCGACCGACACGGTGACATGTGTGGCACCACCAGCGAGCAACTGCAATGTGGAAGTGACAACGCCACGAGTAGCAGCCAATGGTGGCGGCGTTGAATGGCGCACTGCCTGGCCGAAATGCTGGCGGTACAGCTCATAGGTGCCGTCGATGAGGTGAATAATCATTGGGATTCAGTATCGCAGACCAGTTGTGATTGCTACCTCTGGAGATATAGTTGACCTCGCAACTACTTTTGGGAGTCCCGCAATGCCTGCAGTTACCGCCGACACACTCACTCTTCCTCGCTTTGAAGCGCCTGGCATCGAGGCTCAAGACCGACCGGTTCGTTCACTCACCACTGCGCCGCAAGGACTTGAAGGTGAAGGCTTCCCCGTCCGTCGCGCATTCGCAGGCCTGCCAAAAAATGTCATCGACCCGTTCATCATGATGGACCAAATGGGTGCGGTCGATTACGCCCCATATGAACCCCGTGGCACTGACTGGCACCCACACCGCGGTTTCGAAACTGTCACGTACATCATGGACGGCACGTTCATCCATCAGGATTCTCATGGCGGTGGCGGTGTCATCACAGATGGCGACACGCAATGGATGACGGCAGGTGGCGGAGTTCTGCACATTGAAACACCACCAGAGAGCATGGTGATTCAAGGTGGCATGTTCCATGGTCTGCAGATCTGGGTGAACCTTCCTGCAAAAGACAAAATGATTCCGCCGGCGTATCAAAACCTTGACTCGCATTTGGTGAAGCTCTTCACAACACCCGACGCAGGAACCCTTGTTCGCCTCATCGCTGGTGATCTCGGTGGAGTCACTGGGCCTGGTTCTACACACACGCCGATTGTGATTGCGCACGCAACTCTCTCCCCTGGTGCACGCATGGTGTTGCCGTGGAATCCACACTTCAACGCACTTGCACATGGCCTCAAGGGTTCAGGTTTTGCAGGTACAGAGCATCTTGCGATGGGCGTTGGTCAAACAGTTGTGTATGGCGCCGGCGACACCATCACGCTTGAAGCATCCGCACATGAAGCACTCGATGTGATTCTCTTGGGCGGTGAAGCTATTGGTGAACCAGTCGAACAGTACGGACCATTCGTCATGAACACGCGCGCAGAATTGCAGCAGGCGTTTGATGATTATCAACGCGGACGTTTAGGTGTTGTGCCAGCAAATGGCATCACACCTTTTCGTGGTCGATAAATCTCTCTAGCTGACCTGCGTCAGGCCGCCATCAACAACAAGTACTTGGCCGGTGATGTACTTGCCACGCACAAGAGCCAGGGTTGCTTCGGCACAATCGTCAGGTGTTGCTGAACGCTTAATCGGATTGATTGCTGCAACACCTGCGTGTTGATTGGCCCAATCTTTCGTCCACGGAGTTTCAACAAGCCCAGGTGCCACTGCGTTGAAGCGCACAGGGCCGTGACTCTTTGCCAACAGATGAGTCATCTGATTCAGTGCGGCCTTTGACATGGAATACGCAATCGACGAACCCATCGGACGCACACCGGCGACAGACGTAATGTTCACGACGTGACCATCTGGAGATTCACGCAAGTACGGCATTGCAGCCATTGTGAGATTCCATGTTCCAAACACATTGACTTCGAATGTCTTGCGGAAGATCTCTTCTGTCAACGCTTCAAGATTTCCGTGAGGGACCAATGTTGTCCACCCTGCGTTGTTGACTAGAAGATCAACGCCACCAAACTTCTTCACTGTCTGTGCAACCAAGTTTTCGCACTGTGCTTTGTCGCTGATGTCGCCCTGCACATAGATCGATTCACCAGGAAGTGCATCGGATACTTTCTGACCCGCTTCCACACTGCTCGCTGAGTTCACAACAACTTTCGCGCCTAACTCTGAAAGACGCTGCGCGATGCGTTCGCCAATTCCACTTGATGAACCGGTGACGATGGCAACCATGCCTGATAGTTCGGACATTACGGACCCCCTGTTTGATGTGCCCTCATCGTAGAACGGAGAGGAGTGCCCCTGCGATAAGAAACGGTCCGAAGGCAATATGCGTACGACGACCTGCTCGACGAAGAACTACTAACGCCAATGCAAAGAGTCCTGCAGCAGCGAACGCTGCAACGACTGCAATTGCTACGTGTTCGAGGGACAACCAACCCGTGTAGAGGCCCAGCAGAAGAGCCAGGCGCACATCCCCGCCACCAAGGTCACCACGTGACAACACCTCGAGTGTTTTCATCAGGACCCACATGATGATCGCCCCAAGAAACATTGTGCCTATTGATCCAGTGGGGTCGTTGAACGCCGCCAGAACAAGGAGAGGAATAGCGAGAGCAATTGCTCGATACACAATACTGCTGGGCAAGAGATGCGTATCGATATCGATCAGCATGAGTCGCACAGAAATCGCGATGAGAACACCAAAACCAAGAACAGTGAGATCTTGTTCAAACTGTTGAGCAGCAATCCACCACAAAGCCGAAGATGCACACGCGACAAGCAAGATGATCAGAGGGAATTCTGTCGACCGACCAGCACCGAAAGTCTCACCCGATGTACGGAGACGACGAACATCTCGCTGCGCCTGCATAACTGATCGCAGCCCAAACAACAGACCAATGATGGGCCAAACAAGTTCACGCATGAACTGTGTCTAACTACTTTTTCTGGAAATGTCCACGCACCGGAGTGCTAAGGGATGTTTATTCCTGAACAAGCTCGATGAGAGTACCGAAGCTGCCCTTTGGGTGCATGAATGCAACCGTGGTTCCACGAGAACCAGGACGAGGTGCTTTGTCAATCGGTGTTGCTCCAGCAGCAATCATCGCTGCAAGTGCCTCTGCACAATTGTCAACTCGGTATCCAATGTGATGAAGACCTTCACCGCGCTTCTCAATGGCCTTGGCCACAGGAGAATCAGGGTTCGTCGGTGTGAGCAACTGGATGTAGCTCTCAGCAACCTTCATCAGCACTTCTTCCACACCATCAGACTCCACCACTTCGCGGTGATCAACAGTGGCTCCGAAAGCCTTTTGGTAGTACTCAACTGCTGCTTCAAGATCGCGAACGGCAATTGCAATGTGATCGATTTCTGTCAAAAGCATGATGACTCTTTTCTATGTGATGGATTAACGGCGGAACCAGGTGAGCTTGTCAGCAACCTTGGCACGAAGCTCGTGGTTGTCAACACCAAGACCTTCTTCAGGTGACAAACAAAGAATGCCAAGTTTTCCTTCGTGCATGTTGTTATGCACTTGGTATGAAGCTTCACCGGTCTGATCGAGGGTAAACACCTGTGACATCACAGGATGAATCATTCCCTTTTCAATAAGTCGGTTTGCTTCATATGACTCTTTGTAGTTCGCAAAGTGCGACCCAACCAGTTTCTTCAAACGCATCCAGAAGTAACGGTTGTCAAACTCCATCATGAAGCCGCTTGTTGCTGCGCAAGTGACAATGGTGCCGCCCTTCTTCGTGACGAACATTGATGCAGCAAAAGTGCTGCGACCTGGATGCTCAAACACGATGTCCGGATCTTCACCAACAAGTGCACGAATGTCTCCACCGAGACGACGCCATTCACTTTCATTATGAGTGTCGTCATCGTTCCAGAACTTGTAGTTCGCTGTCTTTCGGTTGATGATGTATTCACAACCCATCTCGCGAAGAATTTGCGCCTTCTCTTCTGATGAAACAACTGCCACGGGAATACCGCCACCGTTGAGAACGTACTGAACTGCGTAAGCACCGATACCACCCGATGCGCCCCAAATGAGAACGACATCGCCTTGCTTCATGTTCGCGCCGTTCTTCGACACGAGCATGCGGTAACTCGTTGAGTTACACAATGCGCTCACTGCAGCTTCTTCCCATGTCAGGTGCGCCGGCTTTGGCATCAACTGATTCGCCTTCACCAAGGCGAGGTCTGCGAGACCACCGAAGTTTGTCTCGTAACCCCAGATGCGCTGGTTGGAGCCCATCATTGAATCGCTGTGTGACGACGGATCTTGGTCGTCAACGTGGTTGCAATGAACCGTGACCTTGTCACCGGGCTTCCAGTTACGAACCGCACTACCCACCCGAAGAACCACACCGGAGGCGTCTGAGCCAACCACGTGATAGTCAAGGTCATTGCGCTTCGCCCAGGAGCTTTCCCGAGCCCAACGAGCGATGGTTCCAAAGGTACTGACGGGCTCAAAAATGCTGCTCCACACCGTGTTGAAGTTCATGCTGGAAGCCATCACAGCGATCACTACTTCGTCAGGGGCCATCTCGGGCACGGGAACCTCAGCAATATGGATGCTCTTTCGGGGGTCCTTTTCGTTACTGGGCACCCCCTCAAACATCTTCTGATCTTCTTTGCGAATGATGGCCGCGCGGTAGGTGGTGGGCAGTGGAATGGCGGCGAGTTCTTCACCCGATGCACCATTCAGGATGGCTTGGAGGATCTTTTCCATCCAATTGACGATAGCGAGTTTGGGGGAATCATCTCCTAACCTGAAAAGCCTCGCACCCAGTTCGGGTGCCCCACATTTCGGAGGCATATATGGCCGGTTCATACATCGTCGCAGGAGCCCGTACCCCCATCGGCAAGATGAGTGGTGCACTTTCCTCATTTAGTGCTGCAGACCTCGGTGGTTTTGCGATTAAGGCCGCCCTTGAGCGTGCCGGCGTCAAACCCGAAGAAGTTGAGCACGTCATCATGGGCCAGGTGCTCATGGCTGGCCAGGGTCAAGTTCCTGCCCGTCAGGCGGCGTTCAAGGGTGGTATCCCCATGAACATTCCTTCCATCAACGTCAACAAGGTGTGCTTGTCTGGCTTGAACTCCATCTATCTCGCAGACCAGATGATCGCGTCCGGCGAAGCCGACATCGTGATCGCTGGCGGCATGGAGTCCATGACAAACGCTCCGTACCTTGCACAGGGCGCTCGTGGCGGTTTCCGCTACGGCAACACAGAGTTGAAAGATGCGATCGTGCATGACGGCCTCTGGTGTTCATTCGACAACGTTCTCATGGGCCTCGGCACCGACAACTATGTTGCCGGCAGCATCACACGTGATCAGCAAGACGAAGCAGCAATGAAGTCAAACGTTCGTGCAGCAGCAGCTATCGAAGCTGGCCGCTTCAATGACGAAATCATTCCTGTCGCTGTTCCACAGCGCAAGGGTGATCCAAAGATGGTCACAGTGGACGAAGGCGTTCGCGCAGACACCACGATGGAATCTCTTGGTGGCTTGAAGCCAGCCTTCGACAAGAACGGCAGCATCACTGCAGCAAACGCGTCACAGATTTCTGACGGTGGTTCAGCAGTTGTGATGATGTCGAAGAAGGCAGCAGAAGCTCGTGGCGTCAAGCCATTGGGCGAAGTTCTTTCCTACGGCATGGTCGCTGGCCCAGACAACGCATCGTTGTTGCACCAGCCAAGCCGTTCCATCTTGCGCGCACTTGACCGTGCGAACATGAAGACATCAGACGTCGACTTGTTCGAACTCAACGAAGCATTCGCCGCAGTCGGCATCGCTTCGATGAAGGAACTCGGCATCACTGATGAGATCGTGAACGTCAACGGCGGCGCAATTGCTTTGGGTCACCCCATCGGCATGAGCGGCAACCGTCTCGCACTCACCATCCTTCACGAACTTCGTCGCCGTGGTGGCGGTGTTGGTGCAGCTGCACTGTGCGGCGGTGGCGGACAAGGCGACGCCATCATCTTGCGCGCGCTCTAAATCTTTAGATGTTCAAAGAGCCACTCAGTCGAGCGACGTATGTTGCCCGCTGGGTGGCTCTTGCATTTGTCATCGGAGTTTTGTCCGGGCTTCTCTCCGCTGCATTCATCGAAGCTCTGGACTGGGCGACAGATACACGCGAGAGCAATAACTGGTTGGTCTACACGTTGCCACTAGCGGGTCTGCTTGTTGGTTGTTCGTACCACTATCTCGGTCGCGGACTAGAACGCGGTAGCAACCTCATCATCGATCAAATCCATTCACACTCTGAATGGATTCCACTGCGTCTCACGCCCCTCATCTTTGGTGCCAGCGTGATTTCTCATGTGGCCGGTGGTTCCACAGGTCGAGAAGGTGCTGCATTGCAGTTGGCCGCTGGCGTGACAGACCCCATTAGCAAAAGACTTGGTTTCAATCCCGCCGACCGCTCACTCATGTTGATTGCCGCAATTGCAGGTGGATTCGGCGCTGTCTTTGGAGTACCTGTTGCAGGTGCAGTGTTCGCATTAGAAGTGCAACGAGTTGGTCGAGTTCGCTACGAAGCACTTGTGCCTGCATTTGTTGCGAGCTTTGTTGGCGATGCAGTGGTGCGTGGTCTCGGCGTCAC
>ERZ1022756.86-NODE-86-length-34266-cov-9.303119_pt1 | contig 34266 bp, 31 predicted proteins | sample MGYA00520902_ERZ1022756 | MGnify/ENA primary metagenome ERZ1022756 (study PRJEB33162, sample SAMN09537601) | freshwater metagenome | isolation source: freshwater | place: Canada:Alberta | collected 2017-07 | study: EMG produced TPA metagenomics assembly of the...
TTTGGCCTGCCCAGCACGATTCGAACGTGCGACCTACGCCTTAGAAGGGCGGTGCTCTATCCAGCTGAGCTATGGGCAGTCTTTGATTAGAGTGTGATTATAGCGGAGGTCTAAAAGACCTGGCTCTTATACGATAATGGCCTGTATTGATTGTCCTATATGAGATTGAACCATGATCACCTTCTACCACCACACCAAATGCAAAGCTTCCCGTGATGCGCTAGAAATCCTTGAGAACTCTGGTGAGCCTCACCAAGTGGTTTTGTATTTGACCCATCCGCCATCAGAAGCTGAATTGCGCCACATCATCAAAGCCACTGGTGGGTCGGTCAGAGATCTCTTGCGCCAAAAAGGCACGCCATTTGATGAATTAGATCTTGGTAATCCAAAGTGGAGTGACGAAGAATTGATTGGTTTTATGTTGCAGCATCCAATTTTGATGAACCGCCCTATTGCCATCAACGGTAACCAAGGTGCGCTATGCAGACCACCTGAGAAAATCTTGGATTTACTGGATTAATTAGATTGATTAAATCTACTTAGCTGGTTTCAGCGACTGAGCTTGATGATTGGCCTCATCATTTTGATTGCTGACCGATCTCATCAAGGTCAGAATTTCACTCGGTAAGTTGTCATGAGTATCTCTTAAGCCCATCTTGAGTTCTGGTACGTATTGACTGATTTCATCAGAGCCATAGAACTTCATTGACCAATTGCTGAAGCGTCGCTTTTGCAATGTATTGATGCCTAGCACCTGCACTTCTAGGTGGCGAGGATCAGCAGTAATGGCTTTCCAGATAAGCTCGACGTGCTGTGGATAGCCTTCGATGATCTGGCCAAAAATACGGTTGTCGTAGAACAAAACACCTGTGATGCCATTGCGTTTGTTTTTATGAACTGCATCTTCAAGCAAGTTCATCAAACCAAGAATGCCCATGTCATTGCTTGCCTGACTGACATAGCTCAGCTCAATGAGCTGATCAGTCGGAAAGCTGGCAAAGTTGATTTGAGAATCTTCTACAAATGACATATTTAATATATAAAAAATTTATAAACGATATTAGACAAAACCAAACTTTTATTAGCCTTACGTCTAATTCAGATAGTAGACATTATTTGCTTGAAGCGTTGATATTCCGTTGCTGCTCCGCAGCAAATCAAGCGTGACTGTACAAAACTTTAAAGAAGTTTCTAAGTGATGCTAAGAAATACTAAGAGATAGCTTTTGAGAAATTTTGAAGGCTGCGCGCATCGAGCGATGCTATTTGAAAGTGGTCGGAGTACAAGGATTCGAACCTTGGACCCCCTGGTCCCAAACCAGGTGCGCTACCAGACTGCGCCACACTCCGACTAAGAACAATATTGTAACCTACGGGCAGTTTGTTGGCAAATTCTGAGGCTTGGCCAGGCCCTAGAATTGCGGCTTTATCACGCTAAAACCTCGCATCATCAAGGGTTTAGGGGACGGGTGTTAGGGGTTCAGTCCTGTTTGAGTCAATCTAAATAATTCTTTGCTTGGGGAACACCAAACTGAACTGACTACCCACACCCACAGTGGATTGAATCTTTAGCTCGCCCTGGTGGCGAATGATGACGTGGTTCACAATCGCCATACCCAGTCCAGTTCCGCCAGTATCTCTTGATCTACTTCGATCCACTCGATAAAAACGCTCAGTTAATCGGGGAATGTGCTCGGCCGCAATACCTTGACCTGTGTCACTGACCATCAGCTCTGCCTCATCTCCAGCATCTTTCCAGGTCACCGTGATAGTGCCGCCCTCTGGGGTGTAACGAACTGCGTTTGAGAGTAGATTGCCAAATGCAGAGTGCAGCTCAAGCTCATCACCTGTGACGTTCTTAGTAGAGGAATGATCAAATTTGAAAGTGTGCTTGCCTTTGGAGAGACCTTCGGCTTCCAATTTCAATTGAGTCATCATGTCTGACATATTGACCACCTGTGATACAGGAGGCTCTGGATTGCCCTCTAATTTCGCCAAGGTCAATAAATCTTCTACAAGTGTCTTCATTTGACCCGCTTGCATGGCCATCAAATCCAAATAACGACGTTGGTCTTCTTTACTTAAATCAAGCTCCGTTAAGGTTTCTAAAAAACCCGTTAAAACGGTCAAAGGAGTTTTAAGTTCGTGAGAAACGTTGGCCACAAAGTCTCGACGCATTGCATCGGTTTTTTCTACCTGAGAAACGTCTTGAGAAAGAATTAACTTTTGCTTGTCCCCATAAGGGAATATCTGGACATCCAAGGTGAATTGCTCAAAGTTACCCATGCTTGTCAGCCTGACTGGATCGCGGTAGTTTTGCCTAACGATGTATTGCACAAAGGTTGGCTTTCTGAGGATATGGGTGATTCTTTGCATGGCATCACGCTTGGCATTCAAGCCAAAGTGCTCTTCTGCAATCGCATTGCACCATTCCACTTGATCATCTTCATTGAGCATGACCACGCCATTGGGTGAAGCTTGAATGGCCTGAATAAAACGCTGGTGCTGCTGACCCACCTCGAGCACTTGATCACGCCAACTTTTAACCAATTTGTGAAAGCGATAGTAGATTTCACCCCAAGCACCGAACGCTCTGGGCACCTCATCGTAAGTGGGTGAAAGCAATAATTCTGTCAATTTTGCAGAATGCCACAGCTGGTACACCAAGACCAAGCCCAAGCAAATAACTGCTGTGATCCAAGCTGCTCGTTCTGAAAATATCACCCCAATGACCCATGAAAAGATCAGGATTATCACAGCAAGGGTTATTAAACGGGTACGCAAAGACAGCATGTGGTGAATCTTAACAAACCTTGAAGAATGATCGGATTATTGAATGGTAAAGAAAAGATTTCTAAGGGCTTATGCCTTAGATCGGCTAGCTAACCGGGCTTTTGCTTAGACGATAGCCACTACCACGCACAGTCTCAATAAAACTGTGACAGTTAGTAGGTGCTAAGGCTGCGCGCAAGCGTTTGATATGAACATCCACGGTTCTTTCTTCAACAAACACATGGTCGCCCCAAACTTTATCGAGCAATTGACTTCGAGAATGCACGCGCTCAGGATGAGTCATGAGAAAGTGGAGTAATTTGAATTCGGTTGGCCCCAAATCAATTGATACTTCAATGCCATCTTGAGTGGCCATGACTCGATGAGACACTGGATCTAATTTGAGTTGGTTGATTTGCACCAAATCATCAGCCAATTGTGGAGAGCGCCTTCTTAAAACGGCACGAACGCGGGCCACCAACTCTTTGGGCGAGAACGGCTTGGTGACATAGTCATCAGCGCCAGCCTCAAGACCAGCAATCTTATCCATTTCATCGCTGCGTGCAGTCAATAAAATGATAGGAATGTCTTTGGTGCGCTCATGACTGCGCAATTGTTTTGCGAACTGAACTCCGGACTGCCCAGGCAGCATCCAATCAAGAATCACCAAATCTGGAAGAACCTCTTTAATTAGCTGAGAGGCCTGCTCTGTTTGAAAAGCTCTGACTGGCAGAAAGCCGGCGTGGCTTAGATTGACAGCAATCAGCTCAGCAATCGATGGCTCATCTTCAACAATCAGAATGCTGCTGGCCATGGATTAGCTATTGGCTTCTTTCGTTAACTCATCATGAGGGATATGTCGTACATCAGTACCCTTCACGATATAGATCACGAATTCAGCGATGTTTTTAGCGTGATCACCAATGCGCTCGACGGCTTTAGCGATTGATAACATGTCTAAGCCAACAGAGATGGTTCTTGGATCTTCTGCCATATAGCTGGTGAGCTTACGCACAAATGCACGGAACTCTTCGTCAATTTGTTTGTCTTCACTGACCACTTCAGCAGCAACCTTGGTATCTAGACGTGCAAAGCAATCCAAACTACGGCGCAATAGGGAAACGGCCATCTGACCTGCTAATCTGATTTCAGCAGTGTTGATTCCGTGAGAGGCACTGTCTTCCATGATGTGCTTTGTTCTTCTGGCAATACGGTCTGCCTCATCACCAGCACGCTCTAAGTTCGTGATAGCTTTAGAAATGGCCATGACCAAACGCAAATCTCTGGCCGTTGGTTGGCGACGAGCGATCAACTCAGTACAAGCTGAGTCAATCATGATTTCGAAATCATTGACTTCTCGCTCGCGCGAGATCACCTGATTAGCCAAATCAGCATCTAGCTGAGCAAATGCTTTCATGGCCATTGAAACTTGTGACTCAACCAAGCCACCCATTTCAAGAAGCTTTCCAGACACTGAATTCAAATCAGCATCAAATTGCGAGGATAAGTGTTTATCTAACATTTAAGTCTCCTAATTCTGTATTAACCAAAACGACCGGTGATGTAATCTTCAGTTTCTTTGCGTTTTGGCTTGATGAATAATTCATCGGTCTTGCCAAATTCCATCATCTCACCCAAGTACATATACGCTGTAAAGTCAGATACGCGAGCGGCTTGTTGCATGTTATGCGTCACAATAGCAATCGTATAGTCTTTTTTGAGTTCGTGTACTAACTCCTCTACTTTTGCGGTGGAGATTGGGTCTAAAGCAGAGGTTGGCTCATCAAGCAAGAGTATCGATGGCTTAACGGCCACCCCTCTGGCAATGCACAAACGCTGCTGTTGACCGCCGGACAATGACAAACCACTTTGAGTGAGCTTGTCTTTTACCTCACCCCACAAAGCTGCTTTTGTCAAAGACCACTCAACTCGCTCATCCATTTCAGCGCGTGACAATGATTCATACAACTTCACACCAAAGGCAATGTTGTCGTAAATAGACATTGGGAATGGTGTTGGCTTTTGGAAAATCATGCCGATGCGTGAGCGCAATAAGTTCAAGTCTTGTTTTGGATCTAAGATATTTTTGCCATAGAAATTGATCTCACCTTCAGCACGCTGACCAGGGTAAAGGTCATACATACGATTCAAAGTTCTGAGCAAGGTTGATTTACCGCAACCTGATGGTCCAATGAAGGCCGTGACATGCTTCTCAGCAATATTCAAATTGATGTTCTTCAAGCCTTGAAATGAGCCATAGAAGAAATTAAGATTTTTAACTTCTAAGGCGTATTTCAATTCAACCGGGTTTGTATTAATTGCTTCAATCATTTTTTTCCTTTGATACTTTCATCAAATATATTTATCTTTAGCCCTTGGCTTTTGCTCTGAAAACCACACGTGTCAGGATGTTCAAACCTAAAACCACGAAGGTGATGAGCAAAGCACCGCCCCACGCCAAATCAACCCAGTTGTCATAGGGGCTCATAGCAAACTGGAAAATCACCACTGGTAAGTTTGCCATTGGAGCATTCATATTGGTTGAGAAGAACTGGTTATTCAAAGCTGTAAAGAGCAATGGTGCAGTTTCACCACTGACGCGAGCCAAGGCTAACAAGATACCAGTGATCACGCCACTCTTAGCAGCTGTCAAAGTGACCGAAAAAGCCACCTTCCACTTTGGAGCGCCCAAGGCATAGGCGGCCTCTCTTAAGCTACCAGGGACTAATTGCAACATATTTTCTGTGGTTCTCACCACCACAGGGATTGCAATCAAGGTCAAAGCAATCGTACCAGCCCATCCCGAAAAGTGCTTAACTTGAGCGACCAAAACAGCGTACACAAACAATCCAATCACAATTGATGGCGCAGATAACATGATGTCATTCACGAAACGAGTGATTGAGGCAATCTTACTTTTGCCACCATATTCTGATAGGTAGATACCAGCCATCACGCCAATCGGAGTACTGATCAAAGTGCAGCTGAGCACAATCATTAAGCTTCCCACAATCGCATTAGCCAAACCACCACCCTCAGAACCTGGGGCTGGCGTACTTTGCGTGAACATATTCCAGTCAATCGCTGAGAATCCCTTGATAAACAGAACGCTCAAGATCCATAACAAGAAAATCATGCCAAGTGCCATGGCAAACATGGACAAGGTCAAACCCAGCCAATTAGAACGGCGACGTTTGTTGTAAATAGTTTGATTAAAGTTAGAGTTATTGATCATGTCTTTTTACCCTGCGCAGCTTCCATGCGAGCTAACATGATTTTGGCAATCGCCAACACAATAAAAGTAATCGCAAACAAGGCAAGGCCTAGTGCAAATAATGATGAGTAATGCAGTCCTGGTTCAGCTTCACCAAACTCATTGGCCAAGGTGGAAGCAATTGAATTGCCTGGTGAGAACAATGAAGTGCTTAATTTGTGTGCATTACCAATCACAAAGGTCACCGCCATGGTCTCACCCAAGGCGCGACCAAGACCCAACATGATGCCGCCAATCACACCTGTTTTTGTGTAAGGCAAAACAATCTTGTTCACCACTTCCCAAGTCGTACAACCAATGCCGTAGGCAGATTCTTTTAATACTGGCGGCACAATTTCAAATACGTCACGCATCACAGAAGCAATGAATGGCAAAACCATCATGGCCAAAATTAATCCGGCACATAAAATACCAATGCCATTAAATGCACCTGCGAATAAGTATTCAAGGATGGGTATCTGACCCAAAGAACCTGCCAAGGCTGGCTGAACGTACTCAGCAAACAAAGGGGCAAAAATGAATAAGCCAAACATGCCATAAATGATTGAAGGTACAGCGGCCAATAATTCAACCGCAGTTCCAAGCGGACGTCTCAATGGGGCTGGACATGTTTCAGTTAAGAAAACGGCAATACCAAAACTAAGAGGTACCGCAATGATCAGAGCAATCAATGCTGTGACAACGGTACCAAAAACAGCAATCAGGCCGCCAAATTGACCGTTGATGATGTCCCATTCAACCGTGAAGAAAAATCCCAGGCCAAATGCACTGAGAGCGGGCCATGCATTCACAACCAAAGAAATGATGATGCCTATCAGAGCAACTAGCACCGATAGGGCAAAAAACAATGTCGACTTATGGAAGACAAAATCCTGAATTTTCTGAATCTTCAGAATTCTTTCTGCTTGCGGCGTCAACATGTCAGAGGACTGACTGGTATTCATATGGTTCCTAACTTAACAGTAAAAGCCCGACAGCGGGCTTTTACTTTTTTTACATATTACTCAATAACTCTGAGTCAATATATCAGCAATTACTTGGTATTGATTTTTGTCCAAACATTCTTACGAATGAACTCTGTTGTGGAGTCAGGCATTGGCACATAGTCCAAGTCCGCCGCCATCTTCTTACCTTCTTTGAAAGCAAAGTCAAAGAACTTCAATACTTCTGCTGCATTTGCTTTATTACCAGGCTCTTTGTACATCAAAATGAATGATGCACCAGTGATTGGCCATGAATTTGCGCCAGGAGCATTGGTGATGAATGTGCCCATACCTGGAATCTTGGCCCAATCAGTACCAGCTGCCGCAGCAGCAAATGTTGTGTCATCAGGCTGAACAGTTTGACCGGCTTGATTGATCAAGTTCAAGTAAGGCATGTTGTTTTTCTTGGTGTATGCGTACTCAACGTAACCAATAGAGTTCTTCACACGGTTAACGTTTGCAGCCACACCTTCGTTGCCCTTGCCACCGATTGAAGATGCGGCGGGCCACTTAACGGCAGCTCCTGCACCAACGTTCTTTTTCCAGTCAGCATTCACCTTAGCAAGGTAGTCAGTAAAGATCGCAGTTGTACCTGAACCATCCGCACGGTGAACAACTGTGATGTTGGTGTCTGGTAACTTAACACCAGGATTCAATGCAGCAATCTTTGCATCATTCCATTTAGCAATGGTGCCCATAAAAATCTGAGCTAACACATCACCAGTAACCTTTAATTGACCTGGCTTGATGCCTTCCACGTTGATCACCGGAACAACTCCACCGATGATGGCTGGAAACTGAACAAGTCCATCTTTTTCAAGCTCTTCAAACTTAACTGGGTTATCAGTTGCGCCGAAGTCAACGGTTTTTGCCTTGATCTGCTTGATACCGCCTGAAGAACCAATCGACTGGTAGTTCAAGCCAGTTTTTGTTTTAGCCTTGTAAGCCTCAGCCCATTTTGCATAAACAGGGTAAGGGAATGTAGCTCCTGCACCAGTGATATTCGCTGCAAAGGCTGTTGTAACTGTTGATAAAGTGATTGCACCTGCAACCAATGATTTTGTTAGTAATGCTTTCATATATATTTTCCTCATTCAATGACGCACAACGCGTCAAGAGGAACAATACTGATTAATTATGAAAGTTTTGTGACATTTAAGATATTTTTAACTCAAGCTCTATTTTAATTTTTATCTATATAAATCAATAGCTTAAAAGACTACTTTGCTGGAGCCCAGCGGTTAACCAAAGCCACCAGGGTTAACATCACCGGTACTTCGACCAATACACCCACCACGGTGGCCAAAGCAGCCCCGGAGTTCAAGCCAAAGAGGGAAATAGCCACAGCCACAGCCAATTCAAAGAAGTTAGAGGTGCCAATCAAACAAGCAGGGCCTGCTACTTGGTGAGGTAACTTTAATAACTTAGCCCCCCAGTAGGTGATGAAGAAAATGCCATAGGTTTGAATGATCAAAGGAATCGCAATCAAACCAATCACCAAAGGTTTAGCAATGATGGTTTGAGCTTGGAAACCAAACAATAAAACCACTGTTGAAATCAAACCAATGATTGAGGCGGGTTTAACTCTCGCCACAAACTGACCAACCGCATCAGCAGATTTCTTTTGCAAGAGACTGCGCGTGATCATGCCGGCAATCAAAGGTAAGACAACATAAAGAACGGTTGATAAAACCAAAGTTTCCCAAGGTACCGTGACATTGGTCACGCCCAATAAGAAAGCAGCAATCGGTGCAAAAGCCACAACCATGATCAAGTCATTGATTGAGACTTGTACCAAGGTGTAGTTAGGATCACCCTTGACCAACTGACTCCAGACAAACACCATCGCTGTACAAGGTGCTACACCTAACAAGATCATGCCTGCAATGTATTCTGAGGCATCTTGTGGGCTGACCCAGCCAGCAAAAATATACTCAAAGAACAATACGCCCAACACTGCCATCGTGAAAGGCTTGATCAACCAATTAACAACGATGGTTAAAAATAATCCCGCAGGCTTTTTACCCACATCTTTGACTGCAGACCAATCAATCTGAACCATCATTGGGAAAATCATGACCCAAATCAAAATCGCTACGATCAAATTAACATTGGCAAATTCCAAGCCTGCAATGACCTGGAATACTCCCGGAATCGACAAACCTAAAACCACACCCAAAACGATGGCCAAGGCCACCCAGACTGTTAAGTAACGCTCAAATAAACCCATGGTGTTTCTTTCTTTTTTGTTTTACTTTTTTCTTTTTTGATCTTGTTTTATATGTTGAATATGCAATTGCGTTGGCAGTTACTTCACTTCTGCAAGTTTTTTAAGTTCAGTCTGAATCGTCATTGCGTCTAGTTTCTCAAGCGGCATCGCTCCGAGAATATCCATGCGTCTTCTCAAACCAACCATCACTTCCTTGAACGCACGTCTCTTGTCATCATCAGAGCCTTGAACTTGTGATGGATCAGGGTAGCCCCAGTGAGCAGTGGATGGCTTACCTGGCCAGAATGGGCAAACCTCACCAGCAGCGTTGTCACACACGGTGATGATGAAATCCATTTGAGGCGCATCTTCTTTGCCATAAACATCCCAGCTCTTTGAAATTAATTTTTCTTCTGGGTAACCCATTTCCAAGGCCAATTCAGCGGCGAACGGATTGACTTTGGTGCCAGGTGTTGAGCCAGCCGAAAAACCCACAAAACGACCGCTGGCATGGGTTGAAGCAATCGCTTCGCCAAGAATTGAACGTGCTGAATTGTGAGTGCATAAAAAGAGGATGTTGTATTTTTTCATGTTGGTTTGAATCACTGAAGAATGTTTTTAAATTAATTGATGCTTTTATCTTTTTTATTGGGTGCGCAAACTTTTCCACCACAACAATTGAACAGTAGAAAATCCATGAGATCAGTCACCTGCTCGGCATGTGGGCGGTAGATCAAGTTCCTACTTTGGCGTTCAACCAAAATGAGATTGGCCTGATAGAGTTCCTTCAGATGAAAAGACAGCGTGGCAGCGGGTATGCCCAAGCTTTCTTTGATTTCTGAAGGGGTGACACCCTCAGCGCCTTTTTGCACAATCAGGCGAAAGATATTGAGCCTTGATTCTTGACCAAGGGCTAGAAAGGATTGAACGGCGTCTATATTTTTCATAATTCCATGATAATCGAATTATGTGACAAATTGATGACAGCGATTTGTGGGGTATCTTTGCTAAGGGTCTTGGAGCTTTGGGTCTTAAACCGGGATGGTTTGAGCGATGCTCTTGGCCTGCTCTTGCGCTTGGTGAGCATCTTGCGCCTCAACCATCACCCTCAGTAAAGGCTCGGTGCCTGATGGGCGAATCAAGACTCGGCCACTGCCACTGAGATTTTTCTCAGCTGCTTTGATCGCGTCTTGAATCTTGGCGTCAGACGTCCAGTCATAACCTTGTTGGTATTTCACGTTGATCAAGGTTTGCGGAAACAAAGTTACCTTTTCTAATAACTGTGCCAAGGTTTTTTGATTTTGTTTCATTGCGGACAACACTTGGAGTGCTGCAACAATGCCGTCACCAGTGGTGTGCTTATCCAAACAAATGAGATGGCCAGAGCCTTCGCCGCCTAGTTGCCAATTGTTTTCTTTGAGCTTCTCAAGCACATAGCGATCACCTACTTTGGCTCGCTCGAATTGAATGCCTTCAGCTTGAATGGCTTTTTCAACTGCTAGGTTCGTCATCAAAGTACCAACCACGCCTTTGACTGATTCACCAGCATCTTTTTTGGCTTTAGCGATCAAGTAAAGAAGTTCATCGCCGTTGAATAATCTGCCGTGGGCATCAACCAATTGCAAACGATCAGCATCACCATCGAGCGCAATACCTAAATCTGCATGCACCTCTTTGACTTTTTCAATCAATGCTTTGGGGGCTGTGGCACCGACACCATCATTGATGTTTTTACCATTCGGATGAATGCCGATCGAAATAACTTCAGCGCCCAACTCATGGAATACGTGCGGGGCAATGTGATAAGCCGCACCGTGAGCACAGTCCACCACCAACTTAAGACCGTGAAGGCTCAAGTGATTGGGGAAGGTGCTTTTGCAAAATTCAATATAACGGCCGGTTGCATCATCCAAACGTTTTGCTTTACCCAAGTGAGCTGAATCCACACAGTTCATAGACTCATTGAGAGCTGCTTCGATTTGCAATTCAACAGCGTCGTCTAATTTATCACCATGGGCAGAAAAGAATTTAATGCCATTGTCGTGATAAGGATTGTGTGAGGCAGAGATCACCACACCGGCTGATAGTCGAAGTGTTCTGGTGAGATAAGCCACCGCTGGGGTTGGCATCGGACCGCACAACATCACATCCACACCAGCCGCTGAAAAGCCAGCCTCTAGCGCTGCCTCTAATAAGTAACCTGAAACACGGGTGTCTTTACCAATCAATACAGTGGGCTTGCCATGAGTGCCTGCATTTTTTGCCAATACCTGGCCTGCAGCGTAACCCAAGCGCATCACAAAGTCAGGGACGATCGGAAACTTACCGACTTCCCCACGAATACCATCTGTACCAAAATATTGACGTGTCATGTATGTATTTTATAAGCATTCTTGGGCAGCAACCCAAATTTTGACTGCGTCCATGGTTTCATCAACATCGTGCACCCTTAAGACCTTCGCACCACGCTCTAAAGCCATCAGAGCTGCTGCTACGCTGGCGGTTTGACGATGAGCCATGTCTTTGCCTGTGATGGCGCCCAAACTAGATTTTCTAGAAATCCCTGCCACCACTGGTAAGCCATGTTGGCAGAATGCTTGGAAGTGAGCCAGCATGGTCATGTTGTGTTCCAAGGTTTTACCAAAACCAAAACCTGGATCAATGGCTAAGCGTTCGCGTGCAACACCTTCGTCCTCCAAGGCCACGCAACGTTCGATCAAGAAACCATTCACCTCAGAGACCACATCTTGGTAATGCGGATCAAACTGCATGGTGGTCGGATCTTTTTGCATGTGCATGAGCATCACACCACATGCACTATTGGCAATTGCTTCAATCGCATGAGGCTGTCTGAATGCCCAAATGTCATTGACGCAATCAATGCCAAGATTGATGGCTGCAGCCATGACTTTTGCTTTGTAGGTATCAATTGAGATTGCTACTGGTGCATCTTTGAGAGCCTCTAGAACGGGCATGACACGATCTAACTCTTCTTGCAGTGATAAAGGTTCAGATCCTGGACGACTGGACTCGCCGCCCACGTCAATCATTTCTGCGCCTTCAGCAATCAATCGCTCGGCTTGTTTGAGTGCCGCATCACGCTTGGCAAATAGTCCACCATCAGAAAAAGAATCTGGTGTGACATTGAGTATGCCCATCACTACTGGAGCAGTACGTTTGTTCCAGTCAAAAAGAAAACGCCCGCAGCGCCATGCCACGGGCGTTAAGTCATGCTTTGCCATTAAGCCGCCGCTGGGGCGCCTCCCTCGGCTACCACTGTTGAGCCACCTGAGCCGCCGCCATTATTGGGCGCACTTGGTGGGTACTTTGGTGGACGTGGATCTTTACCAGCCATGATGTCATTGACTTGATCTGCATCGATGGTTTCCCATTCAAGCAAAGCCTTGACCATGACTTCTACTTTGTCACGATTCTCTTCAAGAATCTTCTTGGCCACAGCATATTGTTTATCAAGAATCGCACGGATCTCGACGTCTACTTTTTGCTGTGTCGCCTCAGAGACTGATTTAGCACTGACTGGACCGAACATGCTCTGCTGATCAGGATCAACGTAAACCATCGTGCCAAGTACTTCGCTCATGCCGTAACGAGTGACCATGTCACGCGCCATCTTGGTGGCACGCTCAAAGTCATTCGATGCACCAGTGCTGCTGGAGTTCAAGAAAATTTCTTCAGCCAAACGACCGCCGAACAAAATTGAAATCTCTTCCAACATTTTGTCTTTGTACATGTTCACACGATCATGCTCAGGCAACTGCCAAGTCACACCCAATGCCCAACCACGCGGCATGATGCTGACCTTGTGAACAGGGTCTGCCTTTGGCAATACTTTTGCCACAACCGCATGACCTGATTCGTGATAAGCCGTGTTACGACGCTCTTCTTCACGCATCACTGCAGACTTGCGCTCAGGACCCATGAAGATTTTGTCTTTCGCATCTTCGAAGTCTTGCATGTCAACAGTGCGCTTATTACGGCGCGCTGCAAACAAGGCAGACTCATTCACCAAGTTGGCCAAGTCAGCACCTGAGAATCCTGGTGTACCACGTGCCAATACCGCTGCATCAACGTCGGTGCTGATAGGCACCTTGCGCATATGCACTTTAAGAATCTGTTCACGACCACGGATGTCAGGCAAGCCAACATACACTTGACGGTCAAAACGACCTGGACGCAAGAGAGCTTTATCAAGCACGTCTGAACGGTTGGTCGCAGCAATCACGATCACACCGCTGTTCGCTTCGAAACCGTCCATCTCAACCAACATTTGGTTGAGAGTTTGTTCGCGCTCATCATTACCACCGCCCATACCGGCGCCACGATGGCGACCAACAGCATCGATCTCGTCGATGAAGACGATACAAGGGGCTTGCTTCTTAGCGTTCTCAAACATGTCGCGCACACGAGCTGCACCAACACCAACAAACATCTCGACGAAGTCTGAACCTGAGATTGCAAAGAACGGTACCTTGGCTTCACCAGCGATGGCTTTTGCCAATAATGTTTTACCTGTTCCTGGAGGACCTACCAAGAGAACACCTCTTGGAATGTGACCACCCAGCTTTTGGAATTTCGTTGGGTCTTTTAAGAAATCAACCAGCTCAAAGACTTCTTCTTTGGCTTCATCGCACCCAGCCACATCGGCAAATGTGACAGCGTTTGTATTTTCATCAATCAAACGCGCTTTTGATTTACCGAATGAGAATGCTCCGCCTTTGCCACCACCTTGCATTTGGCGCATCATCAAGAACCAGAAACCAATGATCAATAATGTTGGGCCCAAGTAGTACAAAGCAGAGACCAAGAGACTTTGCTCTTCATCTGCTTTACCAGTTACTTGAACGCCGTATTTCATCAAGTCGCCAACCATCCAGATATCGCCAGGACTGACAACAGAATATTTCTGGCCATCCAATGGAGTTACCTGAATGCTGCGGCCCTGAACGTCCACTCTTTTCACTTTGCCATTTTTGGCATCTTCCATGAATTGAGAGTAAGTGATGTTCTCTTGAGAGCGCGGCTTCTTATCAAACTGCTTGAAGACAGTGAACAGCACGAGGCCTACAACCAGCCACACACCAACTTTCTGCATCAAATTATTGTTCACAAAGCCTCCTTAAGGCGGATATATCTGTACACCATATGATTCTACTCCCTCCCCTTTTCAAGTGCTGAAGTTAAAAACTCATTAAATCCCATAGATTTGTTATGGTTTTGCTCATTTCCAGGGGGTTTTGAGGGGTTTTAACCCTCAGATCAAACACTCACTTAAGGTGTTTTCCTAAGAGAAAGGTTTCAGCCGATTTGTCTCTCGAGGCCTTGGGCTTTCTGGGAGTGACTATTTTGAAGACTTTTTTGAATGATTCCACGATTTGGCTGTAGCCACTGCCATGAAAGCACTTGATCAATAGGGCTCCATTGGGTTTTAGGTGGGCCTGGGAGAACTCCAAGGCCAAATCAGCCAAATGCCCCATTCTGGCCGAATCCGCGGTAGAAACACCTGATAAGTTAGGCGCCATGTCCGATAACACCAAGTCCACCCTTGGGCCATCAGCAGGATTACCTGGCAATAAGGCTTCAAATTGCCTCAAAACTGACTCTTCACGAAAGTCCCCCTGTAAAAAGGTCACATCAGCAATATCTTCCATGGGCAAGATATCAATGGCAATGATCTTGCCAAAAGGTTTTCCATCAGGTGTATCTGCGTTCTTTTTACCGAACTCAACCAAACGATTGCGGGCATATTGAGACCAACTGCCAGGCGTACTACCCAAGTCAACCACCACCATGCCAGGACCAATCAAGCGATCTTGCTCGTCGATTTCTTTTAACTTGTAGGCTGCGCGTGCACGATAACCTTCCCTTTGCGCCATTTTGACGTAGGGGTCGTTCAGGTGATCGTTCAACCAGTCTTTATTAAATTTATTCTTTGCCACGCTGTTCCACTTCTGTGTTCAATGAGTGATTCACTCATTTTTTATAGTTAGGTCGCTATTTTCCGCTCTTTTTCATCAAGCGCCCCATACTTTGCAATTTAATGCCTTATCATTGAGGCCTTCCAAAGAAATTTCTATGCCAATACTTGAATTATCCTCTGCCGAACGTTCGGCACACCGCTCAGACGCTCACGCGTTAAAACCCATTGTTTTAATTGGTGCTGATGGCCTAACGCCAGCAGTTGTCAAAGAAGTGAACAATGGCCTTAATTTTCATGGCTTGATCAAAGTTCGCGTTTTTGGCGATGATCGCGAAGCTCGTGTGGCGATCTACAACCAATTGTGCGAAGAGTTAAGTGCAGCACCGATTCAACACATCGGTAAGTTATTGGTTCTTTTTAGACCGAAAAAAGAAAAAGAAGTCGCAGAAAAGCGCCGCGGTAAATCTGGTGGCCCTAAAGTGGTGATGGTGAAGAAATTCACACGCAACCCTCAACGTCGTCCAAAACCAGTGGCCACCACTGTGCTTGGTAATGAGCGAGTGGCTGCCGGTGGTCAAGTGAAACGTGCCAAGCCACGTCAGACCAGCGCCAAGAAAAAACAGCTCAGCCGCTAATCAGGTCACTCACTAAGTCTTTAACTAAATTTTATTTTTAGTTGGGCTTGGTGAGGCGCCACAAGAGCACCAAGCCGATCAAAGATTGCAGCGAATACACAATGGTTGAATAGGTATGAAGTCTGCTGAATGCCTCAGCCAAAGGTGACATCATCACCGGAAAGCCATTGCTCAAAGCTTCCTCGCGCAAGGAGTCCATCATCGGCTCAAAGATAAACGCTGTAGTGCCTGCACAAATCAACATGACCAACAAATACCAGCGGATATTTTTATAGCGATCGCAACCGCGCTTGACCAATAAATTAGCAAAGACTATCAAGCCAACGCTGAGGATCATGCTGATGATCCCCTCAATGCGGAACAAGGCACCCGCAACCATGCCGGCCACCTGAGGATCTGAGAGAGTTGCAAACAAAGTGGGGGTCACGATGTAACCCACCGTGATGATGCTACCCACCCACAGAGTCAAGATAAAAACAAACACTCGTTGGGCGGTGATGTGCATGAGCTAGTTTGTTTGAGGTTTGCTTGAGATTTATCTGAAGTTGACTGGTTTAGATGTATTTAACGTTCAGAATTTCAACTTCACGACTACCACCCGGAGATGAGAAGGTGGCCACATCGCCCTCTTCTTTACCGATCAAGGCTCTGGCAATCGGTGAGCTGATAGAAATTTTGTTGGCCTCTAAATCAGCCTCGTCATCACCCACGATTTGATAGGTGGCTTTTTTGCCATTTTCTAAATCTTCAATTTCAACTGTGGCGCCAAAAACAATGCGACCTTCAACATCCAAGGTTGATGGGTCGATGATTTGAGCAGCGGCCAATTTACCTTCTAGCTCTTGAATGCGCCCTTCAATGAAAGCTTGCTTTTCTTTGGCAGCATCGTATTCTGCGTTCTCAGATAAGTCACCCTGAGCACGCGCCTCAGAGATTGAATTGATCACAGCAGGACGCTCAACGTGTTTCAAGTTTTGCAACTCTTGCTTGAGTAATTCAGCGCCATGTTTTGTAATAGGAATGGTACTCATAAATCTACATCCAAAATCTAGTTAATTGAAGAAGAAATGACTGGTAGTTCTCTACCAGTCATCGCTTGTTTTATTGATTGTATTTTTGCTTCTTTGCGTATCTTAGCCGATATCTTATAAAGAAGCGTGCAAGCCTTGCAAGTCATAAACTTCAAGCTGATCAATCGCCTTGATACCAGCCACCGCAGCTTTAGCACCGCTGATGGTGGTGTAATAAGTCACACGATTTGCTTGAGCAGTGGTTCTGATGGATCTTGAATCAGCAATCGCTGTTCTTGTTTCATCAACCGTGGTGAATACCAATTCGATTTCACCATTTTTGATCATGTCCACAATGTGTGGGCGACCATCTTTGACTTTGTTCACGCGCTTGACTGGCACGCCGGCTGCTTGAATCGCATCAGCAGTACCTTGTGTTGCCACAATGGAATAACCCATGTCGTGAAGCATCTGTGCCACTTCAACTGCCTTGGCTTTATCACTGTCTTTGACTGTCAATAACACGGCACCTGATTTAGGCAAAGTGGTGCTTGCCGCCAACTGTGATTTGAACAAGGCTTCACCAAAGGTTCTACCAACACCCATCACCTCACCCGTTGAACGCATTTCTGGTCCAAGAATTGGGTCAACGCCTGGGAATTTATTGAATGGGAAAACTGCTTCCTTGACTGAGAAGTATGGTGGAATAACTTCGTCGCCAATGCCTTGCTGATCCAAACTTTGACCAGCCATACAACGAGCCGCAATTTTTGCCAATTGCAAACCTGTTGCTTTTGACACATACGGTACTGTTCTAGAAGCACGTGGATTGACTTCAAGCACATACACAATGTCTTTGCCATCCACTTGCTGAATCGCGAACTGCACGTTCATCAAACCAATCACATTGAGGCCCTTGGCCATCGCTGCAGTTTGACGACGCATCTCATCAACAGTTTCCTTTGAGAGTGAATATGGTGGCAATGAACATGCTGAGTCACCTGAGTGAACGCCTGCTTGCTCGATGTGTTCCATCACACCACCGATGAAGACTCTCTTACCATCCGAGATACAGTCAACATCACATTCGATCGCATCGTTCAAGAATCTGTCCAACAACACTGGTGAGTCATGAGACACCTTGACCGCTTCACGCATGTAGCGCTCTAAGTCACGACCATCGTGAACGATCTCCATGGCACGACCACCCAAAACATAGGATGGGCGAACCACCAATGGGTAACCGATTTCTTCGGCCAACTTCAAAGCCTCTGGCTCTGTGCGAGCTGTTCTGTTAGGTGGCTGACGCAAGCCCAAGTCTTGCAACAGCTTTTGAAAGCGCTCACGGTCTTCAGCAGCATCAATCATGTCTGGGCTGGTACCAATGATAGGCACGCCGTTGGCTTCTAGATCTAGGGCTAGTTTCAATGGGGTTTGACCACCGTACTGAACGATCACACCCTTTGGCTTTTCAATTGCAACGATTTCCAAAACATCTTCAAGCGTCAATGGCTCAAAGTACAAACGATCAGAAGTGTCATAGTCAGTAGAAACTGTTTCTGGGTTGCAGTTGACCATGATGGTTTCATAACCATCGTCACGCATCGCCAAAGCGGCGTGCACGCAACAGTAGTCAAACTCAATACCTTGACCAATGCGGTTAGGGCCACCGCCCAAAACCATGATCTTCTCTTTGGTCGTGGGTTGTGATTCGCATTCACCATGCTCTGCTTCGTAGCAAGAGTACATGTAAGCCGTGTTGGTTGAGAACTCTGCTGCGCAAGTATCCACGCGCTTGTAAATCGGCCTTACCTTCAAGGCATGACGTGCTTCACGAACTGCTTTGGCATCGGTTTTTAATAACTTGGCCAAGCGGCGGTCTGAGAAACCTTTTTGTTTTACAAAACGCAATTCTTGGGCGCTCAAGTCTTTTAATTGGCGCTCTTCTAATTTCTTTTCAATATCAATCAATTCTGATATTTGCGCCAAGAACCAAGGATCGATCGCGGTGTGCATGAATGCATCAGCTTTGCTCATGCCCATGCGGAAAGCATCACCCAAGAACCAAATACGGTCTGGGCCTGGCTCACGAATTTCTTGAATGATCTCGTCCATGTCGGTTGATTTTTCATCCAAACCATCAACACCGACTTCTAAGCCGCGCAAGGCTTTTTGGAATGACTCTTGGAATGTTCTACCAATCGCCATCACCTCACCCACAGATTTCATCTGCGTGGTCAAGCGCTTGTCGGCGGCTGGGAACTTTTCAAAAGCAAAGCGAGGAATCTTTGTGACAACGTAGTCGATCGATGGCTCAAACGATGCTGGTGTTTTGCCACCAGTGATATCGTTTTGCAACTCATCCAAGGTGAAACCAACGGCCAACTTCGCCGCAATCTTAGCGATTGGGAAGCCAGTGGCTTTTGAAGCCAAGGCAGATGAACGAGACACACGTGGGTTCATCTCGATCACGATCATGCGACCATCAACCGGGTTGATCGAGAACTGAACGTTTGAACCACCAGTATCAACACCAATCTCACGCAAGACAGCCAATGAAGCATTGCGCAAAATTTGATATTCACGATCAGTCAATGTTTGAGCAGGCGCCACGGTGATTGAGTCACCTGTGTGCACACCCATTGGGTCTAAGTTTTCAATCGAGCAAACAATGATGCAGTTGTCTTTGCGATCACGCACCACTTCCATCTCATACTCTTTCCAACCCAAGAGTGATTCTTCAATCAGAAGTTCACGCGTTGGAGAAAGATCTAGACCACGTTTACAAATTTCTTCAAATTCTTCACGGTTATAAGCAATACCGCCGCCTGAACCACCCATCGTGAAAGATGGACGAATGATCACAGGGTAACCAGAGCTGCCAGTCTCACCCATGATCTGCTGTTGCACAGCATTAGCCTCTTCCAATGAATGCGCGATGCCAGACTTGGCTGAACCAAGACCGATTTTGGTCATGGCTTCTTTGAACTTTTGACGATCTTCTGCTTTGTCGATGGCTTCAGGTGAAGCACCAATGAGCTCACAACCGTATTTCTTTAAAACGCCGTGTCTGTGCAAATCCAAGGCGCAGTTCAAAGCAGTTTGGCCACCCATGGTTGGCAAAATCGCATCTGGTTTTTCTTTTGCGATGATGCGCTCAACCACTTCCCAAGTGATTGGCTCAATGTAAGTCACATCGGCCATTTCTGGATCGGTCATGATGGTCGCAGGATTACTGTTCACCAAAATCACTTTATAACCTTCAGAACGCAATGCTTTACAAGCTTGCGCGCCTGAGTAGTCAAACTCACACGCTTGTCCAATCACAATTGGACCTGCGCCAATAATGAGGATACTTTTTATGTCGGTACGCTTAGGCATTCGTCAATCTCACATCAATTTAATAAAGCGATCAAACAAGTACGCAATGTCATGCGGACCCGGTGATGCCTCTGGGTGACCTTGGAAACAAAAAGCTGGCTTATCAGTCCAAGCCAATCCTTGTAATGAACCATCAAACAAAGACACATGTGTTGGTCTGACATTTGCTGGCAATGTTGCTGCATCCACAGCGAAGCCGTGGTTTTGTGACGTGATCACCACACGGCCATCATCCAAGTCTTTGACTGGATGATTCGCGCCGTGATGACCGAATTTCATTTTGAGAGTTTTGGCGCCCGCTGCCAAACCCATGATCTGATGACCCAAGCAAATACCAAAGGTTGGAATGCCTTTATCAATGATGGTTTTTGCTGCAGCAATCGCGTAGTCACATGGCTCAGGATCTCCTGGGCCGTTTGAGAAAAATACGCCGTCTGGTTTCATGGCCAACACCTCAGCAGCTGAAGTCTTGGCAGGTACTACCGTGATTTTGCAACCGCGCTCTGTGAGCATGCGCAAGATATTGCGCTTCACACCAAAGTCATAAGCCACCACATGCTTGAGTGGCTTCACTAATTTCTTAAAGCCTGGCTTGCCATGATCCGCATTCAGATCCCACTCGCCTTCAGTCCATTCATAGCTTGAAGGTGTTGTCACCACTTGCGCTAAATCCAAACCAGCCATACCCGGGAAGCTCTTGGCAGCAGCCAATGCTTTTTCAGTCAGAGCAGCAATCGTGTCACCCACTTTGCCAGTCACAATGGCGCCCGGCTGAGCACCCTTGTCACGCAAAATACGTGTCAATTTGCGTGTATCAATCCCAGCGATACCAACCACATTTTCGCCAGTCAAATAATCACTCAAGGTTTTTTCAGAGCGGAAGTTTGAAGCAATCAATGAAAGGTCTTTGATGATCAAACCAGCTGCGTAGATTTTGCTAGATTCGCAATCCTGTTGATTCACACCCACATTACCGATGTGTGGATAGGTCAAGGTCACGATTTGACGTGTGTAACTTGGGTCTGTGAGGATTTCTTGGTAACCAGTCAAGGCTGTATTGAAAACAACCTCACCAGCTGATTGCCCAACGGCGCCAATGCTGTGACCTGGAAAGACGGTTCCATCGGCAAGAGCCAAAACTGCTGGGGGTAAAGAAGGAATTAGTGGCAGCAAAGGTATTCTCCAAAGCCCTGCTGCCATCCGACACATCCCTCATCCGGAAAAGACACCTCCGGTCTGAGAATTTTCGGGAGGTATATGTGTCTTTAAGCGCTAGGGCAAGTATCTAATAATTTAACTAAGAAATTATACCTTACCGGGGGTGTTTGACCTGATTTAAGTCATCTCCCATAAATGAAAATAGGGGATAAATCCCCTATTTTTCAACAGCTTAGATTGTTTTATCTAGCGACTTTCGTGCGCTATCTCAATCTCATGAAGCGGCCGTGAACAAAGTTTTGATTTGAGCTAAAACACTTTGGTCATCCAAGGTACTCAAGTCACCTGGATCACGGCCCTCAGCCACCGCCTGTAAAGCACGGCGAACAATCTTGCCTGAACGTGTTTTTGGTAAAGCTGCCACCACATAGACGCGCGCCGGTCTTGCCACCGCACCCAATTGAGAATCCACTGTTTTCAGAATCTCAGCTTCCAAAGTAGCGGTGTTGTTTGAATCTTTAGCGATGGCAAAACCAATCGCTACCTGACCTTTTAGTTTGTCAGCAATACCCACCACGGCTACTTCAGCCACGTTTGGATGGCTTGCAATACTTTCTTCAATCTCACGGGTACCAAGACGATGGCCGGCCACGTTGATCACGTCATCAGTTCGGCCCAAGATAAAGAAGTAACCGTCTTTGTCTTTGATGCCCCAGTCAAAGGTGGAATAAACCATCTTGCCTGGCACTGTTTCCCAATAAGTTTTAACGAAGCGTGCGTCATCACCCCAAACAGTTTGCATACATCCTGGAGGCAATGGGCCTTCGATCGCGATCACACCTTTTTGATCAGCACCGAGCTCAGCACCGGTAGCGTCATCCAAAAGTTTCATGTTGTAACCGTAAACAGGAACACCAGGTGAACCAAACTTGTGCGGCATCACTTCAATGCCACGCTGCAAAGCCAGCATTGGCCAGCCTGTTTCTGTTTGCCAGTAGTTATCAACGATCGGCTTATTGATTGCACCATGCAACCATGAGGCAGTTGGCTCATCCAATGGCTCACCTGCTAAGAACACTGAGCGCAGAGTTGATAAATCATATTTTGATAAAAATGCTGGATCTTGTTTTTTCAGAACACGTGCTGCTGTTGGTGCAGAGAACATCACTGATACTTTGTATTTCTCAACCAAGTTCCACCAGATGCCTGCATCCGGACGCAAAGGTGTGCCCTCATACATGATGGTTGCCATGCCGTTGATCAATGGACCGTAAATGATGTAGCTGTGTCCAACCACCCAACCAATGTCAGAGGTTGTGAACATCGCCTCACCTGGCTGACCACCATAGATGTGACGCATCGAGGATGCTAAGGCAACGGCGTAACCACCGGTGTCACGCTGCACACCTTTTGGTTTACCAGTCGTACCTGATGTGTACAAAATATAAGAAGGATCGGTGGCATCAACCCACTCGCAAGGCACTTGAGCATCCATCACTTTGGCGCGCTCAGTGGCGTAATCTAAATCACGGCCAGCCACTTTGTTGTACTCAACCAATTTGCGATCAATCAATAAAACTTTTTCTGGCTTGTGTGTCGATAAAGTAATCGCTTCATCCAATAGTGGTTTGTATGGCACCGGCTTGCCACCACGGGCACCTGCATCAGCCAAAATCACCATCTTTGGTTTGGCATCATCAATTCTTGAAGCCAAGCTGTGTGAAGCGAAACCGCCGAACACCACCGAGTGAATCGCACCAAGACGTGCGCATGCCAACATCGCAAAAGCAGCTTCAGCCACCATCGGCATATAAATCAATACGCGATCACCTTTACTAACGCCGTTCGCTTTGAGAATCGCAGCCATGCGATTGACTTCAGTGTGAAGCTCTTTGAATGTGAAAGTTTTTTCTTGGTCAGTTTCTGTTGATACAGAAATCAAAGCTTGTTGATCGCCACGATCTTTTAAGTGACGGTCCACCGCGTTATGACAAAGATTGATTTTGCCGCCGACATACCACTTTGCAAATGGAGGATTGTTGTAATCCAACACTTTGTCAAAAGGCTTTTGCCATTCAACTAATTTAGCTTGCTCCGCCCAAAATCCTTCTGGATCTTTAATTGAACGTTCGTGAAATGCCTTATAAGCAGACATGTATCTCTCCCTGATAAATAGTCATAAATACCTTAACTGCATGAATGTGCAACTTCATGCTGACTGGCATCTGACACATCAGGGTTGACCCTAGTTAATGGCGGCTGAATCAGCCACAAACTGCTTGAGAGTGCTTAGTTGGCTTTTTTCTCATTGGCCGCTACTTTGGAGTCGGCTTGGGCCTTGGGCTTAGGTTTGGGCTTGTTTGCGTTGTTGGCTGTTTGTTTATTGGCCGACTGCTTGTTGGCTGGCTTTTTAGCATTTGCAGCATTAGCGTTGTTGGCCGTGGTTTTTGGCTTGGCCTTGGCAGCCGCCTCGCGCTCTAACATTAACTTGCTGGCGTTATTCGCCAAGTGCTCAGCAACATCACCCACCTTGCCGCCTCGCGGAATCAATACCGTTGATCCAGCTTTGATCCTCATGCCTTTAGGAATGTTGTTGATTTGCCTGACTTGATTGGCATCCACATCCAAACGAGTGGCCAGTTGATCAACTGTTTCTCTGTTAGCCACTCTGATGGCCGTCCAAGAAGATAGAGGGCCTGCGTATTCCAACAAATTTTCTTGGAAAGATTCAGCGCGACCAAAGGGCAATAAAATTTGCGGTTCACTCGCACCCAGAATCACTGGCTTATTGAATGATGGGTTCATGGCCCGGAACTCTTCTACTGTCATGCGAGCGAATTGCGCTGCCAAATCAACATCAATGTCTTTTTGGGTTGTGACGATCACAAAGTAGGGGTGATTTTCTAATTTAGGCAGAGTAAGACCGTAGGACTTTGGATTGGCCACGATGCTCTTAATGGCGAGTAGTTTGGGAACGTAATTGCGCGTCTCGTCCGGCATTTTTAAGCTGGCGTAATTGGTCGGCAACTTTTTTGCTTGGTTGCGCTTGATGGCTTTTGATACGTTGCCCTCACCCCAGTTGTATGCAGCCAGGGCCAACTCCCAGTCACCGAACATTCTGTACAAACGTTGCAAATAATCCAAGGCGGCATCGGTTGACTGAATCACATCACGACGTTCATCACGGAAGACGTTTTGAGTTAACTTAAAGTCTTTGCCAGTCGCAGGCATGAACTGCCACATGCCAGAAGCTTTGGCGCGTGAGAAAGCTTCTGGATTGAAGGCGCTCTCAATGAAAGGTAAGAGCGCTAACTCCATGGGCATCTTGCGACGCTCAACTTCTTCAACAATGTAAAAAAGATAGCGCGATGATCTTGACATCATGCGATCAACGTAGTCAGGACGACTGGAGTAATAACGCACATGCTTGATCATCAAGGGGCTGGTTGATTCTGGAAACTCGAAACCTTCACGGATACGGTCCCAAAGATCGCTGTACGGTGCATCCAATGCTGCCACAGAGTCTTTGTCAATATTGACCTTTGGGGCTTTGCCAGATTTGCTGTACTTACCAGTTTTAGCAACTTGTTGATTGCTGCTTGAATCACTCCAATCTTCACCCATGGTCGCACAAGCACTCAAAGCCGTGGCCACTGTCAAGATCGTGAGGAGTCGGAAGAATCTTTGCATCATGCTTTGAATGTGTCTTTCCATGAACGCAAATGAGCAAACACCGTCACAGGGTGAGTATCTTTCATTGCTTGATGTTTTTTCACTGATTCAATCACGCTTGATTCTTCACACCTTAAAAATGGGTTAACGCTTTTTTCATGAGCCATCGTTGTTGGCACCGTTGGCACACCTTTTTGACGCAAGGTCTGTGCTGTTTGCTGCCAAGCCAATAACTCTTGATTCTGCGGTTCTACAGTCAATGCGAATTTTATATTAGATAAGGTGTATTCATGTGCGCAATGCACCAATGTTTGATCGGGTAATTTTTTTAACTTATTCAATGAATTCACCATTTGCGCGGCAGTGCCTTCAAATAGGCGCCCACAGCCCGTGGCAAACAATGTGTCACCACAAAACACGTGTTGCTGTTGTCCTGCATTTAAATAAAAAGCGATGTGTCCTGCTGTGTGCCCTGGCACATCCAAAACAGTGAACTCGCACGCAGGACTTGCAATCGACACAAGGTCAGATTCAATGAGGTGCTCGGTCACCACTGCAATATCTTCATGGGCCGGTCCATAAACCACAGGTTTTGCAAGACCCTGAGATGCACACCAAGCCAACAAATTAGCCACACCACCGATGTGGTCAGCATGATGGTGAGTGATTAGAATGGTGGTCAGTGTTAAATGATGTTCCGTGAGGTATTGAATCACTGGCGCAGCATCACCTGGATCAACAACCACGGCAGATTGCTTATCGGCAATCAACCAAATATAGTTATCGTCATAAGCTGCAATTGAATGTACTTGCAATAAATTGTCATCAGGCATAGAAATAACCACTTATGAGTCAACCAACTGATACTGAACATCAACAAGCTCCATGGACATCATGGGACGCTTGGCTTGGCTCGCCTCCAGGGAAATATGTCCTGAATTGGGAACAAACTCAATTTGACCACATTGTGAGCGATATTTTTGGTTATCACGCCCTGCAGATTGGCTTACCGCAACTACCCACTTTGGCTGAAAATCGGATGCCTTTGCAAATGATCCTGCGCGCCCCGCACGATAAGCCCAATGATGAGGCCACGGGACAATGGCACACGATTCAAGGCATCCCCGAAGAATTGCCATTTGCCAGTCAAAGCATTGATTTGGTGGTCTTGCCCCACGTACTTGAGTTCGCCACCGATCCCCATGCGGTGTTACGAGAAGTTGAACGCGTACTGATGCCTGAAGGTCGGGTGGTGATTTCTGGATTTAATCCAGCAAGCCTTTGGGGCTTGCGCCAATACTGTAGTCATTTGGTTGGTCAGCCATACCTCCCCAGAGATGGGCAGTTCATTGCCCTATTGAGATTGAAAGATTGGCTCAAACTGCTTAATTTCTCAGTTGATCGCGGGCGCTTTGGTTGCTATCGATTACCTTTAAGAAGTGAATCAGGCATGCAAAAGTTGGCTTTCCTTGAAAAAGCAGGTGATCGCTGGTGGCCGGTTTTAGGTTCTGTGTTCATGGTGTCAGCAATCAAACGCGTATCAACTTTGACACTGGTTGGCAAAATTGAGAAAGGTGCGGCAGTTAATCAAGCACAATTGAGCACAGTCACTCAGTTAAACACCTCCACACAAAACAATCAGTTACAGAGTCAGCTACAGAACCAATTGAAAGATCAAGCATGAGCAGTCCAGCACAAAGCAAGGTTGTGATTTACACCGATGGTGCTTGCAAAGGAAATCCGGGTCCTGGCGGCTGGGGGGTGGTTTTGCGCTCAGGAGACAAAGAAAAGCATTTGCATGGCGGCGAATTAATGACCACCAACAATCGCATGGAAATGACCGCGGTGATAGAGGCTCTAAAAGCCCTGAAGATGGACTGTCATGTGAGTTTGTACACAGATTCTAAGTACGTGATGCAAGGCGTCACGGAATGGATGGGTGGGTGGAAAGCCAGGGGCTGGAAAACTGCTGGAAAAGATCCCGTTAAAAATGTCGACTTATGGCAGGAGATTGATGAATTGCTGGGCAAGCATCAAATTGACTGGCACTGGGTCAAAGGCCATGCAGGTCATCCTGGCAATGAGCTGGCAGATGCTCTAGCCAACAAGGGTGTTGAAGAAATCCTTAAAAAAACTGCGTTCTGAGTTGAAATCCGCCATCGGGGCACTCCAGCCCCGGAATAAGTGCCAAATCAGGCTGAGTGTGCGAGAATTAAGCTAGAACACATAAGGAGAAAGTGGCTTCATTTAAAGCCCCTCAGCCATGCAGTTAATCACCCAACTAAAAGACAAAGTCATGCAGCTAGGCTGCCGTATTGTGACTTTTGCCATGAACCTATTCAAGAAGTTTGATTGGGCCAAAACATACGCTTTTGTGATCAAACACAAAAAAACAATCATCATCATTTTGATTGTGCTTTTTGCTGCCAATTACGCTTATGACAAGTGGATGCCCAAGACTGCTAAAAAAGCGCCTCCACAATTGGTCACCACCATCCTGGTTGAAACCGCAGATACTCCCGTGATCATCGAAGCCACTGGAACCATCATGGCTGCCAACATCGTGGATATTCGTCCGCAAACAACCAATGTGGTGAGCAAGATACACATCAAAGAGGGTCAAGCAGTCAAAGCGGGTGATTTGCTGTTCACCTTGGATGACAGAGCCAGTCGGGCCAACTATGAAAAAGCCAAAGCCTTGGCTGATGATGCAAGCCGTCAATACAAACGATCTTTGGAGTTGATTGAAAAGAAGTTCATTTCTCAAGCAGCGGCCGATTCTTCAAAAGCGAACATGCAATCCGCGGTGGCAAGCGCCAAAGCGGCTGAAGTTGCCATGACCTTTGATCATATTCGCGCACCGATTGCCGGTCGTGCTGGCGTGATCAATGTGTTCCCAGGAAGTCTTGTGCAAGCGGGTACCAATATTTCTACGACCAGCAGTGCCACATCAACGACCACCACTGGTGCGATGGTGACGATCACTCAATTGGATCCGATCAATGTGCAGTTCACCATCCCTGAGAAAGAAATCCCTTTGATACTTGCTGGCCGTGAAGCTGGTGAGGAACTGACTGTGAGTGTGGATGTGAATGGCTCAGACAAACCAGTCGAAGGCTCTGTGTATGTAGTCGACAATCAAGTGGATCCTGCCATCGGTGCCGTCAGAGTGAAAGCTCAATTAAGTAATAAAAATGGCGCGATGATTCAAGGGCAATTCGTCAGAATCAAATTAAAAGCCAAAACATTGAAAGACGCCTTGGTCATTCCAACTCAAGCAGTCGTTACCAATACCAAGGGTGATCATTTGTACGTGGTTGAAAAAGCCAACACAGTTGCTCTTAAGCCAATCAAAGTGATTTACCAGTACCAAGGTAAGACAGTGGTCACGGGTGTGAACGCTGGCGACAAGATTGTGGTGGAAGGTAAACAAAACTTAAGACCTAATGGCGTGATCAGAGAAGCATCTGGCGCTGGGAAGTAATCAGTGATGAACATCTCAGAGTTATGTATACGCCGCCCAGTCATGACGGTATTGTTGTCACTGGCCACCGTGGCCGCTGGCACCGTTGCTTATTTAAATATACCGGTCGCCGCTCTTCCAAGTTTTAATACACCCGTCATTCAGGTCAGCGCAAGCTTACCGGGAGCCAGTCCTGAAAACATGGCATCAGCGGTTGCTCTGCCTTTAGAAAAAGAATTTTCAACGATTGACGGCATCAAGGTCATCAGTTCAACCAATACCTTGGGAAGCACCAACGTCACGCTTGAGTTCAATAACAACCGTGACATTGATAAAGCAGCGGTTGATGTACAAGCAGCTTTGTTGCGCGCCCAAAGGCGTTTACCGATTGAAATGACCAATCCACCGTCGTATCGCAAGGTCAACCCTGCCGATGCGCCTGTGTTGATCATGACGATGACATCTCCTTCGATGGATTTGTCACAAATCAATGATTACGCAGAGAACTTAATTTCTCCAACACTCTCGACCATTGATGGTGTTGCTCAAGTATTGGTTTATGGGCAAAAAAGATACGCGGTCAGAGTTCAGGTCAATCCAACCGTATTGGCCGCCAAGAATCTCACCATTGATGATGTTGCCAAGGCCATCAACAACGCCAACTCCAACACGCCTGTTGGTGTTTTAGATGGTCCTCGTCAGTTACTGACCATTTACGCCAATGAGCAATTGGTCAAAGCCAGTGAATACGCTAATTTGGTGATTGCGCAGCGCAATGGTTTACCTGTGCGCTTAAAAGATGTGGCGCTGGTTGAAGAAAGTTATGAATCTGTCAAAACAGTGGCTGCATATAACGGTGAGCGCTCAATCGCTTTAGCAATCTTGCGTCAGCCAACCGCCAACTCTGTTGAAGTGGTCGATGCCGTGCGCAAGATGGTGCCAAAGTTCGAAGCACAGATGCCAGCATCCATCAATGTGAATTTATTGATTGATCGCTCGAAATCGATCAGAGAAGCCATCTTTGACGTGAACCTCACCTTGTTACTCACCATCGGCTTGGTGGTAATGGTGATTTTCTTGTTCTTAAAGCGTGCTGCTGCCACGATCATTCCAGCGCTGAGCTTGCCAATTTCTTTGATTGGAGCTTTCTCCATCATGTATTGGATGGGTTACAGCTTAGACAATATTTCTTTGTTGGGCATCACCATTGCTGTTGGTCTGGTGGTCGATGATGCGATCGTGGTGCTTGAAAATATCATGCGTCACATTGAAAAAGGCATGCACCCTTTAAAGGCATCTTTATTGGGTAGTCGTGAGGTGAGCTTCACGATCTTCTCCATTTCAATTTCTTTGGTCGCTGTGTTCATTCCGATTTTCTTTTTACCAGGACCACTGGGTTTGCTCTTCAGAGAATTCGCGGTGGTGGTGTCTCTGTCTATTTTGGTATCAGCGGTGGTCTCACTCACTTTGGTACCGATGCTCTGCAGTCGTTTTTTACCCAAGCACGGTCAAGAAGGCAAAGAGCCACAGATCACGATCAAGTTTGAGCATTACTTTAATAAGGTTTTAGCCGCTTATGAAAAAGCACTTGATTGGGCGCTCGCCAATCAAAAGAAAGTTTTGCAAGGTGCTTTAGCAACGTTTGTCATCACGATTGCTTTGTTCATTGTGAGCCCTAAAGGCTTCTTCCCAGAGGAAGATACTGGCCAAATATTTGTGACCACTGAGGCAGCAGACGATATTTCATTTGCCGCCATGGTCGAATTACAAAACAAAGCGGCTGAGATTGTGCGTAACAATGAAAATATTGAGGCACTCGTATCGATCATCGGTGGTGGCGCAAGCTCAGGCACCAACACGGGCAGGATGTTTGTGAATTTAAAGTCTCGTGATGAGCGCGCTCCGATGAAAAAAGTATTGGAGAGTTTGCGAAAAGATTTGAGAAACATTCCAGGCCTTGCGGTTTATTTGCGTCCGATTCAAAACTTGCAGTTGGGCGGCAAGGTCACCAAGAGCCGCTATCAGTTCATTTTGCAAAGCGTGGGCTTTGAGGGCATCAATGAATGGTCTACCAAAGTCACGGAGAAGATGCGAGCAGAACCGGGCATCTTCCGCGATGTCACCACAGACTCTCAGTTAAAAGGTTTGCAGGCGCAAATTGACATTGATCGAGAAAAAGCGGCGAGCGCAGGTGTGACGGTGGCCGATATTCGCAATGCTTTGTACTCTGCTTATGGTGAAAGGCAGGTATCAACCATTTACACCAGCGTGAACACTTATCAAGTGATTCTGCAGGCAGCGAACGAATACAAGCAATATGAATCTGATCTCAATGGCATTTATGTGCGTGGCAGAACCAATGATAAGTTGGTGCCACTGTCTAGTATTGCTTCATTCAGAAGAACCATCGGTCCAACCGCGGTGAACCACCAAGGTCAAGTGCCTGCGGTGACGATTTCATTTAACTTGGCCCCTGATGTCGCCTTGGGTGATGCCACCAAGAAATTAGAGCAATACGTCAAAGAACTTCAATTACCACCATCCATCATCACCAGCTATGGTGGCGATGCTGCGGTATTCCAAAGCGGTCAATCCAGTCAGATCATTTTGTTATTGGCCGCCGTCTTGGTGATTTATGTTTTATTGGGTGTTTTGTATGAGAGCTACATTCACCCCTTGACGATTTTGGCAGGCTTACCATCTGCAGCAATCGGTGCCTTGATCTTCTTAAGAGTTTTTGATTTGGAGTTAACGATCATTGCGACCATTGGTATTTTGCTCTTGATTGGTCTGGTGAAAAAGAATGCGATTTTGATGATTGACTTTGCCTTGGATGCGCAGCGTCATCAGAATATGTCGCCTCGTGAAGCGATACGCTCTGCTTGCTTATTGAGATTCAGGCCCATCTCCATGACCACCCTCACCGCTGTGGTGGGTGCATTACCGATTGCTTTGGGCTTGGGTGCTGGCGCAGAATTAAGGCAGCCACTGGGTATTGCTGTGGTGGGCGGTTTGATTGTGTCGCAATTTGTGACATTGATCATCACCCCAGTTATTTATCTTTATTTAGATAAATACAGTGGCACCGGTCCGATGGAGATCCCTGCTGAAATGCTGAAGGATTGAGTTTGAGTTTTAGTTTTTAGAGTTTTAATTTAGGGAAAGTTTATGCGTCAGATCATTCTTGATACGGAAACAACTGGTCTTAACCCGCTCACTGGTGATCGGGTGATTGAGATTGGCTGTCTAGAGATGGTTGATCGACGCTTGACTGGCAACAAGCTCCACCATTACATCAATCCTCAAAGAGATATTGATCCAGGCGCTGTGGCTGTTCACGGTTTAACCGTGGAGTTTTTATCAGATAAGCCAGTGTTTGCAGATGTGGCTGATGAGATCATCAACTTCCTAAAAGATTCTGAAGTGATCATTCATAACGCACCCTTTGACGTGGGCTTTTTAAATGCTGAATTTGGGCTTTTGAAACGCGGTAAGGTTGATGAGTATGTGGCTGGTGTGATTGACACACTCAAGAATGCCCGAGAGATGTTCCCCGGCAAAAGAAATTCTTTAGATGCTCTGTGTGAACGCTTTGCTATCAGCAATGAACATCGCACTTTACACGGCGCTCTTTTGGATGCTGAGCTATTGGCTGAAGTCTATTTGTCCATGACCCGTGGTCAAGAAGATTTGATGATTGATCTACATGGCATGGATGGTGACAGCGCCAATGCAAAACGCAAACCACTGCCAACTAAATTGGTGGTACAGCTGGCATCAATCGAGGAGCAAGAAGCTCATCAAGCTTATTTAGAGGCTGTGGCGAAGGCAGCTAAGAAGCCACCTGTTTGGAGCTGAGTAAAACAAATTAATTTAAAAAGAGTTGAAGAGTTGAAATAAAAAAGATCGCCGTGGCGATCTTTTTTATTTCTTGTTTACTTTATTTACTTTGCTTGATTGCTCGCTTGCTTACTTAGCTGCTTATCCCATCTTAGGCGGGAAGAACTTGTACCAAAATCCGTAGGCCCAGCATGCGGCGCAAAATGAGAATGCCCACTCAAGGGTCGAGAAAATCACCAAAGCAGTGGCAGGCACTTTCCATAGATCATTGCCTGAATAAAGCAAGATCGATGCAATGGTGGCAGCGATGAACAAAATCTTGTTGGCAAACATCTTCGCGCCAGCATTTTCTTTTTTACCTGCGAGGTTCATGCCAGTCATGATTTTGGTGAATAAGCGATGTGATGGGCATTTAGAGTGGCCAAAAAACCCTCTGATGAAACCCATCAAGGCCAAGATAGGCAAAAGATGTGGGAAGCCCAATAAAGCAATCACGCAAACCACGAATGTAATGAAGGCCTCAAGTCTGACAACATTGGCGTTCACGGGTGGGATATCAAAACGTAACATATTCACTCCTTAGACGAGATTGGATCTCATTCATTAATTTTATAGTTTATTTATTAGTGAAGTGTTTATTCTAAGCCCAAATGATCGACTCGTCACTTAGAGGAAATTCTTAAGTGACTGTGGAGTTTGCTTCAAGCGCTGAGGGCTTTACTGCAAGGCTTTGGTGATTTCTTCCTGCTTGGTCACGAAATTGATGTCAGTGATTTTTCCAGCCTTGAGCTTGATGACGGTGATAGCGCCATCTTTTTGAGGAACTCGTTTTGACTGTGCCTCATCTCTCAAGATAGCGATCGTATAAGGTCTTTTTTGCATTTTAGGAATGGCCACCATTTTGGTGATAAATCCTGGCATGCCGCTGATGTCAGCAACATAAAGTGCTTTTTTATCCTTGAGGGTGGTTGGCGGCAAGTCTTCCAAGGTTTTACTCATGAGTGCGCTGGTTGATTTACCAGCAGCAAATAGGATCAAGTTGGTTTGTTCATTGATGGCCACACTTTTATCATGTTGATCCTTGAGTTCAAGGGTCAAACTATCGCCAATGCGTGCCGCTCCTGCTGATTGATTGGCTGAAGCAATCAAAGCAAAACCACATAAAAACAGCGCCAATCCTAAGAGTTTTTTCAAAATAACACCTGTTTTCTATTAAATAAAATCAATCAAATCAAGGAAGCGGATATTTAATGCCTTGAATTCTAAATCCTTAATCTAGCCTTAATTTTCGACCTCTATTGTTTGACCTATACCAAACAAAAGGATCAGACATGGCTCTTACATTAAGAACGTACCATGACGCAAAGCATACATTAATCTGTCCAGAATTTAATTCTGAGGAAGATGTTTACAAGTTTGAATGGGTAAGCAAGCAACATCCAGAGCGCGCGAGCCTTCAAACTTTCATCGCAACATCTTTCTATAAAACCTATGGCGCTGATGTTCATCATTTCAGTGACATCTTGGTGGGCTGTAAAGATGCTCAAGGCCAATGGCTGGCCGCTTTAGGTTTTTCAGAGCTCTCAGACAAGAAATGCTTTGTCGAGCAATACCTAGACGCGCCACTAGAAATCAACATTGAGGCTCAGGTAAAAGAACATACAGCTCGTAAAGAAATTGTGGAGGTCGGTAATTTGGCGGCTATCCATGCAGGAGCTGGTCGCACCCTGATCATCAACATGACCCGCTTTTTACATGAGCAGGGATATAAATGGGTGACCTTTACTGCTACCCGCACTTTATTGAATTCATTCAAGCGTCTTGGCATCAAGTTATTTCAGTTGGCCGAAGCGGATCCTGGTCGTTTGGAAGATGGCGGCAAAAACTGGGGAACTTATTACAACACCCAGCCACAGGTCATGTTTGGTGACA
>ERZ1022756.87-NODE-87-length-34024-cov-24.709706_pt1 | contig 34024 bp, 30 predicted proteins | sample MGYA00520902_ERZ1022756 | MGnify/ENA primary metagenome ERZ1022756 (study PRJEB33162, sample SAMN09537601) | freshwater metagenome | isolation source: freshwater | place: Canada:Alberta | collected 2017-07 | study: EMG produced TPA metagenomics assembly of the...
TTCTCCTTAGAGCAGGGATTTTTTGGATGCGGGCTAAGTTTACTACCGGTTAGCCAGCCAGGTCGCGGGCTAGTTGCACCAGGGTACGAACCGTGACTCCGGTAGCGCCTTTAGGGGTGTGTCCATAGGCCGCGGAGTCGTTGTTGGCAGGGCCTGCAATATCTAGATGAGCCCAAGCTGGCGCGCTCTTGCCTTCAGTTCCAACGAATTCCTTTAGAAAAAGCCCACCGATAAGCATTCCTCCGGCCCGGTTGCCTATCTTAACGTTTGCGATATCTGCGATATCCGAGTTCAAAAGAGGTCGAAGCTCATCAGGCAGTGGCATGTGCCAAACTAACTCACCGGCTGTGGCCGCGGCACTTTGTACCTTCTTTATAGCTTTGTCATCACCCATAAGGCCGGCATACCTATTACCAAGCGCGATAGTGGCTGCCCCAGTCAAAGTTGCAACATCAACGATGTAGTCGGGGGATTCCTCCGACGCCATAGAAAGACCATCTGCTAGCACCAGGCGACCCTCGGCATCCGTGTTTAGAACCTCTACAGTTTTGCCGTTTCGAATCTTGATGACATCGTTTGGCCTTGTTGCTCCACCTGAAGGCATGTTCTCGGCAAGGCATAGCCAAGCTGTTGCTTTGATCGGAAGTTTGAGTTCGGCGATAGCAATAAGTGCCTGAAGGCAGGAGGCTGCTCCAGTCATGTCGTACTTCATCCCCACCATAGACTCGGCAGGCTTTAGAGAAAGTCCTCCGGTGTCAAAGGTGATTCCCTTTCCAACGAAAGCAACTGATGTCTTTGCACGAGCCGGCTTGTATTCGAGTTTGACTAGTCGGGGAGGGCGATTCGAGCCCTTACCTACTGCATGGATTCCACCGAGTCCATCGGCGATGAGATCTTTTTCTTCCCAGACCTTTACTTTTACAGATACGCCCTTGGCAAGTTTTTTTGCGGCTTGGACCATAACTTCCGGATAAAGATCGTTGGCTGGTGCATTGACCATGTCCCTGGTTCTATGAACTGCTGCAGTTAGCACTTCCAGCTCACTTAGTTGACTCGGAGCTGGTTTATAAGAAGTAATGATTGTGAGCTTGGAAAGTGCTCTTTTAGTAGCTTTTGGCTTGTATGCCAAGTAGTCATAGTTTCCGAGATGGAATCCTTCGATAGCCGCAAGCACTTGTTCCTTGCTAGTTAGCGGTAGGTCAATCACGACATGCTCAAAGTTTCCAAGTTCGCGTGCTGCCGAACCCATAGCATCGCGAATTGAGTCGAGTTTGATTGACTCCCCAAGCCCCAAAAGCGCAATCACTGAAGAGCCTGGACCAGAAAGCTTCTTTAGAGAGCCCACTTCAGAAGAAACTCCGAGTGAAACCAGATTCAAACTGGCAGTTAGCTTCGAATCGAGATGGCTTTTTGCAATCTTGGGGGCCTTGGTTTGAACTTGAACCCCAATGACCGTCGCGGTGAGGCCAGAGGTGGCGGGAGGTGTTTGAGTAAAGGAGATTTTCAGCTTGGTCATAGCCACAATGCTATTCCAGCTTGTGCTTAGACTTGTAGCTATGTCCAATGAGCCGCTTTACGAATTCGAGTTTGATCAGGTTGAGGTACCCTCTGGTCTTCACTTGATTGCTGGACTAACTGGCTTTACTGACGCCGGGGGAGTGCTTAATCAGTTCTCCGAGAACATTTTTGCGAATCTTTCGACCTCACAGATTCTTACATTTAACAATGATGAGCTCCTGGATTACCGATCCAGGCGACCGGTTATGTACTTCGAGAAAGACCACATCGAAGATTACGAGCCAGCAAGTCTTGGGCTCTACTTGGTTCACGATGAGGCAAACCAACCGTTTCTTTTCTTGCACGGCTATGAGCCAGATTTCAGGTGGGAAGCATTTACCAATGCAATTCTGCGCCTGATCAAAAGACTTCAGGTCAAAGACGTCACATGGCTGCACGCAATACCTTTCCCAATTCCACACACCAGAGAGATTGGCGTAACCGTCTCTGGAAACCGAAAAGAGATTGTGAATGAGCTTTCCGAATGGAAACCTCAGACTCAAGTGCCTGGAAACGTTCTCCACCTTCTTGAATTCAAAGTTGCTCAAACTGGAATGCCGATTGTTGGTTATGTGCTGCTCTGCCCGCACTACCTTGCCGATAACGATTTCCCTCAAGCAGCAGTTACAGCTTTTGAGCTGGTGTCTTCGTCAACCGGTTTAGTTTTCCCAACGGATGATCTAAGAGATGATGGATCACAATTTCTTACCAAGCTCAATGAGCAAATTGCCGAGAACCCTGAACTTCAAAAGATGATTGCCACCCTTGAGCAGGGATATCAAAACGAAGTGACCGGGCCATCAAGGGCGCCAATTAGGAAACCGTTTGTGAAACTTCCCAACGCAGATGAAATTGCCGCAGAGCTTGAAAGCTATCTTGCCTCCAGGCAGCGCAACAATCCCGACGACTCACAAGGTTAGAGTTTTTCCCGAAAGCGACTCGAGTATTTCGAAGTTTTGCTTGAGCGTTTGCTCACTAGTAATTTTTGGAACTATCCCTTCAGAAGGTGCTCCCCAAAGTTCAAGAATTTTTGGCACGCGATAGCTACCTCCAACAAGAGATGGGTTCGCTGCAGCCTCGATGATTGGAAGCGCGCCCTGAGCAGCCGATTGAGCTAGGAACGATTCGAAGAATCTAGTGCTACTTGGGCCATATGGCTCAGCACGGGCAAATCCGGGATGCGCTGCTAGCGAGCTAAAAACTGCAGAACCAAAACGCTTCTCGAGTTCCATCGCAAACAAGTAGTTCGATAGCTTGCTCGCTGAATAGCTCGCGCCAGCCGAATAACTTGATGCAGAGCCAGCGGGTCCAAGTTTTTGTGGCGCGAACCTTGCAACAATTGAAGACACTGAAACCACTCTTGAAACATGTGCACGATGAGCTAGAAGATCTGCGACAAGAGAAAAGTGACCCACGGCATTTACTCCAAAGTGGTACTCAATTCCTGAACTGGTCTGCTGGTAGTTTGCTAAGACCTTGGCTCCAGCATTCAAAACCAAGACGTCCCATTTACCGAAGGCAGCAGCAAAAGATCTGGAAAAAGAATCGATGCTTACCTGGTTTGCAAGATCTAGCGGCAACATTGAGACATCAGCTTGTGGATACTCTGCCTTGAGCTTGGCAATGGCAGCTGCACCTCGGTCCAAATCTCGACTTGTTATAACTACCTGGTAGCCAAGCCTTAGAAGCCCTCGGGCGGTTTCGAACCCAAGACCAGTGTTGGCTCCAGTAATGATTGCTAGTGGCATGGCTCAAGGCTAGGTCAGGAATAGTCAGGGCTCGCTCATTGTTGCTACAAAGGCGCGAATAAGGCAGTCCAGAAGCTGACGAATTCCGTGGCATAATAAGGGAAGACCCAGTCAGACGGATTTATCCGACTTGACATGGGTCTTAGTAATGCCTGGAAAAGCCTTCGGGCGAGAGGATCAAGTGGCAAAAGCTCCAGCAGCTCCAAAAAAACTTGCCCGCACTGCGGGTTCTAAGAGCGAGCCCAAATCCAAGAAGGCTGCCGCTGCTGTGAAAAGTTCAAAGCCAGTTTCGAAAACCGCCAAGCCGTCTAAAGCTTCTAAGCCAGCTCCTAAAACAAAGGCAGCTGCAAAGGTGACCAAACCAGCAGCAAAAACCGCCGGTAAATCTGCGAAGGCAACTCCTGCTTCGAAGTCAGCAAAGGCAAGCGCTGTATCAAAGAACACCAAAACTTCAAAGGGTTCAACTGGCCCTGCTACCAAGGTTTCTAAGAAGGAGCCAAAGGGCAAACTCGGCAAAGCTGGCCTAAAGGGTGCCGCAATTGACGATGACGAACTAGATGATGACGAAGACATCGAACTTGAGTCTGTAGAGGACATTGTTGCTGATGTTGCCGAAGCAGTTGACATCACAGCAGTCGAAACTGAACTACCTGCTGCCGATGAAGTTGAAGAGGTAGTTGTACCTGGCGGCGGGTTTGTTCTCTCACATACTGAAGAAGATGACATTCCCACTCAGAGCACCACGATCACCGGTGCCACAGCTGACCCAGTCAAGGATTATCTAAAGCAGATCGGTAAAGTTGCACTTCTTAATGCAGAGCTCGAGGTAGAACTTGCTAAGCGCATCGAAGCAGGTTTGTTTGCCGAAGAAAAACTTGCTGGAAAGAGAAAACTTGCACGTGAGATGGAGCGCGATCTTAAGTGGGTAGTAAAAGATGGCCAGAAAGCCAAGTCTCACTTGCTCGAAGCTAACCTTCGTTTGGTGGTTTCTCTTGCAAAGCGCTACACCGGACGAGGAATGCAGTTTCTAGATCTTATTCAAGAAGGAAACCTCGGTCTTATTCGTGCAGTTGAGAAGTTTGACTACACCAAGGGATACAAGTTCTCGACCTATGCAACTTGGTGGATTCGTCAGGCAATTACTCGAGCCATGGCAGACCAGGCTAGAACTATTCGTATCCCGGTACACATGGTTGAAGTAATTAACAAACTTGCCCGAGTACAGCGCCAGTTGCTCCAAGACCTAGGACGCGAGCCAACTCCTGAAGAGCTAGCTCGAGAGTTGGATATGACACCTGAAAAGGTTGTTGAAGTCCAGAAGTACGGACGCGAGCCAATTTCACTTTCCACACCTCTTGGAGAAGACGGCGACAGCGAATTCGGAGACCTAATCGAAGACACCGAAGCGGTTGTTCCAGCCGATGCGGTTGGCTTCACCATGCTGCAGCGAGAACTGGAGAGAATTCTGCAGTCTCTTCACCCGAGAGAGGCCGGCGTTATCAAATCCCGCTTTGGTTTAGGCGATGGTGTACAGAAGACTCTTGACCAGATCGGTGAAGAATTTGGCGTCACCCGCGAGCGAATCAGACAGATAGAGTCCAAGACCATGTCAAAGCTAAGGCATCCGTCGCGCTCTCAAATGCTGCGTGACTACTTAGACCAGTAGATACCCGTGAGGCTTTTTCTTGCAGTTCTAATCGGCAAACTGGTTCGCATCGTTGCCAAGCTGCGAGGCGGTGGATCTGCGATTCCTGGCCGCATTGCGATGCTTATTGAGCCAAAACTGCTCAGCAAAACCTTGGGTTCACTAAAGCATGGAGTAATTTTTGTCTCGGGCTCTAACGGTAAGAGCACAACAACTGCCTTGGTTGCCGGAACTCTTGCCTCGCAAGGATTGAAAGTCTTTAGCAATCCATCTGGTGGCAACATGCCGCAGGGTATCGGCTCGGCCGTTATCGGGCAGGCAACACTTGCCGGAGCCCTCAATGCCGATGTTGCTGTATTGGAAGTTGACGAAGCCTACGGGGAAGTTTTGGCGCCATTCGTAGCCCCAAGTTGGGTCGTACTTACCAATATTCAAATTGATCAGCTCAACCGATTCTTTGAACCAGATCGAGTTTTCGGAATGCTGCACGCGGCTGCTAGCAGCGCAACTAAGGGTGTTGTAATCAACGGATCCGACGCGAACCTGGTTGACATTGGCTTGATGCTTTCGAATGTGCCAGTTGCTCAGGTGCACGTTTCGGACAAAGCATTGTCCAAGTGGCCAGATGGCGCCCTGGCTGCGCCGAGATTTGGAAAAGGCGATGTTTTGAACAACATCCCTGTTTCAGTATCTGTGGTTGATGAAATTGACGGAGTCGCCACTTTGTCCCTGGGTGGGGCAAGCTCTTCAGTTCAACTCCCGGGCAAGGGTCTGCACTTTGCCATCGATACCGCTTTGGCGTTTTCGGTTGCGGAGCAAATTCTTGGAACTTCGTTTGATATCGAAGCGGCTTCGCGAGCTATTTCAAATCAGCAAACTGTCTACGGACGTGGCGAAATTGCCAAATATCAAGGCGTTGAGATTCAGATTCTGATGATGAAAAATCCTTCAAGTATGAGAGCAACTTTGGTTGCTATGGAGGATCCTCAGACGGCTATTTGGATTGCTATGGACGAGGGAACCCCTGATCCTTCTTGGATATACGACATTGATCTATCGCGCATCGGTTCAGTGAAGATGGTTTCAGGCTCAAGAGCCTGGCATTGGGCTACAAGATTGAGCTATTTCGGTGTATCGCCTGAGAGCGTTGAACCAGATAGCAAGCAGGCGTTGGCTCAGTACGTTTCTTTCTTGAAGGCCAATGGCAAGCGTGGCACCCTGTTGACCAATTACGAGCAGATGATGGCAATTAGAAAACTCATGGGTTTTCTAGATCTGGAGAGTGGCAAATGAGTGTTCGCTTTTTGCACCTGTTTCCCTCGCAGCTTGGTCTAAACGGCGAAACAGGAAACCTAGATTGCCTAGTTCAAAGACTCAAGTGGGCGGGCGTGGATTCCAGCGTCAAGAGCTACGACGGTTCGGGCTCCATCGGGTCAGATTTCGATGCGGTCTTCATCGGCTCCGGAACATTAGCCGGTGCCTTAGAGGCTCTCGAAATGATCGAGGGGCAAGCAGCAAAGATTCGCGAACTGGCTGAAGGTGGGACTCCATTTTTGGCTCTGGGTTTGGGCTGGGAAATCTTGGGCGAAAGCATTGAGTTGATGGATGGAAGAACTGTTGCTGGTGTCGGAGTTTTTCCTTCAAGAAGTGTGAGGGTTGCCGAGCGTGCATCGGCCGAGAGCTACGGCTTTGATAACAACGGTGAACTTACAACCGGATACGCCAACCACTCCGCCGAAATTGAACTTCTCAATGATGCAAAAGCCCTTGTTTCACTAAAGGCGGGATTTGGAAACAGCTCAAGATTAAATGCCAAGCAGAGATCCGACGAGGGTCTGTTATTTGGAAATCTAATGGGTGCCCGACTCAACGGACCACTGCTTCCACTGAATCCACACCTTGCTGATTCGTTCTTGAATCTCGTGGCAGCAAGATCTGAATTTGTCTACCGACAGATAAGTCAAGAGGCAAAGAGTGCAGATGCCTTCGCCGAGAAGGCGAGAATGGAACTAAAGGGACGACTAGCGGGCTAGTAGCTTGTCGGTTTCGTCAAGCCATGCTTTTGCGATTGGCTCAAGTTTTTCCTTGTTGGCCTTGCCATGGTGGGCACAAAACAGCAGTTCGCCGGTAGCAAGCGAGACCTTGATGTAGGCCTGAGCACCACAGACGTCGCAGCGATCGGCCGCGTTCAGGGTGGAGCCTAGGTTCGGTGCTGTTGCTTCAACTGGTTGCATGTGTAAATCCCTTCTGGACTAATCTCAACACACCCCACTGACTATTTAGTCCATTTAGAGCCGCTTTTCGCTAAAAGCGAAGTATTTTCAACGTCTTGGGTGTTGGTTTCAAGGGGTGCCCGTGGCTGCGCTTAAGATTCTCAAGTGGCAAGCGAAGACTACTCAGCTAGACACCTCTCGGTCCTAGAAGGCCTAGAGGCCGTCCGTAAACGCCCAGGAATGTACATTGGGTCAACCGATGGTCGTGGCCTTATGCACTGCCTTTGGGAAATCATCGATAACAGCGTGGATGAAGCGCTGGCGGGTCACGGCAAGAAAGTCTCTATTGAACTTCAAAAAGACGGAAGCGTCACGGTTGAAGATGATGGGCGTGGAGTACCAGTCGATATCGAACCAAAAACGGGGCTCTCGGGTGTCGAAGTTGTATTCACCAAGTTGCATGCTGGTGGAAAGTTCGGTTCTGGTTCTTATGCAGCCTCCGGCGGTTTGCACGGAGTAGGAGCATCGGTAGTAAACGCTCTTTCAGAGCGTCTCGATGTTGAAGTTGATAGAAACGGGCAAACCTATGCAATGTCTTTCAGGCGCGGCGAACCAGGGGTATTCGATGACAAAAAAGGCATCGGGCCAACAAACTCTTTTAAGCCTTTTGTAAAAAAGAGTGAACTTCAGATCCTTGGCAAGGTCGGCAAGAACAAGACTGGAACCAGAGTTCGCTACTGGCCTGATCCACAGATCTTTGTCAAGGAAACAGCATTTGACCTAAAAGAGATTGAAGACCGAGCCCGCCAAACCGCTTTCTTAGTCCCGGGACTTGTGATCACACTTAATGACAAGAGAACTGCCAAGGGAATCAAACAAGAATTCAAGTTCGAGGGCGGAATATCCGAGTTTGTTAACTTTCTAGCGCCAGACACTGCAGTGACCTCGGTCTGGCGATTACGGGGCGATGCTGAGTTCACTGAGACAGTGCCAGTTCTGGATAAAAAAGGAAACATGGTCTCCACTGAAGTCACCCGAAGTTGCGAAGTGGATATTGCCCTTCGCTGGGGAACTGGGTACGAGACAAACTTCCGGTCTTTCGTAAACGTAATTGCAACCCCAAAGGGCGGAACGCATGTTTCAGGTTTTGAGCAGGGAGCAGTCAAGGCCATTCGTGCAGAAATTGACGCAAACTCCAGAAAGCTAAAGCTTGGAAGCGACAAGGTTGAAAAAGAAGACATCCTTGCTGGTCTCACGGCGGTGGTAGCCGTTCGGCTAGCAGAGCCGCAGTTTGAGGGTCAAACGAAGGAAATTCTTGGCACACCAGCAGTAAAGAACATTGTTTCGGCAATAGTTGCAAAGCGCCTGAATGAACGACTGAAGTCAACCAAGCGCGATGATAAGACCCAATCTGCTTTAGTTTTGGAAAAGATTGTTGCTGAAACCAAAGCCCGCGTTTCAGCTCGAACCCACAAAGAAACCCAGCGTCGCAAAAACGCCTTGGAAAGCTCGTCTTTGCCAAGCAAGCTTGTTGATTGCCGAACTTCCGAGACAGAAGTTTCGGAGCTTTTCATTGTTGAGGGTGACTCCGCTCTTGGAACTGCCAAGCTTGCTCGAAATAGCGAGTACCAGGCACTACTTCCAATCCGCGGAAAGATCCTGAATGTCCAAAAGGCTTCAGTTGCAGACATGCTTTCAAACGCTGAGTGTGCATCCATCATTCAAGTTCTTGGAGCTGGATCCGGACGCAGCTTTGATTTGGATGCATCAAGGTACGGCAAAGTGATTTTGATGAGCGATGCTGACGTTGACGGGGCCCACATCAGAACCTTGCTTCTGACTCTTTTCTTCCGCTACATGCGCCCTCTTGTTGAGGCAGGAAGAGTTTTTGCAGCTGTCCCTCCGCTTCATCGGGTCACAGTTGTTAATGCCGGCTCAAAATCTAATGAGCACGTCTATACCTATTCGCAAGCAGAGCTAGAAAAACTCTTGGCCAAACTCAAGACCGCTAAGAAGAGCTACCAGGAACCCATTCAGCGCTATAAGGGTCTGGGGGAGATGGATGCTGAGCAACTGGCAGAAACCACTATGGATCGTTCCAAGCGAGCCCTTAGACGGGTAACTGTTAAGGATGCTGAGGCTGCCGAAAAGATGTTTGAGCTTCTAATGGGCAATGAGGTTGGCCCTAGAAGAGATTTCATTATCGACTCAGCTGACTCGCTTGAGCGAGAAAGAATTGACGCCTAGGTTCTTCCCACAAAACTGATCGCTGGAGCTGGATCTCCAGATGCGTCCCGTTTTTGCAGTTCATACTCAACACCGATGGCTTTACCCTTGCCATCTACAAGCTGGAAGCCTTCCGGGCCGACGTATCCAAGGACAATTTGGTTCTGGCCTCGAATGAACTTTTGACATCTAACACCACCGGTTGCCCGTCCCTTCTTGGGAAATTCTGCGAGCTTGGAAACTTTCATGCCCCCACCGTCTGTTCCTGGAAGAGAAGCGGAGCTGTTGGCAACAGTCAAGACGATGTTCTTCTCTTTGGGCTTTAGCACCCCGAAGTAGATAACTTCCGATTCAGTTTTGATTCCAGCCATCCCCGCACCGTTTACGCCCTGTGGCCTAACAGCCTTGGCGTCGAAGCGAAGCAGCTGGGCGTCTTGAGTAATAAAGACAAGCTCGTCGGTCTCGGTAGATGCTGCAGCTCCAACAACTTTGTCTGAACCCTTTAGGTTGATGTAGGAAAAATCTGCCTTGGTTGGGAAATCTGGGGTGATTCGCTTCACAATTCCGGTCTTAGTACCCAAGGCAATGACTGTTTTCTCATCGACTGGGAATACAGCAAGAACTTTCTCCTTCTTACCCAGGCCAAGAAATTCTGCGGCCGGAGTTCCAGAGTTATGGACGCCATAATCGCCAACTGGGATATCTCCAACATGGGTCCTAAGCATTCGACCTGCGTCGGTGACGAAAACCACATCGCTTCTGGTTGTGGAGGCAAACCAGTTTCGGTAGCCGTTTTTTCTTGTCGCGGGCTCCTTGGCATCTTCAGATCTAAACACCCGGCCGGAAGCGGTAAGAGTAATTGCCGAAGGGGAGTCTGTCAGTTCTGCATTGACTAGCTTTTTGGTGGCTGCGGACTCGGTAACAACTTCGCCTTCAGCTTGCAGTGAGGTACGACGATCGTCGCCGTAGTTCTTAGCTACTTCCTCAAGCTCTGATGCAACCAGGTCCTTTAGAACCTTTTCACTTTTCAGAATTTTTTCTAGCTCAGCAATTTCTAGAAGCAACTGCTTCTTCTCGGTCTCCAGCTCAAGTTTGGAGAACTTAGTCAGGCGGCGAAGGCGCAGTTCAAGAATGTACTCGGCCTGTATGTCGCTGAGCTTGAACTTCTTCATCAATTTAGTCTTAGCTTCTTGAACTTCTTCTGATGCCCTGATGATCTTGATAACTTCGTCAATGCCAACGATGGCAAGAAGCATTCCTTCGACCAAGTGCAATCTGGCCTGGCGCTTGCCTAAGCGGTTCTCACTTCTTCTTCTAATGACGATGATGCGGTGAGCTAGATAAACACCAAGTAGGTCTCGAAGCCCAAGAGTCTGTGGCTGACCCTCGACTAGAGCCACGTTGTTGATTCCGAAGCTATCTTCCATTGGGGTGTAGCGATAGAGAAGGTCAAGAACAACCTGAGGGTCAAATCCGGTTTTGAGTTCAATGATTAGCTTTAGGCCATTACTTCTGTCGGTTAGGTCAATCACGTCAGAAATTCCCTGAAGCTTCTTGGCGTTCACGCCTTCTTTAATCTTCTCGATTACTTTTTCGGGCCCCACAAGGTAGGGAAGCTCAGTAACTACTAATCCAAGTTTTCTAGGAGCAACGGATTCAACGCTTACTCTTGCCCTGGTTTTGAAGCTACCGCGACCTGTTTCGTAAGCTTCTTTAATACCTTCGCCAACCATGATGATTCCACCGTTTGGGAAATCTGGGGCTGGGACAATCGCCATTAGGTCATCAAGAGTTGCCTTTGGATTTCTTAGAAGAAAGATTGCTGCTTTAACGACCTCGCGCATGTTGTGAGGGGGCATGTTCGTTGCCATACCAACGGCAATTCCAGAAGCTCCATTTACCAGAAGGTTTGGAAATGCTGCCGGAAGAACTTCTGGTTCTGAAAGTTGAGCATCGTAATTGGGCTTGAAATCGACGACGTTTTCGTTTAGGCCTTCATTCATCACAAGCGCAGCGGAAGAAAGCCTTACTTCGGTGTACCTAGCTGCGGCGGGTCCATCATCTAGGGAGCCGAAGTTTCCATGACCGTCAATCAGTGGCACACGCAGAGAAAATGGTTGTGCCATTCGAACCAGAGCGTCATAGATGGCACTGTCACCGTGCGGGTGAAGCTTTCCCATTACTTCGCCAGTGACTCGGGCTGATTTCACGTGGCCACGGTCCGGGCGAAGCCCCATCTCACCCATCTGGTAAACGATGCGTCGATGAACGGGCTTTAAGCCATCACGGGCATCCGGCAGGGCGCGGGAGTAGATAACAGAGTAGGAGTACTCCAGGAACGAGTCCTGCATCTCCTGAGATAAGTCGATGTCGAAGATTCGCTCCGGAACTTTATCGATTTGTTCTTTGGCCATGATCTTCCTGTTGCTGTGGCAAACTTAGCTTCGATGCTACCTTCTGTACCAAAATCATTTGGGAGGCTTTCCGAGGCTTATCTCAGTGCATTACTAGCGCTCGATGGCAAAGCAAACCCACTTTCGCTTGCAGCCAGACAAAGCTATGCAGTGATTTTGGTTGACGGATTAGGTGTTGCAAACATCAAAGCAGCCGGCGGGCATGCTGGCTTTCTGAACCAAAAGTTAGCAAATTCAAAATCGCTTTTCTCAGGTTTCCCCACAACTACCGCTACCAGTCTGGCAAGCCTTGCGACTGGCAAGCTAAGTGGAGAACATGCATTCATCGGATATCGAGTTTTTGACCGACAAAACTCAAAAGCCATAAACCTTCTAAACGATCTTGGAACCGACCTTCAGCCGAGAAAGTATCAAGAACTCGAGACCATCAGCGAGCAAGGCGTTGCAGCAGGTAAGCGAATGATTACTGTTGGGCCAGGTGAGTACGAAGCAAGCGGCTTCACGCAGGCAACTATGCCGGCCTCCAAGTACATGCCGGCCAAGACCATTGAAGAACGATTTGCAATAGCACGTACCGAGCTAGCCACGCCTGGAACGCTTATCTATCTGTATATTCCAGAACTTGATCAACTAGCTCACCGTTTTGGAACGAGTTCTCAAAAATGGCTAAACACAATCGAAGAATTAGATTCAAAGCTTGGAGCCTTTGCTAAGTCGCTACCCAAATCTGCAGGTGCAATTGTGACAGCCGACCACGGTGTAATCGATGTGCCTAAAACATCCCACATTTACCTGGATGAGTTTGAGTCAATGAAAGACCTAGTAATGATCGGGGGAGATCCGAGAGTCGGCTTTGCATACTTTGATTCGAGCATTGATGTAGCGGCAAAGCGCGCGAGCATTGAATCGGAACTTGGGTCTGTGATTGATGTTGCCTCAGTACAGGAGTTGGTTGAAACCGGTTGGTATCAGCCATTTAGCTCTACCGCTACCAATGTTGCCCCTGATTTGGTGTTGCTGCCAAAAGTGGATCGAGTGATTTATCATCGTGACTTTGCAAAACCTAAGTCACTAGAAATGATTGGCCAGCACGGAGGAATGAGTAAGGCTGAGTGGGAAGTACCACTTCTGGTTCTATAGCGAAAAACCTAGTCTTCGGTTTTTGTTCCAAATACGATTTGATCCCAGCTTGGAATCGAAGCGCGTCCGCGCTTTGGTGAGGTAGTGGTGTCTGTATCTAAAGGCGCAGGAGTTGGTTCAGGCTCGATAATCTCTGGTTCGGGTTCTTCATTCGGATAAGTTTGTTCGGGAACCAACTCAACGATTCTTAGCCCTTCAGTTGAGGGGTGCGGATCAAGCTGTTCGACGCTTTCGCGCTCGTTTCTTTTCTTCCTGAGTGCATCAAGTAAATCCGCAGTTTCGGAAAGAGCTGGTTCTTCCGGATTGGAGGCATTCGTATTCAACGGAGCTGCGGCAGTTGGAATTGATCTAACAAGATCTACAGTTTCACCGAGACTTTCGGTGACAGAGGTTGGGGCAGTTGCAACCGGTCGAAGCCTTGGAGCCTGTGCAGCAAGTCGATCCTGGGAAGACAGAGAAATAGCTACATCGTTTTCGGGGGATAAGGCTAAGCGTTTCGGGTCGTAACTCCAGGTAGCCTTTTTGGTTTCCCCATCTAGCTCAAACTCACAGTAAATGAAAAATCCATGGTCTGGAGCCTTTAGTGCTGACCAACGCTCGATACCGGCTCCGCTGGCCGCCAATCTGGATTTAATGATCTCGCCAAATTCTCGAGCAGTTGGCTCGTTAAAGCGATCTCCTGCAATCTCTAGTCGAACCGTTAAGGCATTTAGAACCGCGTGGTTTAACTCATCCAGTACTGGTTGGGCAAATTTGCGGATGTATTCTTCCGGAGCACCACTGGCGGCAATAATGTCTTGGATGCTGCGGCCGACACGGATTTCTTCTTGAATTTCACGAGGGCTAAGGGAGGGGGCATCAAGCTGCGGGGAGTTCTCGCCACGACTGGCTCGTCGGACAGCATCGTCCAGGAGCAGGCGGTAGCGCACCCCTTCGGCTGTTTCAAGCAATAGGAAGTCGCCGTCTGTCCCAAGGAACTTTATGTCTTTCATGGCGCTTTCTCTCCTATCAAGAAGTGTGCCAGCAAGGCCTTGTTGTGCCCAGCAAATACACGGAAGTTTCCAAGTAAATTGTCGCTGTGTCGGTTTGCTATTGGGGCACTTTTGTTGGACACTACTAGCGCTTACCGAAGAACTGAAGGATACCAAGATGGCAACCGATTACGACGCACCTCGAAAAGCCGACGATGACACAGAGTCCATCGAGGCTATTAAAGAGCGCGTTCCTGCCACAACTGGCTCTTCAGACACCGAGGTAGACGACTCCGGTGACTCCTTCTCTATTCCTGACGTGGTCTCTGAAGATCTAGAAGTCGTTGTTTTGCCGCCTCAAGACGATGAGTTCACTTGCTCAAGTTGCTTCATTGTGAAACACCGCTCTCTAGTTGCCAGAAAGACCAAGAACGGACCAATCTGTTCAGAGTGTGACGCCTAAACCGTTGCCTTTAGCACGGTAGCGAGCTGAGCTGGCTTCCTGGTGGAAATAATCCAATACGGGGCAGGATCGCTTGAATCCTTTATTGCAATCTTTAGCGCTGTCTTGACAGTGCCTTGAAAAACTTTATAGGCGGCAGGATCTAATTTGGGGCCGCGCTCCTGAAAGATTTGATCTTTTTCAATCTCATCAATTTTTCCAAGCAGGGTCCTTGGAATGCTCGCTTGACCGACCGTAAAGGTGGTTTTGCTAACCTTTATCACCGGAGCAAGAAAGAAAAGTGCGGCCCAAATTGCTAGAACCAGCAATGAACCAATAAATACGCCAACCCTAAAGTCAAACGGTTCCGAAACCAGCGTCACCGCTGGTAGCAGGGTTAAAACGGCAACGAATGTTCCAAGATTTGGGCGAACTCGCTCCTGGTAAAGAATCGGCTCTGTCGGTTTTTGGCTGGGCACAGTTTCTAGATTACGCTGTCATACGATGAGTGAAGTTCGAGTACTAATAACTGCCCCCGCGGGTTTTGAACCTGTCTATGCCAAGCCAGGAGATGCTGGGGCGGATCTGCGTTCATCGGTTGCAGTCACTATTGCTGCCGGATCAAGGTTGTTGGTGCCAACCGGCGTTTCAATCGCCCTTCCGAATGGCTACGTAGGTTTAGTTCACCCAAGATCGGGTCTTGCCGTCAAACACGGCATCACTGTTTTGAATACACCCGGGACCATTGATGCTGGATACCGAGGCGAGATCATGGTGATTTTGTACAACAGCTCAGATACTGACTTCGAAATCGCAATTGGTGATCGGATAGCCCAGCTGGTGATTCAAGCAGTTGAAAAAGCAGTTTTTGTGCCCGTGGACAAGCTTCCTGACAGCGAGCGCGGTGAGACCGGTTTCGGTTCGAGTGGTCGAGCGTAAATGCTCGAGTACGGAAAGTCCAAATCAGCACCCGTCGATCGGGTCACTGCTGGCCCATTTGATTCAGCCGAGGTTATTCAGCTAAAGCCATCCGTTGATTTCGGCGCACTTCAGCTTCCAATTCGTGAGGATGTCACTCTCAAGCTAGAAGTCGAGGAAGCATCCAGTCGAATTGTTGCCCTGACTATTGACCACCAGGGGTCATCGATTCAGCTTCAAGCATTTAGTGCCCCTGCCAGCGAAGGAATCTGGCACGAGATTAGAGCAGCACTTGACCAATCGATTCAAGCTCAAAATGGAAAGACCGAAACTGTGGTTGGTCCGTTGGGACCAGAGCTCAACGCTCAGATTCCGACGAAAGATGGTGGATTCAGGTTGGCAAAGTTCATTGGAGTGGATGGACCCAAGTGGTTCCTCAGAGGAGTCATTTCTGGTTTGGCCCTTGCGGACACTTTGGCCATGACATACATGATTGACATTTTCCGATCGGTTGTGGTTATGCGAGGCGTGAGCCCGATGCCACCAAAGGAATTGCTTCAACTAACTGCGCCAGCAGCGGCAAAGAAGGTAATTTCCTAATGGCCAATGAGGAGCTTCGTGACTCAGCCGCCAAAAGACTTGGCGTGAGCGCCGAAAATGGCAACTTGCAGTTTGACCGCAAATCACTGCTGGCCGGAATGGGTGGCTGGCTCGGCGTTGTTGAAACCATTTTGCCGAGTGTTTTGTTCGGTTCGAGTTTTGCCCTAACTGGCGAGGCATTGATTTCGGTGGCACTGGCTGGTGGCACATCAGCGCTTTTTATCCTTTACCGACTGTTTACTAGAAAATCAGCCTCCAGCGCTTTGATCGGTGCATTAGCAGTTGGATTTGCAGCTTGGCTCGCTCTTCGAGAGGGTGGTCAAGCCGTTGACTACTTTATTCCGGGATTTATCACCAATGCGGTCTATGGATCAGTGCTGCTGGTATCAATTCTGGTGCGCTGGCCAATCATTGGAGTTTTGGTTGAGGTCCTCCGCGGGCATGATATGAGTTGGCGCAAGAACCGTAAGGTTTTGACGATTTACTCGGCTGTCACGGCCTTTTGGGTCGGGTTTTTTAGCCTGAGGCTCTTAGTTCAGCTACCTCTTTACTTTGCTGGGAACACTGAACTGCTGGCAACCGCAAGGGTAGCTATGGGGCCACCGCTTTACGCGCTGGTTATTGTCTGCACCTGGCTGATGCTTAGGGCCACCGTTTTAAAGCCTCGCTAGGGATGGTATTTTTAGACCTGTTGACCCATCGGGTCTAGGTACATAAAGGGAGTAGTAGATGTCCAAGGTGGATAGTTTCAAAGTCGCGCGCGAGCTAGAGGTTTCGGGTAAGAAGTACCGAATCTTTGACATGTCCAAGCTTGATGCCAAGACCTTGCCTTACAGCCTGAAGATTCTGCTCGAGAACCTTCTGCGCACCGAAGACGGTGCAAACGTCACTGCCTCCCACATCAAATCAATTATCGAGTGGGACCCTAAAGCAGAGCCAGACACTGAGATCCAGTTCACACCCGCACGAGTGATTATGCAGGACTTCACTGGAGTTCCTTGCGTTGTTGACCTGGCGACCATGCGTGAAGCAATGGTTGATCTCGGGGGAGACCCAAAGAAGATTAATCCGCTGGCCCCCGCTGAACTAGTCATTGACCACTCTGTAGTGATTGACGTTGCAGGCTCAGCTGATGCATTTGAGCGAAACGTCGAGTACGAGTACCAAAGAAACGCTGAGCGTTATCAGTTCCTACGTTGGGGACAGATGGCCTTTGACGATTTCAAGGTGGTCCCTCCAGGCACTGGAATCGTCCACCAGGTAAACATTGAGTATCTGGCTCGAACAGTTATGACTCGAGAAGTTGACGGAGTCTTGCAGGCATATCCGGATTCATGCGTTGGAACTGACTCGCACACCACAATGGTCAACGGCCTTGGGGTTCTTGGATGGGGAGTTGGAGGTATCGAAGCCGAGGCTGCAATGTTGGGCCAGCCGGTCTCAATGCTGATTCCAAAGGTTGTTGGATTTAAGCTAACGGGCCAGATTCCTATGGGAGCAACTGCTACCGACGTGGTTCTTACAATCACCCAGCAGCTTCGAAAGCACGGTGTGGTTGGTAAATTCGTTGAATTCTACGGAGCTGGCGTTGCATCTGTTCCGCTGGCAAACCGAGCCACCATTGGAAACATGAGCCCCGAGTTTGGTTCAACTGTTGCGATATTCCCGATTGATTCTGTGACGCTTGACTATCTTCGTTTCACCGGAAGATCCGAAGCTGAGATCGCACTGGTGGAGGCATATAGCAAAGCGCAGGGGCTATGGCACGATCCATCAATTGAGCCTCGCTACAGCGAGTACCTCGAACTTGATCTATCAACTGTGGTGCCTTCTATTGCCGGCCCAAAACGCCCTCAGGATCGAATTGAACTTTCCTCCTCCAAGCGTCAGTTCTCAGAAGACATCAAGGCCTACGCGAGCGTTGCCTCTAACCCAGCACAGGTAAAAGGTAAAGAGTTTGCAATGGATCACGGCCACGTAAGCATTGCATCGATTACCTCTTGTACAAATACCTCAAACCCATCTGTGATGTTGGCAGCGGGACTTTTGGCGCGAAAGGCTGTTGCTAAAGGGCTCAAAGCTAAGCCTTGGGTAAAGACATCTCTTGCTCCTGGTTCAAAAGTTGTCACTGACTACTACGACAAGTCAGGACTCACAAAGGACCTTGATGCACTTGGTTTCCAGCTAGTTGGTTATGGGTGCACTACCTGTATTGGTAACTCTGGTCCGTTGGATCAGGAAATCTCCGATGCCGTGAACGCTAATGATTTAGCTGTGACCGCAGTACTTTCCGGAAACCGCAACTTTGAGGGCCGCATTAATCCAGACGTGAAGATGAACTACTTAGCTTCACCTCCACTTGTTATCGCTTACGCACTAGCTGGCACCATGGACTTCGATTTTGAGAAGGACTCTCTTGGAACCGGTTCAGATGGTTCTGAAGTTTATCTAAAGGACATCTGGCCGACCCCTGCGGAAGTTCAGGACACCATTGACTCATCCATCAACTCCGGAATGTTCACCAAGCAGTACGCCGGTGTATTTGAAGGAGACAAGCGTTGGCAGTCATTAAAGACTCCAACCGGAGACACTTTCGCTTGGGATGCGAAGTCAACTTACGTTAGAAAACCTCCGTACTTTGACGGCATGAGCATGAATCCAGCGCCTGTGACAAATATCAAGGGGGCCAGAGTTCTAGCCAAGCTTGGTGATTCAGTAACTACCGACCACATCAGCCCTGCTGGTTCGATAAAGGGTGACTCTCCAGCCGGAAAGTATCTAACCGACCATGGTGTTTCTCGCGTGGACTTCAATAGCTACGGATCTCGTCGTGGAAATCATGAAGTGATGATTCGCGGGACCTTTGCAAACATTCGTCTTCGCAACCAGTTGCTAGACAATGTTGAAGGGGGATACACCAGAGATTTCACAACTAGTGACGGTGCCCAATCATTTATCTATGACGCAAGTCAGAACTACCAGGCTGCTGGCACACCACTTGTGATTTTGGCCGGTAAAGAATATGGTTCTGGATCTTCAAGAGACTGGGCCGCCAAGGGAACAAGTCTTCTTGGTGTTAGAGCTGTAATTACTGAAAGCTTCGAGCGTATCCACCGAAGCAACCTAATTGGAATGGGTGTGCTGCCCTTGCAATTCCCAGCTGGTAGCTCGGCTGAGAGCCTGGGCCTTGATGGAACAGAAATCTTTGAGATTGAAGGTGTTGATGCGCTAAACAATGGTGTTACGCCTAAAACTCTCAAGGTCACAGCAAAGCCATCTGCTCACTCAGCCGCCGGTAAGCCTGAAATTCAGTTTGATGCCGTGCTACGCATTGATACCCCGGGAGAAGCCGACTACTTTAGACACGGTGGCATCTTGCAGTACGTACTGCGATCTCTGGTTTCGGCCTAGGAATAGAAGCACCGACAAAGAAGTTGGAATAAAGATGGCAATCCTAGATTCGATTAACGGGCCCAAGGACCTGAAGGGCCTTACGCACCAGCAGCTACTTGATCTTGCCAAGGAAATCAGAGAATTCCTTATTGCCAAAGTTGCCAAAACTGGCGGGCACCTAGGCCCAAATTTGGGAGTGGTCGAAACCACAATTGCCATTCATAAAGTCTTTGACTCACCAAACGACAGCATCATTTTTGACACCGGTCACCAGTCATACGTTCACAAAATTCTCACTGGTCGTAAGGACTTTGACACTCTGCGTCAAAAAGATGGACTTGCTGGCTATCCGCAGCGGTCAGAGTCAGAGCATGACATTGTTGAAAGCTCTCACGCTTCTTCCTCTCTTTCCTGGGCCGACGGAATTGCCAAGGCATACAAGCTCACTGAGCAAAACGATCGCTACGTGATTGCAGTTGTTGGAGATGGAGCGCTAACCGGCGGTATGACCTGGGAAGCGCTAAACAACATAACCGACGATAACGACCGCAAGCTAGTGATTGTTGTCAATGACAACGGTCGTTCATACGCTCCGACAATCGGGGGTCTTGCAAGGTATCTAAACGGTATCCGTACGGAGAAGTTCTATCGACGTCTGTACAGATTTAGCAAGAAGGTGTTTTTCAAGTTTGGAACTGTTGGTCGCATGGCTTACTCCACTTTGCGCGGTGCGGGTAAAGGACTGCTCGGATCTTTCGCACCTAAAGGCATGTTCCCTAACCTTGACCTGAAGTACATCGGACCAGTTGATGGACACGACCTTCATGCTATGGAGGCTGCACTGCAACAGGCGAAGAAGTATGCCAACCCAGTGATTGTTCACGCCATTACACAAAAGGGTAAAGGTTACGATCCAGCGGTCAGCGACGAGGCGGATCAGTTTCACGCAGTTGGGCAAATTGATCCAGATACTGGCGTGTCCATCGAGTCTTCGGGTAAAAAAAGCTGGACTTCAGTTTTCTCTGACGAAATAGTCGAGATTGCGGATCGCAACCAGTCGGTGGTTGGCATCACCGCCGCCATGCTCATTCCAGTTGGAATGCACAAGTTTGCGGCCAAGTACCCGGATCGAGTTTTTGACGTGGGTATCGCTGAGCAGCATGCGGTGGCCTCGTCAGCAGGTATGGCTTTTGGTGGCCTACATCCGGTGGTGGCTGTCTACGCCACATTCATGAACCGTGCCTTTGATCAGGTGCTTATGGATGTGGCATTGCACAAGGCAGGCGTCACTTTCGTTCTTGACCGCGCTGGTGTCACTGGTCCAGATGGCGCAAGCCACCACGGTATGTGGGATCTTGCAATGTTGCAGATTGTGCCGGGAATCCGGATTGCATCGCCGCGAGATGAGGCAAGACTGAAAGAGCAACTGGCTGAAGCTGTTGCTATTGACGACGCGCCAACAGTTATTCGTTTTTCTAAGGGAACCGTTGCTAACGATCTTCCAGCACTAAGAAGACTCGAAGATGGGGTCGATGTACTCCACGAAAGCTCAGCGAAAGATGTACTAATCCTGACCGTTGGCGCAATGGCGGAAACTGGAATTCAAGTTGCCAAGATGCTTGCCGATCAGGGTATCGGGGCAACTGTTGTTGACCCAAGATGGGTAATTCCTGTTCCTGGCTCGATTGTAAAGATGGCTGCTGAACATCGCTTGGTTGTGACAATTGAAGACGGTATTCGCGTTGGTGGCATCGGAACCAGAGTAAGGCAAGACCTTCGCGCAGCACAGATTGATACAGCCTTGAGCGAAATTGGTCTTCCTGATGAGTTCTTGGAGCACGCATCCAGGAATGAAATTCTTGAGCGAGTTGGCCTTACCGCACAAAGTATTTCGAGAGAAATAGTCGCCCAGGTTCTAGGCTCTAGAGTTCCTCATGCTCGTCCGGTTCCGGGGGATTCACCGTTGACGGATCGGCCGGAGCTGTCTCAGCGAGACTAAACGCCTCCAGAATTAGCCCTGCAGTTAGTTCAACCTGCCATTGCCTAGCGCCAAGGTGTTTCAGCTTCTCGGATAAACCCTGGACGGTGAGATTCTCGGGCGGCGAGAAGCTAACTTGTCGAAGAAGTTCTGGCGTTAGCAAGTTCTCTAGCGGGACCAGTTTCTTCTCCGACAGCTCAACCAGAGATGCCTTTGCGTACTTTAGGCGTCGGTCTGCTTCAGGAAACTTATTGATCCAGTTTCGGTGATTGGGCAAAGCGTCGGTTTTTTCTGGCTTCAAGGCTGGAAGATCAGTTGATTTAAGCGCCGATTGAATCGCTTCCCACCAGGTGTCCAAATACGATCTGCTGGCACGACCAGAAAACGATTTCATGGCTGCAAGCTCAGGTCTGGTTTTTGGCTTCTCGGTGGCGGCCACCAGAATCGACGAGTCAGGGATTAGTCGCCCCGGTGCAACATCCATCTTTTGGGCAAGAGCTTCTCTGGACAACCATAGCTGCCGGGCAATTTCGAGAGAGCTGCGATCTTGGACTTTATGAAGTCCTGTTATGCCGCGCCACCTATCTAGTTTTTGAGGCTTTGGCCTAAAGCTCAAAAGTGCGTCAAACTCCTGCTTGGCCCATTCGAGTTTGCCTTGCTGCGAGAGTATTGCTTCGACTTCAGTTTTTAATTCGTGCAAAACATCAACATCAAGCGCGGCGTAGTTCAACCAAGCGTCAGGCAATGGCCTGGTGCTCCAATCCGCGGCTGAGTGCTCCTTGGCAAGACGGAATTGCAAAAGTGATTCGGTAAGTGCACCTAAACCCACCCGAGGCTGGCCAGCGAGTCTTCCAGCAAGCTCGGTATCGAAAATGGCTCCTGGATACAGCCCTACCTCATTTAGACACGGTAGGTCTTGGGTCGCCGCATGAAGTATCCATTCACGATCTTTCATCAGTGAAGCTAGATCAGCAAATTCTTTTGAAGAAACTGTCTCGGTGGTGGCAACTGGATCAATAAGAAAAATGTCTGTGTCGGCAGCTCTGAGTTGAACCAGATATGCACGTTGCGAGTACTTGAACCCCGATGCCCGCTCGGCGTCAATGGCAATTGAACCCTTTGAAGATGCAAGAGTGGCAACGGCATCGGCAAGTTGGTTTTGATTGGTAATGAAGTGGACATTGGCGCGCGGATTTTGCAGAAGCGGAAGCTCTTGAGATTCTGGAGCTACGGGAGACTCGGTCAATTAGATTCTGCTGATTCCAGATTCAGGTGGAAGGCCAGACATCATGCAAAGCAAATCCTGCCAGGCCTCTAGGTGAGCGGAAAAATTATTGTCTGTTGGTGACCATGAGGCTCGAAGCTCCAGTTCGGCGTGATCGCTGTGTCCGGAGATTGATCCGTACCCTTGGGAAATGATTCGGGTGATGGTGCCAGCTTCTGCTGAGTATCCAGCGGACCTACTGCGAAGTGCGTCTTCTAGCCAGGCCCAGCAAACGTCTGTGATCAGCTCGTCTTGGCCAATGTCTGTTTCCAGTGGAGACTTCGCAAAGCAAATGATTCGGTAGTTTCCGCCCCAACCGTCTTGGGGTTCATCGGAGTTTAGAAGGACAAATCGACCAGTACCCTGATCAGATCGGTTCTCGTGCGCATCTACGCCGATATTTGCTGCTAGCGCTACCGAGTACTGAGCGATTTTCTCTGGCGAAGGTATTTCAGTTATGTTGACGCCCTCGCGGATTGTTGCTTGACGAAGAGACATTACGGCAAGCTGAAAATCAGCGGTCGTGTCAGTTTTGTCGGAAATCTCAAGCATTTCCCTAACAATACGAGGGGCTACTTCAGATAGCGGGCTGCCACGCCGTTAGTGACTCCAGAGCGAAAAGCTCGTGGTGGAAGACACGGCCAGCGAGATCAGTTTTGCCTTTGGGTCAAACGGGTTCGGCAGCAACTTGGGGTCAATCTTTGACGAAACCCCAGTTCTGGTTATTGCGGATTGGCGAACAATCCCGGCTGCGAATGCCTTAGTTGTAAGAGTGGGGCCAGCTTCTAGCAAGATGGCATCAAATGAGTGGCTTTTGGCCCATTCCAAAAATCCTTCAAACGGCGCGTGCGTCAAAGGGACAATAGTTGCATTTGGATTTGTTGGATGATTCGGCAAACTTTTGCCCGAAAAAAGATAAATCGGTAGCTGTGAGGCCTCAACTGCTGGAATGTTTGTGAAATCTCCGCTCGAGCTGAATATTGCTAATGCAGGTTTTGACGTTGGTGCCCGATACTGCTCGAGCCTTGCCGTGGCTGCATCAACCACTATCAGATCAGCATTCTTGCGAAGCGCGATAAGTAGCTCTCGATCTTCCTTGTTTGATATCGATCGTGAGGAGCCATCTACTCCGGAGAAGCGTCCATTTGAGTCCAGTACGTGATTGGAGCGAACCCCAACCCATGAGCCGTAGGAGCTAGCAAGAGAGGCAACGTCCTGAGCGTTAGCCGCTTGAGCAAGGCCGAAAGTGGCTTGAATCACAGCTCGGATTTCTCGCGGAGCTGCCTTTTAATTCTTGAAAGAATTCCCAACATACCCCTTAGGCGCAAAAGCGAGACAGCGCTTGAGAGAGACAGTTTGAATGGAAAATCCTGATCAAATGCGAGTGCATCTTTTACAGGCAACCCATCAATCACGCTAAATAGCAAACTAGCAAAACCTCTAGTGGTGGGGGACTCCGGTGGCGCGCTAAAGAACAGTCTTGTCAATCCCTCGTCATCGATTTCAACAAATAGAAAAATTGGCGACTGACACTCCTCAACTCGTTCGAGGAGTTCCGGATGATCTGCATACCTTTTTGGAAGCTCTGGAAGTGCTTCTGAGAACTCCAGCAGAAGATCAAGACGCTCTGAGTCCCTAAGGATCTCAAAGTCTTTGATTAGCTGTTCAGCGCTCTCGAGAGTAGCCAATTAGACCAACGCGGGAATTGGACCAGGCTCTGCTCCTAGAGCGATAGGAGCCTTTACTAGAGAGCCCCACTCACTCCATGATCCGTCGTAGTTTCTTACCTTTTCAATACCCAGCAAGTACTTAAGAACAAACCAAGTGTGTGACGAACGCTCACCGATTCGGCAGTAGGCGATGACATCAGAATGTCCCGCGAGTGAAGCTCCCTTTAGGTAAACCCCTTCGAGGCCTGCTCGGTCCTTGAAGCTTTGATCCTCATTACAAGCTTTTGACCAAGGCACCGATGCTGCTGTTGGAATGTGTCCGGCTCGTGATGCACCTTCGTCGGCATAGCCCGGAGCGGTTAGTCGCTCACCGGCATACTCTTCGGGGGAGCGAACATCAATCATCGGCTTGCCAAAGTGAGAGAAAACATCATCTCTAAAGGCTCGAAGGCTCGAATCGTTTCTTTGGATTACTGGGTAGTTTGTGGTGGAAACCGCAGGGACATCTTTAGTTAGCTCTCTGCCCTCACTGATCCACTTGTCGCGTCCACCATCCAAAAGTCGAACATCTTCGTGACCGAAAAGCTTGAACACCCAAAGAGCGTATGCCGCCCACCAGTTGCTCTTGTCTCCGTAGATCACAATTGTGTCCTCGCGCTTTATCCCAAGCCTTGACATAACTGCAGCAAATCCTTCGCCATCGATGTAGTCGCGGGTTTCTTTGTCATTTAGATCTGTATGCCAGTCAATCTTTCGGGCGGTAGGAATGTGGCCAGTCTGGTAGAGCAAGACGTCCTCGTCAGATTCCAATACAACTAGTCCTTCAGCGCCTAGGTTCTTTGCAAGCCACTCACTGCTTACAAGTGCACGTGGGTCAGCGTATTCGGCAAATTTAGAGTTGTTGTCGATGTCGATTGGCAAAGTGTTCTCCTTGTAGACTGATGAACTGTTCGGGACCACACTAGGCGGTGTCATTGTCAACCACTTCAGGGGCTATTTGTTCCCTGGTTGAAATTCAACCCAATCCCAGTTTGGGAGAGGTGCTCAGTCAGCTGGTACCCCCTAGAGAGTTTACCAAAGCCCGCTTCGATAACTACCTCCCAGATGATTCCTTCCCTTCTCAGGCGGCTGCTGTCGCTTCCGCAAAAGAGTTTGTTCGTCCCTCCAGCCTCAAGGGCTTGTTTTCAAGAGCCAAGAGTTCACCAGTTGCTGGCATATATCTAGACGGTGGTTTTGGTGTCGGCAAGACGCACCTTTTGGCTGCGATCTGGCACGAGTACAAGGGTCCTAAGGCATTTGGAAGTTTTCTTGCTTACACGAGCTTGATTGGGCTCTTGGGGTTTGCCGACGCACTAAAGCAGCTTTCTAGCTATGAGCTTCTTTGCATTGATGAATTTGAACTGGATGATCCAGGTGACACCATGCTTATGTCCAGGCTCCTCAGTGAACTCGGAGCTAAGGGCATTAGATTCGCCGCCACTTCTAACACCCCGCCTAATGCTCTTGGGCAAGGAAGATTTGCAGCCAAAGATTTTGCTAGAGAGATCTCGGCGATGTCGGATCGTTTTCTAATCGTGAGCGTTGACGGCGAGGACTATCGTCACCGCCCCATCGATGGTCACACTCAGGCCCTCGCAAGCTCCGAGTATGAGAACCTGGTGCAGGAGAAGGTCTCTAAGGGCCTAAAAGTTGCGGTTGATGATTTTGAAAAGCTGTTGGCGCACCTTGCCAAGGTTCACCCGTCGAAGTTTCTAAAACTTATCGACGGTGTTGATTCGTTGGTCCTAAGAGATGCTCATGTTCTGACCGATCAGTCAGCAGCGCTGCGTTTTGTGTCCTTTGTGGACAGGCTTTATGAATCTCAGGTTAGTCTTGGCTCAACGGGAATTGGCTTGACTGAGGTTTTCTCTCCCGAGTATCTTTCTGGCGGATACAAGAAGAAGTACCTACGAGCTATTTCGCGGATCGGCTCTTTGACTTCGTCTTTTTAACCGAACCTTTTTGCTTGCGTAGATACCACTGGGCTCGAAGCCAGATCAAACCTCCACCGGCACCCATTGCTACGAACGAACCAAGCAGTACTCCCAGCACTGCTTGTGCATAAAGTTCAGGTTTTCCAAGAAACGCCAGGTGCGCCATAAGTAGCGAGACAGTGAAGCCCACTCCCGCCAAGAATCCCAAGGGAATGAAATCCAGAAGTCCCAGCGGAAGTCTGTCTTTGGGCTTGAGTATTTGGTTTGCAACAACTGCTGCAATGGATATGCCGACAACTTTACCAACTGCAAGTCCAAAGAAAATTCCGGTGAAGACAGTGTTTGAATCGCCTGTCATGGTTGGAATAACTACTGCTACTGCAGTAAAGGCAAATAGCGGAAGCACGATGAAATTAGTAGCCGGCTGAATCTTGGCGATAACTCCATGCGATCTGGCTGCTGGGATCAAAACACCTAGAAGGACACCGGCGATTGTGGCGTGCACCCCAGACTGGTAAATGGTGTACCAAAGAACAATTCCGAAGGCAGCCCTGATTAGCCACTTGCTCTTTGACTTTGAAGTCTCGGCAAATCGGAACGCGATTGCGATAGCAATCGAAGCTAAAAGCCAAGTTGGCTGAGCATTTGAGGTATAGAAAATAGCGATGATTGCAATTGCGACCAAATCATCAAAGATGGCAAGGGCTAACAGGAAGATACGTGCCTCCTTGGGCATTCCCCTTCCAAAGATGGCCAATAGTCCAAGAACGAATGCGATGTCGGTAGCGGCAGGGATTGGCCAACCAACGATGGCGTCAGTACCCCAGTTCAAGTAGGCATATATCGAGGACGGGACAGCAACACCAGCAATGGCTGCGATTACCGGAACCAATGCGCGCTTGGGGGATGAGAGCGTTCCACTCCGAAGTTCATATTTGAGCTCTAGGCCAGCGACAAAGAAAAAGACGGCCAGAAACAGGTCGGAAACCACGTGACCTAACGTGATGTTGATGTTGATGAAATCAAGATCTAGCTTGAATGCAATTGCATTCAATAGCGGCGCTCCAAACGGTGAATTTGCTAGCAGCAGGCCTGTCATGGCGGCCAGCATCATCACTACTGCGGCATTTCTTTCAGACTTCATAGTTCCAAAATACTCTGATTTTGGAAACAAAGAATTCACCTCGGAGGCCGTTATGAAACATTTCGGAAACCTTCAAATCCACTTACCGAAACACATTTAGGCCAGTGTTGGGCCAAGCACCAAAGCGGTGTGGTTTCGAACTCGAAAGGGGATCTCGGATGGAACAGGGAAACACTGCGTTCGTGCTCTTCTCCGCCGCTCTTGTCCTTCTAATGACACCTGGGTTGGCATTTTTTTACGGAGGCCTCGTAAAGGCTAAATCTGTTGTGAGCATGATGATGCTCTCATTTGGGTCTTTGGCATTGATTGCCGTGCTTTGGGTGCTTTACGGATACGCAATCACTTTCGCTGACGTAGGGGATGTTGGATGGATCGGAATACCGCACATCATCGGAATTGATACGGCAGCACTAGGGCTTGCAGCTCAAGTAGCAGACGCTGCTGCTCCAGCTGGATCTATCCCAGAACTTGCATTTGTGGCTTTTCAAGCCACCTTTGCAATCATCACAGTTGCTCTAATCTCCGGTGCGATTGCTGACCGTGCAAAATTTGGCGCATGGATGGTATTTGCAGGTCTGTGGGCAACCTTGGTCTACTTCCCAGTTGCCGGATGGGTTTTCAACTTCACTCCAGAAGATGATGGCGGTTGGATTGTCGACAAGCTTGGTGCGATTGATTTTGCTGGCGGAACCGCTGTGCACATCAATGCAGGTGCAGCAGCCTTGGCCTTAGCGATTGTTCTTGGAAAGCGTTTTGGTTTTTCCAAAGGAATAATGCAGCCACACAACGTCCCACTGACACTGATCGGTGCATCGCTGCTTTGGTTTGGCTGGTTTGGTTTCAACGCCGGTAGCCAATTAGCTGCCGATGGTGTTGCGGCTCTAGCCGTTGTGAACACCATCGCTGCTCCTGCAGCGGCCATGTTGGGCTGGATCACCGTTGAGAAGATTCGCCACGGCAAAGGAACCTCGATTGGCGCAGCTTCTGGAGTGATTGCAGGACTTGTGGCAATAACCCCAGCTGTTGCCTCCGTTGAGCCGGTCTGGGCCATTGTGCTTGGACTAATCTCTGGTGTCATCTGTGCTTTAGCAATCGACATGAAGTTCAGCCTTGGCTTTGATGACTCGCTCGATGTGGTTGGAATCCACTTAGTCGGCGGGATCATCGGAACTCTAGCCATTGGAATATTCGGCACCGGCGTTGGTGCACTATTTGGATTTGGCTTCGGTCAGCTATGGGCACAGCTCGTTGGTGCAGGAGCGGTACTTATCTACAGTTTCGTGGTGGCACTTGCGATTGGATTCGCAATCGAGAAAACCATGGGCTTTAGAGTCAAGGCTGAAGACGAGATTGCCGGGATTGATACCGTTGTCCACGGCGAGGAGGCTTACGCCTTCGCGCGCGGCAAGGACTAACCAAACTCAAAACCAAAGCGGGAGCCTGATCGGCTCCCGCTTTGGTGTTTTCTAGCCAGGCACGCCCCTTGGGGGATGTGGCAAGGCTGTGCGTTTTGGGTTAGAGTAGCCAAGCAACCTAGGTTGTAAGCGGATGTGGCTCAGTGGTAGAGCATCACCTTGCCAAGGTGAGGGTCGCGAGTTCGAATCTCGTCATCCGCTCGCAGTGGTGAAAACCCACGCATCGGTGGAGTGGCCGAGAGGCTAGGCAGCGGCCTGCAAAGCCGTCTACACGGGTTCGAATCCCGTCTTCACCTCGAATTACCCGGGCGATTGGCGCAGTGGTAGCGCGCTTCCCTGACACGGAAGAGGTCACTGGTTCGAACCCAGTATCGCCCACGAACCACCTGGCCAAGAAACTGATGTGAGGAAAAGCTTGCCAAACCGCAGCGAATACGACCTCGTTCTTATCGGCGGCGGAATCATGAGCGCCACTCTGGCGGTAATTCTGAAGCATCTAGATCCGAAGCTGAACATGCTTGTTCTGGAACGCCTGCCAAAAATCGCCGAAGAATCCTCGAACGCTTGGAACAACGCAGGAACCGGTCATGCGGCTCTATGTGAATTGAACTACATGCCGGATGACCCAAATGGTGGCCTTCCATCGGCCGCAAAAGCAATTGCCATCAACCAGCAGTTTCAAGAATCTCGAGAGTTTTGGGCAACACTTGTACAAACTGGCGTGATGAAAGATCCAGACACTTTTATTCATTCGATTCCTCACATGACCTTTGTTCGTGGCGCAAAGGATGTCGACTACCTTAAGCGCCGTTTCGAGGCGCTAAAGAATCAGCCACTTTTTAAAGGCATGGAGTTCTCTGACGATACAGAGCAGATTGCTAAGTGGATCCCTCTCATGCTCGAAGGACGCACCAAAGAGACAATCGCAGCAACCAGGATCGAACAAGGCACCGACGTTGATTACGGAGCGGTGACCCGACAACTGTTCAATTGGCTCGTAACATCCGGGGTAGAAGTACTTACCTCTCACGAGGTTTCATCGGTCAAGAAAAACTCAGTTGGCTGGAGCATTCGAGGCTCCAACGATAAAAATAAATTCACAGTCAACGCACCAAAGGTGTTTGTTGGAGCCGGTGGGTGGGCACTGAAGCTTTTGCAGAAATCTGGAATCAGAGAAATTTCCGGATTCGGAACATTCCCAGTTAGCGGTCACTTCCTAAAGACAGAGAATCCAGAACTGGTTGCCAAGCACCAGGCCAAGGTTTATTCCCAGGCTGCAGTCGGCGCTCCTCCGATGTCTGTTCCCCATTTGGATACCCGCGTCATTGACGGAAAAGCTTCTCTATTGTTTGGCCCATTCGCTGGCCTAAACCTTAAGTTTCTAAAGCATGGATCCGTCTTTGATCTACCGATGTCTTTGCGGTTTGCCAATCTGCTGCCTTACATCTCCGTTGCCCTGACAAATCTCTCACTTGTTGTCTATCTGGTGCGTGAAATCCTGAAATCCCCAAAGCAGAAGATTGCTAGCTTGCGCGAATTTGTGCCAATGGCAGAGGCAAAAGACTGGCAACTATACGAAGCAGGTCAGCGTGCTCAGGTTATAAAACCTTCAGGAACTCGTGGTTCTTTACAGTTTGGAACTGAAGTTATTAGCTCGGCGGATGGCTCCATAGCAGGTCTGCTTGGTGCATCACCTGGAGCATCGGTTGCAGTTCGAGTCATGCTGGATGTTGCCTCGAAGATCTACCCCAGCAAGTTCCAATCTTGGCAGCCGGAAATTAAGAAATTGGTGCCTAGCTTTGGGCTTGATTTGAATTCCGATGCAAAGCTTGCAAACGATTCCTTGTCTAGAACCGCAGCCACTCTAAAGCTCAAGGCTTAGGCGACCGCAACTCCCAGCACGCTACCAATCGCGAAGGCGATTCCCATAGTCAGCAAGGAAACAACTACGTTTCTGACTACCGCTCGAAAAGGCTTAGCCTTTCCAATTTTTGCTCCAAAGAAGCCTGTTAGAGCTAGAGCAACAACTACCGAAGCAACAGTTGCAATCTCCCGGTAATCAACCCAAGGACCGGCAATTGCAACAATTGGAAGCATTGACCCCAGTGCAAAGGCAATGAACGAAGCAACCGCAGCAGCCCTAGGGGAGACGTGCTCGTCGGATGAAATGCCAAGCTCACCTTCTGCGTGAGCCCTAACTGGGTCTGTTGCTGAGAGCTCTTTAGCAATTTGGATCGAAAGCGCCTCTGAGATACCACGGTTGCGGTAGTACTCAGTAAGTTCAAGCAATTCGCCCTCTGGGTTTTCCTTAAGCTCTTTTCGCTCCTTAGCAAGCGCTGCAATTTCGCTGTCGCGCTGAGCGCTGACTGAAGCGTACTCACCGCCGGCCATGGAGATTGATCCAGCAACAAGAGCTGCGACTCCAGCAATCAAGATTGGGCCGCTTTCAACCGTTGCACCGGCAACGCCCATAACTATGCCTGCGGTTGAAACAATGCCATCGTTTGCACCGAGTACTCCAGCGCGCAACCAGTTGAGTCGTCTGGCTAATGCTTTACGTTCTTCGGCACGTGTGTCGACGGATGTGGTCATTGTTTTTGTCCTTGTGGCTTGGTTTTCAGGGTACAGGCTACCAAGGCCAATCTTGGTAGCTGGTTAGGATAGTAAAGCCTTGACCGTTAGGACCAGATTTTGCCAGAGACTATTGAGCTCACCCTTGAGGGCAGCTCCACTTCAGTTGCCAGCGGCACAACTGGTTTTGAGCTGTTCCAGGATAAAAAGGTAGTTGCTCAGCGGGTAAACGGCGAACTTAAAGACCTTGCCCATAAGCTCTCAGCTGGCGACAAGGTCGAAGCAGTACTGATTGATTCGCCCGAGGGCTTAAGCATTCTTCGGCACTCCACTGCACACGTATTGGCTCAGGCAGTGCAGAAGATCAATCCAGATGCGCGTTTGGGAATCGGTCCTCCGATAACTGATGGCTTTTACTATGACTTTGAAGTTGCGGAACCCTTTACTCCTGAATCACTCAAAGTGCTAGAGAAGGAGATGGATAGGATTATCCGCTCTGGTCAGCGATTTGTTAGACGAGTTGTTTCAGATGCTGAAGCAGCTAAGGAACTAGCGAATGAACCAAACAAGCTTGAACTTATCTCTCTAAAGTCTTCTGAGAATCTGGCTGAGGGTGCGGCTGAGGTTGGTTCCGGTGAGCTAACCATTTACGACAACGTTGACCCGCAATCCGGTGAAGTCGTTTGGAAAGACCTTTGTCGCGGACCGCACTTGCCAAATACTCGAATGATCGGAAACGGTTATGCACTCACTCGTTTAGCTGCCGCTTACTGGAGGGGCAATGAGGCCAATAAGCAACTGCAGCGCATCTATGGAACTGCATGGCCATCGAAAGAAGAGCTAAAGGCCCATCTGGAAAGACTTGAGGAAGCAGCTAAAAGAGATCATCGTCGCCTCGGTGCCGAGCTAGATCTGTTTTCCTTTCCAGAGGAAATTGGGTCTGGCCTTGCTGTGTTTCATCCCAAAGGCGGAATCATTCGGAAAGTCATGGAGGACTACTCGCGCGCTCAGCATGAAAAAGCTGGTTACGAGTTTGTCTACACCCCTCACATCACCAAGTCGAACTTATTTGAAACTTCTGGTCATTTAGCTTGGTATGCCGACGGCATGTTCCCGCCAATGAAGTTGGACGAGGAAGTGGACGCCGATGGCGTTGTTCGCAAGGTTGGCCAGGACTATTACCTAAAACCGATGAACTGCCCATTCCACATTCTTATCTATAAGTCTCAGGCAAGGTCTTATCGGGATCTACCGCTACGTATGTTTGAGTTCGGGTCCGTTTACAGGTACGAGAAGTCAGGAGTTGTTCATGGCTTGACCCGCGTGCGGGGAATGACCCAGGATGATGCTCACTTATTTGTAACCCAAGAGGACATGGAGTCTGAATTGACTTCAGTGTTGAACTTTGTTCTTGACCTTCTTCGTGATTACGGCCTCACTGATTTCTATCTCGAACTTTCAACAAGAGATCCTGAGAATGAAAAGTTTGTCGGCTCTGACGCCATTTGGGATGCGGCAACTTCAACCCTAGAAAAGGTTGCAACGGATTCTGGTCTTGAGCTTGTGCCAGACCCGGGAGGCGCTGCTTTCTATGGACCAAAGATTTCCGTACAGGCTCGAGATGCCATTGGTCGAACCTGGCAGATGTCCACTATTCAGCTTGATTTCAATTTGCCGGAACGTTTTGACATCGAGTACACCGCCAATGATGGAACCAAGAAGCGTCCGGTAATGATTCATCGAGCTCTGTTTGGTTCAATCGAGCGCTTCTTCGGTGTTTTGACCGAGCACTACGCGGGGCACTTCCCACCTTGGCTTGCACCGCTTCAAGTTGTCGGTATTCCTGTTGCCGATGAGTTTGCACCTTATCTTGCTGACATCATTGCTCAACTAAAAGCCAAGGGCGTCCGGGCGAACATTGACTTGAGTGATGACCGCATGCAGAAAAAGATCCGCAATCACACTAAGGACAAGGTTCCTTTCCAGTTGATTGCCGGTGGTGATGACCGCGATGCAGGTTCGGTGAGCTTCCGCTATCGTGATGGCACTCAGGTTAATGGCGTATCCGTAGCAGAGGCCATCGAGAAAATTGTTTTGGCAATTGCGAGCAAGGAGCAGGTCTAGTTGGACAAGCCGGAGTTTTTACCAGGCGTTCCTGATAATTTCCAACGCCTCTGGACTCCGCACCGCCTTGTTTACATTCAAAATGGTCAACAGCCACCTGCTAACGAGTGCCCGTTCTGTCTAGCCCCTGAGGGTACAGATGAGGATGGCCTAATTGTTTATAGAGGCGAAACTTGTTTTGTACTTCTAAATCTTTTCCCTTACAACTCCGGACACCTTTTGGTCTGCACCTACCGTCATATCGCGGACTATGACCAGATCACCGAACAAGAATCGGCAGAGATGGCCGCGCTTACAAAGAGGGCAATGGAGGTTTTGCGCAAGGTCGCTCAAGCTCAGGGCTTCAATATTGGGATGAACCAAGGGGTAATTGCAGGAGCTGGAATTGCTGAGCACTTGCATCAGCACATCGTCCCGCGTTGGGAAAACGACTCAAACTTTTTCCCAATCATTGCTAAGACCAAGGCAATGCCAAGACTCCTTGGTGAAATAAGGGCTGATATCCAGGCTGCCTGGAGCTAACTGGTTGGAAAACGCCCGATTTGTCGGGTTAGGATTATCAGCATGAACCCCTCAAAGAACGAGTCAACACCTCTTGTAAAGCGCGGTCTCGCCGAG